>JAEEGL012567077.1_pt1 | contig 46871 bp, 38 predicted proteins | sample 9134231 | NCBI WGS metagenome assembly JAEEGL01 (sample SAMN16246548, study PRJNA631951) | gut metagenome | biome: gut microbiome; feature: rumen; material: fiber-attached | host: Bos | place: Iran: Karaj | collected 2018-10
AACTGGAGTGACACGCCGTCTTCAGATTCCATGAAATGGTGTCTCATTCCCATATCAGACAATCGCTGAAACCTCCACGGAACCGTTATCCGTGGATGAAATGCAGCCAATTCAAGCGGGAATAAAAAATACCGGAATTGAGACTTTCCACGAAAAAGTGTCTCAATTCCGGTACTACGTACAAGTGGTGGCAAGGACCGGGATCGGACCGGTGACACAAGGATTTTCAGTCCTCTGCTCTACCAGCTGAGCTACCCCGCCACACAAATGACTGGAAATGGCGTACCTGGAGGGGTTCGAACCCCCGACCTTCTGGTCCGTAGCCAGACGCTCTATCCAACTGAGCTACAGGTACGCTGTCGAATTACTCAATTAAAATACAGCTTGTTTGCAAATATGCAAGCCTCTCCGTCGCATTTTGCCCTTTTTTATCATGGATTTGCCTCAAAAATCTGTCATATTGCCAAAATGACGGTGCCATGCCATGTTCTATCGGCATTGACAGCATCATCGTGCCATGGAACGGAGAGCCTTATGTCGTGGCATCTTTATTCTGAAGTGCCTGTTGCTGTTCTTTGTACAGAGCCATGGCGCGGAAATAGGCGACGATGGAGCAGACTAGATTGTAGAGCGTGTAGATCAGATAGGGCAGCTGTTCGGGGGACTTCTTCATCATATATCCATAGAGGTAAGTGCTGATCAGACACATGACAATCATCAGCCCCGTGTATTCGATGTAGGCTGCCATGGCGAGGAAGGTGGTGAGGATACCCAGCAGGGTGATGGCGTTGTCCAAAAAGCGGTATTGGGAGTCCATGAGCCGCAGAACCTGCTGTAGCAGGATTCCGCAGAGCAGTAGACCGACCACCACGCCAATCCGCTGACGGTCAGTCAGGCGGCGGAAGACCGTCGCCTGGCGGTAGGCATGCTTCTTCCACTGCAAATAGGTCATGAACTGCAGTGGGCTGGAGATGAAGACCGCATAGGCGGCGGAGGCATAGAGACCGTAGTGCACAAAGGCGGCGGCATACAGGAAGGCGTTCAGACTGACCAGCAGGCTGGCCAGGCGATTCACTTGAGCCTGCAGCATGGCAATGACCAAAGAGACGTACAGGGGGAGCATGCGCAGAAAGGCCTGCCCTGTCCATATGCCACTGACGGTCAGCAGCACGGCCATGACGCCGACCACAATCCAGTCCCGATGGCGTTTGAGGAAATCCATTGTCTGTGTCATGGGATAGAACGGTCCTCAAATTTGCAGCATGGCGTCAATGGGGCGACGGGCCAGCCGGATGGTCTCTTCGTCCAATTCCACGCGGGGCTCCAGATTTTGGAGGCAGGAGAGGATGGACTCCAACGTGACCTTCTTCATGTCATGGCAGATTGGTGTCGGCGACAGGGGATAAAACTGCTTTTGAGGATTCTCCTGCCGCATGCGGTGCAGGATTCCGGCCTCCGTGCCGATGATGAACTCCGAGCAGCCAGATTCTTTCACATGGGTCAACATGCCGCCGGTGCTCAAGGCGGTGTCGGCCATCGCCACGACTTCGGGACGGCATTCCGGATGCACAATAATCTCTGCATCAGGATGTTGCAACTTCGCTTGGTGGATAGTCTCCGTTGTCACCCCGTCATGGATGGGGCAGCAACCCGGCCAGAACTCCATGGGGCGATTCAACTTGGCAGCGATGTTCCGGCCCAGATTTCCGTCCGGCAGGAACAGAATGGACTTGTCCGCTGGAATGGAGGCGATGACCTTTTCCGCGTTGCCGGAGGTGCAGCAGATGTCCACGGCGGTTTTGGTTTCGGCAGTGGTGTTGATGTAGGCGACGACGATGGTATTCGGATGTTTTTGGCGATAGGCGTTGATGGCGGCGGCGTTCACCATGTCCGCCATGAGGCACCCCGAATCGGGAGCGGGATGAAGGACGATGGAGTTGGGGGAGAGGATTTTGGCGGTTTCCGCCATGAACCGCACGCCGCAGAAGACAATGACGGGGGCCTGGCAGGCGGCGGCTTTTCGGGACAGCTCAAGGGAGTCACCGACGAAATCCGCCACGTCCTGCACAGGACCTTCCGTGTAATTGTGGGCCAGGATGATGGCGTGACGGCTTTCCTTCAATTCATGAATGGATTCCAAAATGCTCATTTCTATAACCTATTGGTAATAAATATGTTATAAATTTACATTGATAAATAGGCCGCTTTGTGGCGAAGGTTGCCATTAGGCATTGCCGTCATTTTGCCGTCAACAGCTTTTTGCGTAAGGCCAGCCGCCAGGAGGCGTTTTTGGGGAAATCCGCAAAGCCTTTGACGGATGCCAGCCGTGGGTCATCCCGTGAAACGCCAAGGGTCTGAAGCAGTTGGTAGTCCTGAAGGGACTCGCTGAAGACCTCCCAACGGATGGAGTCCACGGGTTTTCCATCGGCCCCTGGATACACCTGGCAGGGGTCTCCATAGGCCCAACTGGGCCACGCGAGACCGTCTTGTTCTGCATAAATATCTGCAATTTCGCGAGTTGCGTTTTTGAACCAGTAGTTGTAGCCCCAATGCAGGAAGCCTTTGAAAGGCCAGCGGTAGAACAGGATGCCATGCATCCAAATCTTGGGCAGCGGGGTGTCCAGCAGACGATTCAGCCAAGGTCCCCGAGGGCCGCAACAGTAGTAGCACCAGCAGGGAATGCCCTCTTTCACGAAGTCAACCGCGCGGGTTATGGAGGGGACGGGCATGTCAGTCAGCTTTTCGCGGCCGTAGACAATGTCCGTCAGCGCATCCATGGTCTTCACCCACGGTGCGATGTCCTTCAGCATCTGTCTGGCGTTCTGATAGTTCTGCTTGTGGTTCTCATGGGGTTCGTCGGACACATGGAAAAAGGATTTGGTCAGGAGCTTCTCCTTTTTCAGCAGGGTGTGCAACTCATTGAAGAACTGGGAGAGGAACTGGCTGTATTCGGGGGAGGTGGCGGCGGTGTCGTTCGGAAACAGCAAGTTTTCCTCTTCCTGCTGGCCGATGTAGATGCGAATGGCCGACGAACACCCCCATTGGGTGAAGGGGTGAACCCACTCAAAGTGCGTGATGCCACATTTTTGCGCAGTCTTCAGCCAACGAAGCACCTGAGTCCAGTCGAAGACAAGCTTCTTGCCCCTGCGTTCGATTTTCAGCAGCTGGGTGGGAAGCTTCACGCCGTCCAGAGGCGGCGTGAACGCGGGGACATACAGGGTGTCGCAGCCATGTTCGGCGTAGTCGCGCATGTACCCTTCGCAGATGCTCCAAAACTCCTCCGAAAACGCCTTCACCCCATAGCGGGCCACAAAAGCGTCCGCATAGAACCAGTGGGTGATGTGGAAGTCTTCGCGGGGCTTCAACGTGACATCGTGAAGAATTGCCTTATAATTGAATACCAGAGACTTATGCTCTTTTGCATCAGCCTTGACCTGAATAAGGTGGGTGCCGGGGGCCACTATCGTCGGCGGGGTCACCGTAATCCAGAAGCCATGAGTTTCATTTGCGGGCAGGAGGAGGGAGGTTTCATCGAACAGGGGGTCGGGAACGTAGCCGGGAAGCCCGTCGCCATAGTCGCCGTCCTCCGGACTGTTCATGATAGGTGTATTGGCATGGCGCACAGGGACATAGCCAATGCGTCGAATGTGGACGTTCCAGCCGTCTTCCGCCTGTGCGCTGATGTTCACGGGCAGGGGATCGCCATCTTGTCGCAGCAGAACCTGAAAGCTGAAACGCTCATTGCGGGCCATGTCTCCCGAAAGTGTCCGTTTGTTTTCGACGGGGCTTTTAGGGAAAAATCTGCGTGTCGTGTCGGAAATCCACCCTTGCATGGTCATCGTCAGTCTCCTGTTGTTGTCAACGTTCTATATATAGTATATATGGTATAGAGTCCAATTGTCATGGGATAGGGAAGCCCAATCAACTAAAACAATTATTCATAATCAATCTCTTGTGAGATTTTTAACCCACTTGTACTTCCAATAGTGCTGCATGACCCACGGGATTTTGCCGACCTCGTCCAAGCAGGTGCAGCCATAGACCACCAGCACAGGGAAATGGAACCAGAAGGCGCCGGCCAGAGACAGAGGGATCGCCAACCCCCACATGGCGACGAGCAGGCTGTACATGTCAAAGAGGGTGTCTCCTCCGGCGGCGAAGATGCCATTGATGACCACGGTGTTGACGCAACGGCCGATCATGTAGATGGCCATGATGACATACATGCCAACCAGATAGCTTTTTGCGACTGGAGTCAGCTTCATGTAATGCAGGGCCAAGGGGATGGTGGCCAGAACGATTACCGTGGAAAACACGCCGATGATGTAGGAGACAATCATCAGGCGATCGCCGTAGAGGCGGCCCCGCATGAGGTTGCCGGCCCCCAACTCGTGGCCGATGATGATGCCGCCAGCGGTGCCCACGCCGTTGCAGAGGCAGCACATCAGGTCACGAACCACCGCCGCGCTGGAGTTGGCCGCCGCCGCATCGCTGCCCAGATGACCCATGATGGCAGTGTAGGACGCAAAACCGACGCCCCAGGCACTGGCACCGCCCAAAATCGGCAGGATGCATTTGCAGAAGTCCCTGGACAGTTCGCGTCGCCAATGGAACAGACGGCGCGGCTCCAGCGGTATGCCATCCTTTCGGAATGATGCTCCGATGCACCACACGAGCTCCACGATGCGGGAGAGGGTTGTGGCCAGCGCCGCGCCGTTTGCTCCCATGGCGGGCACCCGGTGAAAGCCGAAGATGAAGATGGCATTGAGGATGATGTTCAGAATGACAGTGCCCGAACTGATCCATGCCGCCTGATCAGCCTGCTCGCTGACTTTCATCGTGGCTAGATAGCATTGGCTTATGCCCACAATCAGATAGGACCAGCTGGCAATTTTCAGATAGCTTGCGCCGATGTCGATCAAATGGGGATCGCTGGCGAAAAGGCGCATCAGGTTTTTGGGATAGAAGGCGCAGCCGATGAAGAACAGGACGGAGAGGGCGCAGGACAGCCGGAGGCTGATGCAGAAGATGTCCGCCAGCGATCCCATGTCCCGCTTCCCCCAATACTGCGCTCCGAGAATGGTGACGCCGGAGACAATGGTGTAGAAAAGCATGGCCTGGACGAACTGAATCTGGGTGGCCAGCGAGACGGCGGCCATGGAGTCCTGATCCACTCTGCCGAGCATGATGGCATCTGCCGCGGCCACCAGAGCGAGCATCAGACTCTGCAGCGCGATGGGAAAGGTCAGGCGGCAGAGCTTTCGGATAAACTCCTTATCTGAAAATACGTCGGCAAACATAATGCATATGGGCATTGGCAAAAAAGGCGGATGTCCATGAAAGGATGTCCGCCTTTATCAAGAAGATGTCCTGCCTTTGGACGGGAGCCGCCCTTATTTCTTGTTAAGTAGATTGTTAAGGGCGTTGTTGGCCCGCTCCCGCTCCGCCTTCCGCGCCTCGTCCTCTGTAGGCTGTTGCGGCTCAACGGGTTTCTGCTCCTTGACGGTTTCCAGTTTCTCCAGCTTGGCTTGGTCGATGACAGGTGCCGCCGGCTTTTCCTCTTCTTTAGGCTGCTCTTTTGAAGGAGCTGCCTGACGAAGGGCATCCAGAACCGCATTGCTCTTGTCGGCCAGATATTCGGGAACCTCGCCGCCGGCCTGGGCGCCTGCCGTGGCCACGCTTTGGGCTCGGGCCTGATTGACGACCTCTAGGAAGAAGTCCTCCAAGTCGCGAATGGGATGGTCGATGCTCAAGTTCTCATCCGCTTTGACGCCACGGGATTCAAGCCATTTCTTCAAGTCCTCCACCGTCTTCTCATCCAGCGAGGGGCAGATCATGCGGGTTTGGTCTTTGACGCTGAGGATGTCCTTTAGGGCACCGGAAGCGCGGATTTTGCCGCCGTAGAGCACAATCAGCTCATCGCAGACATCCTGCACGTCCGCCAGCAGATGGCTGCAGAGGATGACGGTCTTGCCGCGGCTGGCGAGCAGGCGAATCACATCCTTCACTTCACGGCAGCCGATGGGGTCCAATCCGCTGGTGGGTTCGTCAAGAATGATGAGGTCCGGGTCATTGACCAGAGCCTGCGCCAAGCCGATGCGTCGCGCCATGCCTTTGGAGAATTCGCCGACGGGACGGTTGTACGCGTGGGAAAGGCCGACCATGTTCAGCAGCTGCTCACTGCGCTCCTTACGCATCTCCGGGCTTTGGCCAAAGAGGGCGCCGAAGAAATCAAGTGTCTCCATTGCAGTAAGATAGCGATAGAGATACGTCTCTTCAGGAAGATAGCCGATTCGGCTCTTCATGTCCACGTTCTGCGGCTCCTCGCCGAAGACCTTCAGCACGCCTCGGGAGGGGTAGAGGAGACCGAGAATCATTTTCACGGTCGTGGACTTGCCAGAGCCGTTGGGGCCCAGTAGGCCGAAGACCTGACCCTGCTTGATGGTGAAGTCAATGCCGTTGACGGCACGGGCCTTGGGGCGTCCCCAGAAATCCTTGAAGATTTTCGTGAGGCCAGTGGCTTCAATGACGATGTTGTTTGCTTGTTGTTCTGCCATGGATAGAAATCCTTGTAGTTAAGGATGTAAGAGAAAATCAGCCTTCTTGCTGCATGGCCTCGCCGGAGCGGACCAGGCGTGCGCTGTTGAAGATGACGAAGAGGGAACTGACACTGTGCAACAGCGCCGCGCCAATGGGAGTCACATGGCCCAATGTGGCGAAATAGACGCCGATGACGATGAAGCCCAGGCCAATGGCCAGGTTTTGGTTCATGAGCATATGGGTCTTCCGAGCCAGACCAATCAGGAACGGAATTCGCCGCAAGTCGTTGTTCATCAAGGCCACAGATGCACTTTGGACGGCCACGTCGCTGCCGAAGGCCCCCATGGCGATGCCGATGTCTCCCGCCGCCAGAGCAGGCGCGTCGTTGACGCCATCGCCGACCACCGCCACCGTGTAGCCGGCGGTCTTCAGATTGCGCACATACTGTTCCTTCTGTTCGGGCAGACAGCCGGACTGGACCTCCGTCACCCCAATCTGCGCGGCGACGCTTTGGGCAACCTGCTCATTGTCACCGGTGACCATGCAGCACTGAGTCACGCCCAGCTCCTTCAGCATGCTGATGGCTTCTGCGCTGATGGGTCTGATGGCATCACGCAACCCTATCCAGCCCAAGCACTTGCCATCTTGGGCCACGCAGACGATACTCATGCCTTCCTGTTGGGCGGCCTGAAGAGACTCCTCCACTTCCGAAAGATTCACGCCTTCGCTGGCCAGCCAGCTGGCACGGCCCACGAGAGTTTGATGTCCCCCAAAGACGGCTTGGACACCCTTTCCGGTGACTTCCTTGTAGTCTTCGGGGGCCTCCCATTTCACGCCTGCCTCCTTGGCCAGAATGCGCATGGCTTCTGCCGTGGGGTGGTTGCTGTGGTGCTCCGCCGTGGTCGCCACCAGAAGCAGGTCGGCCAGAGCGACGCCCTCCGCCGGCTGGAGACGTGCCACTTCCAGCTTTCCTTCGGTCAGGGTTCCGGTCTTGTCGAAGACCACGGCGCGGATGCGGGCGGCCAGCTCGATGTGGGACACGTCCTTGATCAGGATGCCCAGACGAGAGGCGGCCGCGATGGCGGCGATGACGGCGGACGGCGTGGCAATGACCAGCGCCGCCGGCACGGACATGACCAGAACCGCGATGACGCGGGCGATGTTTTCGGTGATGAACCAGGCCAGGCCGGCGATCATGAGAATCGTCGGGGTGTAGTAGCCCACGTAGTTGTCAATCATGCGCATGATGGGCAGTTTGGAGCGCTCAGCATCCGCAATCAGGTTACGGACTTTGCCCAACGTGGTGTCAGTGCCGATGCGGGTGACCTTGAATTCCACCAAACCGGTCAGGTTCTGGGTGCCGGCGTAGACCTCGTCGCCAGCCGCCTTGTCCGCAGGAAGGGATTCGCCGGTGATGGAGGCCTGATTGACGGTGCTGTTGCCTTGGAGGATGACGCCATCCGCAGGGAAATTCTCGCCGGGGCGGACGCGGCAGACATCGCCGGCCTTCAGATCAATGAAGGCATCCACCTCTTCCTCCTGTCCGTCACGGATGCGGCGAGCCTGGCGGGGCGTCAGGCGGACAACCGCCTCGATGGCGGCCTCCGCCCCGATGGCGGTGCGCTTTTCGATGGTGATGGTGATCAGCATGAAGAAGGCCACGGCGCCGGCGGTGCGGTAGTCCTCGCTGGCGAAGGCGGCCAGAAGGGCCAATGCCACCAGCTCGTTCATGTGAATCTTGCCTTTGATCAAGTCGCAGATAGCCTCCCAGAAGATGGGCAGGCTGAGCATCAACGCGCCGAAGAAGGCGCTGACGTTTCGGGCGTAGGGGTCGACGGCGGAGCTGAGGAAGAGCTTGGCCAGATACGAATTCAGAACCAGAATGCCGCCTGTCAGGGCAATGCCCAGCCGTATCATGTCCGCTCGTGAGATTTTGCTCTCATGTTTGCGGGGGGCGGTCTGTGTTGTTTCCGTTGCACTCATTGAGGTCTATCCTAATTGAAGAACTGAGTTGAACGCAAGTCAGGGCTGCGCGGGCGGTGCGCCCTGCGGTTGGCCTTCCATGGGAACGGGAGCGGCGTTCTTGTCCTTTTCAGGCACTTGGCCGATCTGCAGGCGGAGTTCCTGCGACCCGTTGGGCGTCGTATGGAGAACGTATTTGTTGGCGGCTTTGCTGAGGGCCTGGCTGACCGCGTCCGTGTAGAGGGTGGTCAGCATGGTCTCCGGATTCCGTTTGTACTCTGCGAGGACGGTTTCAAAATAGGAGCTGTCCGCCTTGATGGATTCCACGATTGTGGTGCGGTAGCTTTTGGCGTCATCCACGATCTGATAAGCCTGCCCTTGGGCGGCGAGGACCACGTTGTCCGCATAGGTTCTGGCCTTGAGGATGAGGGCGCGGGCGGTTTCCGACGCCTCGTTGACCTTATGGAAGGCCTCCATGGTGGCGGTGGGAGTCTGCAAGTCCACTAGATTGACAGACTGGACCTGGACGCCGAGGCCCACCTCGTCCAGCAGCTGGATGAGCCGCTTCTCCACGTTGTCCTTGATGTTCTCCACTTGTCCGTCGGGCAGGGTGCGCGTGGTGGCGATGATGTCCTCGATGCGCCAGCCGGCGGTCTCCGCCAACACGGCATTGCAGAGCAGGTTGCGGATAATGGCCTCGGTGCCGCGAAGGCGTTTCATGGGTTCGCCAGTGGGGGACTTGGGCTGTTCCTTGCCCTTGTTGTTGGGCACGTCATCCCGCACCTCATCGTCGTCATAGAAATCCAAATAGTATTTCTCTGCGTTGATGACGCGGTAATTGACGTCCCATTTGGAGTGGACGATATTGGTGTCGCCCGTGATCAGATATCCGTCGATGCCAGGCCGGAGGAAATTGTTGGCGACCATCTTGTTGTTTTGGATAACCTGGGCGCTGAGCCATGGCTCGAAAACCTGTTCAGTGGAGATGGTGACGGACTTTTGGGCGGGAATCTCCTTGACCCAGTCGATGGGATAGGGCCATGCCCAATACCAGCGGCCGCTGGTGAGGATGGGGGACTCGCCGCGTTCTGCGTCGACAATGCGAGTCTGCAGCTTGCCGAAGCGGAACAGCATGGCTTCGTTCTGGTCGTCCACGCGGAACATGCCGCTGAAAAGGAGATAGACGAAGATGAGAATGATGAGCAGTCGCAGCCCGAGGAAGAGGATGCGGAGCATTCGGATAAGGGACTGGATGCCGTTTGGCGCCTCGTTTCCTTCCGCATGGACCGTCCCCTGCGGGGCGGGGTTTTGAAGAGGTTGTTTTTCGTCCATGTTAGTTGTCTCCTGGCTTCGGCATCAAGGTTTTGCGTCTGCAGGGGCATGCAGTTCCATGGCGCCGGGCTTCAGCAGGGTGAACGGCGGCGTATCCGTGTCAAGAATCAGCGTGTCTTTGTCGTTCAGGCTGATGCGGAGGGCTTCCAGATTGCGGAGGAACACGGCCAGCTCCGGATCCTTTGAGAAGACGGCATAGTATTTGGCGGCGGCCTCGTCACCTTCGCCGCGGATGCGTTTGGAGTCCGCTTCCGCTTTGGCGATGATTTCCTTTGACTTGCGGTCGGCTTCTGAACGGATGCGTTGCGCTTCGCTCATGCCTTCGGCCATATGGCGTGCCGATTTGCTTTCCCGCTCCGCCCGCATGCGGTCAAAGACCTTGGTGGTGACCATTTCAGGGAAGCCGATTTTGCGGAAGCCGACGCGGGTGACCTCAATGCCGAATTCCTCCATCGTACTCTTACGGATAGTTGCAAGCATTTCTTTCTCAATCTCTTGCATCTTGCTGGCCCCGCTGTTCACATTGACCAACTCGGAGAAGTTGTGCTGCGGAAGAATGCTGTTGCGGCAGTTGCGGACCACGGCGTCCAACGTCTCCTCCGCCTCTTCGGTGGATTTCAGGCGCTTGAGGAAGAGGCCCGGATCGCCGATGCGCCACAGCACATAGGTGGAGATGACAATCTGGAATTCATCCTTCGTGATGATCTGCTCCTCCTGCCCTTTGGTCAGCTCATAACATTGAAGCCGCTTGTCATGCCGCCAAACCTGGTCGATGAACGGCCATTTGAAATGGAGACCGGGGGCGTATTGAATGATTTCGCCATTGGCGTCCACTTTCGCCTTTCCGGAAGTCTTGATGATGGCGTATTCCGTCTCCTTGACCTGAAAGGTGATGGTGGCAATCGTGAAAATGACGAAGACCAACAGGGCGAGGACGGCAACTGGCCAGTGCTGATAGATGCTGTGTTGTTCGTTCATGTCTTTTGAACTCCTTGTATTCTATATAATGTATATGCTATATGTAGTGGAATGGCGACTATTGCGCAGGGGCCGATGGCTCGGAATCCACGTTCAGGTCCAGCAGGCTGGAACGTATCTTCTTTTCCAAGTTGAAGATAAGCACTTCGCGGTCTGACTTGCTTGTGAGCACATATTTGCGGGCGCTGGCGCCTTGGGTGTTGAGCACCTCCAGGAAGCTGTTGAGCTTGAAGAGTTCGGGGGAGGCCTGGAAACTCTTCAGCTGACGGAGGAACCGCTCCGCCTCTGCCTGAGAGACCTGAACCCGCTCCTCCTTGTAGGCTCTCGCGTTGTTCAGCATGGTCTCGCTGAGGCCCTCCGCCGTCGGCGTGCAGCTCACCGCATAGGCTTGCGCCTTCAGCTCCAATTCATATTGTGCTTCGCGGGACGCCACAAAATTATCGAATGCACCGCCCACGGTCACTGGCGGATGCAGTCCCGCGAGCCCGATGAAGACGACTTCAATGCCCAGATTGATGGCATCGGCTGAGGCTTGGATGCGTTCCCGTAGAATCTCCCGTGCCTCGGAGCGCTTGGGGCCAAGGACCTCCATGAGGTCCACGCCAGTTAGATAACGCAGTAACTCTCTGGTAGCCAAGTTCTTAAGAGTTAAGCTAGGGTCTTTGTGAAGATAGGCGTAATTGTAGAGGTTCTTTACCTTGAAATACAGGGGGATGTGGGCGGCCAGCAGGCCTACGCTCAACGGCGGTCCCTGAAGGGAGTTCTCCTCCCGCGGGGTTGTCGTCTTCTCCGGCGTCGTGGCCACGATGAAATTGTTCTCTTCATCCGCATGGGCGGACGCCCAGAGCACCAGCCGTTCGTCATGCTCCTCCTCTTCCTCTTCCTGCTGATGGTGGCCATGGCCATCGTCCACCGGCTTCTCCTTCTTGACAGGGGCCTCTTGGTGCTCTTCGCCAATGGTCAGCTCCTGCACATGCTCCACAGGGAAACGGTTAATGCGGGAGAAGGGCCACGGCAACTTTATGTAGAGCCCCGGTTTCAGCGGTTCTTGGGACACGACTTTGCCAAAGCGCTCCAAAAGGCCATTTTCCTCCGTGCTGACGACAATCAGGCAGGTCTGGAGCCAAAGGGCGATGACCATCAGGACCAGCAACGGCACCACAGTGCGTTCCAGAAAACGGTAGAACCAGACTTCGGACACCTGGAAGCCGAACTGGTAGTCCAACGAGGCGGCCACGTTGCGGGCCACGCCACCGGGTTCTGTGAAGAGGGCGAGAATGCGGCTCTCCGGAAGGGGCCGTTCCTCTTCGCCAGGCATCCGCGGCCGATAGAATTCAATGACGAAACTGAGGATAAGTTCCACGGCGAGAATGGCTAGCATAATCAGGCCGATGCGGGCGGTCGTGATGTCCGCCTCCGCCACGGCCTTCTTGAAATACTCCAAGAAGAGGGAGATGCTGGCGCCCAGGAAGAGGAGTCCGCTGAAGAACAGCCATGCGCCGGCGGGGCGGAGCCAACGGCAGCCCGGTTCGCGGCTGGCGCCGACGAAGAAGCTGCCGGACACCAAGATGGCGATGCAGCAGCAGATGGCTAAAATGGCCAATGGCATGGGGTTAGGGGCCACGGGGAAGGCCGGGGTGCCGTTCCAGGCCCGCCATGTGACGATGCAGCAGATGCCAAGGACAAGGCCAAGGACGATGGTGAAGATGGGGACGAAGTACTTGATGTACTGGACGTTGGCGCGAGTTGCCATGCGGACGGCCTCGTCCGCGTCGTCAAAGAGCTCGGTGTTGCCATGTTCGCGGCGGTACTCTTCAGCGGCCTGTTCTTCCAGGGCCTGCCGCCGGCTGAACACGGCCCGACCGGCTCCCAGCAGTCCAAGCAGGACGGTGGTCAGGGTTGCGGCGGCCGTCGGCACCATGGCGGAGCAGTTGCCGGATTTCATGATGAAAATGGAAAGGCAGAACAGAATCAGCCCGATGATGGAGATGGCCCAACAAAGATTTCGGGGCCGCGTGCTTGTATTTCCCATGGAAGGTTTCCCTCTGCGCAGGATTGAAGTTCAAATTACGAAATGAAAGACAAAATCCTTTGAACTATAGCACATAAAAGCGAAAAGTCCAAAAAGTGACCCCCTGAAGATTTGAGTTGATGGCAGATTTTTCAAGAAATTTTTGATGGATGCTGGGCTTTTATGGCAAGGAGCCCCAATTCTGCACCATCACCATATAGACGGCGGTGGAGGTGGCGATGCTGAGCAAAGGATTGTGGAACAGACGGTGGAGCAGGATGCAGACGCCGATGGCGGCCGCTTCGGCTCCGCCGTACAGAGGAGCATGGAAGGATGTGCCTTTCAGACAGTAGACGATCATGACGGCGATGACGGCCGGACTGATGACGCGCCCCACGTACAAGATGGCTTCCGGCGTCTTTCTGCCGTTTCCAAAGGCCATGAATGAGAAGCCACGGAGGGTGTAGGTGACGCCGAACATGACGGCGGTGGCAAGAAGAAGGTAAAGGGAGTCATTCATGGGTGGCCTCCTCCAGACTGTGGCGAAGGGCAAACAGAGCGGTCAGCAGGATGGCGATGGCGGGAATCAGCATGTTCTGTGGATACAGTGCCAGTCCGATCAGTCCGCTGACGCCGCCCAGCAGCGCCGGAAGGCGGTTCAGCCGCACCTTCATCTGATCCTGAAGAATCACGATGAAGAGAGCGGTCATGGCAAAGTCAATGCCTTTTGAATTGAAGGGAAGGACCGCCCCCGCCGCACAGCCTGAAACGACGCCCATGATCCAATACAGATGGTCGAGGGCGGCGATCTGGAAGCAGTAGGTCAGGCTGTCCTCTCCCTCCGGAACCTGATTGGCCACTTCCAGAGCGAAGGTCTCGTCCGTCAACGTCAGAATCATGTACAGCTTCAGGGGAAGCGGCAGCCCTTTCCATCTCTCCAGAAGAGGCAGCCCGTAGACCGCATATCGCAGATTCAGGCTGAGGGTGACAAGGGCCACGGTGAACAGCGGAGTCTGGTTGCAGAACAGGTCCACAAGAATGAACTGGAGCGCACCGGAGATGGACGTGGCGGAGGTGAGAAAGCCCCAAAGGCAGCCCAAACCGGTCCGGCTGGTCAGCAGCACGCCCGCCGCGAATCCCATGGCCAGATAGCCCAACAACACGGGAAGGGAGGCCTGAAAGGAGGCCCAAAGGCATTTTCGTGTGAATCTCATGGCAACTGTTCGACTTCATTCATGAAACATCGTCCGACGGATGGCGTGAAATGCTTTTCCTCTTACTATATCAGCTCTTGCCGAATAGAAAAGACCGATGCTCCTTTGGAGGAGTCCTTGGTTAAGGAATATAATTGAATGCAAAATATTGTATATTGCATGCATTAAATGCATGCCAAAAGTCTCATGGCAAGAGGCGGTGAAATTGGCGAAAATCGTGTCCAAAGGGGCAAAAAAAGCCTCCGATTTTTCGAAAAATGCCCGTAAGGCCGCTGAAATGGCCCCCTGTCACGTTTTGGGTGTGACCCTGTATGTTAATACCTGTTTTGAGTAAAGGTCCGAGAATGGGCCTCTGGGTTGATTCTAGCCATTCTTTCATTTGTTGCATTTTATTGCATTGCCTTATGGAGGCGGAGGCACAATGTTCCGTCATCAATCGGTCTGGTTGGAGCAGTCCTTGCCATAGGTTTCGCGGAGGCGAAGGCTGTTGACCAGAACGATGAGGCTGATGAACAGCATGACGGAAAGGACGGCTAGATAGGAGTTTCGGCCATAGATGAGAAGATCTCCCTCCTGTCTCGGCGGGAAAAGATTCATAAGATGGCCGGAGAGGTTTCCAAGGATGGCGACGGCCATGTAGGCGGAGAAATTGTTGAAGCTGGTGGCGATGGAGAGGAGCTCCGGCGGGTTGAACTCCTTGATGAGTGCAATGGTAATCGTTGAGAATGAGGCGCTTACGGTGATCGTGAGGAAGCAGATGGAGAACCATGGCGAGAGCCAGCCGAAGGCGATGGAACTGGTCAGCAGCAGTGTGGAGACCACCACGCAGGTCCCTGCGAAGACCATGAAGACCTTGCGTCGGTTGCCGCAACAGCGGCTGAGGACGGCGCAGGAAATGTTCGTGACGGCGGCGACGACGCTCATGGCCGTCAGCACCCAGCTGGCGTGGAGGGAATCGATCTGATAGAAGTCCTGAAGAAATTTCTTGCCCAGAATGGCCTGCATCACATAGTAGATGGAAAAGACGAGGCAGGAGATGCCTAGGACGACTCGGTTCTGACGGCGCTTGATGAAGCTGAAGAGCAGGGATATGTCAAAGGATGCCTTTTGAGTCATGCGTTTGGGCAAGGTGATGTAAGTTGCCCAGAAACATAGAGAGATGACACCACAGGCAAGGGCGACGAATTTGAGAAGTGTGCGCCAGTCCGTATAGTTCAGGCAGGCGGTGACGGGGGCGTTCGCCATGCAGCTTCCCAGGTAGCCCACAAGATACACGACGCCAAGGACAATCGGATAGCTGATGGGGGCGATGGCCACGGTTTCCGCGACCATGCTCAGATAGATGGTGCTGCAGCCCATGCTGACGACGACGCGGCTGACGTACATCATGAAGAGGCCGTGTGAACAGGGGAACATGAGGCTGCCGAGGCAGATCAGCACCGTTCCCCATGCGATGACGCGCTTGCCGCCATAGCGCGTGATGAGAAGCCCCACGACGAGCTGGCTGACAGCATAGGTGTACATGAAGGCGGAGCCCAACCCCGTGATGGCGGGCGCCGAGGCGGAGAGTTCCGACTGCAGTTCATTGAAGATGGCCCCGGGGATCACGACCCGCTGAAAATTCGCGAAGAAATAGAGCAGGGTTCCGAAGACGAAGAGGAGTTTGTTGCGGATTTCGGCGGATTGGGGGGCGGAGGAGTTCATGGGAGGCGTGGGGAGTCGAGTTTAGTGGGTGGCGCCGTCGGCTTTGCCGTCATCAGCAAGGGGTTCACGGATGTGGAGGCAATGCCATAACGCAATGATTGCCAATAGGATAAGAACTATCAGCACCGCAAGATAGGAGGAGCGTCCATAGATGAGGAGCTCCCCCTGCCGTTTCGGTGCCCATTGATCCATGAGGAAGCCCAGAAGATTGCCCATGAGGGCAACCAAAAAGAAGCAGAGGAAATTCAGGAAGCTGATGATGGTGCTGAAAAGCTGTGGCGGATTGGTGTCCCGAAAGACGACGGCGATGATAGGGGAAATGCCGGCGGCTAGGGACATGGTGAGCAGACAGCCGCCAAACGCCGCGTTACGAATGTTGTAACATACTGATATGGAAAGACTTACAACGGAAATGATGCACAAGGCGCCCGCCCATCGGATGATGAAGCGGCTTCGATGGCCGAAATGGGCGCGGAGTCCAGGCGTGAACAGGTTGGCCAATGTGGCCAGGACGCTCATGAGGGTGAGAATCCAGCCGGCGGCTACGGGACTCATGCCGTAGAAATCCTGAAGAAATTTCTTCCCCAGAATGGTCTGCATGACGAAATAGATGCTGAACGTCAGGCTGAAGAAAGTCAACACCTTGCGGTTGTGGGAGTTGTGAAGAAGCTGGACAAAGGGGCTTAGGTTCAGCGGCACGTCCGGATTCTTCGTTTGAGGGATGCCGCGAAGCAGGGCGATTGTGACGGCCAAAACCCCAAAGGATGCCATGGCGACGAGCTTAAGTCCCGTCTGCCACGAGAGATAGTGGGTCAGCGCTTGGAAGGGGCTGTTGGCGGCGATGCAGCCGATGTAGCCAATGAAAATCACCACGCCTAAAATGCCGGCAAGGGTGTTGGGGTAGAGGCGGGAGATTTCCTTCACCAAACTCAAATAGATTCCGCTTGCCCCAAGACCGATCAGAAAGCGGCAGGTGAACATCGTGGCAAGGGAACGGGAGTAGGGAAACAGGAGGGAGCCAAGACAGAAGATGAAGCCGCACACCTTCAGCACCCGAAAGCCGCCATAGCGGTCGGCCATCAGGCCCGTGATCAGGTGGCAGAATGCATAAACATACATGAATGAGGAGCTTAAGGCGGTAATCGACGAGGCGGGGGCCTGCAACGCCGCCTGAAGCTCGTTGAACAAAGGGCCGGGGACCACCGCCCGCTGGAAATTCATGAAGAAATACAGCAGAGTTCCGCAGCAGAGCAGGAGCCGTAGCCGAAGCGGAGGACGTTGAAGGGAAACGGACATGGGAGGCGGGGAAACGCGATTTACAATTATCAATTAGGAATTGGCAATTTGGCGGTTTTCTAAAGCTTCAAGAGGCTCATGAAGCTCTAGAGAAGATACCGCCGTGGCGTGGCCGCCATTCCCGTTGGGCATCCCCTATTCGTTGACCATCCGTTCCCGATCCTTCTTGTATTTGGAGTCCTTGATCAGGTTCTTGTCAATGACGTTCTTGCCTTCCTGCAGCTTGCGCTCCGTCTTGTATTTGAGCTCGTTGGCCTTGCGGTCGATCTCCCGCTTGTGGCTTCTGTAGAAAAGGAAAGCGCCGGCAAGCACCGCAATGAGAATCAGGAACTTGATGGCGGCCATTATGGAACGACGGCGGTCGCCCGTGGCCTTTTGGGAATACACCTTTTCCGTCAGCATGCCCGTCCGCAGGGCATTTTCATAACAAAGCTTGGAACAGTAGGTTACGCCATCAAACACTTTGACGCATTCGCCGCAGATGGGCTTGCTGCATGTGGCGCAGCGGGCAACTGCCGCCGTGTCCGGATGATTGAGGCATACACTTCCATGGATGGGTTTTGTCATTGAGGCGCTCCTGATTTGGATGTTGTATGGAAAACATGACAATCCTTTAATGTGCCGCCATTTCCGCAAAAATCAAATGACGATGCCTCCGCAAATTGCAAATTGCTCCATTCGGGCGGAAACATCTTCACGAATGCGATCGCCATGCCAAAAATGCAGAAGACTCTGTCGGGTTCAAGCAAGCTTTTCTGTTTTGGCGTCCGTCAGCTGCCGCGTCTGTCGATCGAAGTTCAGGCCGATGGCCCAGACGGGGCGAGCTGTCGCGTAATTCTGAACATTCTTATTTTTTCATGGTGTGAAAAACGGGTTGGCCGTGTGTGAAAGAAAAGGGTATATTATGAGTATGGATATTGAGTAAAAGGCGTTGCTTCGTTTTGAATCACGAACCGTTTTTTGTCTGAATAACGTTTGGAGAATTACGCTATGACGAAAAGAGCCGTAATCTGGTTGGCCGCCATGGTGGTTTCCGCGATCTCGCTTACCGCCGCCAACCTCACCGACGCCGAATGGGCACTCATGAAGAAGATGGCGCTGGAGCGGCCGCGTACTGTCATCTACGACAACGACGGCGATGACGTGAACTACCACCGCGGCGAGCCGACCGTGGAGGCGTTGTTGGCCAAACGCACCACATGGCTGTGCAAATACCCCGTCAACACGATGGTCTATTGCGTCAATGGCTCCACGTTCCAGATGAAGATGCCTACTGAAAACGGTGAGCTTTTCGACTGTGTCTGGCCCGACGACGAGAAGGGGCCGGACAACAAGGGGCAGAACATCAACGCGGTCACGTGGCTGGTGGAGCGCAAGCTTGACATCCTCCAGATGGAGTTGGACTACGCGCGGGCCCACGGCATTGAATTCTTCGCGGAGTTCCGCTTCAACGACACGCACGACGCCTGCGACAGGCCGGAGAAGCCGTGCCCCTACTTCCCGCGCTTCAAGCGGGAGCACCCGGAGTTTCTCATGGGAACCTACGAGCACCAGCCACCCTACGCCACATGGAGTTCCTACGACTTCACCCACAAGGAGATACGCGACAAGTTCACGGCTCTGGTCACAGAAGTCGTCGGAAAATATGAAGTGGACGGCATCTTCATTGACCTCTACAGATGGCTGGGCATCTTCAAATCGGTGGCATGGGGTGGAACTGCCTCCGCAGAAGAGACCGAAATGCTCAGCGTGATGTTCCGCCAGATCCGCATGGCGACGGAGACCATCGGTCGGCATCGCGGGCGGCCCGTTCTGCTGGCCATCCGCTGCCCCGATTCCGTGCGCTACTGCCACGCCATCGGCTTTGACTGGGAAAAGCTCATGGCGGAGGGCGTCTTCGATATTGTCTTTCCCGCCGGCAATAACCACTTTGAGCCATGGGGCAACAGCATCGCCCTGTGCCACAAGTATGGCGTCAAGTGCTATCCCTCCATTGATATGCCTGCCTTCCGTCAGCATCCCTATATCAAGCAGCGTCTGAGCTGGCCCTCCTATTGGGCGCGCGAGGCCGCCGCCTATCAGGCTGGTGCAGACGGACTCTTCTACTACAACATGTTTGACGAGTTCATCGTCAAGGAGGCCATGCCGCCCAACGCCGAGGCCCTCCGCATGAAGGACAAGCGCTATTACGTTTCGCCCATCTGTCATTGGACGCCCAACAACAATCTTGCCATTGGCAATGACTTCAATCTCCTCCCCGAACTCTACTATGGCCGCTATTCCACCCTCAGGCCAGGCCGCAAACTTGCCTTCAAACTGGAATTTGGCGATGACTTGGCGGCACTGCTGCATGACGGGGTGTCCGTCCGTCTCGAAGCCATGCTCATCGCCGATGGTGCCCCAGACCTGGTCGGAATCTCCTCCAAGGGCGTGGAATGGAAATATGTGAGCAGTCAAGGTGAACAACATCGCTATGTGATTCCGCCGGAGGCGCTTAAGCCAGGTGTCAACGAAATCACCTTCTCCTCCAAGGCCAAATCAGGAGACACTGCGGAGACGGAGATCATGTCGGGTGACGTGTTGCTGTTAGGCGACATCCAGCCGCCATGGCGGCGCCTCTTTCCCACGCCAGCCGACAACGCGGACAACGAGAGTATCGTAGATGGCGCCTACCGCATCCGCGACACAGGCGTAGGCTCTCCAAATCTCGTATATCCGTTGGATGCGGCCGTCTCGCAGCACATTGACGTAACTTTTGAGGCAATGGTCGAGATGGCTAGCGACCCGCTGGGCGCGATGGTGCGCGTGGCGGGTGGCGGCAAAGTGGAGATCGTCACCTTCCAGCCTGGCTGCATCGGCTTCCATTTCGCTCAGAAGTCAGTCTCCTATGACACAACGCATTTCCATCGCTACCGCCTCCGCATGGACAATGGCAAGGTCAGTCTGGAGGCCGATGGGATGCCACTTCTGGAGGCCGAGGCTGTCATGTCCGCCGATTCGTCACAGGCGAAGCTCTCTGGCATGGCCTACGTCCTGCCTGGCATGGATGACCGCAGCCTGATTTTCGGCTCGCTGGCCAATGAAGGACACGGCATCTCCCGCTGGCGTCATGTCAGACTTCGCCATGATGCAGAACGTGTTGTGCTTCAAGATCTTATGGTGGACGTCAAACTCAACGCCGCGCCATGACACCAAACCTCATGGAGACTTCTCAGGTTCCATCTGGTTCCTGTTACCGCTTGCGTGGAGGGACACCGACGGCCAGCGCCTCCGGATAGCCGACGATGAATGGCGTGACCTTCTCTGTCTCGGTCATGGAGAATGGATATGGTCGCAGCTTTTCATGGTTTTGAAAAAGAAATCTTTGAGTTTTCTAAAGTTAACTTTAGATTTCTCAAAGTTTTCATGTTGGAAATCTTTCCCTATTTTTTTTATATAACTTGCTGATTCTAAATGATTTTCGCTTTTGCCAATGGCAAAAGATCCCAGTTGGCGGCCAGGTTTTCGGCGGAGAGGGACAGCAGGATGGCGCCGTGGGTGCGGCAGGCGGCGTCCCATTGGTCATCGTGGCGTTTCAGACGTTGGGCGACGGCAGCGCAGGTGGCCGAATCAAGGGAAAGGTTCCGCTTTTCGCCGTTTTCCGCATCGATGAGAGTCCAAAGCCCTTTTTGGGGATGAGGCGGGGCGTCTTCGGCGGAGCGCAGCTGGAGGAGACAGACGCGTCGGCTGTCTTGGCACAGCGTGTGGAGAAACGCCTCCGGGGCTTCCGGCCAAAGCAAATCACTGATGACCAAGCGAATACCACGTTTTTGCAGGCTGTTGGGAAAGCCGGAGACTGTTTGGCCGGGACTCACGGGCGCCTGAAAAACGCAGTCCCATTCCAGCGGCTCCAGCGGACGTGTTTCCCGCTGCCACAAGGCGCCCAGATGCCAAACGCGTAGGGTGAAGCCGCCATTGTCCGCCGCTTTGGCCAAGAGGGCGGCCAGGCCCCAGGCGGCGGCGGTCTTCAGAGGAGAGATGCCCATGGAGGCGGATTCGTCCAGCAGGATATCGCAGCGGGGTTCAATCTCCTCGCTGAATTGCCGCACCATCCATTGTTCGGTGCGGGCATGGACGAACCAATCCAGACGCCGCAGGTCGTCTCCGGGGCGGTATTCTCTGTATTCCGCGAATTCCAAGGCGTTTCCGGCTCCCCGTCCGGTGAGACGGCCATTGTAGCCATCGGTGTGGAGAGGGGCGGCAAGACGAAGGGATTCGGCCACTTTCAGGGCGGCGGCGATGATGTCCCGTTGATTGGCGTCAGGTTTCGCCATTGTTTTATAAGATGTTGATATAAAATGATTTATGAATTATTCAGAAGAGACGACCACGGAGACGCCATCAGGAATTACGGCGATGCGGGGCTGATGCCCCACACGTTCCATGGCCATGTCCAACGCTTCCTGCAAGGTGGAGGCGGCCTCCAAATGCATGCTACGGAGCAGCTCGTGAGGGCAGTCCGTGGTGACGACGATGACGGTATGACGGGACTGGATTCGCGCAAGGATTTGATATTGCCATTGATCCGGCGTTGTCTCGTCAGCGGGAATGTGGGCGAGCCGCTCCAGAAGCTGGTCGGGGCTGGATGAGGCGGCAAGAACATGGCGGAACGCCTCGCCGCCGTGGCCGTCGCTGCAGGAGGCGGCGATGATGATGACGCCGCCGTCCCGACAGGCTGCCTCGCCGGCGGTCATGCCCTTGACGGACTGGTAGACGTTCTGGTCCAGAGGATAGCCGCCGTTGGAGGTGATAACGATGTCGGATTTTGGTATCTTAATGCGGCAGAAGGAGTTAATGAAATCACAGCCGGCCTTGTGGGCGGCCTCCGGAGAGCCGGCGACGGCCTTGAGAATCTTCTTGTCGGAGTTGATGACCACGTTGAGAATGAAGGCCAGCTTGGCCTGTCGGGCGGCGGAGACCATGTCCTGATGGATGGGGTTGCCTTCAAGGCATCCTGTTCTGGCAGAAGGGCTTTGGATGAAGGCAGAGCAGTGGTTGGCCATGACGGTCTTGCGGGAGGCGATGCCGGGCAGAATGCATTTTCTACCGCCGGAGAAGCCCGCGAAGAAGTGGGGCTCGATGAAGCCAGTGCCGATGAGCAGATCACAGTCCAACGCGACGGTGTTGAGAATGAGGTCGCCGCCGGAGGGCAGTTTGCCGATTTGGCGCAGCGTGTGCGGGTTGTCCGCGTCATGGATGATGATCCGTTCCGTGGCCGCCAACTCCTCTCCCACCATGGCGTTAAGCTCCTGAGGAGTGGTTGCCCGATGGCAGCCCGTGGCCACCAGCAGGGTGATGGATAGGTTTGGAGCCCCTTGGCGGAGGCGAGCCAGCAGCGGCGGCAGCAGAATGCGGGTGGGGACGGGGCGAGTGTGGTCGCTGATGATGACGGTGGCTGTCCGTTTGCCCGCCGCCAGGTCCTCCAGCGGCAATGAGCCGATGGGGTGGTCAAGGGCCCGTTGGACCTCGGCCTGCTCATCGGAAGCAGGAAGTGGGGCAGGGGCTTCATAAATGCCGTTGCATAAGGAAGTTGGGATGTCCGCTTCCAAATGCCGTCGACCATAGGGGATGCAAATGTGCGTCATGGCAGGAGGGTGTTGTAGACTTCAGTGTGAACGCGCCTTGCCCAAGGGAAATAGCCTTGGCCCTTGCATTGCCGCGTGGGATGGACGGCGTTGGTCAGCAGACAGACCGCAATGTCGTCTTCGGGGTTAATCCAAAAGGAGATGCCCGTGAAACCCGTGTGGCCGAAGCTGTTGGGATGGATTCGCGCACCGCCGGAGCTCTCGCCGGAGGGGCTGTCCCATCCGAGACAGCGGGAGCTGTTTACCACCAGATTGGCGCGGCGCGTGAACTGCCGAAGTGTCTCTGGCCGGAAGAAACGGACACCATCTAACTCGCCGCCATTGAGCAACATGCGGGCGAAGCGCTCCAGGTCGGGAGCCGTGGAGAAGAGTCCTGCGTGACCAGCCACGCCGCCGAGCCAGCGGGCGTTTTCGTCATGGACGATGCCCTGCCATGGCTCCCCCGAATGGGTCCCCCCCACAAGACGGCATTCCGTGGGGACGCAGCGGGGGCGCTTTTCGGGCGGGGGATTGAAACCGCTGTCCGCCATGCCCAAAGGGCCGAAGAGTCGCTCCTGTGCCATGACGGCCAACGACCGCCCGTCCAAAGCGGAGAGGATTTCTCCCATGAGAATCATGCTGATGTCCGAATACACGGTGCATTGGCCAGGCGGATTTTGGAGCGGGACGGCGGCCAGAAGGCGGCGGCGGTCGTCGGCGGATTGGGGGGCGGTGTCTCCTATATTATAATAAGGTATAAAGGGAGGCAGCCCCGAACAATGGGCCAACAAATGGCGGATGGTGACGCGGCGGCGGTCGTCGGCGAATGGACTGTCTTGCGGAACTTCCAGAAATTCAGGTAGATAGGTGGAGACAGGGGCGTCCAAATCCAGAAGCCCCGCCTCATGGAGCTGCATGGCCAGAGAGGTGGTGACCACGACTTTGGTCACCGATGCCATGTCGAATAGGCTATCTTCCTGCACTGCAGGAGATTCTGTATACAGATAGTGGCCGGAGACCAGTCGGAGCAGGGGGCCGGACGAACGGCAGACGGACAGCACGGCGCAGGGGGTGCGTCGGTTTCGAATGCCGTCGTCTAAAAGCTGCTGCAGCGACATGGCTACGGAATGACCTTGTCCAAAATGGCCAGAGCTTCATCCATCTCGGCTTGATTGACCAAAAGGGATGGCATGAGCCGCAGGACGGTCTCGCCGGCGGTCAGCACCAAGAAGCGGTTCTGACGGCAGGCCGCGAAAACCTCCTTCACCTTGTCTCCCAAGTCGATGCCAATCATGAGCCCCTTGCCGCGCACCTCGCGGATGGCGGGGTGGCGTTCCTGCAGTTCCTTCAGCTTGCCGAAGATGTAGCTGCTGGAGCGAGCCACCTGGTCCATGACCTTCTCTTCCATCATGGTCTGGCAGACGGCGATGCCGGCCGCGCAGGCCAGCGGGGTGCCGCCGAAGGTGCTGGCGTGGGTGCCGGGCGTCAGCACGTCCCCATACTGCTGACGAACTTCGAAGGCCGCCAGCGGGAGGCCGTTGCCCAAGGCCTTGGCCATGCTCATGGCGTCCGGCTCAATGTCATAGTGCTGATAGGCGAAATAGCGGCCAGTCCGTCCCATGCCGCATTGGACTTCATCACACAGCATCAACAGGTTATGCTTGTCACAAAGCGCCCTGACTCCCTGTATGAATTCAGGGGAGGCGGGCAGGATGCCCCCTTCGCCCTGCACCGGCTCCAGCATGACGGCGGCCGTCTGGGGGCCAATCAGCGCCTCCACGGAGGCCAAATCGTTGAACGTGGCGAAGACGAAGCCCTCCACATCCGGCTCAAAGCCCTTGCGGTATTTGCTGCGGCCGGTGGCGGCCAATGTGGCTAACGTTCTGCCATGGAAGGAGTTGTCCATGCAGATAATCTGGTTGCGCCCCCCATGGGCGTTGCCCCAGCGGCGGGCGAACTTGATCATGCCCTCATTGGCTTCCGCTCCACTGTTGCAGAAAAAGAGTTTTCCGCCGAAGCTCATGGACGCCAAATAGTTAGCCAAGAGGGGCTGATTTTCGTTGTAGAAAAGGTTGGAGACATGGACCAGTTTGGCCGCCTGTTCGCAGATGGCCTGGGTCACCCGTGGATGGCAGTGGCCCAAGTTGCACACGCTGATGCCCATGGTGAAATCCAGATAGCGGTTGCCCTTGTCATCCCATACATAGGAGCCATTGCCGCGGACCAGCAGCAGGTCTCGATTGTAGGTGTGCATGACATGCTTTTCCTGCATCTGCAGAAGCTCATCGGATGTATAAGACATATAACCTCCTGTATGCCAATATGTTATGAGAATTCTACCTTGAAATGCTCAATGGGTGGCCTTTTGAATGATGTCGCGGTCGAAGTAGTTGATGCTCATGCCGGCATCTACAACCAAGGTCTGGGCGTTGATGCCGCTGGAGCGTTCGCTGAGCAGGAATGCCACCACCTGAGCCGGCTCCTCCGTCTGCAGGGCCTCATGGCGCGGCATGAGGCGTTCCGCGTAGAGATAGGCGTCGATGTAACCGGGGATGCCGGCGGAGGCGGAGGTCTTCAGCAGACTGGCGCCCACGGCGTTGACACGGATGCGAGGGGAGACGCTCTGGCTGAGGGACTTGGCCAAAAAGGCCACGCTGGAATCCAACGCCGCCTTGATGGGACCCATGTAGCCGTAGTTCTCCGACGCCATGCGCGTGCAGGAGATGCTCATGGTGACGATGGACGCGTGGTCGCTGAACAGGCTCTGCAGCTCGCGGCAGACTTGGACAAGGGAGAAGCAGGAGATGTCCATCGCCTGCAGAAAATCCGCCTTGGCGGTCTCGTGGAAGGGTTTAAGGCCATCGGAGAAATTGGCGAAGGCGATGGAATGGACCAGGCCGTCCAGACGATCCGTGAACGACGCCACGCGCGCTCGCAACGCGGCGATGTCCCTGTCATCCTCTACATCGCAGACAAGGGCGGCTGCATCGGCACCGACCAGACTTCGATTTTTATCCATAAGCTCTTGATTCTTAAAGACATAGATAATACGTGCCCCGGCCTCCGCCAAGACACGTGCAATGGCCCATGCCACGCTTCTCCGGTTCGCCACTCCCATGAGAAGAATGGTCTTATCCTGCAATTTTAAAAAATCCGACATCTTTCCGTCGCCTGATTGTTTCCATTGGCATATTGCATGTTCTGTAATATAGCCTGAATTGGCAAAGAGAAAATAGGCGGTGTTGCAGATTGGCGTTTCGCGTTTCACTTTTCAGGCACCGCCGTGCTTTAAGCTGCAAATTTGGAAGAGACTTGAGAATCGTTGGGGGGGCCACAATATTTTCCGTGTAATCCGTTTCATGTGTGACATGTTTTGGAATGGCGACATTGAAGCAAACACACCAATTTCACGGAGGTTTTATGAATAACAAGACGGGTCTTGTCATCTCATTGATTCTGAATGCCTTGCTTGCGGCGGCGGCGGTCTATCTCTATGGAGACAACACGCGGACAAAGGCGCTTTACAAAAATCTGGAGACCGATTATGGGGAGGCCTTGGACGCGACGGCGACGTTGGAGAAGGCCAATAAGCAGCTTCAGACCCAACTGACGACCATGGCCTCCGAAAACAACGGCGAAGACAAGGAGAAGCTGTTGGCGGAACTGGCCCGCAAGGACGAGGAGATCGCCCAGCTCCGCAACCGCAACGCGGAGGGCAGGGGGCCTGGCAGGGGACCTGGCAGGGGGCGTGGCCGCGGCGGCAACATGGAGGAACGCATGGAGCGGATGCGGGAGAACGATCCAGAACGCTTTGAGCGCATGCAGGCGGAACGTAAACGAATGGAAGAACTTCAGCAAAAACGGACGGAGTTCTTCGCGGACTACGACACCTCCAAGCTGCCGGCAGACAAGGCGGAGGTCTTCGAACGGTATCAGGGACTTGTGGCCAATCTGCAGAAATTCCGTGAAGACATGATGGCTGGCAACAACGTGGATTTCCGCGAGATGATGCAGAATGGCCTTGAGATGATGTCAATGACATCTGAAGTACGGGATATTCTGATTGACCAATACGCCTCCACGTTGGGGAAGAATTCCACGAAGGCGGCGGCGGAAATCAAGAACATCATCGACATGACATCCATGGGAGGCGGTTTCGGCGGCGGCTTTGGCTTCGGTGGTGGACCTGGCTTCGGTGGCGGGCCTGGTTTTGGAGGCGGACCTGGCTTTGGTGGCCCAGGCGGCGGCATGCCGCCACGTCCAGGAAACTAAAGAGAGTCCACAGAATACACAGAACGCAGACAGCCACCAGCGGCTGTCTGCGTGGAAATGTTTTAAATAGATAATAGGTAGTTAGTTACATAACAGAAGGCATACGGAATAAATAGAATTAAGAGTCCACAGAACACACGAAATAAACTGAACGCAGACAGTTGCATAAGTGTCTGTCTGCGTGTATTTTGTCTCAAATTGCTAAGGGCGAATTATTCCCAAATCCACACTTCCATTTCCCCTGGCTTCCGATTGGCCCACAGGAAATAGGGGACGGCTTTGAGCGTGATGGAGTCAAAACGTGGCTTCTCGTTGGAATAGAGCAACTTGTCTGCATCCCACTCTTTGCGGCACTGACGCAGCGCCTTGGCCTGAATCACAGGGATGCCGCCCAATGCAGCAGGCCCTTTGACCAATGCCAGTTTGCTGTCCTGCGGCAGACGGATGGCGCCCAGCTGGGGACCGTTGTCCGCCTCCTCCAGACAGTAGACCACGGGGCCGGCCTGCAGGGCGACTTTCCCATCATCTTGCCGCACAGCAGGATGCGCATAGACCCGCTGGGGTTGGATGGGCAAGTTGAGCTCCAGTTTGTCTCCCGTGGCCCAGGTCCGCGTGATGACGGCATAGCCTTTGCGAATCCGCTTGGCTAGACTGACGGGCTTGCCATTCACGGACAGTGTGGCGTTGGTGCACCAGCCGGGGATCCGCACCGCAAAGGAGAAGCGGACGGGACTGTCGAGTTTGAAGGCGAAGGAAATGGCGCCGTCCCATGGATAGGATGTCCGCTCGGTCACCTTCACCGTTGAGCCCTTGAGGGTGAATTCGCCGTTGCAGCTGGTGTACAGATGGGCCCAGAGGCAGTCGTCATTGGAGCTGAATAGATAGCTGCTGATGGAGGCCAGAAGGCGGGCGATGTTGGGCGGGCAGCAGGCGCAGCCGAACCAGGCCTGCCGTTCGGGGCTCTTCTGCTGGCTGAATTTGTAATAGGGCGGCGTGGAGGCCAGAATGTTGTCATAGAAGAAGCGTTTGCCGTCTTTGGAGAGACCGCTGATGATGCCGTTGTAGAGAGCCCGCTCCATGACGTCCGCATAGCGGGAGTCCACATCCAGCTCCAACATGTTGTGAGCGAAGAAGACGAGGGCGATGGAGGCGCAGGTTTCCGCATAGGCCTCCTCGTTGGGCAGATCGTAGTCGAAGGAGAAGCGTTCGCCGAAGCGGGAGGATCCGATGCCGCCGGTGATGTACATGCGGCGGGTCGTCACGTTCTCCCACAGGGTCTTGCAGGCGTCGATCAGCGTTTGGTCTCCCGTGTGTTTGGCGACTCCTGCCATGCCTGCGTACAGATAGCAGGCCCGCACCGCATGGCCTTCGGCGGTCTTCTGCTCCCGAACGGGCAGATGGGCCTGGAAGATGGCGTAGGGGAGGATGTTGGCGGGGGAGTTCATCCAGGCGGGGACATGCTCCTTTTCGCCACGCTTCACGGCCTCTTGCGAGAAGTAGTATGGCTGCTTGCCGCGCTCGTCGATGAAATAGCTGGCCAATTTGAGGTAGGCGTCCTTGCCGGTCACATCGGCCAGTTTGACCAACGCCAGCTCGATCTCCTCATGGCCGGGGTAGCCGTGCTTTTGGTTCTTGCCTGGCCCGAAGACCTTGCCGATGTAGTCCGCGTAGCGGCACATCACATCCAGAAGCGTCCGTTTTCCCGTGCCTTTGTAGTAGGCGACGGCCGCCTCGATGAGATGGCCGGCGCAGTACAGCTCATGCCAGTCCCGCAGGTTGGTCCACCGTTTGTCCGGCTCCACGGAGATGAAGTGCGTGTTCAGATAGCCGTCCGGCTGTTGAGCGGCGGCCATCCATGAGATGACTTCGTCCGTCTTCGCCTCCAGCTTCGGATCTGGATAGAGGGCCAGGCTGTAGCCGACGGCCTCAATCCATTTCGCCACATCGGAGTCCCAAAAGATGTGGGGCGGATTGGGCATGCCGGGCTTCCATTCCAGCTTCCATGCGTCCAGCCGGCCGGTGTTTTTGCACTGTTCGTATTCCGTGGGAAGCGTGATGTCGCGGTTAAGCTTTTGGAGACGCTGCCAAAAACCTGGAAGCAGTTTCACGTTTTTGACATTGGGGAAGGCGCTTTTCTGTGTCATGGATTTTCCTTGGGTTGAGTGACGAAATCACTATGAAAATAACATAGCACGTCCTTGGAAAATTAGCAATAAGCAATTAGGAATTGGAAGTTTTGGAATTTGGATTTTGCCCAATGGCATCATAGGCGATGGCTTTGCCTTCGAAGTTTTGAAAGACGGCGGGGCATCCATCAATTTGGGACAGAACAGTTTGTGGCTCCAAACGGATTTTTCCGCCGGCTTCAGGCAAATCAAAGGCAAAGGTGGGCAAGGCCAGTCCGCTGACGCGACAGCGCAGGGCGTCCATGAGTTCCAGGCCACGTTTCAAGCCTGTGCGAAAGTGGGTGGTGCCCTGCACGGGGTCGCCGTGGAAGAGGTAATAGGGCTTGACTTTGATTTTCAAGAGGGACGTGAAAAGGGTGCGTAGGGTGTCCGCATCATCGTTGACGCCTTTCAGCAGCACGCTTTGATTGACCACGGGAATTCCTTCCCGTAGCAGGTTGCGGATGCCGACGGCGGCGGTTTCCGTCACTTCCCATGGATGGTTGAAATGGGTTGCGAGCCAGATGGTGCAGGGGACATGGCCAAGTTTCCCGCAGAATTCAGGCGTCAGCCGTTGGGGTAGGGTGACGGGAACGCGGGAGCCGATGCGAAGCACTTCGATTTGCGGAAGGGCGGCGAATCGGTTCAGCAGGTTCAGAAGCGTGTCGTCGGGAAGCATGAAAGGGTCACCGCCGGAGATCAGCAGCTCGCGAATTTGCGGATGATGGCGGATATAGCCGCAGGCCTCCTCCAGTTCCGTGGACGTGGGCGGCGGCAGGGCATCCGCCCAATGGCGTTTCCGCATGCAATGGCGGCAGCGAACGGCGCAGGCGCTGCAGCAGAGGAAAAGTGCGCGGTCTGGATAGCGGTGCACGAGCCGTGGCACGTGGGCATAGGCGCCTTCGCCAAGGGGATCGGGCAGCGCCGTCTCTGCGTCCAAAAGCTCTTCGCAAGATGGAACGCATTGCCGTAGAATGGGATCGGAAAGTTGCGGCGAACGGGCGAGGCCGAGATAATAGGGCGTGGCGAACATGGGATAACGCTGTTCGCAGGCGTCATGGTCGTGGAATGTGTGCGGTGGAAGATTCAGCCAGCGCTCCAGGTCGCGCAGGGAAGTGATGGCATGCTCCAGCTGCCAAGATGCGGTCCGCGTTTCATCCATGGCTCAGGCCCGTTCCATTTCAAGAGCCTGCAACACAGCATGATAGATGTCCTCTGGCGCGGCCATGCGACCGGCTCCATCCTGTCCGCAGGCCACATGACCGGTTTCGGGCCCCACGAAGAGGACGCCGCGTTTCCGCAGAATGTCGCAGTTCTCCTGCACAGCGGGATGCATCCACATGTTGGGGTTCATGGCGGGGGCGACCATGACGGGGCCGCGGTGGGCCAAATAGCAGGTGGACAGCGCGTCGTCCGCAATGCCATGGGCCATTTTTGCGAGGCAGTTGGCGGTGGCGGGGGCAATGACCAAAAGCTGCGCCTGATGAGCCAACTCCACATGGCCGGGGCGCCAGTCGGGAACGTTCCACAAATCCGTGATGACGGGTTGGCGGGACAGCGTGAGGAAGGTATGCGGGCAGACAAGCTTCTGGGCGGCGGCCGTCATGATGACATGGACCTCCACCCCTGCCTTCACCAATCGGCTGGTCAGGTCAGCGGCCTTGTAGGCGGCGATGGAGCCGGTTACCCCAAGAGCAATGACAGAAGTCTTTGATGGGGAAGAAGTTGCTTTCATTTTTCCGCCTCCAGTTTCGGCGTGACGGACGTTCGGCAGCGGGCGGCGGCCAGAATGGCGAACAGCTCGTCGGCTGCCGTCTCCGCCACATCGTTGATGACTACATAGTCGTATTCCCGCCAGGCCTGAAGCTCCTGCATGGAATTGGCGAGGCGGCGCTGAATGCTCTCCTCCGTCTCCGTGCCGCGGCCCCGAAGACGACGCTCCAGTTCCGCGCGGGACGGCGGCGCGATGAACACCGTCAGCAGGGAGGCGGCTAGTAGGGTGTCGTTCTGAAGGACGGCACGGGCCTGCCGCATGCCCTGCACATCGATGTCCAATAGGATGTCCTGACCGTTCTGGATGCGCGGCGTGACTTCGCTGCGAAGTGTGCCGTACCAGTTGCCGTGGACTTCCGCGCATTCCAGAAACTCTCCGGCTTCCTTGCGGCGAATGAATTCATCTATTGCAAGAAAATGATAGTCCTTGTCATCAATCTCTCCTGGTCGAGGAGCCCGCGTGGTGCAGGACACTGAGAATTGCAGGCTGGGGCATTTTTTCATCAGGAGGCCGCACACGGTGGATTTGCCGACGCCGCTGGGGCCGGAGAAGAGGAGGGCGGTTCCAATCGTCATGGCTGTTTCCCTTCTGGAGCTTCTATTGTAACTGGAGCTTCTATTGTAAATAGGATGGGTTTGCCGCCATAGTCCAGATCAGCTCGATTCAGGATGTCTTCGAGAGGGGCGGCGCCGGCGGGCTTTGGCAGATGGCTGTTCTCCTCATACAGGAAGACGTTGATGTGCGAGTCAGCCTCCCGGATATGTGCGGGACAGGCTAACGCACGGCGCACGAAGATCTTACGTTCCACGATGGACTCCATACGCGGCGCGAGCACCTGCACGGCCTTGGCGATTTGCAGTCCCGCGTTGGCGGGGTACCACGTTTCGGCGAGGTGGAGATCCTCCTCCGCCTCCTTCCATTTACCTTCCAGCTGAAGGATTTTGGAACGGCGCAGATAGAAGGTGCCGCGGTGGGGCGCCCGCCGGATGAGCTGGTCCGCCGCGTTCAGGGCGACGGCCATGTCGCCGACGCTTTCCGCCAGCTCGTAGCGCGTGCGTGCCGCCGAAACGAAGAAGGGCAGCTGGCGGGAGACGGCTTCCAGTTCCTGAAACAGCGTTTGCGGCGAGGGGGGCGAGGGACGGGGCAAAGTGGCGGAATGAGGAGTCCGCAGCTGGTCTAGCTGTCGGCTGACGCGTTCATAATGAAGCTCCCCTGGCAGACGGGCCAATGACAGGAGACACAGCAGGGCCAGCGCCGCTGCGGCAGGTGCCCAGCTTTTCCACCAGGTTATAGATAAAGTTGTATATTGTTCTGTGTCAATGACTTCTGATTTTTGCTCGGCTGGCATGGCCAGAAGGCAGACGATGCCCATGACATAGAGGCTACCGGGGATGATCTCCAAAAACTGGAAGCAGGAATGGATCGCCCAAGCGGTGGCTCCCATGCAGAGCGCCGTCATGAGCCACGGATTGCGTTCGTGGTTGGCGCGGAACAGGCCGCCTGTGAGAAGAAAAGGCAGGGCGATGCCGCACAGCGCGGCGAGGGCACCGGCCAGACCGCATTGGCAGGCAATGGACAGCAGAAAGCAGTGGGGGTCTCGAACTTCCTCTGCGCCAATGGCTTTCAACCGCTGATACCACGGAAAGAATTCGCCCAGGCCCACGCCGCAGAAGGGCGCGTCGTGGAACAGCGTCGCGGCGACGCGGCAGTATTCCAGTCGGGCGGAGGCGGAGGCGGTGCCACGGCCGATTTTGCCGCTGGCGACGATGGCGATGAGCGCCACGGCGCAGACGGCGGCCGCGATGAGAAGCGGAGCTCGCCATCGTCTCAAAACCGGCAGACAGAGGATGCCGATGCAGAGGCCGCCCATCGCGCCGGCCAGGGCACCGCGGCTGCCGCTCCAATAGAAGGCACCCGCAAAGACGGCCGCGCCGAAGGCCACAAAGAGGATGCGGCTGACCTTGCGTGGCTCAAAATGGCTGCCCCATTCATGGAGACGGAGGAGCGTCAGCGGCGCCAACAGCAAGAGAAGGGAGGCATAGACATTGGGGTCGATGAAAGTTCCGGAGACGCGGGTCTGCTCCATCTTCGCCAAAAACGTGCCGCTGCTGTCGACGATGGAGCCGTCCGCCAGCGCCTGTCGGGCGGCCTCCAACATTTCCTTTCGTCCCCAAAAGTGCTGATAGCCGCCATGGAGGGCGCAGAGCAGAGCGGTTGCCGCAAGTATTTGGGTCAGAATTGGATACAGCAACGGATCAGCCTTATGGCTTCGCCAGATGGCCATCAGGAGGCAGACGAGGCCGCCGATGTGCCACAGCCATTGAATCGCATAGTCCCATTCTGTCGTGTGAACGAGACCCGCAAATCCGCTGAGCAGAAGGAGACTCCAGACCGCGACGGGGACGGCACTTTTGTCCATGCGGAACGGCTGACGATGGATTGCCAGCGTCGCCAGAAGGGCGATGCCGCACAAGGCCGGAAGGAGGAAGTTGGGGTGCGCATCGAACAGCAGCCATTCCAGCCAGGTCATGGGCATCTGCGCCTGTTCCTTTCCCATGGCGAGGCTGCCAAATTTTATGGGCAGAAGGAAGACAATGAAACAGAGGAAGATACGCAAGACGATGGCCGCCCGACTGACGGACGGCATGGCGGTCTGCGTTTTCATTTCCTTTTTCACAATGCGACGAGGGAAATTAGGAATTGGGAATTTGCGGGCTAAGGGGCGTCGACGATGGGGGCGGGGGCGGATTCTGCGCATCGTCATGGTGTTGTCCATTGGCGGCTTCGCCACGGCGTCCTTCCTGGCGGCGGCGATCTTTGCGTCCGCCACCTTCTGGCCGCTGGCCCCTCGGCTCCTCATTCCGTTCTTCCCGCCGCTGCTGTGGACGTTCATCCTTCCCACGGTTCACGCCTGCCTCGTTGCGACGGTCGTTCTTGTTCTTGTGTGGCTTTTGTTGACCGTTGGAATTGTTCTCATGGTGGGCCATCTTACCCATGGCCGAGGCCGCTTTGGCCTGTCGCTGATGGGACGCAAAGGCCCCAAGGCGCGGCTCATTTCGTGACGGTGTCCCATTGCCGTTGCCGCCGTTGCCGCCGTTGCCGCCGTTGGCATGGCGGTTTGCCGTTGTCTGCGGCTCGTTGTCGCCGCTTTGGCTCTCCGTGTCGTCGGTTGTGGCGGCGGTCTGCTGGGCCTTCCGCTCCTCCGCCAACTGCTGATAGACATCCGCCTCGTATTGCAGACAGCATTTCAGGCGGCCGCAGCAGCCGGAGATGTTCTGCGGATTGAGGGAAAGCCCCTGCTGTTTTGCCATCTTCACGTTGATACTGCTGAAGCTGGGCAGAAAACTGGCGCAGCAGAATGGACGGCCACAGGTACCGATGCCCCCTAGAACGGCGGTCTCGTCGCGGACTCCAATCTGCCGCAGCTCCACCCGCATGCGGAACAGGGCGGACAGGTCCCGCAGCAGTTCGCGGAAATCCACCCGCCCCTCTGCGGAGAACTGGAAGATGATGAGTTTGCTGTCGAAGGCATAATGGGTGTGGATGAGTTTCATCTCCAGATTGTGGGCCTTGATTCGGTCCAATGTCTGCAGATGGGCCTTGCGGGCCTTTTCGTCGTTTTCCTTGGCCACCGCCTTGTCCTCTTCCGTGGCAAGGCGCACGATGACGGGAAGCTTCTGCCCTTCAATGTGCCGTCCCTTGTTCTCCTTCAGCCATTTCTGTTCATAGGCGGCCGCGTCCGCAATGTCCTCCGTCCCCGCCTTGACGATGGAGGCGAAGTCCATGTAGCGTTCACAGCGGACGATGACCTGGTCCCCTTTCTTCAGGTTCAGCTCAAAGTCCCCAAGGCTGTCATATTCCAGCCCGTTGGAGACGCATAATTTGTATAATCGCATCATATGTGGAATTCACCGATTTGATTTGCGTAAACGACAATAACAATTATCTTGAAAGGCAGACTTTTGTCCGTCTGTCCATCGAAACTCACACGCAGCGTTCCATGACATCTCCCGCAACAATTGCAACTCTCCAAAAACCAACGGTTTGCGCTCTTTTAGGCAAGCTGGGGGCCATGCTGTGTCAGCTTGGCCGCACGCCCGCCATGAGACTGGGCATCTTCCTGCTAGTGGTCAACATCCCCTTCGGCTACGCCTGTATTGCTCTAAGTGTTTGCATGGGAGCCTCTTCGGGCGGTGCCATATGGAAATGGATCGGCATGGGGGGATACGGGCTGTCGTGGCTCATGCTGGCGGCGGGAACCTGGCTTGCGGGAAGTCAGGCGAAGCGCCAGCTGTCCTCTCGGGTGCGCTGCCTTTTCAAGGGCTGGCGCCGTCTCCGCAGAGCCCGCCAAAACAACGGGAAGTGAAGCATTGCAATAAAACGCATGCAAAAAATTGCGTTATATTGCAAATTCATTCCCCGATTTATGGATTCAGGTGTTTTCTGTGCCGCCCTCCTGAGCTTTGGCAAGGGCCTCCTGCAGTTCTGCAACCTGCTTGACCAGAGTCTTTACCGTGGTATTCAGCTTTTCGATGCGGGCGATGTTCAGCATCTGCTTCGCAAACTCCTTCCGCTCCACGGCGGGAGTGCCGAACATGATCTTGCCTGGGGCGATGTCTTTGGAGATGCCGGCCTGAGCCATGACGATGGCACCGTCCCCCAGCCGCAGATGTCCCGCCGTGCCGGCCTGACCCGCCAGAATGACGCCGTTGCCGAGAATGGTGCTTCCCGAAATGCCGGCCTGGGCCACGATGAGGGAGCATGCGCCAATCTGCACATTGTGGCCGATCTGGACCAGATTGTCGACCTTGGTGCCCCGTTGAATCCATGTGCGTCCGAAGCGCGCGCGGTCCACGCAGGAATTGGCGCCGATTTCCACATCGTCGTCCAGCTGCACGATGCCGACCTGCGGCACCTTCTCATGGCCTTGGGGGCCGGAGTTGTAGCCAAAGCCATCCGCGCCAATGACCACGCCCGGATGGAGGATGACGCGGTTGCCCAAAAGGCAGCGTTCGCGGACGACCACGCGCGGATACAGCAGACAGTCTTCGCCGATTTTGGCCTTTTCGCCGATGAAACAGCCCGCTCCAATGACGCTGTGGGCGCCGACAACCGCTCCCGCGCCGATCACCGCGCAGGCTCCCACATGGACCCCTTCGCCGATGACCGCCGTCTCATGGACCACCGCCGTCTTGTCGATGCCAGCCGGATAGGTCACTGGCGGAGGCGTAAACAGCGCGACGACGCTGCTGAAGGCCTTGGACGGATCCGCGCAGACAATCCACGCCCGCCCATCGGGAACCGGCTCTCCATAGCTCTCTGGAACCAGCACCACGCCTGCCCGCGAGGGCAGAACCTGCTCGATGTACTTCTCATTGCCGAGGAAGGAGACGTCCGTCTCCAGCGCCTCCGTCAGGGAGGCCACGCCGGTCAGGCCGTGGGGGCAATTTCCCTTCAGCGTTCCGCCGACCAGAGCGGCGAGCTCGCTGCATGACTTCTCTATGAGCATGGCTGATTTCCCTCTATTGTGTCACGATTACTGTAAATCTAGCGAATATGCTAATTCGCAATGAGTTATGGCTCATCGGAAGCGGCTGGTTTATCCGCTTCGGCCGCCTTGCGGCGGTTGCGGATGGCTTCGTAGCGCTCCTTGGCCTCCTTCAAATCCGCCTCATGGCCTTTGTTGACCAATTCGATGATGGTGTTCGTGATCTCCTTTTCAACTGGATACACCAGCAGTGGCGGAACCCGGTTCAAGGTGCGGCCGGAGACCTCGTAGAGCATGTCGATCTTCTGATCCGCCGCATATTTGCGGATGATGTTCAGCAGGTCAGCCACCAACTCGTCCTCCGCCTTGCCCCTTTCGCGCTGCAGGCTCTGCAGGCCCTCCTGACGGAACCGCTCCAGCTCCTGCCGTTTGTTGCGGAAATGCTCCAGACGGACCTGAAACTTGCGTTTGGCCTCTTCCCGCGTCGCCTCGCCGGCCAGGTCGTTGCGGGCTTCCGCCTCGTATTTCTGCACCTCTTTGGCCACGGCGTCCACTTCGTCCCGTATCAGCTCCAGATGTTCGTCAAAATTCTGTTTCTGCTGTTCGAAGATGATGTTGGCATTGACGGTCTTGTAGTATTCCTCGAAAATCTTCTCCATATTGACAAAGGCGGTCTTCTCCTGTGCGCTGGCCATCAGGCAGGCCAGAGAAACAAACGCGATCACTTTCGCAAACTTCATGTTGTACTCCTCTATGGATTCGTTGAATGAAAGAATGTCGCACGCTACAGTTCGCATGCGGGTTAATATATGGCTTCAACACACATTTTGAAACTTGAATGAAGGGAAAACCCTCTTCTGACGAATAGGACTGGCAGGGCGAATCGCCCCTAATTCCTAACTCCTTTAATTGCTATTTGCTAATTCTCAAAGAGTTCCTCCATTTGGGTGATGGCGGCGGCGCTTCCCAGGGCCACGGCGTGGCTGATGGCCTCCTTGGCCTTCTCCTTGTTGATGGGGGTGCCGACACCGTGGTAGAGGCACAGCCCTTTGTGCAGACAGCCCTCTGGATCCTCCTGCGCGGCGGCTTTGCCGTACCAGAAGAAGGCCTCCGCGCCGTTGGTTTCGGTTCCTCTGCCGTTTTCATAGCAGAGGCCCAATTGGACTTGGGCCGGTCCATAGCCCTGTTCCGCAGACAGTTTGAACCAGCGGAAGGCCTCCTTGTCATCGGCGTCCACCCCTTCGCCATTGAGAGTGGCCATGCCCAGACAGTATTCCCCAAGAAAATCCCCTTGATCCGCCGCGTCGCGGAAGTACGCCGCCGCTTTTTTCAGGTTGAGCGTCACGCCTGCGCCTTCGCGGTAGCAGCTGCCAAGGGCCACTTGAGCTGGCGCGTAGCCGGATTTGGCGGAGTTTTCGTACCACGTGGCCGCCTGATCGGAGTTCTTTGCGGTTCCGATGCCATGCTGATAGCAGTAGGCCAGTTTGGCCTGCGCCTCCGGATCGCCATCCTGCGCCGCCAAAATCAACCAGCTAAAGGTCTCAGGGTAATTGACTTCCACGCCGAGGCCCCGTTGATAGCAGTCGGCCAGACGGACTTGAGCGCGGGTGTCTCCGGCTTCCGCCGCCTCCTTGAGAAGGGCGACGGCCTCGCTGGCGGTGGCGGCGGGGCCCAGGCCATTCAAAATCATGAAGGCGACTTTCCTCTTGCTGGTGATGTCTCCGGCGGCGGCGCGGATGCGGAGGTATTTCATGGTGATTTCGTAGTCCCCTTGGGCTTCCGCGATGATGGCCACCTTGACTTGGGCCTCCGCGACGCCGTTGTCCGCCGCTTGCGTGTACCAGTGCATGGCGCTGTCCAGGTCTCGGGTTACGCCGATGCCGCCGTCATAGCAGACGCCCAAATTGAACATGGCCGGGCCGCTGCCCTTTTCCGCCGCCTGACGAAACAGCTCAATGGCCTTCTTCACATCCTGCTTGACGCCGCCAATGCCCTCAAAGTACATTTTGCCCAAGGCTAGCTGCGCATTGGGGTTGCCGGCCTTGGAGAGCTTCTCCAGATGCTCCACGGAGACCTTGTCCTCCTTTTTCGTGGGGGTTGTCTCCTTTTGACGCCGACGGGCGGGGGAGTCCTCCTCGTTAAAGGTGGGGATGTCGCTGTCCGCCGAGGTTTTGGTCTTTTTGGAGGTGAAAGGCCAGAACGCGTTGGCGGGCAAGGCGATAAAGATGGCAAAGCAGACCAGAAGAAAATGTTTCATGGCGATGGGGGTGTTGTTTGCTCTGGACAATTGTTGTGGAAATTAATGTAAATCTCGGTGGACAATATACAAATCCGCGAGTCCGTTTACCTTTCGCCTTTTGTGAATTGCATGACCCGTTTCATGGAAAATCGGTGGCAATAGGGGAGATGGGGCAGTACTTCGCGGTTTTGGGCTTATATTATATAAGGAATAAGAAACAGTTCTTTGGACAGAGACGACGGCGGAAAGTTCCCGCCCGCCGCCTCGGAAGGCGCGATTTTTTGCATGAAAACAGGTGACAATTCAGAAGAAGTCCACAGAAGAGCACATGGAAAGACACAAGAGCCCCTGACGTCTGCTCCCTTTTTGCTAAAGCGTCTAGCGGGATTTGACTTGTCTTTTCTGTTGATTCTGTGGATCTTAATGCGGTTCTGAATAGATATGGAAAGGGCAGGAAAGAAGATGGGCGGTGTGTACAGATTGGCGGCGGCGGTTCCGGAGCTTCGCGTTGCGGATCCCGAAACCAATGCGGAGCGGATTGGCGATTTGTGGCGGGCGGCCCTCGGCAAAGGGGCGGGTTTCGTCCTGTTTCCCGAATTGGCGCTTAGCGGCTGCAGTTGTGGGGATCTCTTTGGGCAGCCGCGACTTCTTGAGGCGTGCGAGACGGCGCTGCAGGCCCTTGCCGCCGTCACGGCCGGCAGTCAGGCGGTGATGATGGTGGGCCTTCCCGTCGCGGATGGCGTGCGCCTCTACAACGGGGTGGCGGTGATTCAGAATGGCCGGATTTTGGCCATTGTCACCAAATCAGTCCTTCCGGAGACACGGGGGCATCGGGAGCGGCGGTGGTTCAGCGCGGCGCAGCTGGGCACGACGCTGACCCTTGGCTGCCAGACCGTGCCCTGCGGGCCGGGGCTGTTGCTGGCGGCGGGCGAGGTGTCCTTCACCATTGAGATTGGGCAGGATATGGAGGCGTTGCTGCCGCCGGCGGCCAATGCGGCGCTGAACGGCGCGGAATTGGTCTTCCGTCCCGCGGCGGAGCTGGCGGTGGCGGGTGGCATGGCGGCGCTGCGGAGCGCGGTGTCGGCCCATAGCCGTCAGCTGTGCGGCGTGGTGATCTCCTGCGGCGCCGGTGTGCACGAATCCACAGGCGGCGGCGTCTATGGCGGCCAAGTCTGCGTGGCCCAAGCCGGAGATGTCATCGTGGAGGATAGCGGTTTCCACCGCAGCGGCCATCTTGTTTTGGCGGACGTGAAGCCGGATTGGATGCGGCATCTGCGGAGAACCCAAACCCATTGGAAGGACATGCCCTATTGTCGGTTGCAGCCAGTTCGTCTCGCGGCGCCGACGACGGCTCCCGACTGGACGCATTTTGCCGTGAAGCCCCATCCCTACGCGCCGGAGGAGCCGGATGCAAGCGCCGTTTGGTGCCGTGAGCTACTGAACATCCAGGCCGCTGCCTTGGCAGGTCGAATGGAAGCCGCCCGCGCGGAGCGAATGGTCATGGGCTTCTCCGGTGGACTGGACTCCACGCTGGCTCTGCTGGTCTGCGCGGAATGCTGCGACCTGCTGAATCTGCCCCACAGCAAAATCTGCTGTCTCACCATGCCGGGCTTCGGCACAACCAGCCGGACCCGCGGCAATGCGGAGAGTCTGGCGACCGCATTGGGCGTGGAATTCCGTGCAGTGGATATTCAACCATCTGTCCTGCAACATTTTAAGGATATAAACCATAATCCGGGGCAGCACGACGTGGTTTATGAAAACAGCCAGGCGCGGGAACGGACGCAGATTCTCATGGACATTGCCAACGGGATGAACGGACTGGTCGTCGGCACGGGAGATCTTTCGGAGATCGCCTTGGGATGGTGCACCTTCAACGGCGACCATATGGCCATGTACGGCGTCAATGGAAGCATTCCCAAGACGCTGATGCGGACCATGGTGGAGTTCTATGCGGCGACGCATCCGGCCCTCGCGCCTGTCCTGCGGGACATTCTGTCCACGCCTGTCTCCCCCGAATTGCTGCCTGGCGCACAGGAGACGGAGCGGATTTTGGGCAGCTACGAGCTTCATGACTTCTTCCTGTACCATTTTGTGAAGTATGGCGAAGGGCCTGACATGCTGCAGGCTCTGGCGGAGCACGCCTTCGCGTCCATCCATGATGCGGCGGAAATCCGTCAGGCGCTGTCTCTGTTTGTCCGTCGCTTCTTTACGCAGCAGTTCAAACGGAACACCTCACCCGACGGGCCCAAGGCATCGGAAATCTCCCTTTCGCCTCATGGGGACTGGGAGATGCCGTCGGACGCTTCGTTCCATGCATGGAGGACGGAGTGACCATGGGCGGGGAGCTTTTCATTCGCAAGGGGCGGGAGGCGTCGCTGCTTCGCCGTCATCCGTGGGTCTTCTCCGGCTCCGTGGACCATGTGAGCGGCGACCCGCAACCCGGAGACACCGTGGACATTCGTGACAGCGAAGGGACATGGCTGGCCAGAGGGGCCTATTCGCCGCTGTCCCAAATTCGCGCCCGCATCTGGACATGGCGGGAGGCGGAGCCGGTGGACCGTGATTTCTTCCGCCGACGGCTGGCGGACTGCCTCGCCTATCGGCGTCGTCTGTCCATGGATGACTGCAGCAACGCCTGGCGGCTGGTCCATGGAGAGGCGGACGGCCTGCCCGGCTGTGTGGTCGACAAATACGGCCCCTATTTCGTCTGCCAGTTCAGCACCGTGGGCGCGGAGCGCTGGAAGCAGGATATGGCGGCGTGTCTCATGGAACTTGAGGGCACGCGTGGCGTCTATGAACGGTCGGACGGCGATTCGCGGCAGCGGGAGGGACTTGAGCCAAGCTGCGGCGTCCTGGCGGGGGAGGAAATTCCGGAACGCTTTGAGGTTCAGGAACATGGACTTCGCCTATGGGCTGACTTGAAGCGGGGGCACAAGACCGGCTATTACCTCGATCAGCGGGACAATCGGGCCCTTCTGTGGGACTGCGGCGGCCTGGAGGTCCTCAATTGCTTCAGCTACAGCGGAGGTTTCGGAATCCGGGCCGCGTTGGGCGGCGCGGCTCATGTGGTTCAACTGGACGCCTCGGCAGACGCGCTGGAGCTGGCAAAGGCGAATGTATCACTTAACAGCTTGCCGGACAGCATGTTCGACTATGTTCGGGACGATGTGTTCCATTGGCTTCGTCAATGCCGTGACAGTCGCCGCTCCTTCGATGTCATCGTGTTGGATCCACCGAAATTCGCGGACACGCAGCGTCAGCTGGAAAAGGCCTGCCGCGGTTATAAGGACATTAACCTGCTGGCGGCGAAACTCTTACGACCTGGTGGACGACTGCTGACTTTCTCCTGCTCCGGAGCCATGACCCCGGAGCTGTTCGCCAAAGTGGTGGGGGAGGCGTTTCAGGACGCGGGCCGTCTGGCACGGGTCATGGGCGTGCTTTCTCAGGCTCCCGACCACCCGCTGGCTGTAAATTTCCCGGAGGGCCATTATCTTACAGGATTGGATTTGGCCATCCGCGAGGACTCCTTCTAAACCATGCAACTCGGACTCTCTCAACAACAGAAACTGAAGCAGGAAATGTCGATGGGGCTCAATTTGAGTCCCCAGCAGATTCTGTCCCTCCATGTGCTGCAGGAACCCGCTCTGGAGCTGCAGCAGCGAATTGAGGCGGAATTGGTTCAGAATCCCGTTTTGGAAATCACGGGCAACAGCCATGAAATCAGCGCGGGCGACCTGATGGGAGAGGCCCAATATCCTTCCACTTCCATGGACAGCGCCGCCCGCATGGTGGAGAAGGACGAAAGCCTCACCGATCAGGTGCGGGAGGATTGGGAGGACGGCGTCCTGCCTGACATGGCGGATGGACAGCGCTTCGACAGCGACAGCGAGGAGCGTCGTCGCCACTTCTTCGACTCCCTCAGCACGGAACCCTCTTTCTTGGACAGTCTCCATGAACAGCTTATGGACGTCATTCCTCCTGAACGGGAGGATTTGGCGCAGGCGACGGAGACGGTATTGGGCAATTTGGACGACACGGGATATTTGAAGGCCAGCGACGCGGAAATCGCGGCCGGGGCCAACGTCCCCCTGGAGGTGGCGCAGGAGGCGGTGAAATGCGTTCAACACCTTGATCCACCGGGACTTGCAGCACGAGATCTGCGGGAGTGCCTCCTGCTTCAGCTGGAGCGCAGCCGTGAAAAGGGCAGCTTGGCGTGGGACATCGTGGACCGTCATCTGGATGAGCTGGCTCGAAACCACATCCCCAGAATCGCCAAGGAGCTGGATGCGGAAGTTGCTGAGATTCAAGAGGCTGTTGAGCGGATTCGACGGCTGGAGCCCCGCCCAGGCCGACTGCTCTCCCCAAAGACCGCCGCCATTGTGGAGCCCGATCTGATTTTCGAGAAGGATCCTCAGGGCGAATGGACGGTGCGGCTGAATCGCGAGCTGATTCCGCGGCTCGGCATCTCCACGATGTACACGGACATGCTGAAATCGACGGACATGTCCTCCGATGACCGAAAGTACCTGAAGCAGCAAATCGCGAGCGGAAACACGTTCATTAACGCTATATCCGTGCGCATGAGCACGTTAGAGAAGCTTGGCCATGAAATCATCGAGTATCAGAGCGACTTTTTGGAGGCGGGTCCGGAGGCGCTGCATCCGCTGACCATGCGGCAGGTGGCGGAGGATTTGGAGCTCCATGAGACGACCATCAGCCGTGCCGTGGCTGGAAAATACGCCCGCACACCCCATGGGCTGGTGGCGTTGCGGGACTTCTTTGCGGCGGGCTATCAATCGGCCATGGGGGACGATGTGTCCAGCCGCGCGGTCATCGCGAAAATCACGGCCATTGTCAACGGCGAACCCTCTGATAAGCCCTATTCGGATCAGAAGATTGTGGAACTCCTTGCAAAAGAAGGACTTAATATAGCACGACGGACTGTGGCCAAATATCGGGAAGAGGCGGGAATCCCTGCCGCCAGTCTGCGAAAAATTCACAGTTAGTCGTTTTTTCTTCATAGTTCTGGAAGCTCAAATCTTCTGGGAAAATTGCGAATAGTTAATTCCTGATTGCGAATTATAAAGGATTTATATGGGATTGTCATTGGAGAAATCGTGGGAAAAGGGGTTGCATCCCTGCCCGTCTTGCGGCAAGATGGTGGAGCTAGGGGCGTTGCGTCCACTGGAGATGAATAGTTGTCCCCATTGCGGGGCGCCGTTCTTTGCGCCGAAGCGCATCGGGGCCTACTGGCTGGTGGAGCCAGCGGGGGGCGGCGGCATGGGAAGCGTCTATAAGGCGGTCTCTGAAAAATATCCGCAACGTCTTCTGGCCGTGAAGGTTCTGGCGCGGATTGGACGGGAGGCGCCGGGCAACATCCATGCTCTGCTCAACGAAGTGACCATCGGCTCTCGGCTGACGGGCTGCGATGGTGTCGCCGCCTGCATTGACGGCGGTTACGAAGATGACGAATATTTCACGGTCATGCCCTTCGTGCAGGGGGAACGGCTGGATGAGCGGCTGGAGCGGGAGGGGAAACTGCCTCCGGAGGAGGCCTTGCCGCTTGCATTGCATCTTATTGCAGCAGAACAATTTATATATAATCATGGCTATCTGTACCGCGACATGAAGCCGGAGAATGTCATCATCACTCCGCAGGGGCATGCGGTGCTTATCGACTTTGGCCTTTGCGTCAGTCGCGAAAAGGCTCTGAACCCCTCTGCGGAATTTGTGGAAGGTTCCCCCTATTATCTTCCGCCAGAACGACTTCTGGGTGAGCCAGAAGATGTCTGCAGCGAAATCTACAGCCTCGGCATGGTCCTTTACCATGTGCTTAACGGCGCCACCTACTACGACTCCGGAGAACTGGAGGCACTGGCGCGGCGGCATGTGGGCAAACTGCGGATCGCCTCCTCCAGCAAGATGCAGGCCATCCGGCCGGACATCGCCGCTGTCCTGACGGAAATGCTGCGGCAAGAGCCCGCTGACCGTCCTCAGTCTTTCCATGAGGTATATGAGGCATTGGCCGCGTTGATAATTAGCAAATAGAAATTAGTAGTGTAAAAGAGGAGGTTTTGCAACTGACTGGGTATGAGGAGGGCCGTGATGTACCATAGAGAATATATCATAACTGCAAAAAATTGAATAAAATTGAAAAAAGATGAGACTTCCCTGTTTGACTTGCCTGAAGGATGTGCTATCTTTTGTCAGTGTACAATAGAAATCGATTCATTGACAAGATGAAGGGGAGACGCATCTATGGGAAAACCATCCAATAACAAACCCATCCGTTACGGAAGACCATGTATGGGAGGCCTCCCTCCTGAATTGGGACGTCGCATCATCAACACCATCCTGAACTCGCCTCCGCCTGACGACACGATATTGAAAAGGGAGTGCGCCCGCGTTGAACGTCGCCTCAAGGAGATTATTGCGGAGATTGATCGCAATGAGGCTGCCGCAAAATAGTTACTTTTGCTGTAAACATCTTCGTGCGTCTCGCATGGATCTTGCTGATATCCAAGGGTTTTCGGTCAGCCATCCTGAAACGGGCAAAGGGTTGGAGCTGTATCTGAAAAGGCTGGTTTGGCTGGTCTCGTTATGCATGTCCTGCTCTTGCTTTTTTTGATATACTTATGGATTAGTTCCTCTTTCCTACTGACCACATTGACATAATCCCCCTGAGTCAGAATGCTTGACTCGTGTAGTTCCGCTAGCTGTCTTCGCGGCACCTTGCGATTCAGATCGCACTTTTGCCTTGATGAAGCCAAACACCTCGCTGACCTTGCATTTCGGGGAAATGAATGTCAATATGTGGACATAATCCGACAACAAAAGTCCCTCCTCCATGAAGTTATCTTTCTGGTATGCCAGTTCATGAAACACACAATGGTGATTCTTTCTCAGTAATCCGAATAAATTCCTTCTGCAACATTTTGGAATAAACACTAAATAATACTTGCATTTCAATGTAGTATGTGCTAGATTTATCTACTGTGTGCAGACTTGGTTCATCTTTTGTGATTGGCTTTGAGTGGGCTGTTCACAAGATGCTGTCATTCATGTACAAGTCACCTCTTCAAGCCATCCACGCGTAAAAGTCAAACTTCTGAAGCCCCCAAGCAGGCTTGGGGCTACCTATTTAAATTACCAATATATGATAACGAAAAATGATATTGACAGACTGCTTAATATCTTACAATTCCAGAAAGATATGATTGGCAGTGTATGGCGCAGGACATTCTTCGATAATGTCACTCTTGCAGTTGATACGGCAGCAGAGAGCTTTCTTTACAAAGACGCTGGAATAACCGTCACAGGTGCAACTACAGCCAACTTCTCCCAAAACGAGAACTTCGTCGTATTCGAATGCGTTTGCCGACTGCTGGAAAAAGGGTATAAGCCGAAGGATATAGAACTGGAACCTACTTGGAAACTTGGCCATACCGACAAGTCAGGACGCGCCGACATCTGGATTCGTACCAAGAATCCACGAGGCGGGGTTGATTCTGTGCTCATCATCGAATGCAAAACTGCAGGGCGCGAGTTCGATGGAGCTTGGCGCGATACTTTGGAAGATGGTGCCCAGTTGTTCAGTTATTTTCAGCAAGAGGGAACCACCAAGTTTCTCTGTCTCTACACGTCAGACCTGATTGATGACAAGATTGCGAGTGAATACCATCTAATCAACGTCCAAGACAACGACGATTATCTGAAAACGCTAAGAAAACCTAAAACCTTTTCTCACGCAAGTACGGTCAAAGAGCGTTTTGCCGTCTGGCATGACACCTACAAATGTGAATACGCCCAGCGTGGCCTTTTTGAGGAGGAAATCGCACCATACAAGCCAGGAAAAAACAAGTATTCCACCAACGACTTGCGCGAAATCGACCATGTCTCGATGCAGAAGAAATACCATGAATTTGCTACTATCCTGCGCAAGCACAATGTCAGCGGACACGAAAACGCCTTTGACAAACTTGTGAATCTATTTCTTGCCAAGGTGGTTGATGAAAAGCGCAATGCAACCGATCTTAAGTTCTATTGGAAGGGAATTGCATACGATGACGCCTATTCCCTTCAAGATCGTCTTCAGTATCTTTATATGATTGGAATGCGCGAGTTCCTTGGCGAGACCGTTACCTATATCGACGAGGCGACGGTGAAAAAGGCTTTTGGACGTTTTGAGAAAGACCCAGACGCCACAAAGGACGCCATACTCCGCTACTTTCGACAATTGAAATTCTTCTCCAACAACGACTTCTCGTTTATCGATGTCCATAATGAACGC
>JAEEGL015163141.1_pt1 | contig 46870 bp, 36 predicted proteins | sample 9134231 | NCBI WGS metagenome assembly JAEEGL01 (sample SAMN16246548, study PRJNA631951) | gut metagenome | biome: gut microbiome; feature: rumen; material: fiber-attached | host: Bos | place: Iran: Karaj | collected 2018-10
ATGTGAAAATCAATTTTTAGATGAAGAATTATAAAAAAAGGATTTGATAAATATGATTAATTCAATTGAAATAAATATATCTAATGGGCCAATTATGAATACAATTGCAATAATAGATTTTAATGAAAATATTTGTTATAAAAACAATATCAAATATTCTATTAATAGTGATTTCAAAGATGAATTAGTAAGAATTATTAGATCATGGAAAAATGAATATGGAACTAGTAAAAATATAGATGATCAAGAATTTAAAGTAATTGTTAATGCAGATAAAAAAAATATATATCATGGTAAAGGGGTTTTTCCAGATAATTATCAAAGATTAATAGAAATACTTGGTGATTTACATGAATGATAGATTTTTAGATATTATAAATTGTAAAGATTATTTAAGAGAACATATAGGTGTATTTAAAGAAGCTTTTGTTAAATATTATGGAGAAGAATGTAGAGAACAAATAAATGAATTATTTGATTCATCAACTCTTATAGCATATATATCTCCTAAAAAAAAAGAATCAATAATTTATAAAGCAATGAATAAAAAAACTAAAGAGTTATGTGAAAAAATATCTAATAATATAGGAGTAGAATTAACAAAAGAAGAAATAATTGGTTTTTCAGACTTTAGTGCAACTTTTTTAGTACCAATTAAGTCAGTATCAAATATTTATGAATTAATATGCATGACAGAAGAAGAAAGAAAAGATAAATTCTTAAATGAAGGATATCAATCAATAAGTAGATTCTATAACAAATTATCTTTTGAAGATTATAAGAGAGTAGTGGCAAGTGGAGATATATCTAAGGAATTAGGAGTTATTCCAAAGGTATTAGAACCAATTTTTGAATACTATAAAGACTTTTCAAATATTGATAAAGAATTTAAAAATCTTTTTGATAATTGTAAGGAATTATTAAATAAAGTAAATCCAAATATTACTATAGATAATATTAGTGATTATAAAGAACTTTTAAAATCAATTGATTCAATTTATAAAGAAGCACTTAATGAATTTAATAAATATTCAGCTAGATTTGAAAAATATAGAATTGAAACTGAAGCTGAAACCAAAAGAAAAGTTAAATTAGAAAAAAAATACTATATTAGACTTTTAGAAGAAAATATGGAATTTGTACCAAAAAGTGAATTAGAAAAAGTACTTAAATATATAAATGATGAAAAAGAATTATTTGTGGATTCTAAAATTATTAAAAGTTTATTTGGTTTTTCTATAACAATAGACCCAATTATTAAATCATTTGGAACTGAAGAAGATGAGAAGTTAAATGATGATAATGTAAGTAAATGGATAAAAGACTCTATTATTGATGATAGAATTAAATATTTTAAATTATTTGGAATAGATCATGGAAATGATTATGATTTATATTTAAATGATGAAAACTGTCTTAAGATATGGCCTAAAAAAGAAAAAGTTGATTTATTTTTAGAAAAAAGAAATAACATTTTAAATGATTATAATATAGAGCTTTATGAAAACAGTGTAGATTTCTTAAAAATTAAAGAAGAACTTGATTCTTTAGGTTTATTAGATAAAGAAATTTCATTTAATGCTCAATTATTTACACAAACTATAAATACTAAGGTTAATCCTAATCTAGTTAGAGAAGGTGATAACTATAGATTACATAATTTAATTATAATTAATTTAGATAATTATGATTGTGGATATATAGATCATTTTATTGTTCATGAATTAAACCATTTATTTGAATTAAGATTAACAGAAGCAAATGAAGAGTATTATGAATATATAAGTGGATGGGATTCTTCAAGAAGTGAATTAAAAAAAGAAATGAAAAAGCAAGATACATTAAATGAAGATAATACTAAAAGATCATATGAGCTTCTTAATGAAATAGTAAATGAATTGATAGCACAAGAAATTAGTAAAGGAATGGTTGAAACAAATTCTTGTGTATTCGATGAAGAAGACAATATACAATATAAAAATGTAACTTTTTATGAACATATGCTTTTTTTAGTAGAGGACTTTTTCAATGAATATAAAGATATTATTTTGAAGAGTAGAAAAAGTGGAAATCTTCAATTAATATGGGATGAAGTAGGAAAAGAAAACTTTGATGAATTAAATGAATTATTTAATATTTTTTATGATAACTTTTCTGGAGAAAGAATAATTAGATTAAGACAATCATTAAAGAATAACGAAGAAAATAAATATACCAAAATATATAATGAATTAGAAATTAGAAAAGATGAGATTTTAGAGAATATGAGAAATTATAGAAAAAATAATTCTATTAATAATGTTGAAGAAATTCAAAGATAATGGAGATAATATGAATGAGGTTATAAAAAATAGAGTATATAAACATTTTAAAGGGGATAGTTATATCGTAGTTGATATAGCTAATGATTGTGATACTTTAGAAAAAAAAGTAATCTATCGTGGATTATATGGAGATGGTCCTTTATGGATAAGATCATATGATGATTTTACTGGTGAAGTTGATCATAAAAAGTATCCTGATGTAAAACAAAAATATAAATTTGAATTACAAGATATTAAAAGTAAAAGAAAATAAAATTATTTATTTACATAAAATTAATTTATGTTATACTATTTTTTGGTTGGAGAAAGTAATATGGAAAAATTAATGAAATTAGAAGATGAAAGAGAAATTAAACTCAATTTGAATAATGATGTAAAAAAGATAACAGAATCATTTTCAGTAGATGGTTTAGAGTGTGCATATTATTCATTAGAACAAAATGGTAACTTTAGTTTTAGCGCAGAGTTAGATATCGATTCAGAAGCTGCTAATAATCATAAAAGTTTACTATTTATTGTTGATATTAATCATCCTTTATTTTTTTCATATTACCACTTATTGAATGGTGAAAAAGAAATAAGAATTAATGATAGTAAAACAGATTTAAAATATTTAAGTATTAAATATGATGAAGATGCTATTTCATTAAACTTTGTTGATAAATTAAAAAAAGAAGATTTAAAAGATAAATATAAAGTTGAATTAGATGGTTCACTTGACTATTTATCTAGTATAGAAGCTGTAAAGAAAAATGATTTCAAAGAAAGATTAAGAGCATTTTTTGATGAATCTACTACTTTATTATTAGAAGATAGTCATCAAATAACTATGGAAGAATATACTTTGAGAAAATCAATTACTAAAAAGGAAAGACTAAGCTCATAGTTTTTCTTTTTTTTATATATAAAAAATGATAGAATAATTACATAGAGGTTTTTATGAAAAAGGTATTTAATGATTACATGAATAATAAACTTAAATTAGAGAAATATCAAATAGTAGGAATTCTAGGATTGATAGTAGTATTCTCGGGAATATTTGGATGGGTTTATGAATTTATCTTTTATTTCTTTGATAGTGGAATGAAGAGATTTACTTACCAAGGTGGTAATTTTCTTCCATGGATAAATATTTATGCAACTGGAGCTATTCTTATTATTTTAACGACAAGAAAAATTAAGAAAAAGCCTTTATTAGTATTTTTAATATCAGTTTTAGTAACAGGACTATTAGAGTATATTTCAGGATTTTTAATATATCATTTATGTGATGGATTAAGACTATGGGATTATAATACAGAAATATTAAACTTTGGTAATATTGATGGTTTTGTGTGTTTAAGAAGTGTTTTATTCTTTGGAGTATCATCATTCTTGTTAATGTATGCTATGCTTCCGTTTTGTATTTATTTATCAAAAAAAATGAAGAAAAAATCATTTTTAATCGTATCAATATCTTTATTCTCTGTAGTTATGTTTGATGAATTATATAATTTAATATTTGCAAGAATATTTCATTTACCAAGAGCATATGATATATATCATGGATGGGGAATTAAATAAAAAGAATGATGATCATTCTTTTTTTTATTGATTTTTATAAAAAAAGTAGTATAATGAATCTGAAAATGATTTTCAAATTGGAGCGATATTATGAAAATAAGAGATTCATATAATACTAAACAAAAAGATATTATATTAAATGATATTAAAAAACATAAAGATGAATTTACTATTAAAGATATATATAATGAGTTAAATGAAAGTATTGGATTAACAACTATATATAGATTAGTAGATAAACTTGTTAAAGAAGGTAGTGTTAATAAATCAATTGGAAAAGATAATATTACATATTATCAGTATTTAGAAAAATGTGATAAAGAAAATCATTTCTTTTTAAAATGTGAAATGTGTGGAACTATGGAACATATAGATTGTGATTGTATTGAAGAGTTATCTAATCATATAGCTAAAGAACATAATTTTTCTTTAACTGACCATATAATAATAAATGGAAAATGTAAAAAATGTTACAAGAGAGGTTTTTAAAATGAAAAAAATAGGAGTATTTTTATTAATAATAATATCTTTTTTTATGGTAGGATGTGGAAAAGAAAAGAATGATACTAAATACAAAATAATTACATCAAATTTTTCAAGTTATGACTTTGTAAGAGCAATTATTAAAGATGTTGATGATATAAGTGTAGATATACTTTTAAAGCCAGGTGCAGAAACTCATGACTTTGAACCAACTCCACAAGATATAATCGATATTCAAAATAGTGATATTTTTATATATGTTGGAGGAGAATCAGATTCTTGGATTGATGATGTTATAAAAGATATAAATAATAATAAATCTAAAATTATAAAACTTATGGATTTAGTTGATTTATATGAAGAAGAAACTATTGAAGGAATGGAAACAGAAGATGAAGAAGACGAAGAATATGATGAACATATTTGGACTAGTCCAGTTAATGCAATTAAACTTGTAAATAAAATTAAAGAAGAAATAATTAGTATAGATTCTAATAACAAAGAAATATATGAAAAAAATGCTAATAATTATATTCAAGAATTAACTGAAATAGATAACGAAATTAGAGAAATAGTTAGTACTTCAAAAAGAAAAGAATTAGTTTTTGGAGACAGATTTCCACTTAGATATTTTACAGAAGAATATGGTCTTTCTTATCATGCTGCTTTTCCAGGATGTTCTGAACAAACAGAAGCAAGTGCAAAGACAATTACATATTTAATTAATTATGTTAAAAACAATAATATTCCAGTTGTATTTCATATAGAATTATCAAATGGAAAAATAGCAGAAACAATTGCTAAAGAAACTGGAGCAAAAGTAATGGAGTTTAATGCTATTCATAATATCTCAAAAGATGATTTTGATAAGGGAATTACTTATGTAGATTATATGAAAAAGAATATTGAAGCATTAAAAGAAGCATTAAATTAAAGGTGATAATATGAGTTTAATAGAATTAAAAAATTTATCTTTAGGATATGATAAGGATATAATTATTAAAAATATAAATTTATCTATAGAAGAAAATGATTTTATATGTATAGTTGGACCTAATGGAAGTGGGAAATCTACATTAGTTAAAGGAATACTTGGACTCATAAAACCAATAAAAGGGAAAGTTATTTACAATGGATTAAAACAAAATTGTATTGGATATATGCCACAAGAAACAAAAGTAGATTCCAACTTTCCAGCATCTGTTTTAGAAATTGTTTTATCAGGAACATTAAATCAATATAAAAATTTATTCTATAGTAAAGAACAAAAAGAAATAGCACTTAAGAATTTAAAAATATTAGGAATTGAAAAAATAAAAGATAAAAGTTTTTGTGATTTATCAGGTGGTCAAAGACAAAAAGTTTTATTAGCAAGAAGTTTATGTGCAACTAGTAAATTATTAATACTTGATGAACCATCTAATAATTTAGATAGTAAATCAAAGATGGAATTATATAATACAATTATTGATTTAAATAAGAATTATAATATTACAATTATTATGATTACACATGATTTAGATCACGATAATTTAATTGGTAATAAGATTTTATCTTTAAGAGAAGATGATGTATTCTTTGGAACTGTTGAAGAGTTTGTAAGGAGGGTACATAATGATTAATGATATATTTGAAATGTTTTCATATTCTTTTATGCTAAAAGCGTTTATTGTAGGATTCCTTATTTCATTATGTGCATCTTTAATAGGTGTATCACTTGTATTAAGAAGAAATTCTATGATAGGAGATGGATTATCTCATGTAGGTTTTGGAGCATTTGCTATAGCAACTGTATTTGGAATAGCTCCTTTGGAATTTGCATTACCACTTGTAATTATTTCATCATTCTTTATTTTAAAAATAAGTGATAATAGTAAAATTCATGGAGATTCTTTAATTGCATTAATGTCAGCATCAAGTCTTGCAATTGGAACTTTTGTAGTATCACTTTCTGGAGTAAATACAGATATAAATAATTATTTATTTGGAAGTATATTATCTATTAGTGATACAGAATTAATATTGAGTATTGTGTTATCTATTTTAGTTATTATTCTTTATTTATTTTCATATAATAAAATATTTGCAATTACATTTGATGAAAAGTTTGCAAAATCTATTGGAATAAATACTAATATGTATAATATGATTTTTGCTATACTATGTTCTATTGTAGTAGTACTTGGAATGAGATTAGTAGGAGCATTATTAATATCTAGTTTAATTATTTTTCCAACTTTATCTTCTATGCAAATATTTAAAAACTTTAAAAAAGTAGTTTTGTCAAGTGTAGTTATTTCATTAATAGCATTTACTATAGGAATAATTATTTCTTATTTTAATTCAACTCCAACAGGTGCGACAATTGTTATTGTTAATTTAATAGTATTTTTAATATTAGTTATTGTAAAAAATATGTACAATAGTATTCAAAAGAAAAAATAATATTTTTTCTTTTTTAATTTATGTTATAATTATAATAGGTGATTATAATGGAAAAAGTAAATTTATTTTTTCAAGATGCAAATATTGACTTAAAAAATGAATTAGTCGATAAATATTTAGGAACTTTGGATCAAAGAATATTAAACAATCCTAGTTTTACAAGAATAATGTATGATGCACTTTCTTTTTTAACTAGTAAGCAAACTTTATCTGATCATATTCCACCAATAGAATTGTCTGTTTCTGATGATGGAAAAAGTTTTGAGTTGGTTAGTGGAATAAGACAAGATCCAGATTGTATGAATCCTGAATTAAAAGATAATAAGAACTATCGTTGTGTTAAATTTTCTATAGATGAAAAAGGTAATTTAGATGTTTTAAAACTTAATGGAACATTATTTAAATTTGATTCTTTTGCAAAATCACAAGAAGGTAAAGAACTTGGAGATAAATTTAAAATATTTAATTCAAAAGATACTCCAACTGTTATTAGTGTATTCCATAAAAATATAATGATTATGGAAAATGGAGTAGAAGTATCAAGATCAACATATTCTGATAATTATCCACTTGGAATATCTCTTGAGGATGAAAAAGGATTAAGAGTTCAAACGTCAATTCATTCTCCAAAAGTTTGGCGTTATAATACAATTCCTGATTCAGCTTATTTTGAATTTAATCCATCAGTTAGTACAGCATTTAGATTTACAGAAATCCCTGGAGTAATTACACATCTATCTAAAAGTGGTAAAGATAGTCCAGTAAAAGGAGTAGAATATGCTGCAAATACTGAATATCCAGAAGTTTTAGCTGCTAATCCAACTCCTGTTAGAATATATAATGGAAGAGATGGATTAAAGATGAATCCAGAATTTGTTTCATATTTTTCTGGAATGGAAGAAAAGGATATTATGGAGGAAGTTGAAAAAACATTTGCAGAAGGAATAGAACATTCAAAAACTAAAGAAATTAATCCACAAGCATATGAATCAATTAGAGATCTTGCTAATGCTGGATTAGAAAAAAGATATGGAATAACTTCACAAGTTGAAGAAGTACCACAAGGATTAAGTTTTTAATAAATAAAAGATATTTAACTAAATATCTTTTTTTGTTATACTTTTTTTAGGTGGTATTATGGCTATTTGGAATCCTTGGCATGGCTGTCATAAAAAGTCAGCTGGATGTTTGAATTGTTATATGTTTAGAAGAGACTCGATGTATGATAAGGATAGTAATGTTGTAAAAAAGACAAAAGATTTTTATTTAGGTATTAAGAAACATAAAGATGGTTCATATTATATATCAAGTGGTGAAACAGTATATACTTGTATGACTAGTGATTTTTTTATAGAAGAAGCTGATAACTGGAGAAATGAAATTTGGCAAATCATTAAATATAGAAAAGATTTACACTTTGTAATTATTACAAAAAGAATAGAAAGATTTTTAGATTGTATTCCAGATGATTGGAATGATGGCTATGATAATGTAACTATATGTTCAACATGTGAGAATCAACAAATGGCTGACGAAAGACTTCCATTGTTATTAAAATATCCAATTAAACATAGAGAAATAATTGAAGAACCAATGTTAGAAAAAATTGATATAGAAAAGTATTTAAAAACAGGTAAAATTGAGCATGTAACATGTGGAGGAGAGTCAGGGGATAAAGCAAGACCATGTCACTATGAGTGGATTTTAGATACAAGAGAACAATGTATAAGAACCAAAACAAACTTTTATTTTAAACAAACAGGAGCAAATTTTTACAAAAATAATAAACATTATAATATAAAAAGATATAATCAATTAAAACAAGCAAATTTAGCAAATATTAATTATGAAAACAATTAATGATTGTGTTATAATATTTTTATATTGATTAGAGAGGTATAATTATGAAGAAAAAAATATTTATATTATTATTGATATTTGGAATAACATTTACCCTAACTGGATGTTTAGGAGAAAAGAAAGATAATAAAAGTGGTAAAGATTTTAAAGATGATTATGAAGAATTAAATGGAAAAGAAAATAAAAGTGGAAAAAAGTATAGGGAAGTAGAGTTAAGCGAATTTAATAAATTTGTTGAAACTACTCCAAAAGAAATAGTTGAAATGATAAATAATAAAGAAACTTTTTATGTTTATTTTGGATCTAGATTATGTCCATGGTGTAGAAGTGTAATTGAAAAAGCAGATGAAGTATCTAGATTAAATGATATAGATAAGATTTATTATATTGATATTTGGGATGATGAAGGTAATGAAATATTTAGAGATAAATATGAGTTAGATGATAATAATCAATTAGTAAAAACTTTTGATGGAACAGAAGAATATCATATTTTAGTTGAGTTATTTAGTGATTATTTAAGAGATTATACAATTACTGATAGTGATAAAAACAATATACCAGTTGGAGAAAAGAGAATATATGCACCTAACTTTGTATTTATTGAAAAAGGTAAAATTAAAAAGTTAGTAACAGGTAAATCATCTCTACAAAAAGATTCTAGAGAAGAACTTACAGATGAAATGTTAAAAGAAGAAGAAAAAGTATTTAATGAATTCTTTGTTAATTCATGCGATGATGCATGTTAGAGTAGGACATAATTATGAAAAAATATAAAATATCATTAATATTTAATATTATAATTACAATTCTTGTAATTATTGGAACAATATTTATGTTAGCAGGTATTAAAATAATGGGAAAAGATATAGTACTTGCTAATGCCAGTATAAATGCATTTAAGTATTTTACAGTAGATTCAAATTTATTAATGGGAATATCTGCAATAATCTTTGCTTACTATGATTATTTAGTAATAACAAAAAAGAAAAAGGAAATACCATTACAAGTATATGCTTTAAAACATGTTGCTACCGTTAGTGTTTTATTAACATTTATTGTTACTTTATGTTATTTAGCACCATTTTCAGAATATGAGTTTTTAGCATTTTATAGAAATAGTAATTTATTCTTTCATTTAATAGTACCATTACTAAGTGCTATTGTATTTATTCTATATGAAAAAAAGAATCAAGATATATCAGTAACAAAATATGGAGTTATTCCAATGGCATTATATTCAATATTTTATATAGCAGTTTATGTACTTCATTTTTCATTTAATTCTATTACTGATTATGATTGGTACAAATTTATGGATAAGAGTCTTATTAAAAGTATAATATCAATTGTTTCTATATATTTGATTACTTATTTAATAAGTTATGCAGTATGGATATTTAATAAAAGAAACTATAAAAAATAAAAGAGAATAATTTCTCTTTTTTTGATTGTTAAAATGTGATATTATTAAAGAAGATAGGAGAATGCAATATGATTTGTGATAAATGTAATCAAGAAGTAAATGATATAGAAAAATATTGCAATAATTGTGGAGCAGAATTAACAAATAAAGTTCCATCTTTTAGTAGTGAAGAAATGCTAAAAGCTTCTGTCTTTTCAAGTACTATAGATAAAATATTAGTAAATAAGAATAGTAATATTCTAGAAGAAAGAAAAAATCAAAAAAGAAAAAAGAGACTTTCTTTAGCAATATTCATGATTGTTTTAGGATTATCTCTTATGATTGCTGGATTATTTATGAATCACAAAAGTATCTTTTATTCTAATAAAGGAAAAAGAACTGTTATGATTTATATGATAGGATCAGATCTTGAATCTAAATATTTAGCAGCAACAAAAGATATAGATGAAATGATTAATTCATCAATTAATTACAATGATATTAATATATTATTGTATACTGGTGGTACTAAAAAATGGCATAATGAAAAGATATCAAGTGATAAACAAGGATTATTTGAAATTAATGAATCTGGACTTGAATTAATAGAAGAATATGATCCAACTAATAAGATGCTTGATTATGATAATTTATTATTTTTATTAAAATATGGATATGATAATTATGATACAGAATATTATGATTTAATTTTATGGGATCATGGAGCAGGGCCTATATATGGATACGGATATGATGAATATAATAAACTTGATTCTATGTCTATTTCTAATATTAAAAAAGCACTTAATGATAGTCCATTTATGGGTGAGAATAAACTAGAAATGATTGGCTTTGATGCTTGTTTAATGTCTAGTGTTGAGATTGCTTCAACTTTATCTAGTTATGCTAATTATATGGTTGCAAGTCAAGAATTTGAACCAGGATCAGGATGGGATTATACATTCTTAGAAAAAGTTAATAAAAATACATCTACTCAAGAATTAGGTAAATTAATAATTGATTATTATGAAAAATATTATATGTCTAAAGATTATGCTAAAGGAATAAGTTTATCTTTATTAAAATTAAATAAAATTGATAATGTTATTAAATATACTAATCAATTATTTTCAAAAATAGATGAAAACTTAGTATTTGATTTTTCTTCTATTTCTAGAACTAGAAGCAATTCAAAAAGTTATGGAAGAATAGCGAATGAAGAATATAGTTATGATTTAGTTGATTATAGTGATTTATTAAATAAACTACCAGTTAAATATGAAGAAGATGTTAATAATCTTAAAACATCTTTAAGTGATTTAGTAATATACCAAAAAACTGATTTAGTAGATACAAATGGAGTATCAATCTTTTTCCCATATGAAAATAAAAAAGAAATTCAATCTAGTTTAGATACTTATAAAGAATTAGATTTTTCTAGTTCATATTATGATTTTGTAAGTGATTTTTCTAATAAACTAGTTGGTAATAAAATATCAAATTGGGATATTACACAAAATAATATTGAATCTTATGGTGAAGGAAATGTATCTATTACATTAGATGAAGATATTATTAAAAATTATAGTAAAGCAGATTATATTATATTTGAAAAAACAAAAAACAATTCATTTATTCCAATATTTAATGGAAGTGATATTGAAATAAAAGATAAATCAATGACTACTACTATTCAAAAGAAATCATTAGTAGTAAAAGATAAAGAAGATAATCAAATGTACTTAACAGCAATAGAAGCAGTAAAAGGAAATGATTATGTTAGTTATTATATTCCTGCAACTATTTCAAAATTTGATACTGATACATTAAAAATTGATATAGTAGGAGTATATATTGATTTTGTTGTAGATAGTGAACATCCAAATGGATATATCTCAAATGTTTATCCAATTGATTTAAATGAAAACTTAACTTATTCTAAAGTAAAGATAGATTTAAAAGAATGGGATGACATAAACTTCTTAAGTTATAAATATAAAATATTAGATGAAGGTGGAAATTATACAAGTACTTGGCAAAATGATCCTGAAATAATTAACTTGTCTTTGTCTTCAAAAGAAGAAATAGATATAAAGTTTAGTGATTTGGATATTTCTAAAGAATACTATTGTTTATTTAGAATTAAAGATAGTCAAAATAATTCTTATTTATCTCGTTTAGTAAAAGTTAATAAAAAATAAAAGATCTATTATTAGATCTTTTTATTTTTAATTCCTTGATAACTATTTCTTCTTTTCATTTCTTTATCTATTTCATTTAATACACAAAACTTTTTAGTTAACCAGAAAGGTTCAATTAAATCATCTATTTTAGGATCTCCTGTAATTCTATTTATTACTATATCTTCTTTTAATAATTCTAATTGATCACATACTATATCTACATATTCTTCACGTGTTAAGACATGGAATTTTTCTTTTTCATATAGTTTTTCAAGAAGAGTATCTTTTAGAATATGTAACATATGTATTTTAATACCCCATATATTAAATTTATTTAAATACTTTATTGTATTCAACATATCTTCTTTAGTCTCATAAGGAAGTCCATTTATAATATGTACAAGTATTTTTATATTTCTTTTATTTAATTCTTTTACACATTTTTCAAATGTTTTTAAATCACAACATCTATTAATTAATTTTGATGTTTTTTCGTTTGTTGTTTGAAGTCCTAGTTCTACAATTAAATCAGTTTTTTTATTTAATTCTTCTAGATAATCATAACATTCTTTTGTTATTGAATCAGGCCTTGTAGAAATATTTATTCCTACAACATCTTTATAAGTTAATACTTCTTCCCAATTCTTTATTAAATAATCAAGAGGTCCATAAGTATTTGTATTAGCTTGAAAATATGCGATAAATTTACATTCTGGCCACTTTTTTATCATCATTTTTTTTACAGTATCAAATTGCTTTTTTACTGGTTCAATAGGATCTCCTGCATACTCTCCACTTCCAAGTTTTGAACAGTATATACATCCACCATATCCTACAGTACCATCTTTATTAGGACATGTTAATCCTAAATTAAGACTGATTTTTGCAATTTTACTTCCATATTTATGCTTGTAATAATAATCAAGAGTATAATACCTTTTATTGGAATCACTATATATAAACTCTTCCATAAAATCACCAAAGAGTATTATAACATATCTTTTTTTATTTTATACTATAAATAATTATGATTTTATGATATATTAATATATAGAATAAAGGGTGATTAAAATGTACGATTTTGGAGATACATATCATATTAATTTAGCTGATTTAATAGCTAAAGATGGAGCAATAATCCAAGGACAAAAATATAGAATTACAGTTTTAACAGAAAGATTAATTAGATTAGAATATAGTCCATCTGGTATTTTTAATGATTTAAAAACGGAACTTGTATCTTTTCGTAATTTTGATGTACCTAAATTTGATAAAAAAGAAGATGATACTTATATTGAGTTAGAGACTGATTACTTTAAATTATCATATAACAAAGAATGCGATTTTAAAGGAAATGCTATAAGTCCATCTAAGAACTTAAGAATAGATTTAAAAAATACTGGAGTAACTTGGTATTATGGACATGCAGAAGCTAAAAACTTTTTTGGATCTAATATAAGTGCAGAAGAAAAAACACATGATAAAAAAGAAAATAGAGGATTATATTCACTTGATGGAATAGTATCATTTGATGATAGTGAAAGTTTAAGAATTAATGAAGTTGGAAGTATTGAAGAACCAATTAAAGATAATAAAGATATTTATGTTTTTGCTTATAATAAAGATTTTGGACTTGTTGTACAAGATTATTTTAAATTAACTGGACTTCCAGCATTAATTCCTAGATATGCACTTGGAAACTGGTGGAGTAGAGATTATCCTTATACAGCAGAAGAAGTACAAAAATTAGTAGCAAATTTTGAAAAATATGATATTCCAATTTCAGTTTTCTTATTTGATAAAGATTGGCATATTAGAGATACAGAAACAGTAAAAGGACTTGAATCAGGATTTACTTTTAATAATAATTTAATAAGTGATCCTAAATCATTAATTGATGAACTTCATCAAAAAGGAATCCGTGTAGGACTTCAAACAAATATAAAAGATGGAATATATCCACATGAAGCTCATTATCAAGATTTTAAAAATGCTTTAGAATATCAAGAAGAAGGAGTAATTTTAATAGATCCATTAAATCCTAAATTCTTAGATGCACTTTTAAAATATGGATTACAACCATTAGAAGAATTTGGAGTAGATTTCTTCTGGAATGATACAGTATGTGATTCTACTCATAAATTATGGGTATTAAACTATTATTTATTTAAAAACTTATCTAGAAATCCTGCTAAAAGAGGAATGATTTTAGCAAGAAATCCATTAAAAGCAGTTCATAGATATCCTGTATCTTATGCAGGAACAGCTAAAGTAAGTTGGGAAAACTTTAAATCAACACCATTCTTTAACCTATCTGCATCAAATATTGGTGCTTGTTGGTGGAGTCATGATGTAGGAGGATTTAATGATGGAATTGAAGATCCTGAACTATATATTAGATCAGTTCAATTAGGAGTATTCTCACCAATATTAAGATTCCATTCTGCAGGTGGAAAATACTATAAAAGAGAACCATGGAGATGGGATAAGCAAACTGGAAAAACTGCTGGAAGATATTTAAAATTAAGACATAGATTAACATCATACTTATATACTGAAGCATATAAATATCATAAAACTGGTACAATGATATTCCAACCATTCTATTACTATAAACCAGAAGTAATTGATGATAATCTATATAAGATTGAATATTTCTTTGGAAGTGAGTTATTTGTATCTCCAATTATTGATAAAATGAATCCAATAATGAATAGAACAATTCATAGATTCATACTTCCAGAAGGAGTATGGTATGAGTTTACAACAGGAAAAAGATATAATGGTAATAGAAAATATGTATCTTTCTATAAAATAGAAGATTATCCAATATTTGCTAAGAAAGGAAGTATTATACCACTTTCAAATAAAAGTAATGTAAATAATACTTCTAATCCAACAGATATAGAAATACATGTATTCCCTGGACAAAACAATACATATAGATTATATGAAGATGATGGAATAAGTAGTTTATATAAAGAAGGATTTTATTTAATAACTGAAATAGATTATAACTATTTACCAAATAACTATACATTAATTATTAGATCTATTGAAGGAAAAACTGGTATTGTTCCAGAAAAAAGAAATTATAAAATTAGATTTAGAAATACAAAGTATTCTGATGATGTAGTAGTATATTTTGATTCAACTCAAATAAATGTAGCTAATAAATATGTTGAAGAAAATGACTTTATTGTAGAAATAAATGATGTATCAACAGTTGGACAATTAACTATTAACTGTAAAGGAAAAGACATTGAAATAGATGCTGTACACGTTGTAAATGAAGATGTTGATGAAATATTATCTGATTTACAAATTGAAACTACATTAAAAGAGAAAATTGCAGAAATACTATTTAATGATGAATATTCTTATAGAGAAAAAAGAATGCTTATTATGAAATTAAAGAAGTATAACTTAGATAAATCATTTATTAATTTATTTAAGAAAATACTTGAATATATACAAGATATTTAATATAATATCTAATGTAATTTGCTTAAGAAGTAGTAGTAAATTAAATGTAAATAGAGAGTTAATGGCTGGTGTAAATTAACAACATTTGTTTATGAACTTGTCTTAGTTGATAGCAAATCGTATTCTTGCGTTAAAAGATTAAAGTGCAGAAGTAATTCTGAATTAAGGTGGTACCGCGAAATATTCGTCCTTATAGGATGGATATTTTTTATTTGGAGGTAAGTATGATAGGAACAATGATTACAATTTTAATAGTATATTTAGTTTATTATTTTGTATCTGTAGCAAGATATGATAAAAATGGACATCTCAAGAAAAAAAGTAAAGAGATTACTGATTATGATGGATTACCATCAGAAGTAAAATATTTTATTAAAAAATATAATATTGATTTAGATAAGATAAATTTAAGAGGACTACTAAAACTCACTGGGTTAGTGCTCGGTATTGATATTGCAATAGTAACAATTATAGTAGTTTTATTATTTAATAATGATATTGTATTAGAACTTTTAGTAGGAGCAATTGCGATATTACCTTTATATTTAATTAGTTTAAAACTATTAGGAAAATACTTTAAAAAGAAAGGACTTGTTAAAAATGTATAATTATAAAGAAATAGAAAAAAGATGGCAAAATTATTGGGAAAAGAATAAAACATTTAAAACTAATATAAAAGATTATAGTAAACCTAAGTATTATGCTTTGGATATGTTTCCATATCCATCTGGTGTAGGTCTTCATGCAGGACACCCTGAAGGATATACTGCAACTGATGTTGTATGTCGTATGAAAAGAATGCAAGGATATAATGTTTTGCATCCAATGGGATATGATTCTTTTGGACTTCCTGCAGAACAATATGCAATTCAAACTGGAAATCATCCAGCAATATTTACTGAGAAAAATATTAAGACTTTTAGAACTCAATTAAAGTCTTTAGGTTTTTCTTATGATTGGGATAGAGAAATAGCAACAAGTGATCCTGATTACTATAAATGGACACAATGGATATTTAAACAATTATTTGAATCAGGATATGCTAAATATATCGATATGCCTGTAAACTGGTGTGAAGAGTTAGGAACAGTTTTATCAAATGATGAAGTAATAGATGGTAAAAGTGAGCGTGGTGGATTTCCTGTTGTTAGAAAAAATATGAAACAATGGGTAATTGACATTCCTAAGTTTGCTGAAAGATTACTAGATAATCTAGATGAACTTGATTGGCCGGAATCAACTAAAGAAATACAAAGAAACTGGATTGGAAAAAGTGAAGGAGTAGAAGTAGAATTCCAAATAAAAGGTGGAGGAAAATTCTCTATTTATACAACTTGTATTGAAACTATTTATGGAATTACTTTCATGGTTTTAGCTCCAGAAAATCCTTTAGTAGATGAGTTAAAAGACAGAATTAAAAACTGGAAAGAAGTAGTTAAATATAGAGAAGAAACTGCTAAGAAAAGTGATATCGATAGAACTGAACTAAATAAAGATAAAAATGGAATTGCACTTGAAGGAATATATGCAATTAATCCAGTTAATGGAAAAGAAATTCAAGTATTCTTAGGAGACTTTGTTTTAGCAAGTTATGGAACAGGAGCTGTTATGGCTGTTCCATCTCACGATCAAAGAGATTTTGAATATGCAGAAAAATATAATATTCCTATGATTCAAGTAATTGAAGGAAGAGATGTATCAAAATGTGCATTTGAAAAACAAGATTACTTAGGAAAAGAATGTAAATTAATTAATAGTGAAGAGTTTACTGGACTTACTGTTGAAGAAGCTAAAGAAAAAATAACTGATAAACTTGTCAAAATGGGAGTAGGAAAGAAGAAAGTAAATTATCGTTTAAGAGAATGGATATTTGCAAGACAAAGATATTGGGGAGAACCAGTACCAGTAGTACACTTAGAAAATGGTAAATCAGTTGCAATTCCTGATAAAGAATTACCACTTGTATTACCAGTATTAAAAGATTATAAGAGTAGAAATGGAAAAGCCCCTCTTGAAAATGATGAAGAATGGGTTAATGTAGAAGTAGATGGTGTTAAAGGAAGAAGAGAAACATCAACTATGCCTGGAAGTGCAGGGTCATCTTGGTACTTCTTAAGATATATTGATCCACATAATAAAAAAGTATTTGCAGATAAAGAGTTGCTTGCTCACTGGATGCCAGTAGACCTTTATGTTGGAGGACCAGAACACGCAGTAGGTCATTTATTATATTCAAGAATGTGGAATGAATTTTTGTATGACAAAGGACTTGTTCCATGTGAAGAACCATTTAAAAAATTAGTACATCAAGGTATGATTCTTGGCGCTAATGGTATTAAAATGGGAAAAAGATACCCTGAGTTTGCAGTAAATCCAATGGATATTGTTAATGATTTTGGGGCAGATACTCTAAGACTTTATGAAATGTTTATGGGACCACTTGGTGCTGATAAACCATGGAATAATGATGCAGTAGTTGGATCAAAAAAATTCCTTGATAGAGTATATCGTTTATTCTGTGAAGATAATAAAATAAAAGATGAAGAAAATAAAAATCTTGAAAAAGTATATCATCAAACAGTTAAGAAAGTAACTAATGATTATGAATCATTAGATATTAATACTGCTATATCTCAAATGATGATATTTGTAAATGCTGTTAATAAAGAGGAAGTATTCCCAAGAGAATACGCTGAAGGATTTGTTAAATTATTAAATCCATTATGTCCTCATATTACAGAAGAGATTTGGCATGAAGTATTTGGTCATAAAGATACAATTGCATATGAAAAATGGCCAGAATATGATGAGAAAAAAATAGAAGATTCTGATATAACAATTGGAGTTCAAGTAAATGGTAAATTAAGAGGAACTATTAATATTTCTAAAGATTTATCTAAAGAAGAAATAGAATCATCTGCTCTTGAAAATGAAAATGTCTCTAAATTTATTGAAGGACATGAAATAGTTAAAACAATTGTAATACCAGGGAAAATTGTTAATATCGTTATAAAATAGGAAGTGTTAGAATGTACGATGTAGTAATAGTAGGAGCAGGACCAGCAGGGCTGTTTACTGCATATGAACTACTAGAAAAAAATAAAAAATTAAAAGTAGCAATACTTGATAGAGGATTAAAAGCAGACAAAAGAGTATGTCCAATGAATAGAGACAAAACTGAATGTAAAAACTGTAAGCCTTGTGGAATTCTTTCTGGATATGGAGGAGCAGGAACTTTCTCTGATGGAAAACTAAATTTTGTTCCAAAACTTGGTAAAACTGATTTAACTAAATATATGGGACAAAAAGAAGCTTTTGATTTAATTGATGATACTGAAAAAATCTTTAATAAGTTTAATATGGATAGTAAAGTATATCCAACTAATATGGAAGAAGCAGAAGAAATAAAAAAGAATATATCTAAAATTGGAGCTAGTCTATTAATTATTAAACAAAAACATTTAGGTAGTGATAAATTACCTGGATATATTAAAGATATTTCAAATTATTTAGAAAAAGAAGGAGTTACACTTTTTGAAAAAAGTGATGTTTTAGATATTAGTAAAGATAAAAATGGTTATAAAATAACTTATAAATCTGGTAGAGAAGAAAAAGTAATAGAAGCTAAATATGTAGTAGTAGCACCAGGAAGAACTGGAGCTAAATGGATTCAAGAACTAGCAGATAAATATAAAATTCCATATGTTTCTCAAAGTATTGAAATAGGAGTTAGAGTAGAAACAAGAAAAGAAATATTAAGCGAAATAACTGATGTTATTTATGATCCAACAATATTTATTAAAACAAAGACTTATGGAGATGAAATAAGAACATTCTGTACTAATCCAGGAGGATTCGTTGCAAAAGAAAACTATGAAGGATATATTTGTGTTAATGGACATTCATTAAAAGATATTAAATCTGATAATAGTAACTTTGCATTTATTTCTAAAGTTACTCTTACTCATCCAACCACAAATACAAGACTTTATGGAGAATCAATTGCTAGAATTGCAAATGTTTTAGGAGCAGGGAAACCTATAATTCAATCTCTTAAAGATTTGAAGCAAGGAAGAAGAAGTGAATGGCATAGAATTAATAAAGGATTTGTTGAACCAACTTTAAAAGACTGTGTAGCAGGAGATTTATCTTTAGTACTTCCTCATAGAATAATTTTAAATATTCTTGAAGGACTTGAAACTCTTGATAAAATAATACCTGGTGTTAATAATGATGAAACACTTCTTTATGGACCAGAAATAAAATTCTTTAGTAATGAAATAACTACTGATAACAATATGAAGATTGAAAATGAAGATATTTATTTCATTGGAGATGGAGCTGGAAAAGCAGGAAATATCGTTGCAGCAGCAGCGACAGGACTTGTTGCAGCAAGAGATATATTAAAAAGAATAAAATAAAAATAAAAAAAAGAATAAATCGATATGTTTATTATTGGTTATTTCTTTTTTTTAATGTATACTAAAAATGTATATAAAATGAGGTGGAAAAATGTCAAAAAAAGAATATAATCTATTTATTATATGGAAAAATGCTTTATTTTTGAAAAAAAGAATTTTAGATGATTTAAATAAAAAATTTAAAGTAAGGAATTTATTTTATATAAATTGGTCAAGTGAAAACTATAGTAGAAATTTATCTAGATTCTATGGGACTTCATTACCAGATAATTCTTTTAAAGAAGAGCATTGTGGAAAGGGAGAATTTCTATTAATAGTTGTAGAAGACTCAAATCCAAAATATGAAGAAAGACTAACTTCACATGGAAAATCAATAGTTAATACTAATATATTTGATTGTAAAATGTTATATAGAGAATGGTGCGGAGGAGGGCATAAAATACATGCAACTGATAGTAAAGAAGAATTTAATCATGACATTACCCTTTTATTTGGTCTTAATACAGAAGACTTTGTTAAAGAGTATAAAACTAATACAAAAGAAATAAAAATTGATAATGATTTAGTTGGTTCAAGAGGATGGCAAGGTTTAAATCAAATGTTTTATGTTTTGAATAACACTAACAATTATGTTGTATTACGTGATTTTGAAAATGATCTTGGAGAATATGTTCAAGATGATAATAATTATAACGGCAATATGGATATTGATATTCTAAGTGAAAATTCAACTAATGCAAAATGGATATTAAATATTGAAAAAACAGATGATGAAAAATATATAACAAAGATAGGTAATAATAAGATTGTATTTTTTGATATAAAAGATGTTAGAGACGGATACTATAGTTTAAAATTTGGTATAGATATAATTAGTAATAGGAAAAAAAGAAAGTTTTATTATGCTCCAAGCCCTGAATATCATTATTATTCTTGCTTATATCATGCATTAGTGCACAAATTTAATTTTGATACAGAATATAATGATAGATTAACATTTATATTTGGTACAAAAATACATGATAACAAAAAAGATAAAAATTATTATATAAGTAAATGTTCAGAATGGATGAAAGATAAGGGGTATGAAGTAGATATTTATATGGATAATTTAAAAAATTTTAATGAAGAAAACGTTAAGAAGTTTGATTCTTCTTTAGTACCTAAAGACATTTTTTATAAGCATTCTTTACTTCTTGAAAAATATGATAATTCCGTAAATTATAGTGAGGTAGAAACTTTAAAAAATATTAATAATAATTTAAATGAAGAGTTAAATAAAATATATAATAGTAGGAGTTGGAAAATAACTAGACCGTTAAGAGGAATAAAAAGAAGATTAAAAAAGAAATAATAGAGAAAGGAATTATTTTATTATTAATATAAATAATGGTGAATAACATTGGTTAATGATAATAAGGAATTAAAAAATATTTTAGATAATTCTAGTATTAGAAAAAATTTAGTATCATGGTATCCTTTTAAACAAAATTCTAGAGTATTAGAATTTTGTGAAAAAAAGAGCGTAGTAACTGAAGAACTACGTAACAAGTGTAAAAATGTTACTACTATTGAATTATCTAAAATAAAAAAGATTGAAGATATAAAAGAAAAATATGATTATATATTTTTTAATGGTATTTTTGAATATTGTGCATCTTTTATTAAGTCAGATGCATCATTTGAAGATTTTATAAAAAAAATTAAACTTAATTTAAAACCAAATGGTAAAATTTTAATTTCTACTGATAATAAAATGGGACTTAAATATTGGTGTGGTGTTAATGATGCTGATACAAAATTACTTACAAAAATAGAGTTAGAAAAAATAATAGAAAATTGTAATATGAAAGCGAATTTTTATTATATGTTTCCTAATAGAATATATCCTCAAGTTATTTATACTGATGCATCTTTAAAAAGAAAGGTCTATGCTAATTATTTGCCTTTTTATTCTGATGAGCCAACTTTATTTTTTAATGAAACAAGTGTTTATAGAAAATTATACAATAATGATTTAATTTCATCTTTTGCTAATTCATTTTTTATTGAAATAAGTAATGAAAAAACTGATATTGAAGTAGATTTCGTTAAATTTAATTCATTTAGAAAAGATGAGTATAATTTGTATACTTATTCAAAAGATAAAAAGTATTATAAAAAAGAATCAAATGATAGAGCTATGAATTTCTTAAAAGCATATTCAAATAGTTCAAAGGAACTAGAAAAAACAGGTTTTAGTGCTATTGAAATAAAGAAAGACAAAGAAGGATATTACACTGATGAAGTATTGACTTATAGTTTCTTAGACAAAATATTAAATGACTATAAAGTTAATGGAGAAGAACACTTATTAGATAATTTAAAAGAATATGAAAAATACTTAAGTTCAAAATATAATATTTATATTGATATTCCAGATAATAATGTTTTTGATAAGTATAATGCTAAAATAAATAAAAGAAAAATGAACAAGTTACATTTTTTGAAAAAAGCATATATCGATATTATCCCTCAAAATATGTTATATCATAAAAAAGATTATTATTTAATTGATCAAGAATGGATAATGGATAATGTACCATATGAGTTTATACTTTATAGAGGAATAATAAATGTATTTCAAAATTTAGATAATGGATATGAATTAGCAAATAAGTATTTAACTATTTTTAATTTAATAGAGTTTTCTAGTGATTTTTCAAAATTGGAAAAGAATTTTCAAATTAGTACTTTAGGAAATCAATATGACTTGTTTGATAATAAAGCAAAATTTAAAACTAATGACGAGTCCATAAAAAAAATAATACAAGAAAATAATAAAATAAAAGATCAAGAGATAGAAAAAAAGGACAAGATTATAATTGAATTAGAAAACAAAGTTGCTGATTTAAATCAAACAATTAATAATATACTTAATAGTGGATCTTGGAAAATTACTAAACCAATTAGATATGTGAAGAAAATTATAAAGAAAAAGTAAAGTTGGATACTATTCAAATTCTTGCAATGATTATAGATTTGTTCTATACTAAATATATATGGTTGAATGATGATAAATCGTGTATTAATAAAGCAAGAATATAATTGTTATAAAAAATAGAGTTGAATTAATTATTATAGATAAATAATTAATGGGGGAGATATTATGAGAGGAAAAAGAATTATAAAAAAAGCTGCTTCTAAGATTGGACTTTTAGATTATAGAAGAAAAATAAAGTGTAAGGAGTACACTAAACTTTTAAAATTGAAGGATTGTTATGTAATTGGGACTTATCAATTAGATATTAAAGATGGTAAGATTGTTTCATTAAGTAATGATTCGTATTTATATATCAAGTTTAAAAAGCCATATAATAGAGTAGAATTTGAATGTAATATAGATCACAATTCTGATGAAATAGATTTATATTATCCAAATTCTAATAGGTCTTTTTTTCATAGAAAAATTGTTTTAAATAGAGAATTTCTTTCTAAAGTTAAGAGAGCAGTAAAAAGAAAAATAAAAGATAGAAAGAAAAATTTTTATTATGATAACTTTGATATTAATCCATATTGTAGTTATAAAATAGGAAAATGTGATGGTAAAAATAATAAAAGGACAGTTGCATTTAATAATCCAATAAAATATGTTAAAATTAGTTTTGCTAAAACTCCAGGAATAGTAAAAATCAATAACTTTAGTTTAAAATTATCTAATATAAAGAACTTAAATATATATGACATAGTACTAAATAATATTCAAGATAATACTAAAAAAGAAAAAATAGTTGTAGTTACCCATTCAATGAATGAATCAGGTGCTCCAATATTAGCATACAATATTTCTAAAAAGTTTAAAGAAATAGGTTATGATGTTGTTGTAGTTGCAATATCAGAAGGATTTTTAAGTGATAAATATAAAGAGTTAGATATTCCTGTTATTAGCTTAAATCAAACTTTAATTAGTGATAAGGTAGAAGACTTAAAACAATTTGATAAAGCAATAAAAGCATTAAGTGAAAAAGGATATAATAGAGTAATTACTAATACAATAATATCTGGTATTACTGTTCCTACGTTTAAAAAATACAATTTTAAAATAATTTCACTAATTCATGAGATGAAAAATTCTATTGAATCATTCAATATGAAGCAAGGTGGAAGAAACATAAACTTTTATTCCGACTTAGTAGTATTCCCAGATAAAATTGTAGAAAATGAGTTTTATGGAATATTTCAAAGAAATAATGACAATTCGTTAATTTGTACACAAGGCTTATACAAAGAAGTTCATTCTATAACTCCAGATTATAATAGTATTTATAAAAAATATAATATACCAAAAAACTCTAAGATAATATTAGGAAGTGGAGTTGCTGATTTAAGAAAAGGAATAGATTTATTCTTAAGTGCTGCCCAACAATTAGTTGCTTTAGAAAAAGATAATGAATATCATTTTATTTGGGCGGGTAGAATTTTGGATAAGCAACTTGAAAGTTGGTATAAATGTCAATTTGAAAGATATGGAATGGCTGACAGGTTCCACAATATAGACTTTATTAAAGATGCCAAAGAATATCAAAACTTAGTTGAATGTAGCGATGCATTTTGGTTAACTTCAAGAGAAGATCCATTCCCTTCTGTCATGATAGAATCATTAGAATACAATACTCCAGTTTTAGCTTTTAATAATTGTGGAGGAGCAAATACTTTATTAGATGAAGATAGAGGAATACTAATAGATAATTTTGATGTTACAGAATTAGCTAAGCAAACACACGAATTATTAAAAGATCAATCAAGAATTGATAATATGATAAGAAAATCAAAAAAATATATTAAAGAACATCTTGTGTTTGATGATTATATTACTAATCTAGAAAAATTCTTTAATGAATTAGAAAAAAGAGAAAAGGGAAAAATAAAGTACGCAAATGTTTCTGTAGTAGTACCAAATTATAATTATGAAGATTATTTGCCTATTAGACTTAGAAGTATTATTAATCAAAGCATAAAACCTAAGGAAATAATTCTTTTGGATGATGTATCTAAGGATAATAGTTTAGAAGTATCAAAACCTATATTAGAATTTGCAAAAGAAAACTACAAAATTGATTATAAAATAATAAAAAATACAACCAATAATGGCTGCTTTAGACAATGGCTTAAAGGAATTTCTTTAGCAAAAGAAGAAATAATATGGATTGCTGAAGCTGATGATTATGCTAACCCTATTTTTTTAGAAACACTTTTACCAGCTTTCAACGATAAGAAAGTTGTCTTATCGTATGCAAAATCTTCTGTTATAGACTCAGATTCAAATTTACCAGACTATGATTATAATTCATATGTTAGTGAATTAGATCCTGAAAAATGGAAAAAAAACTTTGTAGATGATGGAAATAATCACGTAGTTAATTATTTATCTCAAAGAAATACAATTCCTAATGTTAGTAGTGTATTAATAAGAAAAACAGCAACAAAAGGAATGGATGTTGAGTTATCTAAGTACAATGCAATAGGAGACTGGTTAGCATACATATATCTTTTATCTAAAGGAAAAGTCGCTTATTCATGCAAAGAATTAAACGGACATAGAAGGCATGGAAATAGCATTATTGCTAAAGAAGAAAAGAGTAAAACATTTATAAAAGAATTAATAGAAATAAAAAAATATGTTGTTAAGAATTTTAATTTTACTGATGATAATGTATTAAATGGTGTTTTACTAGAAATGCTAAACAATGGATTTAATTACAAAGCCATTGCAAATGATAATGAATTAAAACAACTTTTTGATGAATTAGTTTCTTTAACAAAAGCAAAACTAAAAAAAGAAAATATTTTAATTATTCTTCCAGATTTTAATGTTGGAGGAGGACAAACTGTTGGTATAAGACTCGCTAATTGTTTTTTAAAGTATTACAATGTTTATATTATAAATGCTAGAGAAAAACTAGAAACAGATTTTATAAAAAATATGATAGATAAAAACGTTAATATATTGAAGTATAATGATGATGTTGAGTTATTAAAACTATATAATTTAATGTTAAATTTTAAATCTGTTTTATCATTTATTTGGTGGTCAGACAAGTTATCATATTATGCATTTAATGATAATCCAAATGTTAAGAGAATTATTTCTATGCATGGCTGCTATGAAAATATATTAGATCATCCGGAAACAGATCCTTATTTTGGTGAAAATGTTCAAAAAATGCTTGATTCAGCAAATTATATTGTTTATACGGCAGAAAAAAATAAAAGAATAATAAAAGAATGTAATTTAGATGGGAATCCTAAAGTTTCAAAAATAGACAATGGTTTTATTCTTGATAAGTTCCCAAAAAAAGATAGAAAATTATTAAATTTAAAAAAAGATGATTTTATATTTGGATTGGTAGCTAGAGCAATTCCAGAAAAAGGATATGAACAAGCAATTCAAGCTTTAAATTTAGTTAATAAAAAATCTACTAAAAAAGCTCACTTGATTTTAGTTGGTGCCAGTAATTACATTAATGAGTTAAAGACTAAATATGCTAATGAATATATACATTTTATTGATACATTCTCAGAACCATTAGAATGGATGGGTTGGGAGGAAATATTCGATGTAGGCTTACTTCCAACATACTTTATATCTGAAAGTTTACCTACGGTTATTGTTGAATATTTATTCCTAAACAAACCTGTTATAGCTACAGATATAGCAGAAATTAAATCTATGATTATTAATGATAAGATAAGTGCAGGAATTGCAATTAATTTAAAAGACGGAAAACCAAATGTTGAGGAATTAAGAGATGCAATGCTTGAACTAATGAATAATAAGAAGAAATATGATGATTTAAAGAAGAATACAAAAGTATTTGCTAAAAGATTTGATATGGATAAATGTATCAATAAGTATAATAGTTTAATAAATGATGTTAAAGAAGGAGATGATAGTAATGAGTAAAAAGGTGCTTGTAATGGGAGGTAACGGATTTATTGGCCAAAATATAGTTAATTATTTTGCTGACAATAATGATGATGTTGAAATCTATGATTTATATGCCAAAGATAACGGTTTCAAAAACCATGTTGGTAATGTATTAACTGATGATAATTTAGAAGAAATAATATCTGAATTTGATTTAATTGTTTATTTAATTACTTCAGTATCTCCAAAAAAATCAATGGAATTTCCAATTGAATCTTATACACAAGAAATACCAATGCTAATTAAAGTGTTAGATTGTTGTGTAAAATCTAAATGTAAAAGAGTATTGTTTTCATCATCTGGTGGAACAGTTTATGGGGAAGCAGTAAAGGATAAGTTAGATGAGGATACAACTGTAGAACAACCTATTAATCATTATGCAATATGTAAAGTTGCATGTGAAAAAATATTAATGCTTTATAATAAATTATATGGTATGGAAAATGTTATATTAAGAATATCTAATCCATATGGTTTAGGGCAAAATCCAGCCTCAGGAGTTGGAGTTATAACAACTTTTGCAGATAAAATAATTAAAGGGGAAGAGATAAATCTTTATGGTGATGGAGAAATTATAAGAGATTTTATTGATGTTAATAAAGTTGCAGAAGCGTTTTATAAAGCATCTGAATGGAAATTTGATCCTTCTATTCAACCTGTATTTAATGTAGGTAGTGGATATCCATTAAGTATAAATGATATTATTAGAATCATTTCTGAAGAATTGAAAGTTACTCCAAATATTAATTATTTAGAGTCTAGAAGTTTTGATGTAAAAAGAAATGTTTTAAGTATGGATAAGACAAAAAAATATTTAAAATTATCTGAAAAAGATGATGAAGTGAAAAAAATAAAAAAATATGTAAAAGAAATGAAAAAAATGTACTACGATAAGTAATACTTTTTATAAACATAAGATTTAATTAAAACAATGCCTTTATATTTAATTGTATTAAATCTTGTGTTTTTATTGTTGTGGTTAGATTTAATTTTAGAAAAGTATTTTTATAAGATGTTTATGGAAAGGAATGATTAATATGGGTATCATAAAAAAAGCAATATGGAAAATAACACCTAAATATATTTATGATAAATATAGAGATAAACATTATTATAAAAAATATACCAACAAACATAACAAAAAAATTAATATATATAAGAGAAAATATGGTAAATTAAAAATTAATAATCCAAAAAAAGTATCTGTTATAATACCAAATTATAATTATGAAAAGTATCTTAAAGAAAGAATAGATTCAATATTATTTCAAACATATCCAATATATGAAATAATAATATTAGATGATTGTTCTACTGATAATAGTGTTAGATTAATTAAAGAAATAATTGAAAATAATAAAGATATTAATATTAAATTAATTGAAAATAAAAAGAATAGTGGCTCTGTTTTTAGTCAATGGCAAAAAGGCTTTGAAAATGCTTCTGGTGATTATGTTTGGATAGCAGAAGCAGATGATAGTTGCCATCCTAAATTTTTAGAAAATGTTATTAAGCCTTTTGATGATAAAGATGTAGTAATATCATATAGTGAAAGTATGAGAATGAACGAGAATAATGTGATACAAAATACTGCATGTCGTGATTGGAACTTCATTATTAGTGATGTGAAATGGAATAATAATTATGTAAAAACAGGTGAAGAAGAAATTAAAGAAGCATTATCTATTATGAACACAATAGTAAATGTTTCTGCAGTTGTTTTTCGAAATAATGATACTAAAAGAATTATTGATATTTTAGAAAATGCAAAAAACTACAAAATGAGTGGTGATTGGTTTACTTATTATTCAATATTAAAAACAGGAAAAATTGCTTATACTTCAAAGAGTTTAAATTATTTTAGAAAACATAGCAATTCTACATCTATTTCTGCATCAAGAGAATTAGAAATTAAAGAGTTATTAACAATTCAAAAAGAAATAAGAGATAGTATTGAACTAAATAGTAATCAATTATATCGTCAACAAATAAGATATGAAAACATAATAGGACTTATTAGTGAAGATGCTCAAAAGAAATATAGAAAAATGATGGTTACTAAAACGAAATGGGTTTTTGATAAATCAATTAATGAATATAATAATATAGAAAAAATAATTGAAATTGCTAATTATCTTGTTAAGAACAAGTATGTATGTGATTTATATTTCAATGATGATGTTGAAGTAATTAGTGAATCAATTGATAATAATCATTTATTTGGTTTATATTCAATTAATAACAAACAAAAAGAATATGATATAGTTATTAAAATTGATTCAAATATAGAAAAGGACAATAGTATTTACTTTTATAGTGATTCAAAATTATGTAATAAAAAACTTGATAATGTTTTTGTTTTACAAGGTAAATCGGTTAAGCAAGAAGCTCTTGAATTAAAAGAAATAATAGATAAAATGATAAAATAAAATATAAATGTTGCAATTTGCAACATTTTTTGCTATTATAAACCTGTGAGGTATATTATGGAAATGAAAGATGTTGGAATTTTGCTTAAAAGTATAAGAGAAAGCAAAAATATTACTCAAGAAGAAGCTGGAAAAAAACTAGGTATTGGAAGAGATGCTATTATAAAAATAGAGAAGGGTACTAGAAAAATTAGAGCAGATGAATTAAAACTATTTGAAAACTACTATAATGTTTCATTAGATGATTTAATGAAAACAAAAAGTAATACAAATATAAAAGGTATTATTTTAGCTGGTGGAACAGGAACTAGATTATATCCAATAACTGAAGCTACTAGTAAACAATTATTACCAGTATATGATAAACCTATGATTTTTTATCCATTATCAGTATTAATGCAAGCTGGTATTAAAGATATTCTTATTATTACGACTAAAGAAGATCAAGCAGGATTTAAAAGATTATTAGGTGATGGAGGACAATTTGGAATAAATTTATCATATATTATTCAACCATCTCCTGATGGACTTGCTCAAGCATTTATTCTTGGTGAAGAATTCATTGGGGATAATCCATGTGCAATGGTACTTGGTGATAATATTTATTATGGTAATGGATTAGAAAAGGAATTATCTAAAGCCGTAAGAAATGCTGAAGAAGGATATGCAACAATTTTTGGATATCAAGTTAAAGATCCAGAAAGATTTGGAATTATGGAAATAGATGAATACAATAATGTTTTATCTGTTGAAGAAAAACCACTAATTCCAAAAAGTGATTATGCAATTACTGGATTATATTTTTATCCAAAAGGAGTATCAAAGAAAGCTAAAAAAGTTAAACCATCTGCAAGAGGAGAACTTGAAATAACATCATTAAATGATATGTATTTACAAGAAAATAAATTAAAAGCTAATATTCTTGGAGAAGGTTATACTTGGTTTGATACAGGTACTTTTGAATCACTACTTGAAGCATCAAGTATGATTAGAACAATAGAAAAAAATAAAGATATAGTTATTTGCTGTCCAGAAATGATTGGATATACAAATGGTTGGTTAACATTAGATAAATTATCAAAAAGAGCAATTCTTTTAAATAAGAATTCTTATGGTAATTATTTAATGAAAGTAGCAGAAAGGGAAATAAAAAATGAAAAAAATAGAAACTAATTTATTAGATTGTTATATCTTAGAACCACAAAGATTCGGAGATGAAAGAGGTTACTTTGAATCAATAACAAAAGAACAATTAGAAGAACTTGGGTTTAATGGAACATTTCAAGTAAGTAATTCTAAAAGTGGAAAAGGAATAGTAAGAGGATTACACTTTCAAAAAGCACCATATTGTCAAGCTAAAGTTGTAAGATGTCATAGAGGTGGAGTTCTTGATGTAGTAGTAGATATAAGAAAAGATTCAGAAACATATGGTAAATGGACAAGTGTAGAACTTACTCCAGAAAATGGAAAAATGTTATATGTACCAAGAGGATTTGCTCATGGATTCTTATCTTTAGAAGATGATACTTTATTTGAATACTATGTGGACAACAAATATATGCCACGTTTAGAAGGAGGAATTCTATGGAATGATCCTAAACTAGGAATTAACTGGGATGAAATATTTAAAAAATATGGAATTAGTGAACCAATATTATCTGCAAAAGATAAAGATAGATGTACATTAGATGAATGTAATGCTGAATTTACTAGAAAACCTAAAAAATATTTTATTACAGGAGTAACTGGACAACTTGGATATGATCTTGTTAGGGAGTTAAATGAACGTGGAGAATATGATATATATGCTCCAACAGTTGATGAACTTGATATAACTAATAGAGAACAAGTTATAAATTGTATTAAGGATTATAATCCAGATGTAATATTTCATTGTGCAGCATGGACTGCTGTTGATAAAGCAGAAACTGAATCTAAAGAATTATGTGAAAAGATAAATGTTGAAGGAACAAAAAATATTACAGATGCTTCAATTGAAGTAGGAGCAAAAATAGTATACATGTCAACAGATTATATATTTGATGGAACAAAAGAAGGATTATATACTGAAGAAGATAAACCAAATCCAAAGAATGTTTATGGAGATACAAAGTATAGAGGAGAAGAGGAAGTAAGAAGAAATCCAAATCACTTTATAACTAGAATATCTTGGGTATTTGGTAAAAATGGAAATAACTTTGTTAAAACAATGTTAAAATTATCTGATAATCATAAAGAATTAACAGTTGTTGATGATCAAGTAGGATCTCCTACATACACAGTAGATTTATCTAAACTATTAGTAGAAATGGCTCATACCAAAAAATATGGAACGTACAATGTAAATAATGAAGGATATTGTTCTTGGGCTGAATTTGCAAAATATATTATGGAATCTAACGGAAAAGATACAAAGATAATTCCTATATCAACAGAAAAATATTATGAAGGTAAAGATATGAGTAAAGTAGCATATCGTCCTCGTAACTCTAAACTTGATAAAACAAAATTACAAGAATCTGGATTTGAATTATTACCACCATGGCAAGATGCAACAGATAGATATTGCAAAGAATTAGAACTAGCTAAAGTATTAAAAAGAAGGTAGGTATAAATATGAAATTTTTAATAACAGGTGGAGCAGGTTTTATTGGTAGTAATTATCTACATTATGTAACAGAAAAGTATCCTAAAGATGAATTTGTTTGTTTAGATGCTTTAACTTATGCAGGTAATTATAATAATATTAAAATGCTTGAGAAAAAGAAAAACTATAAATTTGTAAAAATGGATATTAGAGATAAAGAAAAAATATTTGATTTATTTAAAAAGGAAAAATTTGATGTAGTAATTAATTTTGCAGCAGAGTCTCATGTAGATAACTCAATAAAAAATCCAAATGTATTTGCAGAAACAAATATACTTGGAACAATGAATTTATTAAATGCATTTAAAATGTTAAGAGATGAAGAGGGGAAAAAGATTGTTAGATATCATCAAGTATCTACTGATGAAGTATATGGAGATTTGCCACTAGATAGACCTGATTTATTATTTACTGAACAAACTCCACTTCATACATCTAGTCCATATTCATCTTCTAAAGCTTCAGCAGATTTATTTGTAATGGCATATGCAAGAACATTTAATATGCCTGTTACTATTAGTAGATGTTCTAATAATTATGGACCATATCAATTTCCAGAAAAATTAATTCCATTAATGGTATCTAAAGCATTAAAAAATGAAAAATTACCTGTATATGGAACTGGAGAAAATGTAAGAGACTGGATTCATGTTCACGATCACAATGTAGGCGTTGATTTGATTGTAAGAAAAGGGAAAAATGGAGAGGTATATAACCTTGGAGGACACTCTGAAAGAAACAATTTAACTATTGTTAAAACAATACTAAAACAAGTTGGAAAGAGTGAAGATTTAATAACATTCGTTGAGGATAGAAAAGGACACGATCTAAGATATGCTATTGATTCTACTAAAGCAGAAAAAGAACTGGGATGGAAAAGAACATATACTTTTGAAAAAGGTATTAAAGAAACAATTGATTGGTATGTTAATAATCAAGAATGGATAGATGATATTTTATCTGGTAAATACAAGGAAGCATATAAAGAATAAAAGAAGATTTAAAATAATCTTCTTTTTTTACTAATAGGTATAAAAAAAGATTTACAACAACTTATGATTATTATATAATCATACTAGTTAAATTGTAGGTGATATTATGTTAGAGTTAAAAGGAATAAGTAAAAGCTATACAACAGGAGAGTTTACACAACAAGCATTAAAGAATATAAATTTAAAATTTAGAAAGAATGAGTTTGTTGCTATACTTGGTCCTAGTGGTAGTGGAAAAACTACTATGTTAAATATTGTTGGAGGACTTGATCGTTATGATAAAGGAGATTTAATCATTAATGAAAGCTCTACTAAAATGTTTAAACAAAAAGATTGGGATGCATATCGTAATAATTGTATTGGATTTGTATTTCAAAATTACAATTTAATTACTCATTTATCAATATTTGAAAATATTGAAATATCAATGACATTAAGTGGAGTAGGAGCAAAGAAAAGAAAGAAAAAAGCACTTGAAGTTTTAGAGCGTGTTGGATTAAAAGAACATGCACATAAAAAGCCAAATCAATTATCAGGTGGACAAATGCAAAGAGTTGCAATTGCAAGAGCTTTAGTAAATGATCCTGATATAATTTTAGCTGATGAACCAACTGGAGCGCTTGATTCAAAAACTTCTGTTCAAATAATGGAATTAATTAAGGATATTGCAAAAGATAAACTAGTTATTATGGTTACTCATAATAGTGAACTTGCATATTCTTATGCAAATAGAATTGTTGAATTTAAAGATGGTGAAGTAATTGATGATTCTAATCCAATTACAGAAAAAGAAAAAGTTGATGAAAAATACAAAATCAAGAAAACAGCAATGAATTTCATGACAGCTTTAAAATTATCTTTCAATAATATTAAAACTAAAAAAGGAAGAACAATACTTACTGCTTTTGCATCAAGTATTGGTATTATTGGAATAGCACTTGTATTATCTTTATCAAATGGATTTGATAAACAAATAGATAAATTTGAAGAACAAACATTATCATCACTTCCAATTCTAATTTCTAAAGAAGCAATGAATTTAACTAGTGAGAATATGAGAACTTTATCAAATAGAAAAGATGAAAATAAATTTACTAAAAAAGAAGTAGTATTTCCAAGAGATGCAATTGTTGATCAACTAACACATACAAATGTATTTTCTGAAGAATACATGAATTATATAAAAAATATTGATGCCAAAGATATTTTAGGAGTAGCTAATGTACGTTTGTTATCAATGAATGTTCTTGGTAAAGTAGGAGGACGTACAACAATTATTCCTACAACAATTTCACTTCAATCAACAAGCATATCTTCTCTTAATTCATCATCATATTTTCAACCACTTCCATTTAAATATGATAGAAATAGTGAAGGAGTTGTTGAAAGACATTATGATGTTTTAAAAGGAAAACTACCAGAAACTAAAGAAGAGTTAGTACTTGTTGTAGATAATAGTAATAAAGTTGATAAAAAATTAATAAGTTATTTAGGATTAGATGAAAATCAAAGTGAAGTACCATTTGATGATATTATAGGAAGAGAATTTAAATTAATTTTAAATAAAGATTTCTATGTTCCAATTGGAAACGTATATACAGTTAACTTTAACTTTGATGCTATGTACAATAGTAATGATGCAGTAACTTTAAAAATAGTAGGTATTATACGTGCTAAAGAAGAAAGCAAATTGTATCAACAAGGAGCAAACCTAGGATACACTGAAGATTTAGTTGAATATGTTTTAGGAGAAAATCAAAAATCAGGAATCGTTCAACTACAAAAAGAAGTAGATTATAACGTTTTAACAGGAGAAAAGTTTGATTTAACTACTCCTGAAGGACGTGATACAAAGAATTATATTCTTCAAATGATTGGAGGAGATTCTACACCATTTGTAATTAGTATTTATACAAGAGACTTTGATTCTAAAGAAAGAATAATTAAATATTTAGATGATTATAATAATAAAATAATTAATAGTGTAACTCCACATGCAGAATCTTATCTTAAATATTTAGTTGAAAATGTAAAAGATAATACTGATAATAGATTAAGAAGTGTTGATAAAACTATTCAAGAAGTATCTCCAAAGATGGTTAATTTATCTTATAAAGATGGTATGTTAAATGGAAATATTTCTTTTGAAAGTGTTGAATATGTTATTGAAAATAATGAAATTAAGAGTAGTACAGGTGGAGTAACATATACAGATCTTGCTGATACAATAGTTGCTTTATCAGGATCTATTATGGATGCAATTACTTATGTACTTATTGGATTCTCATCAATTTCTTTAGTAGTATCTTCAATAATGATTGGAATTATTACATATATTTCAGTTCTTGAAAGAACAAAAGAAATTGGTATATTAAGAGCACTTGGAGCAAGAAAGAAAGATATTACACGTGTATTTAATGCAGAAACGTTTATAATTGGGCTTGCATCTGGAATAATAGGTATAGGAGTAGCTCTTATATTAACAATACCAATAAATATTGTTTTATATGATTTAACTGAACTATCAAATGTTGCAAAATTAAATCCACTTCATGCATTAATATTAATAGTTGTAAGTATGACATTAACAATTATTGGAGGATTAATACCTGCTCATATAGCAAGTAAGAAAGATCCAGTTGAAGCATTAAGAACAGAATAAAAATAGTGAATTATCACTATTTTTTAATTTATATAAACTTATAATTATTTACTTATAGAATTATAATTTGTTATAATAAATATGTATAAACGATGGTGGTGACTTTATGACAAAATATATTCATTATTGTTGGTTTGGAACGAAACCACTTCCTAAATTAGCAAAGAAATGTATAAAATCTTGGCAAAAGTATTTACCTGATTATGAGATAGTAAAATGGTCAGAAGAAAATGTTAATTTGGATGAATGCCCTTTTGTAAGAGGTGCTTATGATAACAAGAAGTGGGCTTTTGTTGCTGATTATTTTAGGTGTAAAGCTTTAAAAGAAATGGGTGGAATCTATTTTGATACTGATATGGAAGTAACAAAAGACATATCAAAATTATTAAATGATGATACTTTTTTAGGAATTGAAGATACAGGATATGTTGCAGTAGGAGTATGGTATGAAAAGAATACTAATGCTTTCCTTCCAAATGAAATGATAAAGAAATATCAAAGCTTTAAAGAATTTGATATTCAAAAAATGTCTACTTTTAGTATTCCAATTGTTCTTAGTGACATATTAAAAGAGTATGGATTAATAAAAGGAAGCAAAAAAATTCAACATATTAATAATATAACAATTTATCCAAGAGATTATTTCTATCCTTATTCATATAGTAGAGATAATAATTTATTTACAGACAATACTTGCATGATTCATTACTATGATGCAAGTTGGATTCCATTAAAAGATCGTATAGAAAACAATATGGTTAGAAAAATTGGAAGAGAAAAAACATATAAAGTATTAAAAGGATATAGAAAAGGTAAAAATGCAGTTAGAAAAACTGCTAAAGTTGTTTTGTTTCCTGTTACTATTTATAGAAATAAGAGACGTAAGAAAAAAGCGCTTAGTGAACAAAAATATATAGATAGAATAAATGAAACAATTGAATTGATTAATAAGAATAAAAATAATAAATTTATTGTTTTTTATAATAAAGATTGGTTTGGTATAACAAGTGCTACAAAAGAATTGTTTAATAATTTAGTTGATTGTGGAGAAATACAATCAAAAAAAGATATAAAAAGAATTGGAGAATCAATTTTATCTTCTAATGTTAAACAAGTAATTTTTAGTTCTTTTGCAGTTGGATGGAAAGACTTAGTTATTTATTTACATAAAAACAATAAAAATATAAAAATTAAAACTTTTTGGCATGGAAGTCATTCACAAGTGCTAGATAGTTATGGTTGGGAAAGAAATAAAGAAATTATTAAGTTACATAAAAAAGGTTATATTAACTTGATGGCAACATGTAAACAAAGCCTTGAAAATTTTTATGAGAATCAAGGCTATAAAAGTATTTTTTTAACAAATAAAGTAACTATAGATAAAAGAATAATTAGTACTAAAACTGAAGAAAAAAAGACAAAGAAAATAAAGATAGGTATGTATGCTGCTAAATGTGACGATTGGAGAAAAAATATGTATACTCAAATAGCAGCAATATCTTTGATTGATAATGTTGTAATTGATATGGTTCCTTTGAATAAAAATGCTATAGAATTTTGTAAAGTTCTTGGTGTTAAACTAGAAGGAGAAGAAAAACCAGTTCCAAGAGAAGAATTATTAAAAAGAATGAAAAATAACGATTTAAATTTATATGTTACTTATTCTGAATGCGCTCCTATGCTTCCACTTGAAAGTATGGAATTAGGTGTAGTATGCATTAGTGGAAATAATCATCATTACTTTAAAAATAATAAAATAGAAGAATATGTAGTTGTTAATAATGAATCAGATGTAATTGAAATTAGAGATAAAATATTAAAAGGCATAAATAATAAAAATAAAATAATTGATATGTATAAGAAATTTAGAAATGATAATTTAAGACTAGCAAATGATCAAACAACTAAATATTTAGCAAAGTAGGTGATACAAGATGATAGATAATGAAGTGATATATAATAAAGAATACTTGATAATATTACCTATTAGCTGTTTAAATTTAAAAGAACAATTTGTATATTCATTTGAAAATGTATTTGTATTTAATGATAGTAAAAATATAAATAAACAAATTAATATTATCAAAAAAAGTCATTTTAATCAGATAATATTTGTAGATTATTGTGTTCAATATAAAGAGATTATTAGTAGTTTAGAAGAGAGTCAAATTTATAAGATAATATTTACAAAAAGTTTAGGTTCATTATCAAATAACTCTAATTATGAAATGTTTAGTGGAGTTTTAGATTTAATAGATAATTACAATGTAAAAAATGTCGGATTTTTAGATTATAATATGTATTTTACTTTTAAAACTAAAATTAATTGTTCTCATATTTCGTTAGATATAGAACAGAAAAAGAATAATACAAAAATAGACGATCATAGTATTGGTGTTTTAAATGACGAAAATAATCCTATGCATAGTTTTTATAATGAATTATCTGCAATTAAACTTGCTAATTATAAAGCAGTATTAAAGAATTGTAATAAAACTACTAAAGATTTTTTAAAACTATTTAAAATAAAATATCGTAAAAAGAAAGATAACATAAGCGGAAATATATTAAATTTATATATAAACTTTACAGATAATAATAATTTAATATTTATAGAGAGTATGGATCAAAATGTTCCTTGTATTTTAGGTAATAATGAATTATTAAAAGGAAGTGCATTAGAAGGATATTTATCAGTAGATAGTGATGATAGTATTGATGAAATAAAAGAAAAAATAGAAATAGTAAAAAATAATAAAGATATTATTTTAAAAGAGTATACTTCATTTAGAAAAGAATATTCGAAAAAGTGTAAAAAAGAAATATCTGATTTCTTAAACTATTCACCACTAGAAACAAAAGAAAAAACATATGAAAAGTTATTAACTATAGTTGTACCAGTTTATAATGTAGAAGCATATTTAGATAACTGCTTAAAATCTATTTTAAAAGCATTGCCTAATAAAATAAAAAAAGAGACTGAGATACTTATTATTAATGATGGGTCAACAGATAATTCAGAATTAATAATAAAAAACTATTTAGAAAAATATAAAGATTTATTTATATATATTAATCAAAAAAATGGTGGATTAGGGCATGTTAGAAATGTTGCTTTAGAACATGCAAAAGGGAAGTATATTGCATCTATTGATTCGGATGATACAATTGATAAAAACTTCTTTAAGAAATGCCTAAAAGATTTAGAAAATGATATAGATATAATAATATATGATTGGTTAGTAAAAACAGATAAAATGACTTATCCACTTCCTGCAATTGAAAAGAAAATATTTGACAATAAAAGTAAATATGAAGGATTATTGTTATCATCAATAATGCCATCAACATGCAATAAAATAATGAAGAAATCTTTATTTGAAGAATTAGATATTAAATATGTTGAAGATAAATATGAAGATTTTAGTACAAATCCATTTATATTATTAAAAGCAAATACAATAAAGTATTATAATAAACCATATTATAAATATTATATTAGAAATAATTCAATAATGAGAAGCTCTGCAGGAATTAGCATGATAAATATCTTGAAAGAGTTTAATAATCGATTAGAAAAGTATAAAGAATATTGCAATATAGAGTATGATTTATTTAAATATTATGCAATGACTTGGAGAATGGAAGAACATATTTTTAATCAAATATTTTCATTAAGTAATAAAGAAAAAGATAATTATATAAAAGTGATATATAATGATTTTTATGATAATGCATTAAACATTATTAATAATAAGTATTATGAAGAAATGGTTAATAAGTTATCAGATGATAAAAAAGATTATATTGTAAAAAGAAATAAAGCATTAAAAGAAAAGAAATTAATTGAATTTTATAAGAATAATAAAAATGAAGTAAAACTTGATGCTATGACAATATATTATGGTGATAAAAAAGTAGACTAAATATCTACTTTTTTGTTTGATTTATAGTTATATGAAATATATATAAGATGTGTTATACTATTTTTGGTGATTTTAATGCGTCTAAGAAATGTAAAAAACAAAGAAGAAATAATGAATGAATCAAAATTATTAATATTAAATAATAAAGATTATAAAGGAAAGTGGAATAAAGTATTTGGTAATAATAATCCAATTTATATAGAAATAGGTATGGGTAAAGGTGATTTTATATTAGGTAATGCTTTAAAATATCCTGATATTAATTTCATTGGTATTGAAAAATATGATAGCATAGTTGCTCGTGCTATTCAAAAGATAGAATCTTTAGAAGAATTACCTAATAACTTAAGATTATTAAGAATGGATGCTAAAGAAATAGAAGAAGTATTTAAAAAAGAAGTAGATAGAATCTACTTAAACTTTTCAGATCCATGGCCAAAAAAGAGACATTCTGAAAGACGTTTGACAAGTAATAGTTTTCTAAAAAAATATGATAGTATATTCAAAAATAATAAAGAAATAGTTATAAAAACAGATAATACAAACTTATTTGAGTTTTCATTAGAGAATTTAAGCAAAAATGGTTATTCTTTAGAAAAAGTGTCACTTGATTTACATAATAGTGACATAGTTGACAATATAATGACAGAATATGAAAAAAAATTTACACAAAAAGGTATTAAAATTAACTATTTATATGCTAAAAAGATATCTAAATTAGAAAAAAAGTGTTAAAATTATATTATATAAGTAATTTGTTTGGTATAATTATTTAGAGTGGGTGTAATATGAAAAAATTAATTTTAGTATTAGCCTTAGTTATTTTGTTTACAGGCTGTGATATAAAAAATGTTACAGATAAAGATATAGAAAGTGTAATTGATGATACTTTAAAATTAGATGTACAAGGAACAAATAATAATTTTAAAGGATATAAATTTTACATTCCAAGAGGATTATCTCTTCAAAATAAAAAGGGCAATAATTATGTATTATTAGCAGATGGTGACTACTATTATTTATATGTCGATATAGTATCTTATTTTCATAAAAAGGAAATAGAAACAACTTTTGATGAAAATCTATACTTTTCTAAGAAAATATCTTATAATGATGTTAATGGATATATAAAAATAAGTGAACCAAAAAATGATGTTTATTTCTTAGAAATAGTATACAATTATTCAAAAATAGAAGCTTATATAAAAGAACAAAATTTGGAAAGTGCAATTAAAAATTCAATTAAATTATTATCGTCAATTGAATATAACGATGTAGTACTTGAAACAATGATTGGAGAAAAAGTATTATCATATGAAGAAGAAGTTTATAATTTCTTTGAATCAAAAAGAGAAGACGGAAACTTCTTGGATTATATAGAAGAATATGATTCATATGATAAAGATAAAACAGTTAAAGATGAAGATATCTTAGATTCAGTAGATGAATAAGGAGGTATATATGGGATTATTTGATAAGTTAAAAAATGTTTTCTTTGAAGAAGAGGAAGTAGAAGTTGAAGAAAATGAAAGAGAAAGTGCTCCTGTTGCAAAGAAAATAGATGTTTTAGAGACAAAAAAGAAGGAATTAGAAAAAGAGAATTCTTCTAATAAACTTGAATTTGAACCAGAAATAGAAAAAGAAGAAACTCCTAAAGAGAAGGACTTTAAATTTCCTATGGGATTTGATGATAAAGACTTTGAATATGAAAAAACTATAGAGATTTTTGGCCCAATGAAAGAAACTAAGGAAGAAGAACCTAAAGTTGAAGAAGTTGCCCCTGAAGAAGTTGTTAGTGATGAACCTCCAGTTGAAGAACCTGTTTCTGTTGAAACATATAGTTATGAAGAATATAAATATGAAGAACCAGTTAAAGAAGAACCATATAAAGAAGATAGAAGAGAAAACTATCATAAACTATATGAAGCTAAAGAGCCTGAAGAGAAAACTGGATTTACACCTTCACCAATTATTTCTCCTATTTATGGTATTTTAAACAAAAACTATAAAAAAGAAGAAATCGTATCAAAAAGTGATTTAAAAAAAAGTGAATCAGTAGTAAAAAAAGATGATTTAGATATAGTAAGAGAAAAAGCATATGGAGATTTAGCTAGTGAAATATCATCATCTATTGAAGAAGAAATAATTGATATTGAAGAAGATGAAAAACCAAAAGAAAAGAAAGACTTACTTTATGATTTAAATGATGAAGAATCACCAACTGTAAAAACTGTAACAGTAGGAGATGCTGAAGAATATTTTAATGATTTAGGATTAGAATACAATGTAGACTATAAAGTTGAAAAAGAAGAAAAAGAAGAAGAGGAAGAAAAAGAAGAAAAACCAAAATCAACTAGAACAGAAAAACTTCATATGGATGATGATAATGATGAAGATGATAAAAATCTTTTCGACTTAATAGATGCAATGTATGAAGATGAAAGTAAAGATAAGGAGTAGTTATGGATTTATTAAATGAAATTTTACCAATTATTTTATATTTTTTAGGAGCTGTTTTATTAATAGTAGTAATAATACTAGTAACAAGATTAATTAGTACAGTTGATAAAGTAAATGTTTTACTTGATGATGTTGAAGACAAATCACAATCTTTGAATGGTTTATTTGATGCTATTGGAAAAATCGGTGACACAGTTAATGCAGCAAATAATCGTTTAACTGGTTTTGTTGCAGGTGTTGCAAGTAAAATGTTCAAAGAAAAGAGAAAAAAGAAAAAAGTAAAAGACGAGGAGGAAGATGAATAATGGGAAAAGGAAAATTTATAGCAGGTGTTGCAGTAGGAGCTACACTTGGAATATTGTTTGCACCAAAAAAAGGTAGTGAAACAAGAGAAGATTTAAAAGAATTATTTGAAGAAATAATTAATAAAATAAAAGACATTGATATGGAAGATGTAAAAGATGCAATTTCCAATAAAATAGCTGAAATTAAACAAAGCATTTCAGAATTAGATAAAGAAAAAATCTTAGAAATAGCAAAAGAAAAAGGTGCTTTATTAAAAGAAAAATGTGAAGAATTAATTGCTTATGCAAAAGAAAAAGGAATTCCAGCAATTGAAAAAACTGCTAAAGAATTAAAAGCTAAAGCAGCAGTTGTTACTAAAGAAGCAATAGCTAGAATTGAAGAAAAGAAAGCTCAAAAACAAGGAGCATAAAAGACTATTATTAGTCTTTTTTTTATAAAGTGATTGATTTATTTTATAAATATGTTAAACTATACTTATATTTGACGTTGAAAAATAATAGTAGTTATTATATCTTTTTATAGAAAGAGTAGAAGGATGGAAATACTTAAAAGAATAATAATGAAGATACATATTTGGAGTTAAAGCGTGTACTCGCGTTAAGAGAAAAGTGTATAACAAGATGTTATAAAGTAAGATGGTACCGCGATTTTTCGTTCTTACATTTATAATATCTTTTTTTTGGAGGTTATTATGAAATTATATGATGAATTAGTGTGGCGTGGACTTATACAAGATATTTCAAGTCAAGATTTAATTGACAAATTAAATGAAGGAGGACTAACTTTTTATATTGGAACTGATCCAACAGCAGACTCAATGCATATTGGACATTATTCTTCCTTTTTAATATCTAAAAGACTTGCTAAAGCAGGACACCATCCAATTCTTTTAGTAGGAGGAGCAACTGGTCTTATTGGAGATCCTAAACCAGATGCAGAGCGCCCAATGATTACTAAAGAAGAAGTAGAAAAAAACTTCAAAGGATTAAAAAAACAAGCAGAAGAATTATTTGGATTTGAAGTAGTAAATAACTGGGATTGGACAAAAGACATTAATGTTATTGATTTCTTAAGAGATTATGGAAAATACTTTAATGTTAACTATATGCTTGCAAAAGATAAGGTTAAATCTAGAATGGAATCAGGTATTACTTTTGCTGAGTTTTCTTATATGATTTTACAAGCTTTAGATTTCTTATATTTATATGAAAATAGAGGAGTAACTCTTCAAGTAGCAGGAAGTGATCAATGGGGAAATATAACATCAGGAATAGAACTTATTAGAAAGAAACTTGATAAAGAAGCATATGGAATGGTAATGCCTTTAGTTACTGACTCAACAGGAAAGAAATTTGGTAAAACTGAAGGTAATGCTTTATGGCTTGATAAAAATAAAACATCTAGTTATGAAATGTATCAATATTTAATTAATCTTGAAGATTCAATGATAATTGAATATTTAAAGAAACTTACTTTCTTATCTAAAGATGAAATTGAGAAGATTGAAAAAGAACATAACGAATGCCCTGAAAAGAGAATTGCTCATCAAGCTTTAGCAAGAGAAATAATAACTGATTTACATGGAAAAGAAGAATATGAAAAAGCAGTTAAAATGAGTGAGGCATTATTTAGTGGAAATGTTAAAGATTTAACTGTTAAAGATATAGATCTATTATTTAAAGATGCTGAAAAGAAAGAGTTAAACGAAGAGATGAATCTAGTAGATTTATTAGTAAATCTATCTATTTGTTCTAGTAAAAGAGAAGCAAGAGAATTTGTAACAGGTGGTACTATCTCAATTAATGGAGATAAAGTAACTGATTTAGAAAAAGTACTATCAAAGAAAGATGCAATTGAAGGGAAATATATTATACTTAGAAGAGGAAAGAAAAAATATTTTTTAATTAAGTGCAAATAATTAGTGAATTATTTAATAAAAAACTAGTTGAATAAACTAGTTTTTTTTCATAACAAAAAAATACATGCTATAATTATAATAGGTGATAATATGAAAAATAAAAGAGGATTTACGTTAATAGAAATATTATCAGTAATTATAATTATTGGAATAATAATGTTTATTGCTGTACCAGCAGTAACAAGATATATTTTTAAAGCAAATAAGTCAGTTTATGCATCAGATGTTTCAGCATTTGTAGAAACAGTAAAATCAGAGTATGAAGAAAAAGGATATGGTTCTTTATTAAAAGATGACGAAATAATGCTTGTACCTATTAAGAATATTATTTTTGAAAAAGGAGACAGCACTAGCAGTCCATATGGAGATTATGACTTTGATAGAAGTTATGTATTAGTAGTACCAGAAAGAAATAAATATAGTTATTATGCAACAGTAGTAGATTCTGAAAAAGTAGGACTAGTAAAAGTAAACTCTAATGAAATTAGTGAAGATGCAATAAAAGAAGATATATCAGTACATCTTCCTTCATTAAATGAATATGAAAATCCTAGTTCAATATATGATTTTAATGGAAGAGCATATAAAAGAACGGATGTAAGAATAGTTGATGATAGTGATTCAAAAGTATATGTATTTAAAGATACTGGAATAGTTGGAGAAATAAAAGTAATACAATTATTCTCTCATTTAGGACCAGCAGAAATGCTTGAATACTTCTATGAGTTATGGAGATTTAATGGAGAAGTAGTAACTAGTGTAGCTAAACCATTAAAAGTAGGATACACATTTACAGGTTATTATACAGGATTAAATGGAAATGGAAAGAAAGTAGTAAATGCAGATGGATCAATAGTTGAAGACATAGCTGAAGAATTAGGAACATACACATTAGCATATGCTGAATATTCAGCAAATCCATTAATATTTAGTAATATAAATAAAAATATTAATTTCTCATATAATGCACAACAAATAACAATACCAGCAGCACAAAATGGAACAGGGAATTATGTATATACAGAGATTTCTGAAATGAATTCTACAGGATCAACAAGTTATATGAGTTTAAATGGAACAACAATAACAATAGCAGCATCAACACCAGTTGGAACATATACATATGTAGTAAATGCAAAGGATAGAGTATCAGGATCAGAGAAAAATGCAACAATAACTATTGTTATAAATAAAGTGCCAGCAACACTTTTATGTAAAGATAGAGAATTTGATGGAACTAATCAAAATCTATATACAAATTCAACAGGATGTACAAGTGTAACAAACGGAACTCAAAAGAATGTAGGAGGACCATGGCAACTTACATGTGTTCCTGATACTAACCACACTTCACCTGCAACATGTAATGCTAGAATGACTCCTAAGGCACTTACAATAACAGCAAAACCTCAAACAATTACATTTGGAGGAGCGATAACACAAGGAGTAGGACAAGTAACAGTAAATGGACTAGTAAGTGGAGATAGTTTAACTGGAATTATTCTTACACCAAGTACGACGAACTACACAACAAATGGAAAAATAACACCAAGTGCAGCATCAACAACAAAAGGAATAGGAAACTATGCAGTAACATATAATACAGGAGTATTAAAAATAAACAAGAAAGCACTTACAATAACAGCAAAAGCACAGACAATAAATTATGGAAATTCGATTGCAACAGGAGTAGGGCAAGTAACAGTAAGTGGGTTAGTAAGTGGAGACTCTTTAACGGCAATAACACTAACACCAAGCACAACGAACTACACAACAAATGGAAAAATAACTCCAAGTAATGCAACAACAACAAAAGGAATAGGAAACTATGCAGTAACATATAATACAGGAGTATTAAAAATAAACAAGAGAGCACTTATAATAACGGCAAAACCTCAAACAATTACATTTGGAGGATCGATAACACAAGGAGTAGGGCAAGTAACAGTAAGTGGGTTAGTAAATGGAGATAGTTTAACTGGAATTACTCTTACACCAAGCACAACGAGCTACACGACAAATGGAAAAATAACACCAAGTAATGCAACAACAACAAAAGGAGCATCAAATTATACTATTACATATAATACAGGAGTATTAAAAATAAATAAAAAAGCACTTACAATAACAGCAAAAGCACAGACAATAAATTATGGAAGTTCGATTGCAACAGGAGTAGGACAGGTAACTGTAAGTGGATTAGTAAGTGGAGACTCTTTAACAGCAATAACACTAACACCAAGCACAGCAAACTATACAACGAATGGAACAATAACACCAAGTAATGCAACAACAACAAAAGGAGCATCAAATTATACTATTACATATAATACAGGAGTATTAAAAATAAATAAAAAAGCACTTACAATAACAGCAAAAGCACAGACAATAAA
>JAEEGL017457377.1_pt1 | contig 46868 bp, 45 predicted proteins | sample 9134231 | NCBI WGS metagenome assembly JAEEGL01 (sample SAMN16246548, study PRJNA631951) | gut metagenome | biome: gut microbiome; feature: rumen; material: fiber-attached | host: Bos | place: Iran: Karaj | collected 2018-10
CAGAATATATCCTTTGTTTGCATTCTCTCTGTTGTTTATGGCAGCAGCCCTGCTTGTGGGACTTTTTATAAAGATGCCTGCCATTCCAGAACTATGGGAAAATGCTTTAGACGGCAATCTCAATCAGCCTGCATCAATATTAGGTGCAGACAGCTTTATGACCAAGAACGCCCTTTTCCCTTGTCTTTTCATCACTATTGCCTGCGGAGCAATCTCTGGCTTCCACGCCACACAAAGTCCGCTGATGGCTCGTTGCATGAAAAGCGAGAAGATGGGCCGTCCAATTTTCTATGGTTCAATGATTACAGAAGGAATCGTTGCCTTGATATGGGCAACCGCAAGTATGTATTTCTTCTATTATGGTGGCTGGAAGGAGTGTGTTGATGCCAACACACTAAATGCTTTCATGCAGCAAGCTGGCACCGAAGGCGGCAAAACATTAGTACAATATTTTGATGCACCAACGGTGGTAAAACTCATTTGCAGCTCTTGGTTAGGCGTTTTTGGTGGTATTCTTGCTATGTTTGGTGTTGTTGCTGCGCCTATCACAAGTGGTGATACAGCCCTTCGCAGCGCTCGACTTATCATTGCCGACAGCTTGCATATATCACAGAAAACAATTAAAAAGCGTTTAATTATTGCCCTTCCTGTTTTTACCGTTTCCTTAGGCATACTCATCTGGCAGATGGAAAATCCTGATGGTTTCAACGTAATATGGCAATATTTCGGCTGGTCTAACCAGGCTTTGAGTGTGTTCACGCTTTGGACTATTACAGCATATCTCTGTCTGAAACACAAGCCTTTCCTTGTGTCGCTTATTCCAGCGCTCTTCATGACAACTGTATGCTCTACCTTCATATTTGTTTCTCCACAGGCATTCAATCTCGGAGAAACAGGCTATTATCTTGGTGTTGCAGTTCTTATAGTAGCTTGCGTATGGTTCTGCGTTTGGTACAAGCGTGCAAGTTTTTATGTTTTTGAGTTCTTATTCACTAAACTATCACCCCAAAAACTAAAAACCAAAGAATTCAAAAACTCATAGTTAACTCAAACCTTTTGGATATTGTTATATTTTTCATATCTTTGCAGCATGGAACAACATTATCCATCAAGGTTATTAGAAAAGGCTGTTCAGGAATTCTCAACTCTTCCTGGCATAGGTCGCAAAACAGCTTTGCGCCTTGTTTTGGCTATGCTAAAGCGCGACACAGAAGAAGTTGATGCATTTACTGAAGCCATTCACAATGTGAAACACGATGTGAAGTATTGCAAAGTGTGTCATAATATCAGCGATACTGATATATGTCCTATATGTTCTGACGAACGACGTGACAAATCAACTATATGTGTTGTTGAGAACATACAGGATGTAATGGCTGTAGAGAACACCCAGCAGTTTAATGGTCTTTATCATGTTTTAGGCGGAATAATTTCGCCTATGGATGGTATTGGCCCTTCCGACATTGAGATTGAATCACTTGTTGAACGTGTTAAAGAAGGTGGCATACAAGAAGTTATTCTTGCTCTCAGTTCCACCATGGAAGGCGATGCAACAAACTTCTATATATCACGAAAACTATCAGATTATGATGTAAAACTCTCGGTTATTGCTCGTGGTATCTCTGTTGGCGATGAACTCGAATATACTGATGAAGTAACATTGGGAAGAAGTATCATAAACAGAACACTCTTCACAAGATAACCACAATTATCAAGATTATAATATAAAAACAATGGAAAAAAAACAAGGATTAAAGCAAACACAACGTGCCTTGATGGCTGTTTATATAGGTATGATGTCTTTCGCCATTATATGGGTAGGCCTATGCGAATTAACAACACCTGATTTCATCGGTCTTCTGCAAAAAGAAACAGAAATGTTTTTCATATGCAAGACAGTATTAGTGATAAGCACTCTTGCCTTGATTCCTTTGGCACTACGCCTCTTTAAGTTTCGCAAGATTCACGAGGAACTCATCAACGACACAACCCCTAATCATGCAAAACTATTAGTATATGGCATGTTGCGCATGGATATGCTTCATTTTCCAATGATAATAAACATTTTGCTTTATTATTTCTTTATGGAGCCTGGCTTTGGATACATGGCTATTGTTTTGTTTCTTAGCAGTCTCTTTATAGTTCCTACCATGAAGAGATGCGAAGCCGAAGTAACAGAAAGCGAAGCATGAAACTATCTGTTATCATAGTAAACTACAATGTAAAATACTATCTCGCGCAATGCCTTCATTCGCTCGAGAAAGCCCTCTATGGCATTGAGTCTGAGATTATCGTCGTAGATAATCATTCTCGCGACAATAGCGTTGAGTATCTTCGAGCCATTTATCCTAACGTTCGCTATATTGAGAACAACCATAACGATGGTTTTGCCAAAGCAAACAACAAAGCCATACGCCAAGCAAAAGGCGAATACATTCTATTACTTAATCCTGACACTATAGTAGGAGAGCAAACCATTGCACGCGCTGTCAATTTCCTCGACATGCACCCTGGAAGCGGCACATTAGGCGTTAAGATGCTCAATACCGATGGCACCTATGCCATGGAAAGCCGTAGGGGAGTGCCAACCCCAATGACAGCATTCTACAAGTTTACTGGACTATGGAAACGCTATCCAAACAATCGTAAGTTTGCCCGCTACTACATGAGCTATCTCTCATGGGACGAACCACACAAGATTGACATTGTCAGCGGAGCCTTCTGCATGCTGAAACGTGAGGTTATCGAGAAGGTAGGACTTCTCGATGAAGACTATTTCATGTATGGCGAAGACATAGATCTCAGCTATCGCATTCAGAAAGCAGGCTACACCAACTGGTATCTGCCTGTAGAAATACTGCATTACAAAGGCGAGAGCACCCAGAAGACAAGCTTCAGATACGTACATGTTTTCTATGGTGCAATGTACATCTTCTATCGCAAGCATTTTGCAAGTGCATCACGTTGGCTGAACATTCCTGTTCATCTTGCTATTTTCATACAAGCTTCTCTTGCTTTAATAAATAATGTATATAATGGCATTATTAAGTCATTGGGATTCTTTTGCCGACGCAAGACAGAAGAACCGCTATACATTCTTTTCTGTAGCAAAGACAATTTAGAACGTTGTCAGGAGCTTGTAAAAAGAAACGGCATTTCAGCCGAGATAACAGAGGCCAGCGAAGACACCATGCCACAAGGCCATGTTACACGTGATATTAGCAAGAAAGCCGCATCCGTGTGTGTTGTTTACGACACATCTGTCTTTGCCTATCGACACGTGTTTGCTTTCATGCAAGCGCAACCACAACCACACGTAAAAATTGGAACGTATCATCCAGAACGCAATATTATCATAACCCCTAACGAAATATTACGATGAAAGATTCAGCCCTTCCCTTTGTAGAACTCAGAGCCATGGAGCCTGAAGATCTTGACACATTATATAAAATAGAGAACGACAAAGAAATGTGGAACGTCAGCACAACCAACGTTCCATATTCTAAATACGTGCTTCATCAGTATATCGCCAATGCCACAAACGACATATATACCGACAAACAAGTGCGCATGATAGCCATCGACGATAGGGGAGAAACGGTAGGAATTGTTGATTTGGTTAATTTTTCACCGCAACATCAACGGGCCGAACTCGGAATAGTGGTACTTAAAGAGCGACAAAAACAAGGTTTTGGTAAGGCAATCATCACAAAAATCATTGAATATTGCAGAAATGTTATCCATCTGCACCAAATTTACGGAATTGTTGCCAGCGATAATATTTCATCCATAAAACTCTTTAACGACCTGAATTTCAGCGAAGTAGTTCGACTGCCCCATTGGTTATACGATGGAAAAGCCTATAAAGACGCAATAATGATGCAATTTTTTTTGTAAAAAATACGGGTAAACATTTGGTGGAATAAAAAATAATACCTACCTTTGCACTCGCAATCAAGAAAGCAACCTAAATGGTGCGTTAGTTCAGTTGGTTAGAATGCCTGCCTGTCACGCAGGAGGTCACGAGTTCGAGTCTCGTACGCACCGCTTAATTGCTCAGAAAAGATTCACCACTGGTGCGTTAGTTCAGTTGGTTAGAATGCCTGCCTGTCACGCAGGAGGTCACGAGTTCGAGTCTCGTACGCACCGCAGAAAGTCTTCACTACTCTTAGTGGAGGCTTTTTTGCTTTACAAGTTTTTTAGTTTTAAGTTTAATAGTTTTTAGTTGTGTAAGTTTTTAAGTTCTAACACAAAAACTCATAAACTCAATAACTCATCAACTCACATATATGAAGAAAATAGCAATTCCTACACGCGACGGAATGGTTGACGATCATTTCGGCCATTGTGCTTATTACACAGTAATAACCCTTAACGACAACAATGACGTTGAATCTACAGAGCGCCTTGACTCACCTGAAGGATGTGGTTGCAAGTCAAATATCGCTTCTGTAATGCAAGAAATGAATATCACCTTGATGTTGGCAGGCAACATGGGTATGGGAGCATACAACAAGCTTTCTACTCACGGAATAAGCGTAATAAGAGGTTGTCACGGCAAGGTGGAGGACGTTCTTGCTGCATATCAGAAAGGCGACTTAAAAGATTCTCTCGAAGCATGCGACCATCACGATTGCAATCATCACGATGAGAAACCAGTGTTCACTATTCCTTCAATAAAATAATGAAAGAATTCGTTGTCCTTGCCGACAACCGATCAAACAATACCGAACTGCTTTCGGAACACGGCTTATCGGTATATGTAGAAACCGAGAACCACAAACTATTGCTTGATACAGGTAAGTCAAACATATTCCTTATGAATGCCCAAAAACTGGGCATCCATCTGGAAGATGTTGATTATGTTTTCATTTCCCATGGACATAACGACCATATAGGTGGATTACCTTTCTTTTTGCAGATAAACAAAAAAGCAAAGGTCATTATTTCATCTCTTGTGCCACAACAGCAGTATTTTTCAAAGCGAAAATATCTGCATAGCATCACAGGAGACACTAATTTTGAAGATTATAACAACCGCTTTATCTTTGTTGATTCAAACTGCACTATTGATGATTTAAAGATTTATCAGTCTTTATCTCACGAATACCCATTGCCACAAGGAAACAAAAATCTATATCTAAAACTCAACCAAGAGTATATTGCCGACGAATTTCATCATGAACTTGTGCTGCAAACAAGTGATTTTTTGTTTACAGGATGTGCACATCATGGTATTCTAAACATCCTGAATAGTATTGACAATATGCCAAAGATTTGTATCGGAGGCCTTCACTTGCTTGATAGTCATCTTAATGAACACTACGAAACTGACAACGAATTGCAAGCGTTAGCTCAAACACTAAATAACAAATTTCCTGATACAATCTTCTATACCGGACATTGCACTGGAGATCACAGTTATAGTATAATGAAAAACATTCTTGGAGAAAAAATACAACAATTTTCGTGCGGTACTCAAAAAACTCACGAACTCAAAAACTCGTAAACTTAAAAACTCATAAACTCACAATAACATGAAAAAAACATCATTCACATTTCTGTTGGCATCAAGCCTTTTCTTTGCATGCAACAACAAGCAGCAAGTAGCAACACAAAATGTTACTTCTACAGATACTATCAGTATAACCAAGCAGAACAATGATAGTCTTTCCTACAAAGAAGTTCAAAAGCGAGTAGAAGAAATATACAGTTTCATTTGTAAACACTACAATGCCTACGACAACAATGTTTCTTACAATACTATAGTACAAAAATACTGTTCTGATAGCTGGAAACTACAAGCTGCACAAGTAGATAGCATAGACGCAAAGAATGACGATGAAATAGGACTTTGGGACTACGACTATTGGATTCAAGCACAAGACAATGACAAACTATCATTTAAAAACGTTAGAGTTCTCTCATTAAAAGGTAATACTGCCGAAACAGAACTAACCCTACACAACTTCAACGATTTCACAATCCATTTGACAATGGTAAAAGAACATGGAAATTGGTTTGTTGACGACCTCTTATCAAGTAAAATGAAATCAAGCGTTAGAGCAACGCAAACTGAATATATAAAGAGCGCTGCGCCAAATGACAAATGACAAAGAACACCCTTTGTTGAAAGTCCCAAAAATGTGAAAATGTATAATGTATAATTGTATAATCGTAAGATTTAAGGTCTAAGAGGAAAAGAGTAAAAAGTATAAAAGTAAAACAATAATATTTATAGTATATCGCGCGCGTATATTATATTATTAGTTAGTAGTTAGTAGTTATTAGTTAGTAGTTAGTAGTGAGTAGTTAGTAGTTAGTAGTTAGTAGTTAGTAGTTAGTAGTTAAAAATATGGCGCGAAGATAGGATTTTTTTTTTGTTGCAGTTGTCGAAAAAAAACTATCTTCGCGGCATGAAATCCACTGCCAATTCGTTCGAGATAAGTTCTAACCTTGTCAACGGTCTTGAATCATGAGCCGCAAACGACATAGTGCTGCCAAGTCGAAGTCCCGAAAAAGGACATCGTATGCTCAGAAGCATCCTCGGGCTAATAGTGTGCGCCCTTCGCCTCAAGAAGTGGAGAATAAGAGGTATAGGATACTTTTTATAATCATGTTGGTTATCGCCATTATTGCCCTTTTATTTTACTTGATTCAAGGAGGTGCACCAGCATACGATTGGTATCCTGGTCAAGCTCTGTACGATAGATAACAATTGTAAAGTTGTCCCAGTTGTCGTCCCCCATAACAAACATCACCAAACCCTTCTTCCTGCCGTCAACTGCTAACTGCTAACTACTAAATGCTAACTAAATGATCGTCACCGGCTCGATCTTCTCAATCTCCCCGATCGTCTTCATCGCGAACTCGCAGAGGGTAGGGGAGAAATCGTGGACGCGCTGCTGCCAGGTGGCGAGATCGACGTCGAGGTGGTCGGAGATAATCTTGAAGGAGACGTAGGGTTTCCCGAAATGCTTGGCGACGGTGTAGAGCGCCGAGGACTCCATGTCGAAGCAGTCGGCCTTCTCCCGCAGACCTTGCAGGAACTCGGCGGAATAGACATGCGGCGACACGAAGCAGTCGGAGGAGAAGAGTTTTCCGTCGGCAGCCTCGGGTGTCTCCACCGGCAGACGGTCGAGGAGCATCGGGTAGTCGATGAAGGCGGCGCCGCCGGAGACGATCTCCGTGACGCGGACCAGCGACCCCACGGGCGCGGTGTGCGCACCGGCGGTGCCGATGTTCAGGATGGTGAAATCTTCGTCACGGTGCTGATCTATGAACTGCAACATGGCGTTGGTGGCGTTCTCGCGGCCGATACCGCAAAGGTGCACTTTATCTTTGATGTTGAGGACTTCCTCTTCAACGGCTGCGAATAGGGCGATTCTCATAATCTAAGGGTTTAAGGTTTAAGGTTTATAGTTTAAGGATTATGGATTATGGTTTATGGTTTATGGCCGACACTAACATATTACGCAATGTCGCAACGGACATCCCCAGTCATTATCCATTATCAATTTACTTCCGTCCGATAAGGACCCCCGAGACGTTCCAGGCACTGAAGTAGCTGCCTTCGCGCTGGCCCTGCGGGATGGCGACGGTGAGGGTGTGCTTGCCCGGGGTGAGCCCCGTGAGGTCGAAATAGACCGGCTGCGTGGCGGTGCCGGGACACCAGCCCGAACGGGAGTAGTCGGAAGAGGAGAGACCGTTCCAGAAGTTGCCCGACGCGGGGTTGAAGACCCGGAATGTGCCGCAGTCGCTGCGCCACGGCGTGTGACGGAAGCGCGGCTCCCCGTCGATGAGGATCACATTCTCCTTCGGCACGAACTCGTCGCCCGTGTCCCAGCCGCCGTGCCCCGTGCTGATGTAGCGCAAACGCAGCGAGGTGAGCCCCTCGGGAACCGTGAAGGTCACCGTCAGACTGTCGCTGCCGAAGAGCGTGCCGTAGTTCTGCCCCGACATCTCCATCACGTTGCAGGTGTTGAAGAGAGGTAGGGTCCAGCAGTATTCGTCGGCACTACCCGTCCATTCGTAGCTTTCGGGATATGCCTTGAGGTCGAGGGTGACCTTGTGGCCGCCTGCATCGTAGTTGCCGATGAATGCCCCGATATAGACGTCGCCCTGCAGATACTGCCGCAAGTCGCTGACATCCTGCTTGTAGTAGGCGGCATCCTCCCACTCCTTGTCATTGAGGAAGCGGTATTGGTTGAAGTGGTGTACGCCGAACGGGGTGAAGAAACGGACCAACTCCACCAGCGGGGTGTAGTCGTTCTCGAGTTTGATGCCTTGGTATTGCGCACCGTTCCGGTCAGTGAAGACGGGCAGCACACCCACGCTGTCGATCAGCGCGTTGAGGAAGTTGACCTTCTGCGAGGCGGGAATCACGAAGATGGATCCCGTGCGGTCGTAAGCGTCTCCGTTGGACTGCTCCGTCAACTCCGCAAATATCTGGTAGTGAGGCGGCAACTGCTTGAGGTTCATTCGTTTCAGGATGATGGTGCCGTTGGAGTAGGGGAGGACGGTGTCGAAGGGAACCACTTTGGATTTTTCGAGTTTGGGGTTAAAACAGATCTGCGCGTCACGGAAAACAGGGATGGTGATGACGAGTTTCTCTTTTTCGAGGTTGCTGATGGCGCGGCGGTCGGTGTATTGCCCGAGATTGTCGGGGATAATCAGTTCGACGTCCTTGTATTTCTCCACGGAAGCCAGCCGGGTGGTGGTGTTGCCGTTGCGGACAATCTGCACGACCACGCCCGGGAGGTTGCCGAAAGAGGCGGAAGGCGTGCCGCGATGGTTCTTCAAATCTTCCGTGACCCAGATTTCCATTTTGTTGGAAAAGAGAGAGGTGGTGTATTTCTTGCAGTTATAGCCGTTGATCTTCTCGGTCTTCTCCAGCGTGTATTCATTGCTGTTGTTAAGGCTGTAACCCGTGTAGTATTTCTCATCTTTCGAATAGTAAAGTTGATAGAAAACCGTGTCGCGCTTGTAGTCGATATAGGTGAAGTGCTTCGCGATGCCGGGGATGGGGTTGGCCTCTTCGGGATCCGCGGAGCTGATGAGGGCGGCGTTCTGGTTCGGGGAGGTCGCCACGAGAGTGCGCGACGTGTCAGGGCTGCCGTCGGAGAAAGTTTCGTAAATAAGCCAACGCTGGGCGTCGGCGGCGAAAACGGCCAATATGGCGGCGGCGAGGATCAATAAGGTTCTCTTTATCATATCGTTAGGCTTTTTTGAGATGAAAGCGCAAAGGTACATAAATTTCAAATACACAGATCCCGATTTCGCCGTACCCAAAAAAAATGTATCTTCGCCGCCGTTTTTGTTTTCAGTAAGAGATATGAAGAAATTCGGTTTGTTATTATTGACAATGTGCCTGTCTGCGTTTGTCTTGTCGGCGCAGGCTCCCACTAGATTGCATGTAACGCTCTTGAACAACCATTTCCAAAAAGTCGACCTGACCAACGCCTACGGCAGCTCGATGACCAGCTATGCCTCGGCGGACATCGCGGAAGACCAGTTCAAGATGATTGTCACCCTGCCCAACGACATCTACAAGCTCGACTTTGGCAACGGCTCCACCATGCTGCTCGTGATTGTCCCGGGCGAAAATGTGGAGATGACGTTGGATGCCGAGAACCTGCAGCAGATCGTCTCTGTATCGGGGTCCGAGACTATGACCCATGTGAAGGAGATGGCCTATCTCGCCATGCACCGCAAAGAGGCTGTGGACAGCATCAACGCGGAACTCGCCAAAGATCCGGCCAAGGTTTACTGGACCGATTTCGCACAGCGGTTCAACCTCTACAGACAGACCAACGACGATGTTGATAACTACCTGCTGGATGGCTTCGGCGATGTGGATACTATATATAGTATCTTCTCTCAGTCCGTCGTGAACGGCAAGGTGAAAGGTGCGGCGATAGAGGATTGCGCCGACGTGGCCAACAGAAAGCTTAAGAAGTTGGAAATCAACTACAACCCGTTCGCAAACTACCAGGAAAACGTGGATCGCTATTACGATTTCTCCGGCAAACGGATGGACGGTTATGCGGACTTTTATCGTGTTTTCGACCAATACCAGTCGGATTTGCACGCCAGACATCAGATTGCCTTGAATTCGCTGGGCAAGCTTATGCCGAAGGTGAAAGAGTTGTTGGCGGAGAAAGACAGCTTGGCATACAATAATTTATGGGATAAGAAGAGTAACCAGACGAAGTGGGTGAACCGCGTTGCCACGGAACTTTATCCCTCTTTGCAGGGCATAAAGGCTCAAGAGACCGCCTACCGGAATAAGATGGTGAACGACAGACAGAATGCGGATGCGCTCGTGTCGCAATCGCAGGCGAACGTCAGCCAGGTGGTGGCCAAATATCAACAGGCCTACAATGAGCTGGATGCCTATATGACCGCCCGTCTGAAAGAGGAAATCAAGGCCAATGAGCAGAATATCTGTGTGTTGATGTTCTTGGACATCTTCCCGCGCGAAAAGAATGCCGCCTTGCATAACGAGGTGATCACCGCGTTGCACGGCAAGTTCCCCGACCACGCCATCGTGCAAGACCGCTGGAACTATATGAACTCGCCTGCCGCGAAGGTGGCCATCGGTGCCATCGCCCCCGACTTAGCCTTTCCGGATCCCGACGGCAAGGTGCGCAAACTCTCCGACCTGCGCGGCAAGGTGGTGCTGCTCGACTTCTGGGCCTCCTGGTGCGGACCCTGCCGCCGCGAGAACCCCAATGTGACCAACATCTACAGCAAATACCACGACAAGGGCTTCGAGGTCTTCAGCGTTTCGTTGGATAGCGACGCCGCCTCTTGGAAGCGCGCTATCGAGGCCGACAAACTAGTGTGGCCCAACCACGTCAGCGACCTCAAGAAGTGGCAGTCGCAAGCGGCGGCCATTTACGGCGTCCGCTCCATCCCGTCCACCTTCCTGCTCGACAAAGAGGGCCGTATCGTCCAACGCGACCTGCGCGGCGCCGATTTGGAGAAGGCCGTGAAGCAGCTCGTGGAGCAGTAAAATCAGCTTTTTCCGATTGTTGGAAATATTTTTCTCAAAAGAGGTGTAATGTCACATAAATTTTATACTTTTGCACCCGAATTTCCAATTCAAAAAAACACCAACTTAAATTAATAAATAGTATGGATCTTCAAAAATTAATCAAACAAACTGAAGAAAAGAACCCCGGCCAGCCGTTGTACAACCAGGCGGTCAGAGAAGTCCTCGAAACCATCTGCGACTTCGTGAACGAGCACCCCAAATACGATCAATACAAGATCGTTGAGCGCCTTCTCGAACCCGAAAGAATCGTCAAATTCAAAGTCACTTGGGTTGACGACAAGGGCGAAATCCAGGTCAACAGAGGCTACCGCGTGCAGCACAACATGGCCATCGGACCCTACAAGGGCGGTTTGCGTTTCCACCCGACGGTCACCGAGGACACCATGAAGTTCCTTGCTTTCGAGCAGACCTTCAAAAACTCCCTGACCACTCTGCCTATGGGCGGCGGTAAGGGCGGTTCTGACTTCGATCCTAAGGGCAAATCCGAGGGCGAAGTGATGCGTTTCTGCCAGTCCTTCATGACTGAGCTGCAGAAATACATCGGACCCGACACCGACGTTCCCGCTGGTGACATCGGCGTTGGCGGTCGTGAGATCGGCTTCATGTATGGCCAGTACAAGAGACTCCGCGGCGAACACGTTGGCGTGCTCACCGGCAAGGGCCTCGAGTGGGGTGGCTCTCTGATCCGTCCTGAGGCTACTGGTTACGGTGCCGTCTATTTCTTGGAAGGCATGTTGGCCGCCAAGAAGGACACCATCAAGGGCAAACGCTGCATCATCTCCGGTTTCGGTAACGTGGCTTGGGGTACTGCCCTCAAACTCGCTGAACTGGGTGCTAACCTGGTCGCCATTTCCGGTCCTGATGGTTACATCCTCGATGAGGAAGGCATCAGCACTCCTGAGAAGATTGAATACATGAACCAGCTGAACGCCACCCGTAACAACGTGGTTGCTCCGTTCGCCGACAAGTTCCCGAGCGCTAAGTTCTTCCCGGGCAAGAAGGTTTGGGGCGTTCCTTGCGAAATCGCCATGACCTGCGCCATCCAGAACGAGCTCAACGGTGACGACGCCAAGGCTCTGATCGCCAACAACGTGAAATACGTTGTCGAGGTCTCCAACATGGGCTGCACGGCTGACGCTGTTGCTGAACTGCAAAAGGCTGGTATCTCCTTCGCTCCTGGTAAAGCCGCTAACGCTGGTGGTGTTGCTACTTCTGGCCTCGAAATGACCCAGAACGCCGCTCACCTGGGCTGGACCGCTGCTGAAGTCGATGCTAAACTGCACGGCATCATGAACAGCATCCACGATAACTGCGTGAAGTATGGTACCGAGGCTAACGGCTACATCAACTATGTGAAGGGCGCCAACATCGCTGGCTTCATCAAAGTTGCTGACGCCATGATCGCTCAAGGCATTGCTTACTAATCGTAAGTTTGTTTGCAAGAAAAAAAGCACCCGCGAGGGTGCTTTTTTTGTATCTTTGCCGCAAAATTTCAACTATGTCAGAAAACACTAACCAGGAGCCGGTGAAGATGCCCGGCAAATATGAGTTGATCGCCGACCTTGCGAAGTTCTTCCCCGTGGAGAACGCCTCCACCGTGGTGGGCCCCGGCGATGACGCCACAGTGACGGATTCCGATGGGAACCAGACGGTTACGTCCTCCAAGGTCTTCATCGAAAACGTCCATTTCGACCTGACTTATTTCCCGCTTCGGCACCTCGGTTACAAGTTGGCCACGGTCGCCTTTGCGGATGTGCTGGCCATGAACGCCACCCCTTCGCAGCTGCTGGTCAACATCGCCGTCTCCGACCGCTTCGACCTGCGGATGGTCAACGAAATCCTGAGCGGTGTGGGCGCCTGCTGCGAAACGGTGCACGCTGACCTCGCCGGCCTCGACCTGACCACGTCACCCCGCGAATTGGTTGTCTCCATCACCGCGATAGGGGAGTGCGCACCCGCGCAGCTGTGCACCCGCAAGGGTGCATCCGAGAACGAACTCATCTGCGTCTCCGGCGATTTCGCGGCAGCCTACACCGGTCTGCTGCTCCTCGAACGCGAGAAGAAGGTCTTCGAGAAGAACCCCGGCGCGCAGCCCGACTTCACAGGCAAGGACTATCTCCTGCGCCGCCAGCTCAAGCCCGAGCCACGCATCGACATCGTCGAGAAACTGCGCCAGGAGGAGATCCTCCCCACCGCCATGGCCAATGTCAGCGAAGGACTCGCCACCGCCGCCATACAGATATGCAGGGCTTCCAAGAAAGGGTGCGTACTGTTTGAAGAAAAACTTCCGATGACTGAACTCACCTTCGTGACCCTCAAGGATTTGGACATTGTGCATACCGTGGCTGCCCTCAACGGCGGCGACGACTACGAACTGATGTTCACCATCAAACAGTCCGACTTCGAGAAGATCAAAAAGGTGGACAATGTTTCCATCATCGGCTACATCAAAGAGGAGTCCGCAGGTTATCATCTCATCACCGGCGATAACGTGCAGGTACCGCTGCAGGCGCAAGGCTTTCAGCATAGTTAGCAGTTAGCAGTTAGTAGTTAGCAGTTTATACCGAAAATGTACACATATTTAAAACATAATTCCTTGAGCCGCCTCGGAGGGACAAAACGCACGAAGCGCTAATAACCCCACACAAGCCGAAGGCGCAGTGTGGGGCTTATCGGACGAGCGGAGCGCAATGTGGGGCGGGCAGAATGACGAAGAAATAACGAATAATGAACAGCAAACAACAATTCCAAATCGGCAACATTACCATCGGAGGGAACGCTCCCGTGGTGGTGCAGTCGATGACCAACACCGACACCGCCGACGTGGTCGCGTCAGTGGCACAATGCAAACGGATGATCGATTCCGGGGCGCAGATGGTACGTCTCACCGTGCCGTCGCTCCATGAGGTGGAACCGCTAAAGGAAATACAGAAGCAATTGAAATCAGACGGTTACGGGCATGTACCGCTCGTCGCCGACGTGCATTTCAACCCCAAGGTGGCGGAGGCGGTGGCGACGTTCATGGACAAAGTCCGCGTGAACCCCGGCAACTTCACCGACAAGCGCAACTTCTCGCAACTCGACCTCTCCGACAGCGAGTATGCCGCGCAGGTCGAGCGTATGGCGTTGCGGGCCAAACCGTTGTTCGAGATTTGCAAGGAACACGGCACGGCGCTACGCATCGGCATCAACCACGGCTCGCTCTGCGACCGCATCGTCAGCCGCTACGGCAACACGCCCGAGGCGATGGTGCAGTCGGCCCTCGAATGGCTCGACATCTGCGATGAGTACGATTTTCACAAGCTGGTCTTCTCGATGAAATCCAGCAACGTGCTGACCATGATGACAGCTACCAAACTGCTGCACGACAGTATGCTACAGCGTGGTGCCTCCTATCCACTGCATCTTGGCGTTACCGAGGCCGGCAACGACAAAGAGGGTAGGGTGAAGTCAGCGGCGGGCATCGGGGCGTTGCTGCTGATGGGCGTTGGCGACACGATTCGAGTTTCCCTCACCGAACCGCCGGAGAACGAGTCTCCGTTTGCCCATAAACTTTTGCAATCTATTGAGAATCTGGATGTTGAAAATCTGAACATTCAGGACGGAGCCTTAATCTTTGAAGATGATTCTGACGATGAAGAACGCTGGTACTGCCGGGCTGCAGCCGTTACGGGCTATGCCCATTTCACGCACGGTCTGCGCGACCTCAAGCTGGTGGATCCGCATTTCTCGGCATCCCAAATTACTGACTACGAATCCCTTATCATGCAGGCCTGCCGTATCAAGATATTGAACACAGAGTTCGTGGCGTGTCCCTCCTGCGGGCGCACGCAATACGACATCCAGTCGGTGTTTGCGGCGGTGAAACGGCGCTTCGCCGGCTATCCCGGCCTCAAAATCGGGGTGATGGGCTGCATTGTGAACGGTCCCGGCGAGATGGCCGACGCCGATTACGGCCTTGTGGGCGCCTCCCACGGCCTCGTTTGCGTCTATGAAGGCAAGAAGCGGGTGTCGGAGCCGATGGCTCCGGAGAAGGCGATGGATGTGCTGGAACAGCTGATCGCAAAACCTTAACCCTTAACCATAAACCCTTAACCTTTAACCTTTAACCATTACAGAAAATGTACATCCTCGGAATAGAATCCTCCTGTGACGACACCTCCGCGGCGGTCATCCAGGACAACGTCATCCTGTCGAACGTGATTGCAGGACAGAAAGTCCATGCGGAATATGGCGGCGTGGTGCCGGAGCTCGCGTCGCGGGCGCATCAGCAGAACATCATCCCCGTGATCGACACGGCGTTGAAGCGTGCCGGCATCGGCAAGGAGCAGCTGTCGGCCATCGCCTTCACCAACGGACCCGGACTGTTGGGGTCGCTCTTGGTGGGCAACTCCTTCGCCAAGTCGATGGCCTTCACGCTGGGCATCCCGCTCGTGCAGGTCAACCATCTGCAGGCGCATGTGCTGGCCCACTTTCTCGACAAGCCCGGCGAGACCAAGCCGAAGCCGCAGTTCCCGTTCCTCTGCCTCACCGTTTCCGGCGGTCATACGCTGTTGCTGCAGGTCAACGACTACTTCGACATGACCAAGCTCGGCGGCACCATCGACGATGCCGCGGGCGAGGCTTTCGACAAGGCGGCCAAGATCCTCGGTCTGCCGTACCCGGGCGGCCCGGTCATCGACAAATACGCGAAAGAGGGCGACCCCGACCGTTTCCAGTTCTCCATCGCGCACCTGCCCGGGCTCGACTACAGTTTCAGCGGCCTCAAGACCTCGTTCCTATATTTCGTCCGCGACAATCTCAAGGAGAACCCGAACTTCATCGAGGAGAATATCCACGACCTGGCGGCCTCTATGCAGAAAGCCATCGTCAAGTCGCTGACCGACAAAGTGAAGAAGGCTTTCAAGGAGTGTGACTGCAAAGACTTGGTGCTGGCCGGCGGTGTCTCGGCGAACAGCGGTTTGCGCGACGCGATGACCGACCTCGCACGCCGCTACCACCGCAACATCTTCCTCCCGCCGTTGGATCTCACTACCGACAACGCCGCGATGGTGGCTGTCTGCGGCTACTTCAAGTACCAAAAGGGCGAGTTTGTGGGGTACGATGTCGCGCCGTACAGCAGTTAGCGCTCTGCCTCCGGCCTTCGACTGTAGCGGCCGCCTCGTATAGGACGGATAAATTTTTGTTTCCTCGGGGCGTATTGGGATTTTTTTGTACTTTTGCGGCCTTGTTTCGAAATTAAAAATATCTAGAATATGAAAAAGATTGCCTTTTTAGGTTTTATAATGCTTTTATGCATTGCGCAGACGTTCGCGCAGCGCGTCTCCGAGAGCCAGGCCACGCAGGTCTGTCAACGATTTCTGCTCGACAAGGGTCAGGTGGCCGCGTCCGAGGGGGTCAAACTCACCGAAGTGTATACCCAGGACAACGGCGATGTCGCCCTGTATCGTTTCCAACTTCCCGACGTCGGCTTTGTGGTGGTTTCCGCTTCGACAACCACCCCGCCGATTCTGGCCTACGGCTTCGAGCACGATTTTGAGATGATTCCGCCGGTGCGCGACCTCTTCCATCTTTACAAAGGGGAAATCGCTTACGCCGAGAAGATGGGTTGGGATGCCAAGCCAAAAGCCGCTGCCAACTGGAAACGCTATCTGGCCGAGGAGTTCACCCCGAGGGCAGCCAAGGATGGTGGTACGGTCGGACCGTTGCTCACCACCACCTGGGACCAAGGCAAGTACTATAACACCTACTGCCCTTGGGATGTGCAGGCTGGCGGTTACTACGATTACCGCGTGCCCAACGGATGTGTCGCACTCGCCTGCTCGCAGATTCTGAACTACCATCGCCATCCGGACAGAGGCACAGGTTCCACCTCGTATATTCCCCAAGGCTATCCCCGTCAGACCGTCCGTTTCTATGAACATACCTATCATTACGACGCGATGACCAACCATCCGACGAGCTATGCCAACGAGATTGCCAAATTGGCTTATCACTATGGCGTGGCCATTCAGATGAACTATAATTATGACGGTTCCGGCGCCAATACGACTGCGGCGAAAGAAAAACTCTATACCACGTTCAAATATGACCCGTCAGTGACAACTTACTACAGAGGCACTTACCTGGATACGACCGTGACGCAGTTTTACGCGGTTCTGCGCAACGAGATCGACCACAAGCGTCCGATGTATTATTCCGGTTGTACGGAGACCTTCAGTTCCTGCCATGCTTACGTTCTGGACGGCTACGACGAAAATGACCTTTTCTCGCTGAACTACGGTTGGGGCGGCTCCTCCAACGGCTTCTATGCCATCGACAATTTTGTGGCTGGCTCCATGCATTTCGACTACGGTGCGGAGACGCTCGTCAACATTCGTCCTTTGCTTAGCTTGGAACCCTCTCAGTGCCAGGGTCATCAGCGCAACACCGCCAGCTTCGGATATGTGGCGGATGGCTCCCAGACCGTGCGTCCCTACAATCCCAATCCTGACTGCTCGTGGATGGTGGCCGCGCAAGGAGCCAGCGCTTACAATTTCCGCTTCGACCGCCTCGACCTCAACGAAGGCGACTACGTGACCATCTACAACGGCCCGACCGTGGAGAGCGGTGTGAAAGTCACCCTCACCGGTTCGGAAAAACCTACCCAACAGTACTCCGTCATTGCCGACAGCGTGCTCATTACGTTTGTTGGTAATTCCAATAATACGGAACATTACGGATTCCTGATTTCCTATTCCTCCACGCTGCCGCCGCGTACGTGCGAGGAGGTTACCAATATGCCTGGCGTGTGGAACGGTACCCTCACCGACGGTTCCCAGGACGGCGAGAAATACCTTCCCCAGACGAACTGCACTTGGAATATCAACCATAACTTCGTGTCCGGTTTCGCATTCGCTTTCCCGAAGTTCAACCTCGGCTACGGCGACTTCGTGGATGTCTATAACAACTCCACCAATCCGGCCACGTTGTACAAGCGCTTTGACATCTATAATATGCCGGAAGGCGTTTACACCGTCGACTTTAAACGCATGAAGGTGCATTTCGTCAGCGATAACTGGGATCAGAGCGAAGGTTTCGCCATGGACTATTACGCGCTTGCAGCCGTGGAGGACTACAACGGACTGGAGGATTTGACGGTCTATCCGAATCCTGCCACCGATCAGGTGACAATTGACTTCTCGCTTACCGAGTCTGCCAACGTGACGGTTCGGCTGATGGATATGACGGGCAAGACACTTCGCCAAGGCGTGTATGGTGGTGATCAGGGTGCAAACCGCATTAACTTCGGTTTGGCCGATGTCGCCAAAGGTATCTACCTGCTGGAGATCAGCAACCCCGCCGGCAAGTCGGTTCGGAAAGTGACTGTACAATAACGTTGACTGTCGGAAAGATGGGAAAACGTGTACTGATAGCCATGAGCGGCGGCATTGACAGCAGTGTCGCCGCTATGTTGTTGATGGAGCAAGGGTATGAGCTGGTCGGCGTGACCTTCCGCACCTTCGACCAAATCACGGAGAGCTGCATCGCCCGCGAGAAGGGCTGCTGCTCCGTGGATGCCATCTTCGAGGCGAAACACCTGGCCGAGAAACTCGGCTTTGAACACCATATCCTTGACGTCCGCGACCTCTTCAAGAGAACGGTCATCCAGGATTTTATCGACCAATATCTGCAGTGTCGGACCCCGAATCCCTGCGTGCTCTGCAATCCCATCATCAAGTGGGGTAGGGTGCTGGAGATGGCCGACGAGCTGGGCTGCGACTACATCGCCACCGGCCACTACGCCCGCATCGCACAAGATGGTAACCGTTTTTACCTCCAGAAAGGGGTTGACACCCAGAAAGACCAGACCTATTTCCTGTGGAAGCTGACCTCCGAAATGTTGCAGCGGACGTTGTTCCCGTTGGGCGGCCTCACCAAAAATGAGGTGCGTCAAATTGCGGCGGACCACGGCTTTGTGAAGCTCTCGCAGAAGAAGGAGAGCGAGGAGATCTGTTTTGTGACGGACGACGATTACCGTCATTTTCTGCTGGACGAAGTCCCGGATTTGCAAGAACGTATGCCCGTCGGTGAGTTTGTGACCACCGAAGGGAAGGTGGTGGGGAAGCATCAAGGACTGTACAATTACACGGTGGGGCAAAGAAAAGGTTTGGGCATCGCGTTGGGAGAGCCGGCGTATGTGGTGGCCTTGCAGCCCGATAAGAACCGCGTGGTGCTTGGCAAGCGGGAGGATCTGCAGCATACCCGCTGCGTCGTTTCCGGCTTGAATATGACGAAATGCGCTGATTTTGAGGAAGGGATGAGGGTGATCTGCCGTTCGCGTTACCGCAGTGCGGGCACGCCGGCCACGCTCCGCCATCTGAACGATACCTCTGTGGAAGTCTTGTTTGAGGAACCCGTTTTCGCGGTCACGCCCGGACAGAGCGCCGTCTTCTATGAGGGCGACGACTTGGTGGGCGGCGGAATCATCGAATCATAACCCGCAGCTATGGCCGAATCTCCGCTTTCCCTCAACGCTTTAGAATACACCTTCCGGCATCTGCTGAAGGTCGCCTTTCCGCAGCTGGAAAGCGAGCCTTTCCGTGTTGAGAAAGGCGATGGTACTATCGCGGTTTTTGTGAAAGAGGTCAGGCTCGTCATGTATGCGATGAACCAGAAAGAATTTGACTTTTTCATTAAAGGCCAATGGTGGGCATTTGAAATGGTGGAAAATGCAAAGCGGACGCAAAAAATTCCCATGATTTTTGATGATGATGGCGTTGATGATGGCGTGATCTATTCGGAAACAGATAGTTCCATCCAGATTCCATACGATATTCTAACACCGTCTTTTGTGCTGCTTTCGCGTTATGAAGAGTTCCATTCCGAACGACACGATGAACACGGACGGTTCCCGTATGATCGCAGTCTGGCCGAGAAATACGACATGGTGGAGATTCCGTTAGTGGATGAGTACGCGATGCTGCTGCGAGATTGGCTGTGCCTCTATTTGCCATACATATTCGAGGCCGTTCCGCGCACACCGCGTATCGTGCCCACGCACGACATCGATATCCTGTACCGTTTCACCGGACGTTTCCAGGCTTGGAAGTCCATTCTTGGAAGGGATTTGTTGATTAACAGAAGTCTTTCGATGGTGTGGGAATCCATTAAGTCGTATAGAAACTGGAAAATACGTCCCTCCTTGGATCCTTACGTGGAAGCGATCGATGAGTTTTTGGCTCAGGAAGAGAAACGAAAACTGTCTTCGATATTCTTTTTCAAGGCGACGGAAAAGGGTCATCCGGATGCCACGTATGATGTGCAAGATCCCATCCTTCATGAAGTTATCCGGGTTATCATGGCCCCCGGTTATCATCAAATCGGCCTTCACGGAAGCTATCCTTCCGCAAATAATCTCCAATGTCTCCAAAAAGAGAAACAGAATCTCAGCAAGCTTTGCGACGAGGAAATCCGAATCTCCCGCCAGCACTACCTCCGTACCTTTTTCGCGGATGATCCCAACTCGTTGGATTTGTGGCGAAATGCCGGCATCACCGACGACTACACCCTCGGTTTCGCGGAACGGTGCGGCTTCCGTTGCGGCACTTGCCACCCGTACCCGCTCTACGATGTGCGCCACGACAAAGTCACCGACATCATCGAACACCCGCTCATCGTCATGGACGGCACGCTGTTTGACTATATGAAACTCTCCGTGGAGGATGCCCGCGCCCTGACGCAACGGCTGAAACATCGTTGCCTCGACGTCGAGGGCGATTTCGTGATCTTATGGCACAACCACGCCACCACACGGGAGATGAAACCGTATTACGAGGGGGTGTATCTGCCGGCGATTAGCGTTTAGACGTAAGACGTGGGACGTGGGACTTTAGATTATAGCTATGCGTTAACTTATCAGTACTCAGCTCACAAATCACAAATCACAAATCACAAGTCACAAGTCACAAATCAATCCTTCTTCACGATCGAAATGTACGTGTAAATCGGGTAATGGTCGGAGACGGTCAAGTCCCTGCATACCGTATATTGGAAATCGTTGAATTGCTTGTCGTGCGCAATGTAGTCGATTCGGTAGGCGGGGAAGTTGCCGCCGATGTAGGTCGTCCCCGTGCCTTTTCCGCTGCTGCGGAAGGCGTCCTTGAAACCGTGCACGATTTTGTTGTAGCTGAATGATGCCGGAGAATCGTTGAAGTCGCCGCAGATGATCACGGGATAGGGGCAGTCGTTGATGTGCTCGCGGATGGCCTTGGCCTGTTTCTGCCGTGCCACGTAGGCCGCCGAAATCTTGCTGGAGAGCTTCTGTGCCTTGTTGTTGAAAGTGGAATCGTAACTGCCCGCCCACAACGCCTTGCCGGTCTCGTAGTCTGTACTGTCCAAGTGCATGGATGACAGGTGGATGTTATAGACCCGCAGCGTGTCGCCGTTGAAGCGGATATCGACGTACATCGACTTGTTGCTCGACGAGTCGGAGGTCTCCACAAAGCCGCCATCGACAATCCGGTATTTGCTGAACACGGCCATGCCGAACTGGTAACCGAGCTTGTTCCGGTAGGGCAGCATCACTTTGTGGGTCTTCTCGTTGTTCTTGACATTCAGTGCATTGATGATAGCATCGGTGGAATTGAACCCGGTCTTGCCCGTGTTGTCGTAGCTGTATTCCTGGATGCAGAGGATATCCGGTTTCTCGTTTTGCAGAAAATGGATGAACTGCCGGTTGAGCGACATCTGGTCGTCGCGGTAGATGTTGAAGGCTTTGGCGTTGTAGCTCATCACCTTCAGACAGTTGGTGCAAACTTCCGGCTTCTCGATGCCTCGGAATTGGAAGTGGCGGTCGATGTTGTTGACATTCAGCAGAATGATGGCCACGGGTATCAGCGCCCAAGTGAAATCGACGACAATCCATACGAATGTGAGGACGAAGCAGGCAATGAGCAGGTACGGGAAGAAAAGGCCGCAGTAGGCGATGGTGCTGGAAAACGACGGAGGGAGGAGTTTGGCAAAGAAGGAGAAAAGAAGCCCCACCGAAGCCACGATGGTGACCACGATGAGCAGGAATTTGCCGAATTTCTTAAGTCGGCCGCTTTTTTTCTTTGCCATGACCTAATTATTTTTGGGAATAGTGGAACAAGATATCCTTTTCCTCTTTGCTTAACGCATCGTAGCCTTTTTGGGAGATTTTGTCGAGGATTTCATCGATACGTTCCTTTTCGGCCTGTCGGCGGGCGTTAAAATCTTCGTCGCTGAGTGGTCTGCCGCTCTCTTCCGATACGTAATACTTTGATTTACCGAATGTCGGCTTTTCACGCTTCCAGAACTGCCAGTTCGATTTTCGTCTTTCGTTGCGGCCACCTCCGTTGAACTGGTAGAAGGTCTGCTGCTCGTCCCGGCGTTCGTGGCGGTGCCACAGCCAGATGAGCAGGATGCCAAAGATCATGCCGCCGAGGTGGGCGAAATGGGCCACGCCGTCGGCAGTGCCCATCACTCCATAGAGCAACTCGATGGCACCGAAGATCAATACGAACCACTTGGCTTTGATGGGGAAGAGGAAGTAGATGTAAATCAGCGAGTTGGGGAATAAGAAGCCGAAGGCAAGCAAAATGCCGTAGATGGCACCGGACGCCCCGATGAGCAGGAAGCTGTTCAGGTAGCTGTCTTCAATGGAAATGGTGGCGGCTACCAGCTCGTTGAGAGCGCCGGGGTTCTGCTGCAGTACGTTATAGTTGTTCTGTAAGGCACTCTGGAGTTGTGTGATCTGGTTGTTTTCAACGAGATAGCGGTAAGTGTCGAGAGAAGGGGCATCGAGGAATTGGTTGAAAAGCGCCATGGTGGGCCCGATTTCCACTGCGGTGATGACATAGTGTGTGAGGGCGGCGCCGATGCCCGTGGCGAGGTAGTAAAGCAGGAACTTTTTGGTGCCCCAGTAGTTCTCCACTGCAGCTCCGAACATCCAAAGTGCGAACATGTTGAAGAACAGATGGCCGAAGTTGCCGTGCATGAACATGTAGGTGATGAACTGCCATACCTGGAAGTCGGGAGCCTTGAAGTAGTGCAGCCCCAGCCACTTGTTCAGGTCACACATCCCCGTCTTTGCGAATACAACTGTCGCAAAGAATACCAATGTATTGATTATCAATAGGTTCTTGACTCCTTTCGGCAGAATGTTGAACCCGCCTAATCCAATCTGTTGTCCGTTGTTCATTATTAAGGTAGATGGTTTATGGTTTAAGGGTTAATATCAAAATCGGCGGCAAAAATACGCAAAAAATTTTACTTTTGCCTATACAATTTGCGTATGCGGTACAAAATACAACTTCCTGACAATAAAAGTATTAAGATCCGCGAGATGGTGGTAGCCCATGCGCGGGGAGGGAAAATTCTTCCCATGACGGACGCGGACGGCAGCGACGTGCGCGTTGTGTGGCGCGCGTTGCATACGATTAAGGATGCCCAACGCATGGCGATGGATATGGTGACGGTCGTGGATGTCTCCGACTGCGGCGCAGCCTACCGTTTCCTGATGCCGGTTCTCGCCGCCACGCCCGGCCGGTGGCTCCTCACGGGTACGCCGCGGCTCCTTCAACGCCCGATAGAACCCTTGGTGGAAGTGCTTCGCGGCATCGGTGCAGAGATTGAAAGGGTGGGGGACGGTTGGTTGATAATGGGAAGATCTTTGATTTCACCTGTAGAGACGCGCCATGGCACGTCTCTACAACGTGGGAATACCGAAACCGATACAGAACCCGATGGCGGTTTGTCGTTGACCCTCGACGCCTCCCAATCCTCGCAGATGGCTTCCGCCCTTGTGATGGCGGCTCCGCTGCTGGGACTCAAAACGTTTCGGCTCACAACAACAGACATTCCTTCCTTGTCGTACCTGCGTATGACGCTCGCTCTCACCCGCGACTGGCCAGTGGAGATCCCCGGCGTGGAAGTCCCCGGCATACCCGTAGGTGCCCCCGGAGACTGGAGTGCCGCCCTCTTCTGGTTCGCGCACGCACGGTTGCATCCCGAGAACAGTTACGAGTTATCGCCGCTCTCCCTGGATTCTATACAGGGGGATTCCACCATCCATAAGTGGTTCAGAGAACTGAATGTGTCGGTTTCGTGTGGGGGTGAAAACAACAAAGGAGACGCAGAATCCCGCATCTCCCCAAAATCGTGTATTGAAATTGTGGCAAAACCGTTGGAGATAAAGCCTCGGATGGTCTTGGATGTGCGCGACACCCTCGACACAGTGCCCGTGATGGCCGCCCTCGCCGCGCTGCTGCCCGCGGACATCACCTTCCAAAACGTGACGAACTTGCGCTTTAAGGAATCTGACCGGCTGCAGGCCTTGACCGAACAACTAGCTCCCTACGCAGAGATCGGACTCTCTGACAATGAACTACGGGTGAATGGGAAAGGTGAACCCATAGCTGCAGGGGCAAGATTCGATACCCTCCACGACCACCGCCTGGCGATGGCCTTCCTGCTTTTCCCGAACGCGGAACTCAATGACACCTCATGCCTGACAAAGTCGTATCCGGCACTTCAGGCCCAATTGTCCATCTAAAGCCCCACGTCGCAAATCACAAATCACCGGATGTTCTCCTCCACCATCTCCTTCAGGTAGGCCATCACATCAGGTTCCTGGAGGGAGACACCGTCAAGAGCCTCATAGACTTCGTCGGTGTCGAGGAGGTAGTCGATCTGGGTGTTCCCGTCCTTCACTCGTTTGAAGTGGAAGAGGAAGCGGATTTCCGGATGCGCGGCGATGGTGAGCACCATCGTGCCGGCGAGGTCGCCCATGGGCGGGCGGTCAAGGTGCGTGAGACCGAAGACGGCGGTGACGGTCGTGCCCACGCCGACTTCGCTTTCGATCTTCATCGAGCCACCGGTCATCTCGGTGTTCTGCTTCAGCAGCGGCAGTCCGAGCCCCACCTTGCGCGTGGTGCGCGTAGTGAAGAACGGGTTGGTGACCTTCTCCACAGTCTCCGCACTCATGCCGCAGCCGTCGTCCTTGAAAACCAACGTCAGCGTGTCCGCGTCGTAGTCCTCAATGACCTCCAAGGTGATATTGTTGGCTTTTGCACGCGTGGAATTCTGCAGAATATCCATGATGTGCATCGACAAGTCTTTCATACTTAAGCGTTTAAGTAAGTATAGATTTGTCCGGCCACTTCGAAAGTCTGCTCGGTGGTGCCGAGAACGGGAATGTCCTCCTCCTTGGCCTGCTCCAGCATGTCGTCATCGGGCTTGTTGCCTTTCACGAGGATGACGCAAGCCAGCTCCTTCAGCGAGGCGATGGCGATGACGTTCTTGTGGGTCTGCAGGGTCACCCATACGTGGCCTTCCTGTGCGAATCCCATTACATCGCTCAGCAAATCAGAGACGTAGCCGCCCTTGATTTCGGTGTCCATATTGTCCTCGCCACAAAAGACGGTGAGATTCATTTTTTCTACTAATTCTTTTACTGTCATATTGTCTATAGTTTACTGTTTACTGTTTACTGTTTACCGTTTACCGTTTACCGTTTAAGACCCCACACAGCGGCTTCGCCTTTTGTGGGGTTACTAGCACTTCGTGCGTTTTGTCCCTTCGGGACTGCTTGCCTCTCGGTCGCCCCACACTGCGCTCCTTCGTCGCTTGTGTGGGGGTATTAGCGCTTCGCGCGTTTTGCCCCTTCGGGGCTGTTTAAGGAGTACATTTTAACATATTAGGGACGTTACGATTCTACATTCTTAATACTTAAATCGACAGCAGCACCTCCCGTCCGTCTTCGCCGTGGAGCGCTTTGCGGATTTCCTCGAAGCTACGGGTCTCCATCTTCAGGTAGCAGGGAGCCGTGCCGATGATATCGGGCTGATGAGCATCCGAACTTCTGGTGAACATTTTGTTTTTCAGATACTTGTGGACTTTCAGAATCTCCTCCTTATTCCCATGCTTTGACAGCTCCACCGCATCGTACTCCAGATCGAACGGGATGAAACCCAGCTGAGCGATAAGGCTGTTTTTCATCTTGTCGACATGCGCGGGCACGAACAATCCGCCGAGCTCGTGAACCTTGTCCGCTATCTGGTTGACGTTCTGGTCGATGGCCGAAGTGAGCAGTTTCGGTTCCTCATAGACGATGTTCATCTCCTCGTCGATCTGCACCTGGTCGCCGAAAATGTCCGGGTCGTTGGGGATGTCGGGGAGGTGTTCGTCGAGGTATGCCTGGAACTTGTCGAGGGATTCATGGTCGCCGAAGTAGGCCAAGCAGTGCGCCTCCTCCTTGGTGGTCACCTCCGCGCCGCAGAGCACGAAAATGTCGCGGTTGTGGGAGTAATGCTCGGCCAACCGGCAGTGGCGCGTGGCGTTGTGGTCGGTGATGGCGATCACGTCGATACCCCGCTCCAGCGCCAAGGAGATGATGTTCTCGGGCGTCATGTCGAGGTCGCCACATGGCGAGAACAGGGTATGGGTGTGTAAATCAGCTTTATAAATGTTCATTCCAGCATTAAATTCGCGGGCAAAGATACAATTTTTACGAACGTTTCTTTCATTTCTCAAATTTTGTATTTTTGCAGCCGTGTATATTTTTGCAAATCCTAAGTTATTCATAAACATTTTTAACAATGAGAAAATTGATTAAGATTTCAGCTTTGGCCCTGATGGTCGTGCTGACCATGACAGGCTGTAAGAAAAGTTTCACCATCACGGTGAAGTCCAATAATGCAGAATGGGGTACCGTCACGGGTGGCGGCAGCTACAAGGACGGCGAGACAGCCACCATCTCCGCCATTCCCGCGCAGGGCTATTATTTCAACTGTTGGAACGACGGCAACACCGAGAATCCCCGCAAGATTGTGGTGAGCGGCAACGCCGAGTTCATCGCCACGTTCAGCGACACCCCCGGCGGCGGTGGCGGCACTGAAGGCGCGGTGGAAATTTCCGGCGCGATTTCGTCAAACGCCACATGGACCAACCATTCGGGTGGTGTTGACTACATCATTGAAGGTACTTTCTGGGTGGAAGGCAACGCCTTGTTGACCATTGAACCCGGAGTGACCATTATGTTTACAGGTACGGACGGCAGTATCATCGTGGAAGAGAATGCCGGTCTGCGCATGGTGGGCACCGCTGACAATCCCATCACCCTCACGGGTCCGACCAACAACCAGAATCCCGGAGCTTGGGACAGGGTGGAGGTGACCTCCAACCGTAACGACAACCAGTTCGAGTACGTCAACTTCGTCAACGGCGGCAGCGGCGACCAGGTGCTGTATGTGAGCGGCAAACTCTCCATGAAGCACTGCAACATCAACTATTCCCCAAGTAACGGGGCAGTTCTCGGTTACGAAGGTGTTTTCACCGCTTTCGAGAACAATTCCCTTCAGCATGTCTCGGGCTATCCCTTGATATTGAACGCCCACGTGAAGGTCAATTGCCTCGGCACAGGCAACACCTACAACACCTCCCCGAACTACAGCCAGACGTTTAACATGATCATGATTGACGACTACTGGCTCGACGAGGACAACGTGACGGCCACTTTCACCAACCAGGGCATCCCGTATTACTTGCGTGACGGCATCAATGTGGGCGGCACTGCGGTTATGAGGGTGAACGCCGGTGTGGAGCTTGTGTTTGCCTACGACAAGGAGATGGTTGTGGGTGAAAACGCCCTGATTCAGGTTGACGGCACATCTGCCCAGCCCGTTGTTTTCCGTGGCTTCGAGAATGAAAACGGATTTTGGGATGGCATTGATGTTGACGCTGAACGTTCCACTAACGGCGGCAGTTATCTGAACCACTGTCAGATTTTGAATGCCGGCAATGATATTGACGATGCCGCTTTGTCTACCGACGAGGAGACACGTTTGGTGTTGAATAATGTCGCTATCAGCGGCAGCGACGGGTATGGTATGAAGATTTCCATTCCAGTTGATTGGGATACGGATCAATACAGTTTCTCCAACTACCATGTCTCTGCAACAGGTTTGAACTTCTCCGGCTGTGCGTCTGGCAATATTTACGAATCCAACAAGGATCAGGTGTTTAGTTCTTGGCCGGGAAACAAGAAACTGGCGAAAAGATAGTGAACGGATTTCCTGAAGACCACAAATGCCCCTTGCCGAACGGTGAGGGGCTTTTTTAGTTTCAGGTTTCAAAAAAAAATCGGATAGTTCGTTAATTTTTCGTATCTTTGCCGCTCATTCTAAAAGTCTGTTTAGTCGAATGTAATTGATTGTCATTGAGATGAATAGAAACGAAATTGAAGAAAAAGTGAACGCCTTTCTGGTCGATGATTTGGAAATCGACGCCGAAAAGCTGCACCCCGAGGCACTCCTGAAGGAGCATTTGGGTATCGACAGCCTCGACCTGGTGGACATCGTGGTTATCGTCGATAAGACCTTCGGGTTCAAATTGCGCCCTGACGAGATGAAAACCGTCAAGACGCTCGGACAGTTCTACGATTATATTGCCTCGAAAGTGGCATAGCACTTTTCCAATGGCGGAGGATCGCGCTTGGCAGGGCAGAACCGACGGCGCCGGATGGATGCACAACGGCCTGGTCGCAGTGATGAAGGCCGTTCCTTTACGCCTGATGTACGGCTTTGCAACCTTGTTTGTGGTGCCTTTCTACTTCCTCTTCTCAAAGGGCCGTCAGCCAATGTTCCGTTTCTTCCGACAACATCTCGGATATCCCCCGTTGAAATCCTTCTGCTGGACCTTCCTGAATTTCCGACGCTTCTCTCAAATCATCATCGACCGATTCCGCATGTATGCGGGCGGGAAGTTCGACTTTGAGATCGACAACTACCATCTCTACCAGGATTTCGCCGCAGCAGATCCTGGATTTCTGATTTTCAGCGCCCATGTCGGCAGCTACGAAGCCGCGGGCTATACGTTGGTGGCAACGAAGAAACGCTACAACGCCCTCGTCTTCTCCGGCGAGGCTGAATCGGTGATGCGCAACCGCCAGAAAATGTTTGATGAGACCAACATCCGCATGATTCCCGTGAAGGAGGATATGTCGCATATCTTTTTGATGAACAGCGCATTGGAAAACGGAGAGAGCGTGAGCATCCCCTCCGACAGAATTGTGGGTGGCCAAAAGACAATTACCTGCGACTTCTTCGGCAGCCCCGCGAAATTCCCGCTCGGTCCCTTTGTTCTCGCAGCACAGCGTGACGTGGCTGTGCTCTCCATCCATGTGATGAAGGAAGCAGCGAAAAAGTACCATATCTTTATTGAACAGATTAAGGGTCAGGGAGATACGATTCGGACGAAGGCGGCAGACATCGCGCAGAAATATGTTTCCACCATCGAGTCGGTGCTGCGGAAGTACCCGGAGCAATGGTTCAACTATTACGATTTTTGGAAAGACTGAAACAAGATGACCCCACACGATATAGACATACAGACACTTTTGCCCCAGCGCGCGCCGATGGTGATGGTTGACCGGCTTTTGAACGCCGATGCCGATACCGCTACGACAGCGTTCGAGATTCGTCCGGATAACCTTTTTGTGGAAGACGGCTGCCTCAAAACGTATGCCCTTGTGGAGGTGATGGCGCAGTCCTGCGCGGCACAGTTGGGATATGTGGACAAGCATATCCACGGGCAGAATGAAGTGAGAGTCGGCTATATAGGTTCGGTGAAAAAGATGATCGTGGAGGCTGTCCCAAAGGTGGGCGAGACGCTGACAACAAGTGTCAGGATGCTGGAGGATTATGGAAATATGCGTATGGCGGCAGCCGAATGCCGAGTCGGCGAACAGCGGATAGCCGCGGCCGAACTGGTGATAACCCTTGCAGAAGAAAGGACAAACTCATGATAGTCAGAAAAATAGGGGAAAACATACTCTCGCCGATCAGCTTCACCACGGAGGAGAATCTCGCGGCGGTGATGGCTGGCCGTTCAGCCCTGCGACGTCACGATTCGCTTTGGGGGCTGCCATTCCCCTGTTTCGCCTCCTTAATTCCCGACGATTTGCTGGAATTGGCCTTTGAATCCGATGTTGAAAAAGGCCGGCTGCCGATGGATTCTTACACCAAATTCGAGAAAGTGGTCCTGCTTTCTGCGGTTAAAGCATTGGATTCTTGCAAGATAGATGCTACTTCTGAACGAGTGGTCTTCATCCTCTCCTCCACCAAAGGCAATGTGGGGCTGTTGGCGGATGAAAATCCCGATGTGGAACGGGTCACGCCTGCCCACACGGCACGAATGGTGGCTCGTTACTTCGGGAACCCGAATATGCCAATTACAGTGTCAAATGCCTGCATTTCAGGATTGTGTGCTCAGATAGAAGCTTTCCGTTGCCTCCGGTCCGGACAATACGACACGGCCGTGGTCATCGGTGCCGACGTGCTGTCACCCTTCATCGTGGCGGGTTTCCAGTCGTTGAAGGCGTTGTCGGACGAGCAGTGCAGACCGTTCAGCGCGAACCGCAAGGGACTGAACCTCGGCGAGGCCGCCGCCACAGTAGTCTATACCGTCGATGACGCCGCCGATGACGGATGGCGGATGCTGGCGGGAGCGGTGCGCAATGACGCGAACCACATCTCTGGGCCGTCGCGCACGGGGGAGGGCAGCTACCGCGCCCTCAGCTCCGTACTTGACGACAGCGGGCTGACGGCCGACGATTTGGCGTGCTTGAACGTGCACGGTACGTCCACGCTCTACAACGACGAGATGGAGTCCATTGCCATCAACCGCGCGGGCCTGTCCGGCGTTCCGGTGAACGCGATGAAAGGCTATTTCGGCCATACGCTCGGAGCTGCAGGCATCTTGGAAACCCTGCTCACGATGAGGGCTTTGGAGAATGGCAAAGTGCCTGCCACCCGTGGTTTCGACGAGCTTGGCGTCTCCATGCCGGTGCAAGTCTCTGCGGAACATCTCGATACTGGGAAGAAGGCGTTTGTGAAATTGTTGTCCGGTTTCGGAGGCTGCAACGCCGCCGCCGCATTTGTTAAGGTTTAAGGTATAAGGGGTGATGTTTTTCCTTGAGCAGTCCCAGTAGGGACAAGAGCTCGGTAGCAAAATAGAATATGATTGATTAATGAACGGAAAGAAATAGATGGAAACGATGGTGACACATAGGGTTAAATTGACGCCAGAATGTTTAGAGGTGGATGGCCAACGCGTGGCGGAGGCCGTCGCGGGAGAATCGTTCCTGACGCAGCTCTACCGGAAGTACGGTATGGGCTATCCGAAATTCTTCAAGATGGACGTGCTGTGCAGGGTTGGGCTCATCGCGTCGGAGCTCTTGTTGGCCGCGGAGGGCGGCGAACGCTTCGTGCCGCGTGCCGACCGTGCCGTCATCCTCTTCAACCGGAACACCTCGTTGCACGCCGACCGCTCGTTCCAAGCCACCATCGCCGATGCGGAGGATTTCTACCCGTCGCCGTCGGTGTTCGTCTATACGCTGCCCAACATCGTCACCGGCGAAATCGCCATCCGCAACAAATACCACAGCGAGAGTGAGTTCATCCTCCTGCCTGAGAAGTCGGAAACGGCAATGAACCAAGCGGTTGAGCGGGCCCTGATGGACAAGGAGACCGCGAGCGTGCTGGCCGGCTGGGTGGAAGCCCTGTCGGAGGAGGAGTACGAGGCGGAAATGGAATTAGTTAGCAGTTAGCAGTTAGCAGTTAGCAGTTAGCAGTTACGGGCAACCCCCAATTCCCCTTCTGTATTAGAAGGGGTGCCCGAAGGGAGGGGTTGAAACTGCTTCCTTAAGCAGTCCCGAAGGGACAAGAGCTCGGTAGCCAGGGGTAAGCGAAGCGCAGCCCCTGGATAGGAGATGAAGAGATGATTAGATAATAATGCCAAAACCCAAAAATATGGAACTTACTGAAGAACTGAAAACCAAAATGATCGAGGTCTTGAACCTCGAAGAGATGACCCCGGCGGACATCGACGAGAACGCGCCGCTGTTCGGCGACGAAGGTCTCGGCCTCGACTCCATCGATGTGCTGGAACTGATTGTGCTGCTGGAACGCAACTACGGCATCAAGATCGCTGACCCGAAGCAGGGCAAGGAGATTTTCGCCTCTGTGCGCACCATGGCCGACTACGTAGCCGCCAACCGCACGAAATAATGCGCCCGAAGGTCGTCATAACCGGCATGGGGGTCGTGTCCGCACTCGGCGTGGGAGTGGATGCTAACGCGACAGCACTGATGCAAGGAATTTCCGGCATCAGGACGGCGCGTTATCTTCCGACCGATCACCTCGAGTTCCCTGTGGGCGAGGTTCCGATGGACAACGAGGAGTGCCGCCGGATGTTAGCGCTTCCCCCTGGACGACCCTATTCGCGTACTCACCTTTTGGGCGCGTTGGCCGTACGGGAGGCACTTGAACAGTCGAAGTTGTTGGATCATAATGGATTGGCCCTCATCTCTGGCACTACCGTCGGCGGTATGGACGTCACCGAGAGCCTTTTCCCGGAACCCTTGCCCGAAGGAATGCCCGACGTGCACGATTGCGGGGCTTCCACCAACGACATCGCCGACACGTTCGGCTGCTTCGACTACACCTCCTCGGTCTCTACAGCGTGCTCGTCGGCTATGAATGCGCTGATAATGGGCAAGTTGCTGATAGAAAGCGGCGAACGGGACATTGTGGTCGCGGGCGGATCGGAAGCGTTGTCGCTGTTTCACCTTAACGGCTTCAAGTCGCTGATGATTTTGGACCGTGAGCGCTGCAGACCCTTCGACAAGACCCGTGCGGGATTGAACCTCGGCGAAGGAGCGGCCTATCTGGTGTTGGAGAGCGAGACGTCGGCGTTGAATCGCGGCGCCGAGATCCTCGCTGTGCTCTGCGGTGCCGGCAATGCCTGCGACGCCTACCATCAGACCGCCTCCTCGGATGATGGCGAAGGCGCTTACCTCGCGATGACGCAGGCGCTTCAGGATGCGAACCTATCCCCGAGGGACATCCAGTACGTCAATGCGCACGGTACAGGCACACCCAACAACGACGCTTCGGAAAGCGCTGCGATACGACTGGTCTTCGGCGAGAACCTTCCGCCAGTCTCCTCGACAAAATCCTACACGGGGCACACGACCAGCGCATCGGGTTCCATCGAAACCGTCTTCTGCCTGATGGCTATGAAATATGGTTTTATACCCGCTCAATGCGAGTTCGAAAATACTGACGAACAGTGTGTTGTGCCAGTTTCCAAAAGTAATACTTCAAATGCCGATCTGAGCTATGTGATGTGTAATGCGTTCGGGTTCGGCGGCAATGACTCATCCATAATCCTGTCGCGCTATGAATAAGGTTTTTGTTACGGCTATCGTGAAAGACGTCCCCGCCGAGGAGTACGGTCATTACCTTCCTCCGATGAAAGCACGGCGTATGGGCAAGTTGCAGAAACGAGCCTTGGTGACTGCGCTCAAAGCGATGGAAATCAGCGGGGTGGGGAAACCGGATGCCATCCTCAACGGCACGGCGATGGGCTGTATGGAGAACACCGTGCAGATGCTCAGCGGCTTGGCCTCGGAAGGCGAAGAGGTGAACATGCCCACCTGCTTCATGCAATCGACCCACAACACGGTAGCCTCGATGATCGCTATCTATACGAAAAACCACGGCTACAACACCACGTATTCGCATCGGACGATCTCTTTCGAACTGGCGCTGCAGGACGCTCTCCTGCGTTTGCGTACGGGCAGGCTGCGTACCGCGCTGGTCTGTGCGAACGACGAGCTGACGGCGTTGCAGTTGCAAAATCCGAACTTTTTCGGACAACTGGAAGTCTGCGACCGTTCCGAATCGTGGATGCTCTCGGTAGAGCCGGGCGAAACTCCTCTGTATGAGCTTGAAAATGTGCAGATTATTCACAAAAAAGGCGTCGAAGACCGCGCTGTCATCCAATTGAAACCGCTATGAGACTAATCTTGTTGGCAGTTGTCCAGTCTGTCTTGTTATGTTCGGGACAGGTTTTCTTGAAATTCGCGCTCCAGAAGATGGGGGCGTTCGCGTGGAAGGGTTCGTTCTTCCTCGCGCAGCTCACCAATTGGTGGTGGTTGGCCTGCGGGGCGGCCTACGGCACCGGCGCCGTCCTCTGGATGTACATCCTCAAGCACTACCCCTTTTCCCGCGCCTACCCGCTCATCTCGCTGAGCTATGTCTTCGGGATGATCGCCGCCGTGCTCATCTTCCACGAAACCGTCCCCGCCACCCGCTGGATCGGTGTGCTCCTGATCATGGCCGGGTGCTATTTTGTGGCGCAATGATGAATGACAAATGAAAGTGTGAATTGCTGTAAATCTTTTGAATATGAAACGATTCTTTGTATTTCTCTCTGTCTTAACGTCCATGTTTGGAAGTGCTCCCGTGTGCGTTGCTCAGATCCAAAGTAGTGTGGTCAGCAAACCTGTGACAAATGTGTGGTATCAGTCTGGCGGTTTTTGGGTGTGGCCTGTGCTGCATGATAAGGCCCAGTCTTCGGTACTCGTCTATCAACCCTTTACCAAGTCGCCGAACAATTTGCTTGTGACGATGGATAATGAGGACTTTTCTCTCACTACAACGAATCTGCAGTTTCCCGATAAGAATTACGTGTCATCTGCTGCTTTTGTGGGCGATGACGGCCGTCAACGTCTGATATATTTCCATGATGAAACTGCCCCGAAAATTTGCCATGTGCAGTTGGATGTCGTTAACCCTGATCTTGAGAAATACAATCTTGTGGCGAATGCCGACATTCTCTCTTTTGAGTTTGAAATCACATACGAGATAGAATTTGTCATGTCACCCGACAAGGAGAGTTTTGCCTTGGTTGTCTATCACAAAGATTATGCGGACAACATTTCGAAGATTCAGGTGGCTGCATTTGACCAAAGTGGCAATATGAAGTGGGAAAAAGATGTTCTGCCTGAAATCGAGGAACCGTTTATACGCACTTCGAATTTTTGTTTGGATAATAACGGGACGCTGTTTATGCCCATTCTTGGCATTCAAAAGGATAAAGAAGGGAAGAAAATCATCGGACAGCACCTCTATTTACTGCAAATTGGAGAGGATGAACTGCTGGTGAATCCTGTGGACGATTCTTTTGGTGTTATATCCTATGTTATGACCTATCCGTCTAAAAGCGGGAAAATTTGGCTTTGCGGCTTTTTCCAAGAGGATTTGAATGAACTCTCTACCGAGACAGGGGCCTTTATCATCTCTTTTAACCCGATTTCTCAAGAATTCACATCTGCTGACTTTCAAGTTTTTGAAGCTGACTATTTCGCCAAGTACCCTAAAACCGATTTGAATGCTTCTCATCCTCAGCGCCCGTGGTATCATTTAAAGTGCAATAACCTTTTTGAGCTTCCAAATGGTGATGTGGTGATTTGTGGCGAACATGTGTCTCGAACGATAGTCCATTCTGTGGATTATGGTAGCGATAGTTATAGGACAGGCGATGTTTTGGTGGTCAAATACCATCCAGACCGTTCATTCTCCACACAGATTGTTTCCAAAAATCAAACGGGTGTTTCCAGTATACGGCCAAAAGATTGGCGGCAGGCTTTTGTCTCCTATTTCGCGTTCGTCCGACAAAACGATTTATATCTCGTTTACAACGATGCCGAAGCAAACGTTCCTTTTCCTGGTAAAGGTGAAGGAATTGTCATCTCCCCATGGGGGGCAAACAATAAATGTGTCAGTGTCTGCACTAAAATCAACGGCGACGGTGTCGTGAGCCAGCAGACCTTTGCCAAATTTGTGGATTCTAAGCAAATGTTCCGTGATTTCCTTTTCGCGGACGATCATTATTTCTATGTCTCACTCCTGCAAAAGAAAGGGGTCAGTTTCGCCAAATATCCGCTTCCGAATTAAGAATTAAGCATGATGTTCGTTACACCACCCAATATTTTAAAAAAATTATTCCTTAAGCAGTCCCGAAGGGACAACACGCGCGAAGCGCTAATAACCCCACACAAGCGCAGCGTAGTGTGGGGCATGAAGCAGACCGTGCATTCGGACAGCGGTCATATCGAAACAGGGAAGCGCAGCGCAGTGTGGGGCATGATGCTGCTCCTACTCGTCACCTCGGCTTCTGCCCAAACCCTCAAGAAGGCCACCCCTGAGCAGGCCAAGAAGATGGTGGAGACCGTCAACAAAGCCACGGCGTCGGTGAAGAGCATCCAGTGCGACTTCACGCAGGTGCGGCAGTCCGCCATGCTCAAGGACAAGGTCACCTCCAAGGGCAAGATGAGCTTCTCGGGCAAAAACCTCAAGTGGGAATATACGGAACCCAACAAGTTCGCCCTCGTCGTGAAGGAGGAGAACGGACAGCAACAAGTTTACATCCAGCAAGATGGGAAGACAAGGAAAGCTGACGCACAGAGCGGACAACTCTTCAAGGGAATCGCACAAATCGTGATGGGAAGTGTCACGGGATCGGCACTGTCCGACAACGGCGACTTCACCGTCGAGATGTACACTCAAGGAGACAAATGGGTTGCCAAACTCACCCCGAAACAAGCTAAACTGAAGAAGATGTTCTCAAGTATCTACCTCTATTTCAACGAGAAACACAACGTCGTGACCAAAGTGGAGATGAAAGAGGCCAACGGCGACACCACTACCATCACATTCGGAAATGTCAAGCTGAATGGATGATGTGGGGTAAACCATTAACACATACAACGAACGACGATGATATTGCAAAACGATTTATATACGATAGTCGAAACAGGCGATAAAGTCGCAAAAATCCGGTTGTTGCCGGAAAGCGCGATTTACCAGGGTCATTTCCCGGGCAACCCGATTACGCCGGGCATGTGTCAGGTGGGCATTGTGGAAGAATTGGCTAGGAATATTTGCGGTGTTGAACTCTTTCTTAGCGAAGTTAAAGTGTTGAAATATATGGATATACTGAGACCATCTACCCAAGAAGTTGAAGTAAGGTTCGATAAGTTGGAGGATGACGGAACGTCGGTGTCGGCTAAAGGGACAGTGGTCTCAGAGGATCGTGTTTTCACGAAGTTCTCACTCGTATTTGCTAAAATGGTATGAAAGACTGGCAGGCTGTTTCCGATGAAGAGCGCATCTGCGTGATTGTGCCGACGTACAACAACGAGAAGACCATCGTGGACGTGTTGCAGCGCATCCAGGCCTACACCCACAACATCATCGTGGTGAATGACGGCAGTACCCCCGAGACGTTGGCCGCCATTCGGACTTTGACGGAACTTCCTGACATCGTGGATTATGCACCGAATCGCGGTAAGGGCTACGCGCTTATCCAGGGCTTCCGGCGGGCGCTGGAGCTCGGCTACCGCTATGCCGTCACCATCGATTCTGACGGGCAGCACTTCCCAGAGGATATTCCCGTAATAATCGATTGTCATTCAGCGAATAAGGATGCCCTGGTGGTCGGTTCCCGCAACCTCACAGCCGACAACATGCCTTCGAGAAACACTTTCGCGAACAAGTTCTCCAACTTTTGGTTCCGTCTGCAGACAGGCATCCCCTTGGAAGATACGCAGAGCGGCTTCCGTCTTTATCCCTTGGAAGCCATTAACTTACGATGGCCCATCACCCCGCGCTACGAGGCCGAATTGGAATTGTTGGTGTTCTCGGCGTGGCGCGGCGTGCCGGTGGTCTCCGTGCCTGTGCGTGTCTATTACCCGCCCGAAGGTGAACGCGTGAGCCATTTCCGCCCCTTCTGGGACTTCTTCCGCATCACCGTGCTGAACTCCGTGCTCACCATTATCTCCCTCTTCTCGTTTATTCCAGCAAGGATTTTGCGCAAAATATCTAAATCGTGAATAAGGTCAAAGTCAAAAAAAATGTATCTTTGCCGATTGTAGAATTTTAATCCGATGGAGAATAAGAAACCCGACCAACATACTGTGAAAGAGATGAAAAGCATCAAGGTGGCGTTGTTTGTCATCGCCGCCGCGCTCATTTTCTACCTCGGTTCCGTGTTCTTAAAAGGAATTAATGTATTCGGCAAGAAGAACTACTATTACGCTGTGTTTGAGAATATTGGCGCGCTTCATGAGAGTACCAATGTGACGCTGAACGGCTATGAAATCGGCAAAGTGACGGATATTGAGTTGCTGAGTTCGAACCCCGTCCGCATCTGCGCAGAGATTCTCGTCACCGAAAAACTCGACATCCCCGAGGATTCGCAGTTTGAGGTCGCACAGAAGGATGTGTTGGGCGGTATGGTCGTGAATCTCCACCTCGGTCAGTCTGCACGGATGGCCCAACGCGGCGACACCCTCGGATGCTACCTGGCCGGCGGCATGCTCGACGGGGTAGGGGATCTGGTGGCACAGCTCAAGAGCGTCGTCGCCTCGGTCGATACGATTGGTCAGAACCTCAAGCTGGCCTTCCGTACTGAGGATTCCCTCAACGGCGGCACGATGATCAAGAACACATTGGAGAATCTCGAACATACCACTGCGGATCTCTCCAAGTTGCTGGCTGACAACGGTGGCAAGGTCAACAGCGTAGTGACACAGCTCGATGCGCTGTCGAAGACTCTCGGCCAAGCCGCCCCGAAAATCGACGCCATCATCGCCAATGTCGATAATATTACCGATTCGTTGGCGCAGGCAAACATCCGCACGCTCGTCAACAACGCCCAAAGCACTGTGGATAACGTCAACGCCCTTATCGCCGGCGTGAAGAACGGACAGGGCACGGTCGGCCAGCTTATGCAGAACGACTCGCTCTTCAAGAGTCTGAACAACACCATAGAAAGCTTGGATTTGTTGGTCAAGGACATCAAGGCGAATCCTTCGAAGTACATTAACGTCACTGTTTTTGGTAAAAAAGAGAAAAAAGACAAAAATAATAAAGAATAGATATGGAAATTACAGGAAAATTGATTCAGAAACTGCCCGTGCAGTCGGGTGTCAGCAGTTCAGGAAATAGTTGGTCTAAGGCTGAGTTTGTCATTGAGACCGTTGAGCAGTACCCTAAGAAGGTTTGTTCCAACCTTTGGGGTGAACGTGCCAAGGCGTTGGACCAGTTCCAGTTAGGCGATTTGATGACGGTCTCGTTCGACTTGGAGTCGCGCGAGTATAACGGCCGTTGGTACACCGACGTGAAGGCCTGGAAGGTGGAACCCGCCACTCCCGGCGTGGTTGCCGGCGCCCCTGCTCCTGGTTACGGTCAGCCGCAATACGCCCCGCAAGGTTATCCGCAACCCCAGCAGCCGGTCTATCAGCAGCAGCCTGTTTATCAGCAGCAGCCGGGCTATGGCATGCCGCAGCAGCCAGCCTACCCGCCGCAACCGCAGTATGCGCCCGCCGCTCCTGCCCAACCCCAGACCTACGCCCCCGCCGCACCGCAACCCTCCAATCCCGTGGTCCAGCCGCAACCCGACACGAGCAACCTTCCGCCGATGCCCCCGGAGACCTTCACCGACAACGGCGACACCGACGACCTGCCGTTCTAAGGGCTTAAGGTTTAAGGTTTAAGGTTTAAGGTTTAAGGGTTAAGGGTTAAAGCAACTCTATTGCCGGTGGACAGCCAATAGCCAACATCAATAGCAATATGATGAACTCAGGAATTTGCCATTTGACGGTAATCCCCATGCGGGCGGAACCGTCGCATTGTTCAGAGATGGTGAGCCAGCTGCTGTTCGGTGAAACGTACGCTGTGCTGGAGACTTTGGATGAATGGGTGCGCGTGAGGTGCCACCACGACGATTACGAAGGCTGGATCCAGCGGAAACAGTGTTTCGAACTGACAGACAGTGTCTTGCAAGATTACCTGAGGGTTAACAAGTTGCGCCTGAGCGTCCCGTTTGTCGCAAGTGGCGTGCGTGTGCCGAATATGCTGACTATGGGAGCCCTGATGGTGACGGAACCAGAGCGGAGCCCGTTCCCGGAGCACGCCCCGATTCCGAATGCGGAAAGCTGGTGGCCTGCGGAGGGCGTTCCGGATATCTCCCGGGTGCAGCGTATGGAACTCCTTCGGAAATTGGCCCTTTCCCTGCTCGGAACCCCATATCTTTGGGGCGGCCGTACCCCGCTCGGCATCGACTGCTCGGGTTTTGTCCAGCTGATCTATTCGTTGGTGGGAGTGCAACTCCCCCGCGACGCTTCCCAGCAGGTCTTGTGCGGGGAACCGCTTGATTTTGTGCAGGAAGCCCGACTCGGCGACCTCGCCTTCTTCCACAATGAGGAGGGCAGGGTGGTGCATGTGGGATTGGTGCTCGGCGACGGCAAAATCATCCATTCCAGCGGACAAGTGCGCATCGACCGCCTCGACGAAACCGGCATCTTCAACGAAGAACTGCATCGCTACTCGCATCAGTTAAGGGTGATTGTCCGAATTTAGGTGCGCAACCGCTGAACAAAGGAGACCGTTATGAACAAAAAAAGTATCATTATAGCCGTGATTTTGGGCATTTGCCTGTTGGCCGGTGCCGTAGGAGTATGGTTCTACCGTACGTTTATGTCAGAGAATATTCAGAACCGCGAGGTTACTGTAGTGGTGCCACCGGATGCAACCTTCGAACAAGTGCTCGACACACTGCGCAAATATGAGGTCCTTAAGTCTGAGAAAACCTTCCGGAAAACTGCCGACGCGTTGAAGTACAAGACGATGCGAGTCGGTAAGTACGACATCTCCGACTGTCACACCAATCTTGACCTCGTCCGGTTGCTCCGACGCGGGCAACACTATCCTGTGAAGTTCACATTCAACAACATCCGTACCGTTGACCAATTTGTCGAGAAAGTTGGCGACAAGTTCTTCTTCGAACCGGAGGAACTGAGTGCGTTGTTGCACGACGGAACCTATATGCAAAAGTTTGGTCTGTCCGATACAACTGCGGTATGTCTCTTTATCCCAAATACATACGAGATTTACTATGACATCACGGCGGAGGATTTCCTCGACCGGATGAACGACTTTTATGGGCAATTCTGGGATGAAAATCGGAAGGAAACGGCCAAGGAAATCGGTTTGACGCCGGTGCAAGTGGCTACGCTCGCCTCGATTGTCGAGGAGGAAAATATGCGCCCGTCGGAGAAGGCGGTTATCGCCGGCCTCTACATGAACCGTCTGAACAAGGGAATGTTGCTGCAATCGGATCCGACAGTGAAGTTTGCCCTCGGTGATTTCGCGCGGCAACGTATCCTCAATGCCGACCTGCAGGTGGATTCTCCCTACAATACGTATAAATACGCTGGTCTTCCGCCTGGCCCGATCCGCATTCCGGAGGCCTCCACAATGGATTCCGTGCTACACTATCGGCATCATAACTACCTGTATATGTGTGCGAAGGAGGACTTTTCCGGCTACCACAACTTCACGGCTAATGCAGCCGAACATGCCCGTAACGCCGCCCGTTATCGTGCCGCGCTGAATGCGAGGAATATCAAACGATAATAGCTCCCTTCCTTATTTCGCGGCGATGGCGTCGTCAAGCAGCGACAGCTTGTACAGATCCATGGCCCGTAGGATGCTCCAATTGCACATCAGGCTTTTAAGGAGCCCACGTGTGGCGCGAAGGGTGCCGAACAGCAGGGGCGCATAAAAACGGGTGCGAAGTTTCTCCCAGGTACGCAGCAGCTTGCTTTGAGCACGGAAACGGTCGTCCACGCGCCCGTCATGGAAAAGTCTGGCAAGATTGTCCACGCTGCATCCGATTTTCCGCAGGAATTCGCGATTGTCATCTAACCCGTCGTGGTAGAGCTCGTTGTCGATATGCCGGAGCGGAATCCCCTGTGTTTCAAGGTCCAGACCAAAGAAGGTGTCCTCATAGCCGTAATCGGTGAGACTCTCGTCGAAACGGCAGATGTCGAACACGGATTTGGAAATTAGCAAATTGAACGGTGTGAAGTGTTGGTACGGGTGTCGATTTCGGATCGCGGAAGGCCGCACCTCCCGGTAAATACCGTAATTGTAGCGCAACTGCTGCTCCTTGGGAGGGAGAATGTGGCGGTATGCCAGCCCACCGGAGACGGCAAACGGCTGGTTCTCTTGCTCGTGGGTCTGAATGTAGTTCAGATATTTGGCAATATAGTTGCTGCTCTTGACCCGCGCGTCGCAATCCATGAAGAGCAGGTACGGGTACCGGGCAGTGTCGGCAAGCTGGTTTCGTGTCTTGGATCTCCCGAGATTCTCCGAATGCTCGATATAGGTGATGTTCTCCATCTCCCCCAAGAGCGAATTATGGTGACGGATGGTCAGATCTGACGACGCATCATCTTCAATGATGATTTCGTACTCGACTTGACAGTCCTTGAGTTGCGTCTGGAGTTCCGAGATAAGCGGATGTAAGTTTGTATTGTATGTCGGAATTAAAACGGATATCATCTCTTTGCACATTTAGTAGGACGCAAGATTTTGCGTCTCTGCAATCCAACCTTGTAACCGTGTGACCCTTACACCAACGAATCAATCAGTTTTCCATCCTCGATGCAGATGGCGCGGGACGGGAACTTGTCAATAAGGGAGAAGTTGTGGGTAGCCATGAACACCGTGGTGCCGCTCTGGTTGATGTGGTGGAAGACTTGGAAGATTTCTTCGGCGGTGATGGGGTCGAGGTTGCCGGTGGGCTCGTCGGCGAGGATGAGATCGGGGCTGTTGAGCAGGGCTCGGGCGATGCAGACACGTTGCTGTTCGCCGCCGGAGAGTTGTGACGGCAGTTTGAAGTCTTTGGTCTCCAACCCGACCAAGGTGAGCACCTCCTCGCAGCGGTTGAGCATGGCGTTCTTGTCCTTCCACTGGGTGGCGCGGAGCACAAACATCAGGTTGTCGATGACTGTACGGTCCTTGAGCAGCTGATAATCCTGAAACACCACCCCGATTTTCTTGCGCAGCTCGGGAATCTGTTTCTTCTTCATCTGCAGCAGGTCGTAGCCGATCATCATGGCCTCTTCGCCCTCGGGCTTCAGCTCGCCGATGAGGGTCTTCAGGATGGAAGACTTGCCGGAGCCGGTCTTGCCGATCAGATAGACGAACTCGCCCTGCTTGATGGAGAAGCTGATGTCCGTCAGTACCCGCAGCTTCCGGTGCGAGATATTCACATGCTTGAAGGAGATGACATCGGCAGGAACAGTCGGCTGCTCCTGTACGGGCCGCTCGGTTTTCTGTTCGGTGTTTTCTGCCGTGATGACTTCGGGTTCGTTGTTGATGTTTGCTTCGGGTTCTTCCATAATGACTAACTGCTAACTACAAACTGCTAACTGCTAACTGGACTACGCGTCGATATTGGCGTAGGTGGCGTTCTGTTCGATGAATTCGCGGCGCGGCGGAACCTCGTCGCCCATAAGCATGGAGAAGATGCGGTCGGCTTCGGCAGCATTCTCGATGGTGACTTGGCGGAGCAGGCGCTGGGCGGGGTCCATAGTGGTGTCCCACAGCTGGTCGTCCTTCATCTCACCGAGACCTTTGTATCGTTGCACGTGCACCTTGCGGCCGCCGGCGGAGGCTTCGGCCGTGAGACGGTCGCGCTGCTCGTCGGTCCAGGCGTACTGCAACTTGTCGCCCTTCTTTACACCGTACAACGGCGGGGTGGCCAGATAGACGTGGCCCTGCTCGATGAGCTCGCGCATGTAGCGGAAGAAGAAAGTGAGGATCAGGGCAGCGATGTGGCTGCCATCGACATCGGCATCGGTCATGATGATGACCTTGTGGTAACGCAGCTTGGACATGTTCAGGGCCTTGCTGTCGTCTTCCGTGCCGATGGTGACGCCTAAGGCGGTGTAGATGTTCTTGATTTCCTCGCTCTCGAAGACGCGGTGCTGCATGGCTTTCTCCACATTCAGGATCTTACCGCGCAAGGGCAGGATGGCCTGGAAGTGGCTGTCGCGGCCCTGCTTGGCGGTGCCGCCTGCAGAGTCACCCTCCACGAGGAAGAGCTCGCACTTTGTCGCGTCCTTGGAGGAGCAGTCGGCGAGCTTGCCGGGCAGTCCGGAACCGCTGAAGGCGGTCTTGCGCTGCACGAGCTCGCGGGCTTTGCGGGCGGCGTGGCGCGCCTGGGCGGCCAGCACCACCTTGTCGACGATGGACTTCGCGTCTTTCGGGTTCTCCTCCAGATAGTTGGTCAGCATTTCGCCCACCATCTGGTTCACCACACCGGCAATCTCGCTGTTGCCGAGCTTGGTCTTGGTCTGGCCTTCGAACTGCGGCTCGGCCACCTTCACGGAGATGATGGCGGTGAGACCCTCGCGGAAGTCGTCGCCGGAAATCTCGATTTTGCTCTTCTCAAGTTTGTCGAGCAGCTTGTTGTCGTCGGCGTATTTCTTGAGGGTGCGAGTGAGCGCCTGGCGGAAACCCGTGAGGTGCGTGCCGCCCTCGATGGTGTTGATGTTGTTGACGTAGGAGTGGATGTTCTCGGTGAAGGAGTCGTTATACTGCATAGCGACTTCCACGGGCACGCCCTGCTTCTCGCCCTCAATGTAGATGGGCTGCGACGTGATCTTGGTGCGGCCCTCGTCGAGGTGCATGATGAAGTCGCGCAGACCGTTCTCGGAGTAGTAGATCTCCTTGGGATGGCTGCCGTCTTCGTTGGTCCTGCGCAGGTCCTCGATGGAGATGTGGATGCCCTTGTTCAGGTAGGCAAGCTCTTTGAGACGGTGCGCGAGGCGGTCGAACTCATAGACGGTGGTGTGGAAAATCGTGTCGTCGGGCAGGAAGGTGATCTTGGTGCCGCGGTAGTCGCTCGAGCCGAGCACTTTCACGGGGTAGAGGGGCTTGCCGTAGGCGTACTCCTGGATGAAGTGGAGCCCGTCGCGGAAGACCTCGGCGGTGAGGTGCTTGGAGAGGGCGTTCACGCAGGAGACGCCGACGCCGTGCAGACCGCCGGAGACCTTGTAGGAGTCCTTGTTGAACTTGCCGCCGGCGTGCAGGACGGTCATGACGACCTCCAGGGCGGAGCGCTTCTCCTTGGGATGCATGTCGGTGGGGATGCCGCGCCCGTCGTCGAGCACGCTGATGGCATTGCCTTCCAGTATTTTGACTTCGATGTTGTTGCAGAATCCGGCGAGGGCCTCGTCGATGGAGTTATCGACCACCTCGTTGACTAAATGGTGCAGACCGCGGTCGCTGACGTCGCCGATGTACATGGCGGGACGTTTCCGCACGGCCTCAAGCCCTTCCAGAACCTGGATATTACCTGCACCGTAGGTTTCTTCTTTCTCAATCGTATTTTCTAACTCGCTCATTATTAATGGTTTTACTTTTTCTCAAAAAACCTGCAAATATACGAAAAATTTCGGTAGGTTGGGCGAGTTTTTTGCGATTGGCATTCGCTTTTGGCTTTTCCGCTCGCGGGCATGGCATCAGGAACCTTAGAGGCCCTCCAATGCGTTGTCGATTACCTCGAACACGTAGTGGTCTTTGTCGTACACGTGCCCGAAAATCTCTTTGGCTTTCAGGAAATACTCCTTGGCGGCGGCTTTGTCGTGCTCCATCGCGAGAGTGCCGAGGTAGAAGTGCAGGTTGCCGAAAACCTTGTCGTTGTTCACGTATTTCGGCAGCTGCGCCTTGTAAAAGCGGACGAGTTCAAGCTCCCTGTCGGCGAATCGGTATGCCTCCACCATGGCTTGGTAGATGCTCGGGTTCTCGGGGGCTAGTTCGAACAACTTCTTGGTCGTCGCGGATGCCTTTTGGTTGCCAGTGACCAAATAGAGACGCAGCAGGGGCGACAGGTTGTAGTAGTCGTCCGGAATGAGCTTGTCCGCCGTTTCAAAATATTTCAGGGCATTGCGGTAGTCGCCCTTTTCCATCAAGATTTGACCGGTCATGCGGGCAGCATCCCCTTTGAGGTCCTTGTTCTTGTAGAGGTCGTAGGAGGCCTTGGCCTGCGGGAACGCATTGTCGAGCTGATCCGTGAACAGGTAGGCGTAGGCCAAGTTGTAGTGCGCGTCCGCCTTCTTGGGCTCCAGTTCGGTGGCCTTCTTGAGGTAGGGGATGCTCTGCGCGGTTTCCTCTTGCATCAGTAGCGCCACTCCCGTGTTGTGGTAGGTGTTGTAGTCGCTGCATCCGCCGTCAATGGCTTTCTTGCCGTTGTCGATGGCCTTTTGCGTCAGTTCCTCCTCGTCTATAAGCCAGTATTCTCCGTATTTGTTCAGCACTTCAGTGTAGTAGAACGCGAGTCCGCGGTACAGCTTGCAGTTGTCCGGGTAGGCAGCAATCAGTTTGAGCAGGACGCTATCGACTGGAAACGAAAACATGCTGAACGAGCCGTTTTTGCCGCGATAATCCATGACATCCTCGTTCTTTTTCAAATCCTTGAGCGCGAAGGCCTGATGCATGATGCTGGAAACAAAGTAGTTGAGCACGATATCCTCTTTCATAAGCACGACGTCGGGTTTCTCGTTGTCGGGGTCGTCGTTGTCCAGCAGGACGTACGCGGACTCGTACTTTTTCGCGTCGATCAGCTTCTGCGCCGCGGAGAGCACATCGGTTTGGGCTTGGCTGTACCCGGCGAAAGCCAGAAGGGTCAGCAGCAAGGTGGTGATTTTTTTCATCATTTTATCGGGACTTCTTTGTTCCTTTTTCGTGCAGTTGCCATAAGCGGCGCGAAGTCCAGTGAACGCCGCAATGGGAAAACAGCACGGCAAAAATAATGTTTTTCCGCACTATATGACGCGAAAAGTTCAAAAGGTTGCAGTTTTGGGGAGGGAAAATGTTTTTGGTGATAATGCCCCTCACACCGACGGCGTGATGAACACCCGCCAGGAACCGTCTTCTGTTCCCCGCTCGATATATTTTTTCTCAAGCAGTTGGTTGACCAATTTTTTCACCGCCGACATGTTGATGTTGAGATGTCGCTGCATCTCTTCCAACGTGAGAACAGGCTCCGACATCATAAGAACCAGCAGCTTGCTGTAGTTCAGTGATCGGAATTCTATGCGTTCGCC
>JAEEGL012038698.1_pt1 | contig 46865 bp, 42 predicted proteins | sample 9134231 | NCBI WGS metagenome assembly JAEEGL01 (sample SAMN16246548, study PRJNA631951) | gut metagenome | biome: gut microbiome; feature: rumen; material: fiber-attached | host: Bos | place: Iran: Karaj | collected 2018-10
TGGTGGAACGTCGTTCATTTCTTTTCCATCAATGAAGAGTTTACCTTCTGAAATGTCTTCAAGACCAGCAACCATACGAAGAGTTGTTGATTTACCACATCCAGATGGACCTACGAAAACACAGAATTCCTTGTCTTCGATTGTAATGTTGGCATTTGTTACGGCGCGAACGTTTCCGTCGTAGATTTTACCAATGCCTTTAAGTTCTACTTTAGCCATTTTGGCCTCCCATTTAGTGCAAAAAAGCCTTTTTTACACCGTTTATATTATTATAACTATTCTATGCCAGATTTTGCCACAAGTCAAACGAATTTTAGTAAATTCAGCATAAAATTTATCTTGTGGTGACAGATTTGCGCACTTTTCCGGGAGTGACACCAAAGATTTTCTTAAATTCACGAAGGAAGACCTTATAATTCTTTATCCCGTTGTTTTCCAAAAGGACGTTGAGCTTGTCATCTGTATTCCGAAGGTCGCGGTAGAATGAGGCGATTCGAAGCGAGAGGACGTATTCTGTAAATGTCTGGTTTGTATACTGCTTAAAAAGGCGGCACAAATGCTCGGGTGTAACAGAGATTATCGAGGCTGCATGCGAAAGCGAGATTTCTTTTTTATAGTTTTTTTCTACGAACGAAATTACAGGAGAAAGCCTGTTTACGGCAGTTTTACTGTATTTAGGAATTTCATTAAAGTTTGACTTTATTCTATAAGATGAAACCATTTTATATAATAACTCATACATAAGGGATACAAATTTTATTTTACTCCCCTCCCGGCTGCTTGTTTTGGCCTCGAGCATTTTTAAAAGAATTGAACCAAGTTCACCCGATTCATCTTTTGAAAGAAACTGAGTATAAATATAGGATTCTGCATCCGGTTCAATTTCGTTAAGGGAACTTGCAGGTATTTGAAAAAGTATGTGCTTTACATTTCCCTTGAGCTTTGTAGAATGAAGCATGTCGGAATTAACTATAGCAAGACAGCCTTTCTGGAGAACATAAGTTGAATTTTCTATATTAAGTTCAAGTCTGCCTGAAAGGACATAAAGGATTTCTATATGATTATGCCAGTGAAAGGGAGAAAAGAAATTTGTATGCTCGATCAGGTCAAATCTGATTGTAAAATCAAGATCAAAATGCTGCCTGTTTCGGGTTATTATTTCATGTTTGTATGGTTCCATATCAAAATTATACATTTTTAACCCGTAATTAGCAAATGATTTTGACAAAAATATCAAATTTAACCTATTTTTTGCAAGAAAAAACTATTTATTTTTGTAAACATCCTCTATATATTACAAGAAGTTTGTATTTGAATTCGGGCAAAGCCTAAAGTTCAATTTGGGGATACAAAAATTTTTTTTAAAGAGGTGCAAAATGAAAAAAATTTTAGACTGGACAAAGTACATGAAAGCTGCACGAGAAGTCGTTCAGGAAGGATGTGTACTCCTCGAAAACAAGAACAACGTTCTGCCGTTTGCAAAAGGAACTAAGCTTGCAGTTTTCGGAAGGATTCAGAACAACTACTACAAAAGCGGTACAGGCTCAGGCGGAATGGTAAACGTAAGCCATGTTTATGGAATTCCTGAAGGCTTAAAATCAAGCGGACGTGTTGTTCTTGACAGCGAGCTTGAACAGATTTACGCAGACTGGGAAAAAGAAAACCCGTTTGTAATCGGTGAAGGCTGGGGAGCTGAACCCTGGAGCCAGAAGGAAATGAGCGTTTCAAAAGAGCTTGCTCAGAAGATGGCTTTAAAAAACGATGCAGCAGTCGTAATAATCGGACGCAATGCCGGAGAAGATAAAGACAACTCAGAAACAGAAGGCTCATGGTTTTTGACAGAAGAAGAAAAGACAATGCTCAAAAATGTAAGGGCCGCTTTTAAGGAAGTATGTGTAGTTTTAAATACAGCTAACATCATCGACATGAACTTTATAAAAGAGCTTAACCTTGACTGTGTTTTACTTACCTGGCAGGGCGGAATGGTCGGTGGTCTTGGAATTGCAGACATTCTTACAGGAAAAGCTTCTCCTTCTGGAAAGCTTACAGGCACGATTGCAAGAAATATTTCTGACTACCCTTCTTCTAAAAACTTTGGTGATGAAATTGAAAATGTATACGAAGAAGATATTTATGTCGGATACAGATATTTTGAAAGCGCTGCAAAGGATAAAGTACTCTACCCGTTCGGCTACGGTCTTTCATACACAGACTTCTCTATAGAAGAAAAAGATTTTAATCTTGATTTTGGTTCTGACATTCCTAGAATAGGTATTACTGTAAACGTAAAGAATACAGGAAACTCTTTCGGAAAAGAAACCGTACAGATTTATGTAAAGCAGCCGCAGGGAAAACTGGGAAAGCCTGCACTTGTTCTTGCAGATTTTAAGAAAACTTCTCTTCTAAAAAAAGGAAAGTCAGAAAAGGTTTCCTTTGAGTTTAGTCTTTCACGCGTGCGCTCTTTTGATGATACAGGCGCAACAGGAAACATTGATTGTTTTGTTCTTGAAAAAGGCAAATACGAATTCTTTGCAGGAAACAATGTAGAAAACATTTTTAAAATCGGCGAAGTTCTTCTTGATGAAACTATCGTAACAGAAAAAGTTTCTGAAGCATTACAACCTGTAAAAAGTTTTGAACGCCTCAAATCATGCGGCGCAAAGGATGACGGCCAGGTTATTTTTGAAAATGAAAAGATCAAGGCAGTCTCTCCTTACCAGAACGCGCACCGGCAGGAAGAATTAAAGAAACTTGAAGACTTCTTTAAAGATGAAAGCATTGATAAAGAAAGTCTTTCGATTGCACAGTCTCTTTCTGACGAAGATCTTGCATGTATCATACGCGGCGAAGGTATGGGAAGCCCTAAAGTAACTCCGGGAACTGCCGGTGCGTTTGGCGGTGTTTCTGACAGCCTTAAGGCAAAAGGAATTCCTTGTGCCTGCTGTACAGACGGGCCAAGCGGCATAAGACTTGACTCAGGTGCTCAGGCATTCAGTCTGCCAAACGGTACTCTCGAAGCCTGCACATTTAACCCGGAACTCGTAGAAAAGCTTTACCGCTTTACGGCTCTTGAAATGGTTTTCAACAAAATCGATGTTCTTCTTGGCCCTGGTATAAACATCATGCGTCATCCTTTAAACGGAAGAAACTTTGAATATTTTTCTGAAGATCCTTATTTAACCGGAGTCTTTACATCAGCAATAATCCGCGGATTAAATACGCAGGGCGTTACAGGTTCGTTAAAGCATTTCTGCTGCAATAACCAGGAAACCGGAAGAAGAACTTCAAATACAACTTTAAGTACAAGAGCACTGCGCGAAATTTATTTAGTTCCGTATGAAATGGCTGTAAAAAATGGTGCAAGTGTCATAATGACTTCTTACGGCTCTGTAAACGGAATGTGGACTGCAGGAAGCTTTGACCTTAATACCCTCATTTTGAGAAAGGACTGGGGATTTAAAGGAATCGTAATGACTGACTGGTGGGCTGTTGCAAATGATGAAGGCAAAGAGCCAGAAAAGGCAAACACAGCTCAGCTTATGAGGGCACAAAACGACCTTTACATGGTTGTTCCAGAAGCAATTGCAAATACGTTCGGCGACAACACAGAAAAGGCACTTAAAGAAAACACTGTTTCCCGTCTCGAAGCTATAAGAAGCGCTTACAATATCATAAACTTCGTAAAGCACTCTAACGCACAGAAGAGAGCAGACGGAAAAGAGGTCGAAGTTAAAATCAAGCACAGACCTCCAATGCCTATGGACAAGTCGGCAGACAAAATCGTTTACTATGATCTTCGTGACGGACTTACAATTCCTGTGGATAATGTAAACACAACACGTGGAAGTACTTTTGGATTTGGATTAAGTTCAAAAGACCAGAAAAAATACAGGATGACTATAACTTGTGAAACTGTCGGTAATGAAGTAGCCCAGATAAATACAAGCCTTGCATGGAACGGCGTTGTAATCCATACATTCGGTTTTACGGGCGAAAGAAATGGCCGGGAAGTTTCGGAACAGATAGAATTTGAGAGAGCATTCCCTCGCTTTCTGATTCTATCTCTATTCTTCTCTCAGACCGGCCTTAAGTTAAAGGAGATTAAATTTACGACCGTACAGTAATCGTAGTTATTCCCTGTTTAACGTAATTAAATACCTTCTGTATCATTGCAGAAGCGTATTTAAGAGGGTTCTCCCTTATCTTTGCTTCTTCCTCGGCGATTCCTGTAAACAGACCGTCGAGGGCTTTTTCGGTTGCATACTGCGCAAGGTCTACAGTGACAGGTGGACAAGGTTCCTTCTGTCCTGCAATCTTTGCTGCAGTATTTGCAATCTTTCCGTATTTATTATAATTCGTAATAAGTTTTTCCCATGCTTCGTTTGCAGAAACATTCATTACAAGCGGCTTGTTTAAAACAGTATTAACTTTTGGTTTATAAAGATTTACAAGCTTATCGTAGCATTTTTCCCTAAGATATTCTGTTGCAGCATCTTTATTTCCTGTTACGATTTTAATTCCATCGATGACAGTCATCTGTTTGATTGCAGAAACGAAAATGTTTACCGTATCTTTTGCTGCTTCTTCTGCAGTCCTGTTGAGTCTTAAAACAACATCATCAACAAGTGACTGACCACCAGGAATTTTATTTAAAATTCCAAGAATTGGTTTTGCTTCTTCTGGTAAAAGAATTTTAATTGCAGCATTCTTAAAATACGCGTCTTTTTGAGAAAGAGATGAAGAAGCAAATTTGATTCCTTCTTCGAGCGCATCTTTCATTGCAGACACTGCTTCTTCGTTTGTATAAGCCGGAACTTTTTTAACAGATGTTCCGCCATTTAAATCCATAAGTCCGCTTGATAGTTCCTGCAGCGAAGAAAGACAGGAAATGTTTAAGAAACAGACAAGCACAGTAAAAATCAATACAAGATTTTTCTTCATAAATTAAACTCCCTATATATTTTATTTTAACTTCCAGGTTCCATAATCGTCAAGAATTTCTGTTTTCATACTTTCCATTGGACGCCATACTACAGAAAGCGTAAAATAAGGACTAAAATCGTAGTACTGCATTCCTGTTGTAGGCGTAATAAGACGCGGTTCAATCTTAAATTCGCATTTTAAATCCCAGTCATGAAGGTCGTGAGTAATCGCAAAATTGAGTGATTTAAGTTTAAAACCACTGGCCTTTCTGAGAGATTCATCATCAAATCTGAATGAGTTTGCAAGATCTTTAAATATGTTTTCTTCGCCCGGGATTCTTCCAGGATGTCCGAGTGCAGACTGAACGTATCTGTAAAGTACATCGTTTCTCGAAGTTGCACTGAATGAAATATCAAGGAACTTGTTGATTCTGAATGTAATTCCAGGTGTAAAGATAAAATAACTGTTTGTCGGACGTATAAAGTCTATAGAAAGGCTTGTATCAAGTGTCGGGGCAACGCTGATTCTGTTTTTCCATGCCTTAAAATTCTTTGCAGGAAGCGTATATGCTATACTTGCAGACTTTGGAAGAAACTCCTGCGTTGAAGTATCCTGAACCCATCCGGTAGATGTAAAATCAAAAGGGTTTGTATACTGCATGAGATAAGACACCTGGAGCCCTTCATACGAAAGTGCAAGCTTTAATGAATCCGGATGAGAGTTTTCTACATCGTAGTTGTAGGATTCTGTAAAATTTAATTTGCTGTTAAAGAAATTAAATGTAAAGCCCTGTCTTAAAAGCTCTTTTTTCCATGTTGAATCTGTCTTACTTACCTGGCTTACTCCTGCCTCCCCCGTCAATGTTACATATGGAAATTCAAATTTTAATGTTCCGTAATACTTAGAAACCTGCGGAGGCAATGTCGAAGTAATCGTAAGACTCTGCTTAAAATCGCCTCCAAGCTCATTTGCAGCAAGCGTAAGGTCAAGAGAATGCTGCGTAATAGATTCTTCATCATTAAAGTCAACGGTAAGGGTATCCCATTTTGGATTATCCGCATCACCGATAAATTTTGTGCGAAGAAGTTTTACCGAAGTATTATATGTAATATTCGTGTCTTTAAAATTAGGATAAAAAGTAAAAGGCTTTATAGACAGAGAGTTGGTATTAAGAACTTCCATCATAGAAGAAGTATAATCTGCCTTTTTCATTGATTTTACTTCTGAATCCTGGTAACCGCCTGTCGTGGTATCTGTCGAAATATAAGGGTGTGTCTGATATACAGGCGTAAAATCAAGCGTATTATTCATCGTAAAGAAATTATTCTTTACAGAAAGATTGTCCTTAAACTTAACCGGAACTTTTACGTAAATATACGAAGACTGGATTCTGTCCCATTTAAAGTCAGAACCCTTGTTTAAGCCCTGATGCGCATAGTTAAGCTGAGAAACAAACTCAGGATTAATCGAATAATTTAAATCATATTTAAAATCATTTATAGAAGAAACAGAATCAGGAGAAAAATCAATTATTGCAAGACCTTCTTTTTCAAAATCAAATCCCGAAGTTTCCTTCTCTTCCTTTTTTTCTTCTTCTTCTTTTTTCTCTGCGTCTTCTTTTTTTTCAGGAGACAATTCTTCTGGTGGAATCAATTCAACCGGATAAGAAACAGATTTAGAAGAAGTTTTCGTGCTTCCAAGTGATATGAGGCTTCCGTTTATAGAAAGGCTGGTTTTTAAAGGCGTTACCTGTGACGGGAAGAAGAATTTTCTCTGTGCAGTAAAACGTCCTGAAGGATCATAAGACGGAAGATACGGAGAATCCACAAGTTTTGAAGAAAATACGACAGCTGAATTGAATGAAGAAATTGAAACTGATTCAACATAAGGTTTTAAAACTTCTGGAATCTTTAAAGAATAATTCCCTGACAAATCCCATGTAAACGAGGTAATTTCTGCAGAATCAAGTTTCTGCTGTTCCGTTATAGTAGAATTTTCTGCTACAGGATTATTTAAAAGATAAGAGAACCAGTCCATCGTCTCTGATCTGTCACCGTAATCATAATTAAAGAATGGATCAGAATAAATCGGCATCGAAAGCGTAAGGTTTACCGGAGTTGAAATTCCAAGTTTTAAATTTGCCCTGTATCTGAACGGAAGTTCCATTCCCATAAAATTTGATTTTTCGTAATGAGAATCTCCTGCACTGTCAAAAGGCAGATAAACATTATATGCATTTGTCGACTGAAAAACCGTATTACCAAATCCTAAAAGAACGCCGCCTTCAAGCTGGTTGAATATTTTTTTAGGCTTATAAGAACCTTCAAAACCTGTTGCAAAGCCAAGGTTAGAATACCAGTCCGCCATTATCTTTAAGTAATCAGAAGTACTTCCCGTATAAACAGTGTCAAGGTTGTGTAAAATCAAGCCCTGTCTTTCCTGATCCATAAGCTTTGTAGGTTTGATGAAATTAAAGTACTTTGACATGTCATCATCGCTTGTTGTAGTTGCACTTCCTGCAGAACTGTTTTCTGGTTCAAGAGGTTTTCTTCCGTAAAGATACGTTGTTGTCTGGATATAAAATCCGTTTCTGTTTTTAAAACCAAAAACCGGATTAAACAACAGTTCATCTTTAGGGTAATAAAAAGCCGGAAGATATAAAACCGGAATATTATCAAGCCATAAAACTGCATTAAAAAAAGCAAATTCGTTTCCAGGCAAAAGCCAGATTCTTGTTGCCCTGATTTTCCAGTGCGGATGTTTATCATTACAGAAAGTAAGCTCGCCGTTTTTAAAAGCAATAGTTCCGGAGTGATTTCGCGCAAAAACTTCTGAACCTACTACAAGAGTTGAACCCGACGGAAGATTAATTGAGTTTGTCTCTGCCTGAACAATTCTTCCTTCATCAAAAATTCCTTCGAGGGTAGATGTATTGAACAGAACACTTGTTGCACCGATATTTGAAACAGAACCGCTTTTATCTGTCTGTTCCATATTTACGTTGCCTTCTGCATAAAGCATTTCGTGTTTTCTGCTGTAGCTGATTCTGTCGGCACTTATTATTGTCTTTGTCTGTCCCTTTTCTACGCTTATCTTTACAAGGCCTTCAAAAAGAATCAAATCTTCGTCTTTTTCTTTATCCTTTACATTTGAAGTTTTTAATGCGTTAAGAATTGTTACTGTAGTCTGTTCATCTGCAGAACTGTCAGAACTTTCTGCAAAAACAGCAGCGGCAAAAACTGATGCAATGAGAAAAAATAAAAATGTTTTCCTCAAGTTAAACTTCATAAAACCCTATTTATTCTTTTTAAGCATATCCTTTACAAACTGACCCGTAAAGCTTTCCTTTACTTTAGAAACTTCTTCAGGAGTTCCGGTTGCAACAACAGTTCCTCCCCTGAAGCCGCCTTCAGGACCAAGGTCAATTATATAATCTGCCTGGCATATAACATCAAGATTGTGTTCAATCATTACGACAGTATTTCCCTGGTCAACAAGACGCTGCAGAACACTCATCAATTGTTTTACATCTGCAAAATGAAGTCCCGTCGTAGGCTCATCAAGAATATAAAGCGTACGGCCTGTCGAAACACGCGCAAGTTCGTTTGCAAGTTTTACACGCTGTGCTTCACCACCAGATAAAGTTAATGCCGACTGTCCAAGCTGAATATAACCAAGTCCTACACTCTTTAACATTTCAAGCTTACGTGACAGATGCGGAATATGAGCAAAAAAGTCACACGCTTCTTCTATCGTCATATCAAGAACGTCTGTAATGCTTTTCCCTTTATATAAAATCTCAAGAGTTTCTTTATTAAAACGCTTTCCGTTACATACATCACATTTAATGAATACGTCCGGCAAGAAGTTCATTTCGATTGTAATAGTTCCGGCGCCCTGACAGTTTTCACAGCGACCGCCTTTTACGTTAAAGCTGAATCTGCCCTTAAGATAGCCGCGCGCCTTTGCTTCTGGAAGCGATGCAAACAAATCGCGGATTTCGTCAAAAACTCCGACATAAGTTGCAGGGTTTGAGCGCGGGGTTCGTCCGATAGGACTCTGGTCAATGTTAATGACTTTGTCTATATGTTTGATTCCGTCAAGTTTAGAAAAAGCACCTGTCGGATAACTTGTCCTCATAAGTTTATTAGAAACTGCAGGATACAGAACATCACTTAACAAAGTAGATTTTCCGGAGCCAGAAACACCTGTAATACAAGTCATAGCTCCAAGCGGAATTGAAATCGAAATATCTTTTAGGTTGTGTTCCTTTACTCCACTTAAAGTCAAAAAGTTTCCGTTGCCAGCTCTTCTTTTTTTTGGAATCGGCATTGTAATCTTACCTGCAAGATAACGGCCGGTCACACTTTCATCGACTTTCATTACCTGATCAACAGTTCCCGAGGCTACAACCTTTCCACCGTGAACACCAGCACCAGGTCCGATATCGACAATCCAGTCTGCAGTGCGTAGAGTCTGTTCATCATGCTCAACGACAATCACGCTGTTTTTTAAATCTCGAAGATATGTAAGAGTATCAATAAGGCGCTGATTATCACGCTGATGAAGACCGATTGAAGGTTCGTCAAGAATGTACATAACGCCTGTTAAAGCAGAACCAATCTGAGTTGCAAGACGGATTCTCTGAGCCTCGCCGCCAGACAAAGTTCCGGCAGAGCGTTCAAGAGTAAGATAATCAAGACCGACATTCTTTAAAAAGTTAAGGCGCGAATTTATTTCTTTTAAAACCTGCGATGCAATTTCTTTTTGCGTCTTTGTAAGCTTTAGATTTTTAAAAAACTCGATTGAATCGAGCACACTTAACTCGCACAATTCAATTATATTTTTTTTGCCGACTGTAACACCAAGAGCTTCTGGTCTTAGCTTTTTTCCGTGACAGCATGAACATTCTTTGTGTGACATGTATTTTTCAAGCGACTGCTTCATGTTGTCGCCCCACGCTTCGATATAACGTCTGTTCATGTCAGCAAATACGCCTTTCCACGGCTCATTGTATTCTGACATGCCTGTTCCACTCTGCTTGTAATAAACCCAGTGCAAAGTTTTATCAGAACCGTACAAAATTACGTCGCGCTGCTTTTTTGTAAGCTTGTTGAATGGGGTATCAAGACTAAAATCATATGCGTCTGCAACCGCCTTAAAGCGTGTCGTGTTCCATGCGCTTGTCGGATTATACGGAAGGAGTGCATGTTCGTTATAGGATTTTGTTTTATCCGGAATCATAAGGTCTTCGTCAAATTCCATTTTTTCACCAAGGCCCGTACACTCAGGACATGCACCGAACGGATTGTTAAAAGAAAAAAGGCGCGGCTGTAATTCTGGAATTGAAATACCGCAGTCAGGACACGCATTTTTCTGAGAGAACATTACTTCTTCATAAGTTGCAGCATCTTTTTCTGAGCCTTTCGTTACTAAAATCATTCCGTTTGCACTTTTTAAAGCAGTCTCAACAGAATCTGCAAGGCGCTTTCTGATATCTGCTTTTAAAACGATTCGGTCGATGACAAGTTCTATCGTATGTTTTTTCTGCTTATCAAGTTTAATCGAATTATCAAGCTCACTCATAACGCCGTCAATGCGGGCGCGGGCAAACCCTGCCTTAATGGCATCCTCAATCACCTTCTGATGCTCGCCCTTTTTTCCTCGGATAACCGGAGCTAAAATCTGAACCTTAGTTCCTTCGTCCCAGCCGACAATCGTATCGATAATCTGATCAACACTCTGCTCATGAATTTCGCGCCCGCAGTTTGGACAGTGCGCAGTTCCGATTCTGGCAAACAAAAGACGATAGTAGTCATAAATCTCTGTAACAGTTCCGACAGTTGAACGCGGATTTTTGTGAGTTGTTTTCTGTTCAATAGAAATTGCAGGAGACAAGCCTTCGATTAAATCGACATCAGGCTTATCCATTGTTCCAAGGAACTGACGGGCATATGAAGAAAGGCTTTCTACATAACGGCGCTGACCTTCTGCAAAAAGGGTGTCAAACGCAAAACTTGACTTTCCCGAACCCGAAAGCCCTGAGACAACAACAAGCTTATTGCGTGGAATATCAATATCTATATTCTTAAGATTATGCTCGCGGGCCCCGCGAACACTTATTTTTTCGCCATCAACTGGATTTATGTTCATAATCCATTATTATAGTAGAAAATGAAGGTCTGCGCTATAGGTCCAACGAGTGCATTCCATTCTCAACTAACACAGATTATTCTCGTTGGTTAGCGATTTTTCAAATCTCTCTTTCGCTTTTCGGGAAAACCTTTATTCCAAGAATCTCCTGTTCTTTAGAAACAGTAACAGGTGCAAGAACAGCTCCCAGAAGTTTTTCTCCTGTCTTATTTGAGTTTGACTCATATTTTTCTTTTATAGCCTCTGCTTTTTGATCTGTAAACTGTTTTAAAAGCTCATACGCATCATTATAGTCTTTTACTAAAATCCACAACTGGACTGAAAAAATATTTGAAATGAGATTTGAACCAAAATAAAAACGGTTAGAGTTCTCGTGCTCTTTGTGGCTTGAAATTCCGTTGGCAAACAGTAACCCCTGAAAAATCGAACAATCCTGCCACGATGCAAAATTACAGAAAAGCTGACTGCGCTCCCCCTTCCTGCAGCACTCAAAATATTCTTCATCAAAATGTTCATCAAGAGCAGAAGTTTCATCAAGAATTTCTTCGCCGTTTTCATCAGTCTGCTCTTTTACAGGTTCTCCACTGCCACCACGCGGCTCAGAGATTTTTACAACAACAAAAATAAACAAAAAAAAGATAATAAAACTTGCTATTACAGGAATATCCATCTTTCCCTCCGGCCACCTCTCACCGCAATTGTGCATGATACTATAACATAGTTATTTTTGCAATGTAAGAAGATTTTGCCAAATTCCGTCTTATCGCTTATAATATTTTCTATGGAACTTACTCAAAACTTAAAGATTGAACTTTTTAAAAAAGCATGTGACATGCTGAATTTTTCTTACACGCCGTATTCAAATTTTAAAGTTGGTGCTGCCCTTTTGTGTCAGGACGGAAAAATCTTTGGCGGCTGTAATATCGAAAATGCCGCTTACGGGCCTTCTAACTGCGCAGAGCGTACTGCTTTCTTTAAAGCTGTAAGCGAAGGTCACTTAAAATTTGACGCGATCATGATTGTAGGCGGACCTGAAGGAAACATTAAGGATTACTGCCCGCCTTGTGGTGTCTGCCGCCAGGTTATGATGGAATTCTGTAATCCCGACACGTTTAAGATTTTACTTGCAAAGTCAGAAAATGATATAGTTGAATACACTTTAAAAGAACTTCTGCCGCTTGGATTTGGCAATGCAGATTTACAGAAATAGGAAATATATATGTGCAAAAAGTGCGGAACACCAATTACAATTGAAAACATAACACGTTCATCCACATGTCCTGACTGCGGAAGAGACCTGCATACATGTATAAACTGCAGATTCTATTCTCCGGGAAGTCACTACGACTGCCATGAAACGATTGATGAGCTTGTAAAAGACAAAGAAAAATCAAATTTCTGCGATTTTTTTAAAGTAAACTCTTCAATAGGAAAGTCTGCTTCTCCTGATTTAAATTCAGCTTATAAAGGCACATCTCAGGACGACAAAGATGCAAAGGCCCGCGCAGCATTTGATGCACTTTTTAGCTGACAGTCGGCATAAGACTTACTTCGCCAGGAGACAAAAATGAAAATTAAAAAACATCTGACTACATTAATTATTATTATTTCTCTTTTTATCTTTCAAGGCTGCATGATGACATTTACTTTTATTAAGGCTATGGAATCCTACAAGGATGAAAAGACTGTATTTGTAGTTTTTGAAGGAATTTATTACCATAAGGCTTCCTGTAAAGAAATAAAAAAGAAACAAAAGACCGGGCTTCCCCGCAGAGAAGCCATAGATCAGGGCTATACTCCCTGCCCTGTCTGTGATCCGGATAACTAGATTTTTACCATATAAAATTGTACTTAAAAAAATTCCACAACTCTAATTCTTATGATATAATAGAAGAATGAGTACAAACAGAATAACAATCACACTCCCGAACGGGAAAACTCTTGAGACAGCACCTGGCTCAAGAGCAAAAGATTTTATTGATGCTTTGACGAATGAACCGGAGACAGTTTATGCAGTTAGGGTCAATAACCAGATATGTTCGCTTAACAAATCAATTATTACTGATTGCGAAGTTGAACCAGTTTTAGCAAAAAGCAAAGATGGTGCAGAAGTTTACAGACGCACTCTTTGCTTTACAATGGAAGCTGCAATGCACGAAATAGATCCGAAATATAGGCTCTTAATCGGACACAGCCTTGGTTACGGATATTACTACACGCTTGCAGACGGAAACGCAATCCATCCGCCTCTAATCGAAAAATTAAAGACAAAGATGCAGGAGCTGATTTCTAAAAATCTTCCAATCGAAACATCTTCTATGTCATACGCTCAGGCAATTGAACTTTTTGAACGCCAGGAACTTAATGACACAAGAAACCTTCTTCGTTACAAGTGCCCTCCGAGAGTAGAAATAAACTGCCTCGGAGAATTTACAGATCTCTACTACGCTCCTCTTTTAGTTTCTACAGGCTATCTTAAGACCTGGGAAATCATGAAATACGGACAGGGATTCCTTTTAAGATTCCCTACATCATCAGAACCGGATGTCCTCCCGGAATTTCATGACATTCCGCAGTTGTTTAAGACTTATGAAAAATACAAGAAATGGGGAAAACAGATTGGAGTTACAACAGCAGCGTCCCTCAATGAACTTGTTAAAAACCGTAAGGTAAATGATTTTATCAACATCTCAGAAATTTTCCAGCAGAAATGTATTTCTGACATCGCACAGCAGATTCAGGATAAGGGAAAAGTAAAGGTTGTTTTAATTGCAGGGCCTTCAAGTTCCGGCAAAACGACGAGCGCAAAAAAGCTTGCCCTCGAACTTCAGGCAATCGGTTACAATCCAAAAGTAATAAGCCTTGACTGCTATTATGTTGGCCGCGACAAAACACCAAAAGACGAAAACGGAAACTACGACTACGAATGTCTTGAAGCGCTCGACGTTCCACTTATTAACCAGAACCTCGTTGATCTCTTTGACGGAAAGACAATCACTCTTCCAGAATATGATTTTGCAACAGGAACAAGACAGCCTGGAACAAAACAGATTACACTCGGCGAAAACGATATTCTCATCATGGAAGGTATTCACGGACTTAACGACAAGCTTACACCGCTTGTTAAACCGCAGTTTAAGTTTAAGCTCTACCTTTCTGCCCTTACTCAGCTTAACTTTAACGAACACAACAGAATTTCTACAAGTGACAACCGCCTTATACGCCGTATTGTCCGTGATTCTCAGTTCCGCGGAAAGTCAGCTGCAGAAACAATCGGAATGTGGGACAGCGTTCAGAAAGGTGAAAGACTTCACATCTTCCCGTTCCAGAACAACGCAGATGCAATCTTAAATACAGCACTCGACTATGAGCTTTCTGTATTAAAGATTTTTGCTGAACCGCTTTTAAGAAGAATTACTCCTTTAGAAAAAGAGTATTCAGAAGCGTGCAGACTTTTAAGATTCCTTGATATATTCCCGACTATCGATCCTACAGAAGTTCCTGACAGATCGATTCTCCGCGAGTTTATCGGACATTCGGCATTTAAATACTAGCCGGTGTTGCGTAATAAATTACGCATCTTCTTAAAAAAACAACGCCCGGAGATTTCTTTTAGAAAACTCCGGGCTATTTTTTTATTCGCTTCTATTTTTACATTATTTTATAATTTCTCGCTGGAGGATTTATATCAACTTCTTTTCTGCAATGCGAGCGCTTATTGTTTCATCAATAATTTCTTCGTTTTCCTTTTCTTCTTCCTTAGAATAAAGCTCTTTCTGCTTTTCCTTTAATTTTTCAAGGCTCTGTGTTTTCTGCAGACACTTTTTAAAAACCTCACGTTTTGCATCTGTAATTATCTTTGCCTGTGCAAGGTCTTCTAAAAGCTTGTTTTCCTGCATCTTTAGAAACAGAAAAAACTGCTGCCCCTGTGTTATCAAAGAAAAATCAGTAACTCCCTTTAACTCTCCTTTCGCCTTTGTATGCTGCAGCGCAAGAGTCTGCAGATCATTCTGTATTCTGGTCTCTTCAGAAACGGCTTTTCCAAGTTCAATCTGGGCCTGCTCCTGTTCAAATTTTCTCAGAGAAAGTACGTCTTCAAGCTCAAACTTAAACGGCTTCATTCTCTGCTATTTCCTGTTCCATCTCTGCTTCTTCTATTGCAGAAACAGCATCGTATTCCTCTTCTGGAATTTTTATACCAGAAAGCTCTGACAGTTTTTGAATCGAATCATTCATCGTACAGTGATCCGTTTTTTTCTGCATGAGGAATTTTTCTATTTCTTCATGCATATCAATTGCCTTATCAATTTCTGGTGAAGTTCCTTTTTGATATGCACCTGTCGTAATCATAAGTTCATTCTGATCATAGATTGCAACAAGTCTGCTTATCTCACTCGCAGCATCAATAAAAACAGGGCCGTTAACTTTATCAAAACGACGGCTTACACTCATCGGAACATCAATTGCCGGATAATGTTTTCTATCTGCAAGTTTTCTGTTTAAGATGATGTGTCCGTCAATCGTACCGCGAACATTATCTGTAATCGGTTCGTTAAAATCATCCCCGTCAACTTTTACCGTATAAAATGCAGTAATCGAACCTTTTTCGTTTGTACCCGTTCTTTCCATAAGCTTCGGAATCAAATCAAATACGCTTGGTGGATATCCTTTAAGTGCAGGAGGTTCTCCGTTTGCAAGTCCTATTTCTCTCTGCGCCTGTGCAAATCGTGTAACAGAGTCAAACATCATCATTACATCTTTGCCCTGGTCACGAAAATATTCTGCAATCGCAGTTGCAACATAAGAAGCTCTTAAACGCGAAATTGCAGGTTCATCACTCGTTGCAATTACAACAACACTTTTCTTTAAACCTTCTTCGCCCAGATCTTCGCGAACAAAGTCCATAAGCTCACGACCTCGTTCTCCGATAAGTGCAATTACATTTATATCTGCGTTTGTATTTTTTGCAATTGTAGCAAGAAGAGTTGTCTTACCTACACCGGTTCCGGCAAAGATACCCATTCTCTGTCCTTTACCTACGGTTAAAAGAGTATCGATTGCACGAACACCTGTCGAAATACGATCTACAATCGGACGACGGTTCATTGGAGAAGGCGGATCTGCGATGACTGGATAATATGTATCGCAGGCGATATCACCTTTTCCGTCGATAGGACTTCCTACGGCGTTTACAATTCTTCCTAAAAGTTTTTTTCCTACAGGAACGTGTAAAGTTGAACCGGATGCAATAACGTCACATCCTACTTCGATTCCGCGTGTATCACCAAAAGGAGAAAGATGAACTTCTGTATCTTTTACACCAACAACTTCTGCCTTAACGCTTGTATTTAAACTCGGAATTTTTATCGTACAGATTTCGCCGACAACACATCGTGGTCCCTGGCTTATAACTTCAAGCCCGATGACAGAAGTAACTTTACCGATGTATAAAATTGTCGGAGTTTTTTCTACGCGGTCAATATATTTGTGTAAGTCAAAAGCTACATTATATGAAGATTTCATTTTCCCACCCTATCTAAAATCTTGCTATATCTTATGTAGTCGGAATATCTGATTTTGCAACTGTCTTAACAGGAGATATTTCAAGAATCTTCTGTTCAAGTTCTGTAAGCTGACTCGAAATACGTGCATCAATTGCACCAAAGTCTGTCTCTACAATACAGCCGCCTTTTTCTACAGTAGTATCTTCCATTACTGTAATTCCCTTTACAGCTTCTACTCTTTCTATAAAATCGTGAATATGATCTGTAGTAAGTTTTACGTCTGCAAGGTTTACACGAATTGTAACATCTCCGCGGCCTTTTACTTTCTTAAGAGCCTGGAGAACGTTATTCATAATTACAGTCTTCTGGTTTTCAGAAATAATTTTTACAACCTTTCGTGCGATAAGTACGACGAGTTCAACAATCTGATATTCTGTTTCGTTTAAGATCTCTTCTCGTCGCGCCATTACAGCATCAAGAACATTGTGCATTCTTTCGATAAGACGCTGCGCTTCTTTATTTCCTTCCTGATAACCAGCTTCATAGCCTGTATCATATCCTTCTTTTTTAGAAGCATTTATAATCTTATCACGTTCTGCCTGAGCTTCGGCGATAATCTGATCTGCCTGAGCCTGTGCATCTTTTACAATCTGCGCAGCGTTTGTTTCTGCCTGTGTTTTTATAATCTGAGCCTGATCTGTCTGGCGCTTAACTTCGGCAAAGGCCGCTTCTTCTGCTTTCTTTACGATTTCGTCTGCAGCAGCCTGCGCTTTAGAAAGCATTCCCTGTTTTTCAATTTCGAAATTCTTTTTATATTCTTCTGCTTCACGACGAAGGTCATCTGCAGTAGGTCCTGTGTACTCAGGTTCTTCTTCTACAACCTCTTCGACAACAGGTGCATAATCATGCAGGAGCTTTAACTGAAACTTTTCTTCTTTTGTCTTTATTTCATTCTGACGAAATACAGTTTTTGCCATTTTCCTATCCTACTTAAATTAACATCATGTAACAAGCTCGTCTTCTCCAGAGCGGGCAATAACGATATCTCCCTTCTCTTCGAGACGTCTGATTGTAGATACGATTTTCTGCTGGGCTTCTTCTACGTCCTTCAAACGTACAGGTCCCATAAATTCCATATCTTCCTTTAACATACTTGCAGCACGCTTTGACATGTTGCGGAATATCTTATCCTGAACTTCGGTATCAACAGACTTAAGCGCTTTTGCAAGTTCCTGTGTATCGACTTCGCGAAGTACTTTCTGAATAGAACGGTCGTCGAGCATAACGATATCTTCGAATACGAACATTCTCTTTTTGATCTCTTCTGCCAAATCCGGATCTTCTTCTTCGAGAGATTCGATGATAGCCTTTTCAGAAGAACGGTCAACAAGGTTGAGAATTTCAACGATAGATTCAACACCACCGGCAGCCGTGTAGTCTTCTGAAGAAAGTGTAGAAAGTTTTTTCTCAAGAACGCGTTCAACTTCGCGCAATACATCAGGTGATGTACGGTCCATCGTTGCAAGACGCTTAGAAACTTCAGGCTGCATTTCTTCCGGGAGGTTCTGCAGGATAATTGCGGCTTTTCCCGGTTCGAGATAAGCAAGGATCAAGGCAATTGTCTGCGGATATTCCTGCTGAATAAAGTTGAGCAAGTGGGCCGGGTCTGTTCGGCGGATAAAGTCGAACGGACGAACCTGAAGGCTCGATGTAAGACGGTTGATGATATCGATAGCCTTCTGACTTCCCAAAGATTTTTCGAGGAGTTCGCGCGCATAATCGATACCACCGGTCGTGATAAAGTTCTGAGCATTCATCAAATCCTGGAATTCTTCGAGGACCTGATCTTTTATTTCTGCATCGACTGTTTCAAGTCTGGCAATTTCAAATGTTAATGTTTCTACTTCATCTTCGCGAAGGTGTTTCATGATTTCTGATGAAACATCACTTCCTACAGAAACGAGGAAGATAGCTGCTTTCTGTCTTCCGGTAAGGCTCTTAAAATCCTTACCTTTTTTTGATGAAGGACTCGAAGCAGGTTTTAATGTTCCCGGCTTTGGAACTGGCTTAGGATTACTTTTTGGTTTAGCCTGTGCTTCTTCTGCCATATACTATTCCTCCATCAACCATGTACGTATGAGCATAGCAACATCTTCCGGATGTTCTTTTGCCATAGCAATGGCGTTTTCCTGAAGTTCTGCGCGACGTCTTTCTTCGACAGACATCGTAACTTCCATACCTTCGTTCTGTGCATCCTGAAGAGCCATGATACGAGCCATTTCCTGACGTCGTCTTTCCTCTTCTGCCTTGATGCGTTTGCGGCGTTCAATTTCGCGGCTGATAAATCTGTAGAGAATGAATGCAACAAGTACAAGTGCAATACCAATCAATACGATGATTATAGTCATCTTTGTCTGGTTTGCTTTTCTTATTGCTTCGTTTTCTGCTTCAAATTCTTCTGTATGGTCAATTGCAACATTTCTTACTGTTACAGAATAACCTTTAGCCCTGTCATATCCGATAGCATCCTGTACAAGGTCTGCAATCTGTTCAAGTTCTTCTTTCGGAACCGGAATATAATTTCTTATGATGCATCCCTGATCATCAAACTTAAGGTTATGATTTTTGTCATATTCCTTTGTCCATGTTCCGTCAACGTTAACAGAAACGGTAACACGGTCGATTGTTGGATGAACAGTCTCTGTTATATTATCGGTATTTACTATGAAATTTTGAGTAGTCGCAGTTTCTGTCTGACGTCCGATTACGTTGCTGTCTTCTGCATAAACAGGAGGATTGTTTCCTTCTGGTCCGACAGGTCCCTGAGGATTAAATCCTGTTCCCTGCCATTCGCGTGTAACCGTGTTTGAAGAAATAGCAACAGACTCCTTGATTTCTGATTCATCATAAGGAGTATCAGGATCATTTGGTTTTAATACAAACGGACTGTAACGAACTGACTCAATTTTTTTCTCAGACATATTCATGTCGATTTTAATATTGATTTCAGGAATTCGTTTTTCACCTTTGATGCTCTGCAACTGTTTTAAAATCTGAGCGCGGTAATAAACTTCCTGCTTCTGAATGAATCTCTGTTCTTTTTCGATACGAGAAAGACGCTCGAGTTCTTCAAGACCTGCATCATCGTTTAAAACATTTCCTTCTGAATCTGCAATAGTAAGGTCTTCTTTTTTAAGTCCGCTTACTGCAGTAAGAATTATTTTTTCAAGTCCCTTAATCTTTCTCTTATTAGTCGGCATGTCACTCATCGGGGTAAATGTAAGTATGACACTCGCGCTGATAGGATTCTGCTGAGACTTAAACACTTTATCTGGAGGGAGATCAAGTGTTACATCTGCTTTAACGATATCTTCGATTGCTTCTATGTGCTGTTCAAGAGCTTTCTTTATCGCGATACTTTTCTTAACATTCTGATCTGCATCTGTTGTTGACCAGCCTCTGTCAAAATATCCTGCAAAAGGATCAATGTTAGACGGAACAAGACCTTCTGTAATAAGAATGTCTTTCATTCGTCTTGCAGTTGCTTCATCCTTTACGCGAATAAAACCTGCGCTGTCAACATCTGCACTTACGTTTTCTTTATCAAGACGCGTAAGAATCTGAGCCTGTGCATCGCCTGTCACAGGTGCGCTAAAGAGTTTAACAGTTGTAGGCTGAGACGAAAATCTGAATCCAAGCACAATCGCAACAACGACTGCAAGGACAACACCGATAAGAATACCTTTTTGTAATATGGACCACTTCGCCCATTTTTCCTTTAAACTGGAAACGAGCTTTTTGAACCATTCGTTCATCTGACCCCTCCCGTGAACGAATAATATAAACAAGTTTACTTATTTTGTTAAATTATACCATCAAAATCAAATTCTGAAAAGAGAAAAATTAAAATATTTTTCCTATAAAATGCATTTAAAATACAAAACCCCGCAGGCTTTTTTGCGGGGTTAATCTACAAATTATCTTGTAGTCGTTATTTCATTCCAGCCGGTAACTACCCTGTCAATGACAGTTTTTGCAAGACTCAGTGACATCTGAGATTTTGCAAGCGCTCCGGTAATTTCATGAATCTGAACGCTGTCCGGATCTGTCATGGCTCTTTCTTCAAGGCGGCCAACTTCAAGCTGCTGGTCATTCATTTTAGAAACAGCTTCCATGAGAAAGTCACCGAAAGACTTTTTTGTCTTTTCTGCTTCTACATCGCTTATTGTATTTAAATTCCTCGTTACAGATACATAACCTGCATCCATAAACGGCTTATTAATCTGTGCTGAATTAAAACTATTTACCGTCATTTTTTCCCCCACTCAAACTTAACCCATTTACCTGCCAATTTCAAGTGCTGCAGAGAACATTGATTTTGCACTTTCAATTACAGTTGTATTTGCTTCATAAGCGCGGCTTGACGCGATAAGGTCTACCATTTCGTTTACGATGTTTACGTTAGGATATTCAACATAACCTTTTTCAGGACCAGATTTGATTGCATCCGGATGATCAGGGTCATAGATCAAAGTTCCACGGCTTGTGTCTTTTACGATTTCTTTTACTTTTACACCTTTTCCCGGACCGTTATCAAGATTTTCAGGAAGATACGGTGTTCTGAATGTAGGCTTTTCTGCTACGGGAGCAAATATTACGCGTGATCTCTTATACGGACCACCATCCTGAGTGCGTGTTGTAGACGCATTTGCGATATTGTCAGAAATTACATCACTTCTTAATCTTTCTGCTGCAAGTCCTGTTGATGCAATGTTAATACTGGTAAATAATCCCATAGTTTATTCCCCCTTAAATGATTCCCACCTTACGAATCTTATCTGATTGCAGCCATTGCTGTCTTTAACTGTGAAAACTCGTGGTTTTCGATAAGACAGAACATTTTGTACTGCATGTTTGTTTTAACAATGGTCATAGCTTCTGTTTCTACGTTTACATTGTTACCGTTCGGCTTTTCTGTCGAAACATAGTCAACGACACGCTGCGGTTTAACAGTTCTGTAATCTATTACATTATTTGCTTTAAAATGTAATGGAGATGTAGTTTTAAGCTCAAATGCGTTTCTTGCCCTTTCTTCCGATTCAAAAGCCTTCTTAAGTTCACTCTCAAAGTGTACTTCTGTACGCTTATAGTTTTCTACGCCGGCATTTGCAATGTTATTTGCAGCAACATTCATCCTTAACGAAGAAACATCGAGAGCTCTGTTTAATAAATCAATTGAACGTGTAAAAGAATTCATACCTTAATTGTCGGATTCTTAAAAAAGTAGTTTAGCGTTTTTTTAAGATATCAAGGCTGAATTTACTCAAGACCCGGCATAAAAACCAGGGACCGGCACAAATGACGCAAAAAAACTAAAGGATATAGCGTGAAAGATCCTCATTTCCGGCAACTTTTTCGACTTTCTGGTCGACATAGGCTGCATCGATGGAAATAGTTTCTCCCTTGTGCTCGTCGGCTTCAAACGAAATCTCGTCTAAAACCTTTTCCATTATGGTATGGAGGCGGCGCGCACCGATATTTTCGCTTTTAGAGTTTACTTCTTCTGCCATAGAGCTTATATGGTCAATCGCATCATCGGTAAAGTCAAGTTTTACGCCTTCTGTTGCAAGAAGCGCCGTATACTGCTTTATAAGCGCGTTTTTAGGCTCCGTAAGGATGCGTTTAAAATCATCTTTGTTAAGAGAATCAAGTTCAACTCGAAGAGGAAAACGACCCTGAAGTTCAGGAATAAGGTCGCTCGGCTTTGACATGCTGAACGCTCCGGCTGCGATAAAAAGAATGTGCTTTGTATCAACAACGCCCCACTTTGTATTTACATGACAGCCTTCTACGATAGGAAGAATATCACGCTGAACGCCTTCGCGGCTTACATTTGGTCCGTGGCCTTCACCGTGAACCGCAATTTTATCGATTTCGTCAATAAATATGATTCCCGACTGCTGGACACGCTCTCGCGCAATGTCTGCAGCTTTATCAGCATCAACCATGCTGTCTAGAACCTGTTCTGTTAAAATCTTTCTTGCTTCTGCAACCGTCACAGTACGCTGCTTTTTTCTGGCTCCGTTCATCATTTCCTGGATATTCTGCATTGCACTTTCTATATCATCGATTGAACCGCCTGTCATTATGCTCATAGAACCTTTTGGCATTGAGCTTACAGTTATTTCTACCTCACGGTCTTCAAGTTTTCCTTCCCTGAGCATCGCACGAAATTTTTCTCGTGTAGAACTCATGGATGCGGCTTCTATTTTTTCTTTTTCTTCGTCTTCAACTGATTTTTCCTGTTTCACTTCCGGCTTAAAACCAAAAATATTTCCAAGAACATTCCCTTCTTTCTTTTTTTCGCTTCCGGGTAAAAGAAGGTCAAGGATTCTTTCTTCTACTTTATCCTTGCAGTTTTCACGAAGCTGTTCTTCCATTTCCTTTTTTACGTTGTTAAAGCCGACAGCCATGAGATCGCGTACCATAGATTCAACGTCGCGGCCTACATAACCTACTTCTGTATATTTAGTTGCTTCAACTTTTAAAAAAGGAGCGTTGCAGAGTTTTGCAAGGCGTCGTGCGATTTCTGTCTTTCCTACACCGGTAGGTCCTATCATAAGAATGTTTTTTGGAGTGACTTCTTCTTTCATGTCTTCAGAAAGCATGAGTCGTCTCGTTCTGTTTCTTAATGCAACGGCAACAGCCTTCTTTGCATTTTTCTGACCGATTATATATGAATCAAGTTTTTCTACAATCTGGCGCGGAGTTAATGTCTCAGCTATATTAACCTGTGCAACTTCTTTTTTTTCTTCGTTCGGATTTACAAGTACAAAATCGTTCATTTTTATCCTCTGATATTTTTAATTTATAGTTCTTCTACTACGATATTTGAATTTGTATAAATACAGATTTCGCCTGCAATTTTAAGACTCTTTTCTGCAATTTCCTTTGCGCTTAAAGATGAACCGTCAAGATAAGCAAGAGCTGCAGAATATGCGTAGTTTCCGCCTGAACCGATTGCAAGAACGTCATTTTCAGGTTCGATTACGTTACCGTCGCCGCTTATAAGAAGGATTTTTTCTTTATCTGCAACGATGAGCATTGCTTCAAGTTTCTGGAGCGAGCGTTCTGTCCTCCACTGCTTTGCAAGCTCAACTGCGCTCCTTGTAAGATCCCCGTTATATTCCTTTACTTTGTCTTCAAATTTATCAAGAAGCGTAAAAGCATCTGCAACAGAACCGGCAAAGCCTGTAAGGATTTTACCGTCATATATTTTTCTTACCTTTCTTGCATTTCCCTTGCATACAGTGTTGCCGAGCGTTACCTGACCATCACCGGCCATTGCAACTTTTCCGTCTTTTCTTACTGCAATAACAGTCGTGCTTCTTATTTTTGTCTTACTCATTTTTTCCTCCATGCGGATGAGCTTTTCTGTAATCTTCTTCAATTTTTTTTCTTGTCACATGAGTATAACGCTGTGTAGTCGAAATACTTGCATGTCCCAAAAGAGCCTGAACTTTTCTGATATCAAGTCCCTCGTTAACCAGAGCCGTTGCAAATGCATGACGAAAATCATGAGGCGAAAAATGATGGTTTATTCCCTCGACGCTCGTATACTTTGATAAAATCCATGCAACGCCACGGGTTGTAAGCACAGTACCATTTCTGTTTACAAAAATACTCTGCAGTTTTTTACCCGGAAACTTCTGCTTTAAAAATTCTTCCCTTTCAAGAAGATACAGTTTTAGAGCTTTAACTGCGTCTTCTTCAAAAAAAACAATTCTGTCCTTATTGCCCTTACCGGTTATTCTTGCCCTCGTATAACCCGGCGCAAAATTCTTAAAGGTAAGCGAACACATTTCACTTACACGGCAGCCAGACGAATAAAGCATCTCAAAAAGAGCCCTGTCGCGTGCGGGCCATAAAAGCCCGGTATTTTCGGGGCTCGAACACACGCTGTACATTTCTTTCTGCGTAACGACCTGATGGTAAGGCTTATCCATCTTTACGGTCTTTAGCTTTAGAGCCGGATTATCATTAATATAACCAAATTTCTTGCAATAGGCAAATAAGCCCCGCACGCTTGCAATAAAGCGGTTTATAGTGGCGCTTTTGCTTTTTAATTCTGACATACACGGAATGGCATACCTTATGTCGTTAAAAGTATATTCATCGGCATATTTTTGAGAGCCGCAGAACGACATGAATTTTTCGAGGTCGTTTCTGTAGGAATTTACCGTGTTGGAAGAATATCCCTTTATTGTCTCAAGATACAGCAGAAACTCCTCTACTGCATCAGATATTAAAATTCTTTCGCCCATCTAAAAATCTATTTTTCTGCAGCTTCCTTTGCAAGACGCTCTGCTTCGTTTTCTTTTGCAAGAGCTTCTTTCTGCGCTTCTTCTACAGCTTCTGTTACAGAGTGCAGGTAATCGCAGTCCGGGTTGATACAAGATTTATATGAACCGTTTTTCTTGTCGTATTTTTCTACAAGGAACCAGCCGCATTTTGGACAATACTGATCAATCGGCTTAAAGTGCGAAATAAAATTACATGTCGGATAATTCGTACAACCGTAAAATTCTTTTCCACGTCCCTTTGTCTTTCTTGCAACGATTTCACCGTTACAGCCAGGCATAGGACATTTTGCAAGCGGAATTGACTTAGTATTGTGACATTCCGGGAAGCCCGAACATGCAAGGAAGAAACCGAATCGTCCGAGTTTTTTTACCATCGGCTTTCCACATTTGTCACAGATTTTATCTGTCTGTTCATCAAGGAAGCCTTTTACACTTTCCTGTTTTTCCATTACATCATCTACGCGTGTTTTAAACGGTCCGTAGAAATCTGCAATCATATTGTTCCAGACAAGCTTATCCTGTTCTACACTATCAAGTTCATTTTCTACTTCTGCAGTAAATGCTTCGTTAATTACATCAGGGAATGACTCTACTAAAATCTTGCAGATCATTCTTCCAAGCTGAGTCGGAACAAGCTGCTTGTTAACACGTGTTACATAGTAGCGGTCAAGAAGAACAGAAATAATCGGAGCATAAGTAGAAGGTCGTCCGATTCCCTTTTCTTCGAGCGTCTTTACGATGGATGCATCTGTAAAACGCGCAGGTCCCTGTGTAAAGTGCTGTTCAGGATAGAATTTAGAAGCAGAAAGCTCTTCGCCTTCTTTGAGAGAAGGAAGGTTTCCTGTCGAATCTTCTTTTGATGACAAAAGGTGAATTACATGATAAAAACCTTTGTCCACGATTTTACTTGCACTTACTCTAAATACAGCATCGCCGGCCTGAATCTCTACGCTTGTAGTACGAGTTTTTGCATTGTTCATCTGGCTTGATACAAAGCGTTCCCAGATGATTGTATAAAGGCGCAGCTGGTCACGTGTAAGATATTCTTTAACCGACTCAGGAGTATAAGTTACATAAGTCGGTCTGATACCTTCATGGGCATCCTGTGCACCTTTTCCGACAGCATACTGAATCTGTTCAGGTGGTAAATCTTCAGGATAGTTTTTAGAAATCCAGTCACGAACTTCGTCTAAAGCAGTCTGCGAAATACGAACAGAGTCTGTACGCATGTAAGTAATAAGACCTACACGGCTTTCTCCGATATTAATACCTTCATACAACTGCTGTGCAATCTGCATTGTCTTTCTCGAAGTAAAACCAAGCTTGTTTGCAGCAGACTGCTGTAATTTAGAAGTCGTAAAAGGTGCCTTAGGACGAACAACCTTATCTGTATACTTTATTGCAATTACCTTACAGTCTGCATTCTTTATTTCGTTTATGATGTCATTAACCTGGGTTTCGCTTTTAAGTACAGGCTTTTCACCTTTGTAAGTGACCAGCTGCGCCGTAAAAGATGATTTTCCCTTTACGAAATCTGCATCAAGCGACCAGTATTCTTCTGGTAAAAAGTTTTCTACTTCTTCTTCGCGTTCACAGATAAGACGAAGTGCAACCGACTGAACACGACCTGCAGAAAGTCCATTCTTTACTTTACTCCACAAAAGCGGACTTAAGTTATAACCTACAAGGCGGTCAAGAACACGGCGCGCTTTCTGAGCGTTTACCTTTGACTCAATTATTTCACCAGGATTTTTAACAGCCTCTTTAATTGCAACAGGAGTAATTTCGTTAAATACAATTCGGCCGATTTTAGCTTCTGTCTTTCCTTCAAGAGCATTCTTTAAATGCCATGCGATTGCTTCTCCTTCGCGGTCATTATCGGATGCGAGAAGGACATTATCACTTTTCTTTGCATCTTTCTGAAGTTCCTTTAAAAGCTTTGCCTTTCCGCGGACTGTAATATACTCAGGCATAAAATTATTTTCTACGTCAATTGCAATTCTTGACTTAGGAAGGTCGATGAGGTGTCCCATCGAAGCCTTTACCGTATAACCCGGCCCAAGATATTTTTCTATAGTTTTTGCTTTTGCAGGAGACTCTACAATTACTAAAGTCTGATTTGCCTTTTTTTTAGATTTTGCTTTTTTCTCTGTTGCTTCAGCCATAAAATCCTTCTTTAAGCTCATCTTAAAATTTCTGCACCAAACAGTTCAAGCTGAGCTTCTTTGTTTTTTCTGCAGATTCTCTGTCCAGGTTCTTCACAAAGACAGTTTACATAATCTGCATAATTTTCTATTACCGGAGCTCCATCATTAACAAAAAGTTCCGGATCTTTTTTTAATTTATTAAAAACGCTTCTGTCTTTTGCTGCTTCTCTTTCAAGCTGAACTCGTACAAAAGCATTTATTCTCTTACTGCTCTCGCAAAATGCTGCTTTATGAAACATCACTTCGCGGTTATAACCTGCAGCAAAATCTGCCGTAATCATCGCGCCGCTTCCAACCGGTGCCTGTATTACAACCGTTGCAGGAGAAAGCCCTGCAATAATTCTGTTTCGTTCTACAAAACAGTAAGGTTTTGCATATGTCACAGGCGGATACTCACTTATAAGAAGTCCGCCGGACTGCAGTATTTTTGCAGCAAGAATTTTATGACATACAGGAATTACAGCATCAATGCCGCCGGGTAAAACCGCAATGGTTTTTCCAACCCTTTCTTTATCCTGCGCATCATAATATGCATTAAGCGCTCCTTCATGAGCCTTTCTGTCAACTCCAAATGCAAGACCGCTTATTACATTTATTCCGTCCATACACGCATCATACGCAAAATCAATTGCGGCCCTGCATGAATCTCCGGTAATTTTTCTGGTTCCGACAACTGACACGCTTTTTCTGCTTAAAATACCGAAATCACCACGGTAATAAAGCACAAATGGCGGATCAGAAATCTCTTTTAAAATCGGAGGGTAATCATCATCCAGAAAACAGACCCATAAAATCGACAGTTTCTTAAGGATTAATACATCCCTCTGAGCCTGCCGGACAAGAGTTTCGGCCTTAAATTCTGTTTTTGGCACTCTCCCCACAATTTTAGAAATATCTTCTATAGACAGTACAACAAGGTCATATAAACTGTCAAGTTTTTTTAATAAATTTAATTTTTCGCTTAAATTTAAAAAACTCATCCTTGACAGGGCCAAGACCACGGTTTCAAAGTCATTATCCCCACGAACCATAACTTTTCCTGCGGAATTCTGCCCAAAAATCCCTTATTTTGAGTATTCTTCTTTAGCTCTGAGTACCTGTTCCTTTGTCTGCTGTGCAAGCTCTTTACGCTTTTCTATATTCGATGTTTCTATAATTCTGTCATAAAGCTCTATGGCTCTGTCAAACTGCAGTGTTTCGTAATAGCACTGTGCAAGAAGAACCATTGCATCGATATTCTTTGTCTCAATCGTAATGAGCTTTTCAATATGCGGAATCGCCATTTCCGGCTGAGAATATTCCATGTCGTAAACTACTGCAATTCCGTAAAGAGCCCTTGTATACTTAGGATTAATTGCAAGAGCGTTTTTATACGCTTCTTCGCATGTCTTAAGATAGAACATCTTTTTATCCGTCTCTGAAGGATCAACTAAATGCGAAAGGATTCCTGTACAGATTGCAACATTGTAATAAAGAATCTCGTTATCAGGATCATATTCAAGCGATTTTCTGAAATACTTTAAGGCTTCAGAATACTGTTCATTTTTTTCAAGCTTTTTATTATCCCAATATCGCGTACCGATAATTTTATACCATGTCCCGGTCTGAACTGCCGCAAGCTGAACATCAGTCGCCTTTTCGTCCAGCTGTTTTATAGCCGCTGCATACTCTTCTTTAGTTGTAGGATTCGAAACTCCTTCTTCAAGATAGCGTACCATGCGGGCTTCACGGCTTTCCTTTAATCCAAATTTTTTCTCCGGAGTCTTCGTAACAGAAGCGCTTCTTTCATACAGTTCAGCTGCCCTCTGAGAATCAAAAGTCTGTTCATAACAGCTTGCAAGAATTAACATTGCATCTTTGTCATCAGTGACATCTGCAAGATATTTTTCCAGGTACCCGATTGCTTTTTCAGGATATCCAAGTTCCATTGCATACAGATAACCGATGGCAAACAGACTTCTTTTATGATCCGGTTGAATCGAAAGCGCGTTAAGGTATGATTCTTCTGCAGTCTTTAAATACTGCATCTGCTTTGTTTTTTTGCCGGTCGCTTCGTAGTCGAGAGCTGTGTGAGACATGTAACCTGCACACACTCCCCTGTAATAATACAGATTCTGGTTATCAGGATAAAATTCTATTGCACGGCTAAAACAATCGAGTGCCTTGCCGTAAACTTTTTTATCAAGAAATTTTGTTCCCAGGATTTTACACCAGAGACCGTTATTTTCGTTTTCTGACTCAATGCGGTTTATGCGATTTTCATATTTCTCGATGGCATTCTGATAATCTGCAACTGTCTTTAAAACAGAAACATTTTCTTCGATATGCTGAAGACGAATAATAGTCTTATTTGATTTTACACAAGAAACAAAAGTAGTAATAAGAACAAAAGACAGTAAAAGCGTACAAAGCTTTTTCATTTTTCCTCCCACAAAAACCCTTTCTCCAATATATGTGTAAATAACCAAAAAGTAAAGGTCTTTTTACGATTTACCGGCATTTTTATGCGCCGGAAAGTACTTGTGATGAGCTTCTTCGAGCTGTCTGTCGCTTACATGGGTATAAATCTGGGTTGTAGAAAGGTCTGCATGCCCTAAAAGTTCCTGAACACTCATAAGGTCTGCACCGCCTTCAAGAAGATGTGTTGCAAAAGAATGCCTCAAAGTATGCACTTTGCAGTCAAAACCCGTCACCGCAAGAATCTTCTTAAATTTTTTCCAGACTCCTTTTCGTGTTATCGGTTCTCCCCTGTAATTTACAAAAACTTCCTGAACTATTTTCTGCCTTACAAGATCAGGCCTTACATTATTAAAATATTCAACTAAAAGATCATGGGCTTTTTTACCGAACGGAATTATACGTTCTTTTCCGCCCTTACCTTTTACGAGGATAAAGTCTTCATCAAGATGAACATTTATTACTTTTAATGAACAGCACTCCGAGATTCGAAGTCCGCATGAATAGATGAGTTCAAAAATAGCACGGTCACGAAGCCCGAGCGGCGTTGATGTATCAATGGACTCAAGCAGACGTTCGATTTCCTGCAATGATAAAACCGCTGGTAAAGGACGTGGAGATTTGGGGCGGTCCAGAACCAGCGCATGATTTTCTGTCCATATTTTTTCGCGCACTAAAAATTCACCGAGGGCACGAATCGCAGAAAGATCTTTTGCAAGAGTAATTTCAGAAATTCCCTGTGTCTTTCGCCAGACACTGTAATAAATCAGATCTCTGACAGTAATCTGTGCGAGTTTTTTTTTCTGATTCTGGCACCAGAGTAAAAACTGCTCGCACGAAGTACGATATGTCAAGGCAGTAAGAGGTCTGTCCCTTTCTGCCATAAGCAGGTCAGAATAAAACTGATCAAGAAACTCTTCAATTTCCATCTGCGGCTTAAACTAATCTCTGAGGTTAATTTCCCTGCTAAGATGTCTCCAGCATGCAGGCTGGTTTATATCATCTTTTCCGTCGAAATCTCCCGGAGGTGTAAGACTGCTTGCAACAGTTCTGTGGAATGAAGATGCAATGGCTTCTCCAAGAGAACTCTCTTTTGAATCCTTTACATTTTCACTTTTTCCGGTTAATTCATCTTCGAGTTTAGTCGAAAACGAAAGTCTGTCGTCTTCTTCGTCATCAAAAAGCGAAGTCTTTTTAGGAGAATCAAATGACATAGCACCTGCATTGATGAGGTTGTCAAATTCTTCTACGCCGACAATGTTTTCGTTTTTATTCTTCTGTGCGATTTCACGGTCAGTAGTTTTTCCATTGTAGTTGTTAAATCCTGTTGCAATAACAGTAACAGAAACTTCGTCATCAGGCATAGAAGAATCTACGACATGACCAAGATAAACCTTGTGCATTGGATCTGCAGACGCACAGATGATATTTGAAATTTCCTGAACTTCGCTCAGGCGCAGGCTTTCGTTTGCTGCGATATTGATAAGGAGTGTTTTTGCTCCGTCTATATTCATGTATTCAAGCAGAGGGTTATTAATAGCATTTGTTGCAGCATCAACAGCACGGTTTTCACCCTTACCTGTTCCGATTCCAAGGAGAGCATCTCCCTGACCGAACATTGTTGCCTTAACATCTGCAAAGTCTGTATTAATATCTCCTGCACCGATGATGATGTTTGAAATTCCTTTTACACCCTGGTGCAGAACTTCATCTGCAAGAAGATATGCTTCTCTCATCGTAATATCATTCTGAGTCTTTAAAAGCTGTTCATTCGGAATAACGATAAGAGAGTCTACATTTGCACGAAGATTTTTAATTCCTTCTTCGGCAAGCTTCATTCGTACAGGACCTTCAAATGCAAACGGTGTTGTTACAACGCCGACTGTAAGTGCACCAAGTTCCTTTGCGATACTTGCAACAACCGGCGCAGAACCTGTTCCTGTTCCGCCACCCATTCCTGCAGTTATAAATACCATGTCTGCACCTTTGAGCGCATTCATGATTGTTTCTCTGTCTTCTTCGGCAGCCTTCTGACCGATTTCAGGATTTCCTCCTGCACCGAGACCACCTGTTAATTTCTGACCGATTGGAATCCTTACAGGCGAGTTAGATCTGTTTAATGCCTGAAGGTCTGTATTCAAGATCATAAATTCTACGTGATCAATGCCGGCTTCAATCATTCGATTAATGGCACTTGACCCACCACCACCACAACCAACAACCTTTAATACTGCAGGTGTCGGCTGAGCAAGACTGTTTGCAGTCTGTTCTACAACTTCGTGTTCTAACATTTTATCCTCCCAATCCCCAAATCGTTTCGCAATTCCCCAATTGCAAAAACATTAGAACAATTTTTTCAGCAGATTCTTTATGAAATTTGTTTTATTTCCACTCGAAGAAGAACTTTTTCTAAAGCCCTTCTCCAGAGTTTTAACCTGTTTTTTCTGAGACTGAATCAACCCTATAACCGTAGCAAATTCTGGTCTCCTGTATTCCTCTTCGATACCTCCGAGGCTTTCCGGAATTCCAAGCCTTACAGCTGTCGTTCCAAAAACATTCTGTGCAAGTTCTACAACACCCTGCATCTGAGCTCCACCTCCGGTAAGAATGATGTTACCCGAAAGGCGCTGTAAATCTGTTTTATGTACTATTTCACTTCGTACGAGAGAAAAAATTTCTTCCATACGAGGCTGAATTATCTGACACAATTCATCCTGTGATGACATTTCTGGTGGTCTTCCACCAACTCCAGGAATCACAACTTCGCGGATTGTCTCAAGCGAAGGAAGATAACAGCATCCCGATTCAATCTTAATTTTTTCTGCAGCAGAAATCGGAATACCAAGAACAATTGAAATATCATTTGTAACAAGATTTCCACCAACAGGAATCGAAAGCGAACATACCGGAGCACCATCAACAAGAACAAGAACATCAGTAGTCCCGGCTCCTAAGTCAACGATGATTGAACCCATATCAATTTCATCTTCGTGTGCAACAGCCTGCACCTGTGCAAGTGTCTTTAACCATACTTTATCAAGTTCGTAACCTGCCCTGCTTACACATGAAAATACATTCTGTATTGCAGTCTTACTTGCAGTTACGATATGAACATCTGTCTCAAGACGAACACCAATCATATGAATCGGATCTTTTATTCCGCTTGTACCATCTACTGTATAATCACGCGGAATAACATGTAAGAATTCTCTGTCGAGTGGAATTAAAGTAGCAGTTGCAGATTCAAGAGCGCGATCTTTGTCTGCCTGGTTTATTTCTCTGTTAGGCTGATTTTTATTTGAAACGGCTGCAAGTCCGTGTGAGTTGTAACTTTCTATCTGAGAACCGCCGATTGCAGTTACGCATGAGAAAACTTCGTAACCTGCATTCTGTTCTGCAGCTTCTATTGTTTCTTTGATTGCAGCAATTGCAGCTTCTATATTTACGATTGAACCATTGCGCACACCGCTTGAAGGACGTTTTGCAAGTCCCATGATTTCTATGGTGTTTTCATCAATTATTTCACCAATAGCAACGCGTATACTGCTTGTGCCAATATCAAGTCCGACTATAGCATCAGTCAAGATCTTTTCCTCCCGAATATCCTAACAGCTATCTGTAAGAAATCGAATCGTATCTCAAGTCAATCTGTGACACATTCTGTTCCATCGAATTAACGACGTCAAGAACAACCATCATATACTGCAGCGATTCTTCATTGAGAACTCGACCCGTAAAAACCCTGATGTGCGAATTAACGGGAATAAGCATGAGCTCATAATTACCGTAAGTTTTAGGAACAACACAGATTTCAGAAACTGCTGCAAAATACTTCTGCGGCAGCGACTGAATCTTAGAAATCTGGTCAATAAGTCCGCGGTACTTTGCAGGAATTCTCATTCCGCTTACAAGGTGTTCCACAGGGATTCCAGAAACTATAGGTACAGAACCGTCTTCTACGATTTCGCTGTTTATATTGTTAAATAATACACCATTTTTATCAATTTGAATAGGTACAGTACGGCCTTCTTCCTCGGCAAAAATCATGGCCACACTTTCGCGTTCTGTAACAGAAATCCTTATTTTATCAGGGAAAACCTTCTCAATGTTTACGCTGTCAATTCCGGCAAGTGAAGAAAGCTTTGAAGCAGCCTTTACACAGTCAAATGTAAAATAGTTCTGGCCGTACAGATCCGTAAGGGTCGAAGCAATATCCTCTGCTGAATAGTTTTTGTTACCCGTTACGGTAATTTTTGCAGCATTAAGGCTTGGATTTACAATCTTATAAACCGCAAATTCTGCTGCAAAAACAATTGCAAGCGCGGCTACAAGGATTTTAATCCATTTGATAAATTTGGCATCACGTTCTTCCTTATACTTTTCTGATACCTCATACTGATCAAATTCTGCAAGCAAGCTTAAATCACTCATTTTACTCTTTCCACCCTATTTAAATATACTTATATCAAGGCTTTCAAATTTTCCCCCAAGGCCCTGATTTACATTATTCTCAACTGTCAGTGTGTCATAGTCACACCTTGAAGCATTTATGATAAAACCGCACATGCACAATGTTACGATTATTGATGAACCACCGCTCGAAAAGAACGGAAGCGGGATACCGGTTGTAGGAAGAATTCCGCATACAACTCCGACATTCATCAGCGACTGAAAAAATATAACAGACACACAACCCATAGTACCAAAAGCAGAAAATCTGTCCGGACACCTTAAGGCAATCTTAACGGCTTTAATCACAAAATAAATTAAAAGTGCAAAATAAAGAATTACACCTATAAATCCCATAGCTTCTGCCCAGCCGGCAAAAATATAATCCGACTGGACTTCAGGAATATTGTTAAGTCGTTCAAGACCTTCTCCGATTCCCTGGCCCCATATTCCCCCCGTGCTTACTGCACGCTTTGCAGCAAGACTCTGAAAGTTATACGACTGAACAAATTCATCAGGATTTAAAAAAGCTGCAATTCGGTTAACACGATATTCCTCTGTTAAAATCATGAGAATCACAGCAGGAATTCCTAAAATGCAGAACGGAACAAACCATAACATTTTTGCTTTTGCAATATAGAACATGATAAGTCCGATAAAAAGTACGAAAAGACCTGTAGAAAAGTCTTTCTGCATAAAAATTACTGTTACAAAAATTACAAGAGAAACTACTGCAGGACTTACAGTTTTATCTTCGTCATCATCACTCTTTCTGCAGTACTTATCAAAATAATTTGCAAGATAAATTACGATTACAAATTTTACAAGTTCTGATGGCTGGAAAGTAAAGAACGGCATTTTTATCCAGCGGTGTGCACCGTTTCGTTCATACTGAATTCCAGGAATAAAAGTAAGAAGACAAAGGCCAAATGCTGCAAAAACAATTACAGGAAGAAGCTTTCTCTGCTTATCAAGAGGACAAACTGCAAAAAACAGAAGTCCGATAAATCCTACAGAACTTGCGATAAGCTGTCGTTTTACAAAATAAAGAGAATCATTAAGCGTTGCAGCAGCATAAGAACTTGAACAAACCAGGAGCGTAAATATTCCGATTCCCCACATGAGGATTACAGAGATGATAAAACTCATATCACTCTTTCTATAAGAATCTACAGAATGTTCAGGAATAAATTTATATTCGCTCATTTTGGTTTTCTATTCTTCCTCCACACAGATTTTTTTAATGATTTTTTCAAGATGCATTCCGTGAGAACCCTTTACAAACAGGAAATCTCCGGTCTTTATATAATCAAGGAGGAAGTTAACAAGTTCATTAAAATTATTTTCTTCGAGATTTTCAAAATACTTCTGGTTCGAAAGACCTCCAATGCGTGCTGCCTGTGCCGCGTTTTCCATATCGCGTCCAACAAAAATCGTAAGCTCCGGTTTTGCAACAACAACATCAGCACCGATTTTTGAGTGCATGGTAACAGAATCCTTACCAAGCTCAAACATATCACCAAGGATAAAAATCTTTCTTCCCTTCACTTTAAGGTTTGCACACATCTCTATTGCGCTCGACATAGAGTCCGGGTTTGCGTTATAGCAGTCTTCAAGAAGAGTAATCATTCTTCCGTTAACGACATTTACAGTCTCTATCTTACTTCTTCCCTCAGGTGCCTTTAGTTCTTTAATTCCGTCAGTAATCTGCTTTGCATCCATTCCGAGGCTTTTTGCAAGGGCAATACATGCAAGAGCATCAAGATAGTTATAAGAACCTGGAATCTTAAGAACAGTTTCGATTCCGTCAACCGAGAACTTAGTTCCTTCAAGACCAAGATCTTCAATAAATTTTACGCCGCTTTTTTCCTGAGGAACATTCTTACCAAAGAATACGATTTTTCCTTTAACTCCGCGTGCAAGATAATCTGCAAAATCATCTTCCTGTGGAATTACAGCAACACCGTTTTCTTTTATGTATGTAAAAATCTTTTTCTTTTCAGAAGCAATGTTTTCGCGGCTTCCGAGGATTCCGATATGAGCAGTTCCTATGTTGGTAATGATTGCATAGTTTGGTTTAAGAACGCGCGCGATTTCGCCGATTTCGTTTTCACGGTTCATACCCATTTCAAAAAGGCCGCATTCGTGCTCTTTTCTTATTCTGAATACACTTAAAGGAAGGCCGGTTTCTGAGTTAAAGTTTCCTTCCGTTGCGACAAGATTATATTTCTGGCGAAGAATAGATGACATGATTTCTTTTGTAGTCGTCTTTCCACTCGAGCCTGTAACCGCAACTTTAACAAGATCAGGAAACTTCTTTACATAAGCACGCGCTGCATCCTGGAGTGCATAAAGATTATTTTTAACAACGATAAATGAAACCCCGTGGTTTTCACTTAAGAGTCTCATATAATATTTACTGTTTTCTTCGTAGATATTTTCAGTAACAAAAATTACAGTAGCACCTTTTTCGATTGCCTGCGGAATATATTTATGACCGTCCTGAAACTCTCCGATTAACGGAACAAACAGAGAACCGCTTGTAACATTGCGGCTGTCGGTAACTACAGAAGTAAATGAGAAGTTTTTAATGTTTTCGGCAAGAGCTACGAAAGTTCCATGAACAGCACCCGTAAGCTCCTCAGCAGTCATTAATGATTCGCTTTGTTTCCCCTTTTCCATCTTTCAAAAACCACTTCTTTTATTTTTTCTTTTCCATTTCGACACGAACGATTTCTTCACTCTCTGCCTTGTGCATGCCCAGATCATTTTCTGCGATCGCTCCGATTCTCTGGCTGCTCGAAAGCAAACTGATATCGGTAATGAGTTTTTCATTCTCCTCTACCAGCTGAACCTGTTTCTTTTCAAGTTCCTTTATCTCCCGTTCAATTTTCATATATCGTTCTGCCTGAATGGCATTTAAAATCAAAAGACCCGGTATTAAAACAGCAACTGCAACATAAAAAATCTTTTTTAAAACCTTTGGAAATCTTTTCATAAAGCAACTCCCCTCAAATGCAGTTGTGTCGCATCACTTATTTTTCTTACAACACGAAGCTTAGCACTTCGCGATGGTGAATTTTTTTTCACCTCTTCTTCTGTCGGTCCTACAGGCTTTCTTGTAATTATTTCTGCTTTTGCAGAACCGCCGCATTCACATTTCGAAAACTCAGGAGGACAAACACATTCCTTTCCAAGATTTCGAAAAAAGTTTTTCACAATTCTGTCTTCGAGTGAGTGAAATGTAATAACTCCCATTTTTCCATTCACCTTTAAACAGTTAAATGCATCAAACAACGCTTTAGGCAAATGCCCCAGTTCGTCGTTTACTGCAATTCGTATCGCCTGAAAAGTTCTCGTCGCCGGATGAATCGGACCGTGACGATACTTTTCTGGCACACATTCATAAATAATATCTGCAAGAGCTTTCGAAGAATCAATCTTCCCACCCTCTCTTGCAGAAATAATTGCCGATGAGATACGTCTGCTCAATTTTTCTTCACCATAAAGGTAAATCAAATCTGCAAGGCGTTTTTCGGGATATGTGTTTACAATATCATATGCAGACACAGTTCCGTTCTCATTTAAACGCATATCCAATGGTTCTTCATATCGAAAAGAAAATCCCCTCTTAGACCTTTCGTAATGAAAAACCGAAATTCCCAAGTCAAATAAAATCAAATCTGGTTTAGCTAAATCTGTCGGATACGAAGAATAAAAATCATTAAACCAGCCGTTATAAAATCTTACGCGATCCCCATACACGCTCAATCTTTCTTTTGCCCTCGCCTGAATCACGGCGTCAGCGTCAAGACCGCATACCTTTAATCCCGGATATTTTGCAAGAAATGCATTTGTGTGCCCGCCTTCTCCCAGTGTCGAGTCAATCATCAAAGCATCATTTTCATACGGTTCTCCGACAGGACTTAAATAATTTAAGCACTCATCAAGCAGAACCGGCGTATGAACTATTTCCAAAATAATCCGCCTTAAAATTTAATAGCGTTAAGGCCTTCTGCTGCATCAAGGAAAGAACTCTCTGTTTCTTCAAGATACTTCTGGTAAGTTTCTGCATCCCAAAGTTCGATGTACTTGTCGATTCCTAAAAGTACACAGTCCTTAGTTAATCCGGCATATTCCCTTAAACTCTGCGGAATTGAAAGACGGCCCGATTTATCAAACTCAACTTCCTGTGCAGGGGCTACAAGGCGCCTCAGTACAAGACGGTTCTTTGCATCAAATGGCGATGCAGATTCCATAAGTCTTGTCGATAAACTTTTCCATTCTTCCGGTGTAAAAAGCCATAAACAGTGGTCCAGAGCCTGAGTAACAATAAGAGTAGATTCGTTCAATTCCTGACGAAGTTTAGAAGGAAAAGAAATTCTGCCCTTTTCGTCAAGAGTGTTGTTGTATTCTCCTGTTAATAACTCCATTCCACTATTTACCACTTTTCCCCACTTTTTCCCACTTATCAATTATTTTACACGAGAAATTCATAAAGTCAACCACTTTTTTTACCGAAAATATGCAGAATCTATATTTTTTTCAGAATAGATATATATTTTTGTAGACTATTCAAAAGTAGAGAAAACATGTATTTTCAAGGCTGAATTTTTCTATGATCAACACGTATAACGAGTCAAACCTGCATAAAACGTTAAAAATTTTATATGCTCAAAAGCATAACGGATCTACAGAAATTCCGTTTAAAAACTTCATAGCCGACATCATTGACGAAAAAGGAAACATAATAGAAATCCAGACAGGAGCCCCTTCACGATTAAAAGAAAAAGTCAGGGTTGCACTTGAAAACAAAACCGAAATTACAATTGTTCACCCTGTAGCACTTGAAAAAATAATCGAAACCTATGACGAAAACAAAAAGCTTGTTTCTAAAAGAAAAAGTCCTAAACGCTGCAGTGTTTACAGTGCGCTTGACGGCCTTACAGGGCTTGCCCCTTTTCTGTCTGACAGAAAGTTTACAGTGATTTTTCTTGAAGTAATAATTTGTGAACAGAGAATAAAGACAGCGGAACCTGTTCAGCTTAAAAATAAAAGCAGGCACTTTAAAAAAGCATGGTACAAAACAGGAAAAAAACTTTTAGAAATAAAAGGCGAAAACGTCTTTAACGGAAAAAAATCCTGGCTTTCTTTAATTCCGCATGAACTATTAAAAGGCGAGTTTTCATCAAAAGACGTGCGCGAAAAGCTCGATAAAGCCAGCAGCCCATATGCAAATGTTCTTTTGTGGCTTTTATTCCACGGCGGCTTAATCAGCTTTATCAGAACCGAAGGACGGTTTAAAATTTATTCAATAAAAAAATAATCAATGCCCATAGTTTTTTTTAACAACATGCGTGCCCGATAAATCCCGTTCGACCGCGTAAAATTTATCTTGAAAAACCGCAGGAGCTGAGGTATTTTTTAAATCATGATTACATTAAAACACTCAGGAAAAAAGAAAGCTGCTCTTTCGCTTTTTACAGTGCTTACAGCTCTGGCAGTGTTCAGTCTCTGCTGTATTCTGTCTAAAGAAGATCACAGTATGTGGCCTCTTATCATCGGCAGTCTTGCATTAATCATAGGCTTCGTGAATGTATTAAATATTAACCAAAGCTATTTTTCGTATGATGATGAAAAAATGATTTTTCGTTCGTTATTTAAAGCTGAAACGGTTTATTTTAAAGATATAATTTTTTTCGGAACAGGGAAAAGTAATCCGATTATGGGAACCGGCCAAAGCGCAGGAGTCGCATCCGGTGGTAACGGAGGACGCATTTCCTACTACCTTGTTAAAACGGCTCAAAAAAAATATCAGCCGGACATCCCGCTCAATCAAGATAACTCAGAGCTTATAAAAGCAGATCTTACAGAAAAAATCCGAAACGCAAACCCGCGCGCTGTAATTAAGTTTTAAGTTGAATTACAAAATACCGCATGCGTATTTTTTACAACCATATTAAAACCAGAGAACTACACAAACAGCATTTCTGTCAGCATCATCGCAGAATCACTAAATATTCTATGCCAATGTTCATCAGACTAAAAACAAAAAAAACCTCGCATGAGCGAGGTTTATGATTTGAGCTGCACGAAGTGTCAGCTCGAAATTGATTTCTCCCGCACGAAGTGTCGGGAGATTAAATTAATTTGACTGCACGAAGTGTCAGTCAAATTAATTATTACCAGTTATCCGGCATATCGTCTTCATCGCGGTTCTGTAATTCGAACAAGTCTGTTACAACGCGAAGATCGTCGAAGTAAATATAGTAAGTTCCCTTTGCGAGCATTGGGTTACAGTCAATTCTGAATCCGAGGATACGAAGTCCAGGTCTGTCGCCATAGTATGCGCTTGACTGAACAATTCCGTGTTCTCCATCCGGGCTAGGTGGAACAGCTAATGTCATCTGTTTCCAGCCGCTGAATCCAAGATTACCAAGGTAAAGTTCGTAACTGTGTCCGAAGTAATCCTGAACGAGTACGAAAATATCATGATCCTGGTTGCGTCCTGCTACCCATACAGAGATAGTTTTTGTTGTTCCTTCTACTGCAAGAGGGCGAACTGCAGTGATATAAATAGAGTTTACACCACGTCTAAAGAACTGAACTTTAACACCAAGTACATGTGTATCAAGGTCTTCCTTGTCTTTATCTTCTTCAAGAACTTCTTTTGCTGCAGGGCTTCCTTCGAAAAGACGAGCAGAAATAACACCTGCGTCTGGTGAAATGTGAACGTTCCATGCACCGTCGCGTTCAAATTTTTCGATTGAAACTTCTCTTAAAGCTTCTGCGGCAGAACCAGAACCTGTATCGCTTGGATTAGGTTCTGCAAGGCTCTTGCTCTGAGCAAAGGCAAATGTTGCTGTACAAAGAACAGCTGCTACAGTTAAAATATACTTTTTCATTACTGACCGTCCTTTTTCTTCGAATCATCATCACCGAAATCTGCTTTCTGGAGTTCATATCCGTCGAAAATATAAGCAAGTGCTCCTGTAGAGTATTTGAAGTGATCAAAGTAAACAACATAATCATCAACAAATTCATCAGGATCTGTAGTAATTCTAAATCCGACAAATGTCATCTGTTCTGGACCTGAGCGGAGTCTTGAGTGCTGGCGGATATACGTAGGAACGTCTACAACAAAGTTTCTCCATCCGTCAAATGCAAGGTTTCCGCAGTGGATAATGTGAACACGTCCATCTGCATCACGAACAAGGACATCGAGGAAGTAAAGGTAATTAGCACCCCATACCCAGAAATCGAGTGTCTTTACATTTCCTCTGAAAGGAATTTCGTAAGGTTTACCGTCTTTTTCAGGGTAAATTTCCATCCAGTTATCACCCCTGCGGTCAAACTTTACTTTTGCACCGATTACCTTATGAGTCTCATCTGCTTTTGTAACAAGTTTAAGACTGTTTGGAATAGCTTCAAAAGTATTGATAATAGGATAACCTTCTGTAACGAAGCGACTTGCCTGTACATTCCATGTCCAGGTAACATCAGAATCATTGCCGTCAAAATTATCGATCATCACTGTCTCTACACTTCTAGAAGGAGCCTGGCCAAATGCAGGAATTCCAACAGCAAGAAGGAGAGCAAAACTAGCAAAGACAACTAAGCCCTTTTTCATTAAAAACTCCTTATAAACTACCTTTTCCCATATAAAGATAGTTACATACTTTTAATATCGGAAAATTTATTGATTCTCAATAGTATTTAGTACATTATAATTCGCAGTAAATTGTTTGTCAAACTCTATTTTCACATTACTTGAAAAAAACTTGTATTTATCGTACTATTACCTCTATAAAAGATTGATTTTTCTTTCTTTACAGATATTTTAAGGAGCTTTTTCATGGCTAACGTTAGTTACAAAGAACTGGGTCTTGTAAACACAAGAGAGATGTTTGCTAAGGCCATTAAGGGTGGTTATGCTATTCCGGCATACAACTTCAATAACATGGAACAGATGCAGGCTATCATCCAGGCTGCAGTAGAGACAAAATCGCCTGTTATTTTACAGGTTTCAAAGGGTGCCCGTGCCTATGCAAACGGTACACTTCTGCGCTATATGGCTCAGGGTGCAGTTGAATATGCTAAGGAACTCGGCTGTGCTAAGCCACAGATTGCACTTCACCTTGACCACGGTCCTTCTTTTGAAGTAGCAAAAGACTGTATCGACAACGGATTCTCATCAGTAATGATCGACGGTTCTGCCCTCCCTTACGACGAAAACGTTGCTTTGACTAAGAAAGTAGTTGAATACGCTCACGCTCGTGACGTTACAGTAGAAGCTGAACTTGGTGTTCTCGGCGGTGTAGAAGATGAAGTTTCTGCAGAAGAATCAAAATACACAAAACCAGAAGAAGTTGTAGACTTCGTAACAAAGACTGGATGTGACTCACTTGCTATCTCAATCGGAACATCACACGGACGCTGCAAGTTTACTCCGGAACAGTGCACACGCGGACCAGACGGTGTATTAAATCCACCACCATTGGCATTCGATGTACTTGAAGAAATCGAAAAGAAAATCCCTGGATTCCCTATCGTTCTCCACGGATCTTCTTCTGTTCCACAGGAATATGTAAAGATTATCGAACAGTACGGCGGAAAAATTCCTGATTCAGTAGGAATTCCTGAAGATCAGCTCAGAAAGGCTGCAAAATCTGCTGTATGCAAAATCAACATTGACTCAGACGGACGTCTTGCAATGACTGCTGCAGTAAGAAAACACCTTGCAGAAAATCCTGGTGACTTTGACCCACGTCAGTACCTCAAACCAGCTCGTGATGAACTTGTTAAGATGTACTCACGCAAGAACATCGAAGTTCTCGGATCTGCAGGTCACCTCGATGACTAATTAGAATTGATAGAGAGATTTGAAAAATCTCAAAGCGCACTCCGCACGGGGTGCGTTTTTTTTATATTTTTTTCTTTACTTAATTCATTTTTTTTTATTATACTGTTCATATGCAGTTAGAACTTGATTTTATTTTACCGGCAGCAATGCCGTGGATCTGGGTAGCAGTTATAATTGTCTGCGCGATAATAGAAGCTTCTACTCTTTCGCTTACAACAATCTGGGCAGCAATCGCAGCTGTTCCGCTTGTTTTCCTTTCAAGATCAGTGCTTTCACTAAAGTGGCAGCTTCTGATTTTTGCAAGCCTTACGCTCGTGCTTCTTATAAGTACACGTCCGCTTGCATTGAAGTATTTAAAGAAGAAAAAAGATGGAGAGACCAGGCTCAACTCACTTGAAGGACAGGAAGTTACCGTAACAAAAAACATTTCCCCTTCTTCAAAAGGCGAAGTAAAAGCGCAGAACGGTGTTACATGGAATGCAAAGTCTTCTGACGAAAGCGAAATTTCTGCTGACTCGGTCTGCATCGTAACAAAAGTAGAAGGAAATACTTTAACAGTTGAACTAAAAAAATAACCCAAACATACAGCATCAGAACTTAATCAGGATGCTTATTACCAGGAGGAAAAAATGCCTTATTTAATTTCTGCACTGATATTTGTAGTTGTAATTCTTATCGCAACAAATATCCGTATCATTCCGCAGTCTTCTGCATCAGTAATTGAGAGACTCGGAGCTTACAGTACAACCTGGCAGGTTGGTCTTCATGTAAAAATTCCGTTTATCGACAGAATCGTAAACAGAATCTCGCTCAAGGAAAAAGTTTTAGACTTTGATCCGCAGCCAGTAATTACAAAAGATAACGTAACAATGATGATTGACACTGTAGTTTACTTTCAGATTACAGATCCTAAACTTTATACATACGGTGTTGAACGCCCTATCAATGCTCTTGAAAACCTTTCTGCAACAACGCTCCGTAACATCATCGGTGACCTTGAACTTGATGAAACACTTACAAGCCGTGATGTAATCAATACAAAGATGCGCTCGATTCTTGACGAAGCTACAGATCCATGGGGAATCAAAGTAAACCGCGTAGAAGTTAAAAACATCGAACCGCCACAGGCAATCCGCGTTGCAATGGAAAAACAGATGAAGGCTGAACGCGAACGCCGCGAACAGATCCTTATTTCGGAAGGACACAAGCAGTCTGCAATCCTTGAGGCAGAAGGTAAAAAACAGGCCCTCATTCTCGAAGCAGAAGCAGAAAAAGAAGCTGCCATCCAGAAAGCAAAAGGTGAAGCTCAGGCAATCCTCGAAGTTCAGAATGCTAAGGCAGAAGGTTTAAGAAAGCTTAAGGAAGTTAAACTTGATGACGGCGTATTAAAACTCAGAAGCCTTGAAGCTCTCGAAGTTGTTTCTGAAGGTCAGTCAACAAAGATTATCATTCCGTCTGATTTACAGAACATGGCAGGACTTGTTACAAGTTTTGCAGAACTTGCTTCTAAAAAATAATCCGAAGCAGACACAATAAAAAAAGCTGCACGCAATGTGCAGCTTTTTTTTGCATTTTTTATAAAGTCTTAAGTTCGCAGGATTTTAAAATCCAGTCATCATCTTTTTTTTCAAATTCTGCAAGAGCGTACTTGCCTTCTAAAAGTGCTCCAGGGTTTACAACAGTCGTATCACCGATTTTTTCTACTCCGGCACCCTCGTGTATGTGCCCCGTAACTACAAGGACAGGAGCATATTTTTTTATAAAGTCTGTAAACATTGGACTTCCGGCATGCACCCCGGGTGCAGGGCTGTCGAGTTTTTCACAACGCGGCGGATTATGCGAAATTATAATAAGATTATGCCAGTGTCCGTTTTCATCTGTACATGATGCGCTCGAATTTTCTACGATTTCAAAATCCGACATAAGTTCTTCTTCTGTTCTTTCATTAGGAGTAGTTTTTGTAAAAACCGATCCGCCGCTGCTTCCTGCAATTGCAAAGCCCTCATGAAACAAAAGTCCTTTATGAACGCTTATATCCTGGGTTTCAATTTCTTCGATAAAGTCAGGCTCATCACAGTTTCCTATTACAGAAAAAATTGACTCATGCTTTGAAACAAGTTTTTCTAAAACTGGTTTTGCAGTTTCTGTCTTTTTAAATTGTGCAAAGTCTCCGGCACATAAAACCCCGTCAACTTCTTTAAATACAGAATCAAGTTTATCTATATTTTCAATATTTCCGTGCATATCTGATACAATTAAAAATTTCATAATTCCTCCTTAATCAAGCTTATCCATAACTTTTTTAAGCTCGTTCATCTGTTCTTTAGTTCCGATTGTGATTCTAAGATATTCTTCGATTCCCGGAGTATCAAAACGCCGAACAAGTATGCCGTTCTGCTTGATGAACTCATATGCTTTCTTTCCATTAAGTCCGTCTTTTTTTACAAAAACAAAATTTGTTTTTGAATCACATACAGTATAACCTTTATTTCTCAAATAAGAAATAAAATCATCACGAACTTCGCAGATTTCTTTAGCACGTTCAGCATAATAAGCAATATCACCGCATGCGGCCGTACATGCAACCTGTGTCATAGCATCCATCGGAAAATGATTTAAACTATTCTTTACTGTTGTAACTGCATTTACAAGTTGAGGATCTGCAACAATATAACCGCTTCTCAATCCTGCTCCGCAGATACTTTTACTGAATGTTCTTACAACAACAAGATTTTTATAATCTTTTAAAAGCGCAATAACACTCTCGCCCCCAAAATCCACATAAGCTTCATCAACTACAAAGACTCTGTTTTTCGGAGCGTCATCAAGCATCTTTTTTACCTGTTCACGCGAAAGACAAATACTTGTCGGTGCATTAGGATTTGCAAAAATAATCGGCGAATCATTTTCGCGCGCAAGCGATGTCATTTTTTCTGTCTTAAGTGTCCAGTCTTCATTAAGTTCAACTGGTAAACGCGGAATATCATAAAACCCGCAGTACACAGGATAAAAACTGTATGAATGCTCAGGACAGATAAGTTTTTTATCTGAATCAAAGAAAGCATAGAAAACGAATGAAAGGACTTCATCGCTTCCGTTACCGGTATAAATCATGTCAGGAGTTACTGTAAAAGGAATTTTGTCCTCAGAAGCAGGCTTTACTTTTGCACTGCCCGTTCCGTCGAGGGCATCACCTTCTATCTGGCAGCGTGAGAGAACCCCGCCCGTACAGTTAAGCATATCCGCAATGGCTTCGTGGAGTTTTCTGGAATCCGGGTCAGGATAAAGTCCCAGTTTTTTAAAATCCTTGTCCAGAAAGTTCTTTAAAGCCTCCTTTACTTTAGGAGAAGGCGGAAAAGGATTTTCATTTGCATTAATCTTGATGTATTCCCTGTCTTCAGGCTGTTCACCCGGAACATAGGGATTTAAATTATTCATTCTCGAAGCAAGCATTGTTTTACCCCCTGCTAAACCATGCTTTATTTTATTCACTTAGAAAAATTTAATCAATTGTTACTTGTTTTATAGCAAAAACACTGTTAAAATAAATCTAATATGGCAATAACATCAAATATCTCCACTTTATTAAAATATTATGCTTCAAAGCAGAACTCTCCTTTTGTAATTTACAGGGATTTCTGCGAATATATCAAACGCTATGCACAGCACAATGTAGAAGAACAGCCTGATCTTGTAACCTATCTCGGTAATCCAGAACCTGCCATCGAAAAAGAGCTTGTTCCTCTTGTTGAATCAAAGCTGGCCGCTATAATCGATACAAATCCAAGCAAAAAGATTATTTTTGTTACAGGCTTTTTTATTACAAAATTTGCAGAGCGCTACAAGGAAATCCAGTCGAACGCTTCGATTCCTTTTCCTACGGTATCTGATTTGCCAAAACAGGCTCCGCTTGAAGTTTTAAATAAGCAGAACTCCCAGGAGATAA
>JAEEGL013427480.1_pt1 | contig 46858 bp, 51 predicted proteins | sample 9134231 | NCBI WGS metagenome assembly JAEEGL01 (sample SAMN16246548, study PRJNA631951) | gut metagenome | biome: gut microbiome; feature: rumen; material: fiber-attached | host: Bos | place: Iran: Karaj | collected 2018-10
GTGGGTTAGTCTTAGGCTCTGCTTTAGCCTTTGGTGTTGCTTTCTTGAGAGTCTTCTTGACTGCAACTTTCACGACGTTAGACTCTGCGATAGGCTTAACTAACTTCAAGTTAGGTTCTTTGCCGTGTTCCTTGCACCAAGTCTTAAAGCCCTTTTCAAGAGCCTTGTCTACCCCGATAACCCCGTCTGCTTTGTGTACGAGATTGCTGAATACACGGCGACATCTTACGCCCTGACCGTCTAAGTCTGCGACTACGAAAGACACACCACCCTTTGACCCAACGAAGATACCAGTCTTGAGACCTTTCCAACTTACAGTTACCACTGTTCCAAATTCCATAACTCTTACTTCCTTGTTTGTAGTTTTCATACTAGACTCCTTGCCTTTTGTTCGGATAAGGCTAATCCGCTTTTAGATTTTTAAGCCCTTACACGAAGAGCGACTAGACTACTAGGGACTCGAACCCTATCAACGACCGACCTACTCGGATAGCCTAAACCAAGTTTATTAACGCTAAACTTAATTAAAACTTACACTTCTCTCTCGGTGTGCACTTCACCGTCTTCCCACTTGTGACTTACCCATTTCGCCCATAGGAAGACCAAGACTACTTCTTTTCAGTATCTTGCATTGAGTCAATACATCTCTAGTCATATAGGGACACACTAAGGGCATTATAGGCTTGTAATACCCACCTAGAGCATTGAGTCCGTATCGCTCACCACCGCAACCGAGTTACCAATGGCGAGGGTTATGTATCTCGTATACACACCTTTCCCACTAGCACTTTCTTGTCGCTGTATCTGTCCGTCAAGGTTTCGCACTTCGTTGTGTGCCGTTGCTCGACGAGACCATTGAAACATCCCGCCCCTCGCTGCACCGGAAAATGAGCGGAAACTTGTCCTACACACAGTTGAGCGAGTTTTTTCGGAAAAAAGGCATTAGGATAAGCGGAAATAAGGCTGAAAAAGGTGTGTATAGCTGAGGAAGAGGTAAAAGATGTTCATTTTTTGAACAACATAAGCGGTGGTTTGGAAGCAGAGGACAGTTTTTGAAAGATGTTCATTTTCTGAACATTATTGAGTTATTGTTGGTTGACTATGGTATGATATGGATGTAGAATATATTAAGATTCCGTTAAGAAGGAAGTGTGATTCCGTTATAAGGGGATTACGATTCCTTTAAGAAGGAATTGAAATTCCGTTGAAAAGGGATATGAGGAGTGTTTTATGAAGAGATTATTGCTGGTTATTATGCTGGCTTTAGTGGGAAGTTGCTTTGGGAATATTATTACGGTAGACCCGAGGGAAGAAGGAATGGAAGAGTTTATGGGGCATACTGTGTATAAGATAGTGGTATGCGACACAAAGGAAGAAGTGCTTACGCTGCCGCTGATAAAAGACAGGCTGCACGGATTAGACTCATACCAGACAGACAGGATAAAGGGAGAGCCAGCAAAGATGGAGTTGTGGACTGTGTTCTACCTGCTTGCTGACGGAATGACGGCTGTTATAATTCATAAGGAGACTGACGGCACTACTACTTATTATGTCATTTCAGCTTATGATACTTATGACGGCTATTACGGTAATTAAAGGATTACATAGGGAGGGAATATGATTAGTTATAAACCGCTTATGGAGACTCTGCTTAAAAAAGGTAAGAGCGTTTACTGGCTTCAGGAACAGATTGGAAGTCACGATTTAAGGGCTATCCTTAACTCAAACAGATACCTTTCTCTGAAAACGGTGGACGCTATCTGTAAGGTCTTGGAATGTACAATATCGAGGGTCTGTGAATATGCTGAGGGCGAGCAGGACGTTAAGGAGATTGTGCGTAATAAAAGCTATCTTATCAAGGCGGATGCCGTAAAGAAGCTGATTAAGGATAAAGGTAAAAGTGAACTGGAGTGCAGCGTAGAAATGGGTCATAAGCCTCTGTATATAAGCAGCGTCTTGAACAGAGGTAAGGTCGGTTATCAGGTCTTACGGCAGTTTACGGACTACTTCAACGTGGACTCTTCCGTACTCTGTAAGTAACCCCCTTTTCAGATTTTTTCTGATTTCAGGCCTTAAAATTTTCAAGACCGGTTTTTTCGGATTTGGTCCTATTCGTCAAGTTTCTTCTATATAAATAATCTTTTCTTCGTTGATTAATTCGAGGTTGTCCATAGCCGAAAGTGCTTTTTCGTGTTCTATGAGTTCTTCTTCTGTCATCGGGTTTCCGAGCATTTTTTCTCCTTGAGCAGTATTGCCTTGTTTTTCTTGATGATGCCCCGGACCGGGTGCATACACTTGATACATACGGGTACGCCGTTTATGTAGAGGACCTCTCCTGTCTTGTTACAGAGGGAGCATTTCACAGGTCATACCCCTCCTTAAGTTCCTTCATCGCAACGTATTTGGTGTATTCGGTTTCCGCTTTCTTTACGGTTATCTTAAGGCCCTTGAGTGAGGATATGAGGAAGTCGATGTCCGTTGACAGCTCTTCCGTGTCGACCTCAAATTCATCAACTTGGTCCTTTATCTTTTCGAAGATTTTTAGGATTCCGTTGTCGTGGAAATAGTTTCCTATCGGTGTGTTTTCTTCCTGTCGTACTGTCATAGTTGCTCCTATATCGGCGGATAGTTTATGAAAAGGCAGCTTATCTGAAAGCAGATGCCTAAAACAAGAAGTATAATCAGTATTACTTTCGCTGTCGTTTTCATCAGTATATTGCGTAAAGTTCTACACACCCTTTTGAGATGTAGTGATATACAATCATTCTGGGCAGGTTGTACTTGTATTCGAGGAAAGCAACTGCATACAGTTCCGTATCAAGGTCAACATCGGATGCCGACGTACTGAAATAGTATGTGTCGAGGTTGTATATCTTGCAGACACTCTCAACTTCGCTTTTTGTGTTGCAGTAACATACGGCGTTGATTGTTACTCCTCCGGCAGAAGTGAGGCTGCGTTCTTTCATCTCTTCATATGTGAGCCACCTTATGTTCGCAAAGGAAGATAACCCGACAAGTGAAAGGATTAAAATCATAAAAAGTTTTTTCATAGTTTTTATCTCCTGTAAAAAAAAGAGACAGACCTGAGGGGGAAACTGTCTCTTTTTGCAAATATAAATTAACTTACTGCAGCATCTTTCTTCTGAAGAAGCTTCTTGATAGCAACAATGAGCAAACCGATAGCAGACAGAACGCCGCCGATAAGTTCAACTACATTGTTGATGTCAACAACAGTAGTTCCGCCGAGAAGGAGAATGATTGTGCCGATTATGATGAACACAAACGCCATAATCACTACCCAAGTCTTTTTGAAGAAATCCATAGCCTTCACCTCCCTTATTAAGATTTATATATTCCCTTTCGGGTCTATATTAATATTCATAGTGGCACTCAAGTTCAGAAATGGAACTGTGCTTGCCGTTCTTGTATGAAATCGCTTTTACCGTTACGGAAGTGTCGATTGAGAATATTCCTTCGTATGGAGTGCTTTCTTCCGTCGGGTCAGTGCCGTCAATGGTGTAATATGTATCTGCTCCGAGGTCAGAAACTATCGAAACAAGGTTGTTTTCACACGAAATTACGGGTGCAGCAACATCCGGCATATAGATACATTCCTTTTCAGTAACTTCACTGTAAAGGCAGTCATTTTCAACTACAGCCTTTACAGTGCAGTCTTCCGTAATTACGAACGGTTCTGTATAGATTAAGCCGATTCTCGGGTCGCTTCCGTCCGTCGTAAAGCGTGTCTGAAGCATTCCGGCGTGGGCTGAACTGATTGTAATGACGTTTTCTACCTGTAAGATTTCAGGTGCTTCAGGTTTCTTGAAGTAGGATTCTACGAAAAGCTTGAAGTCCTGTCCGCATTCAGGACAGAGGTCTTTTTCAAACTTGTACTGCTTGTCCGTGTCGTCAATATCTACATAATTGATGTCTACGGAAGACTCTTTTACAAGCGGCTCCTTATATTCTGCTCCACATCTGTCGCAGTAATAGATTCTTTTAATCATTTTTCACTCCTTAACGTTAAGGCAACAAGTTCCCTGTTCTTTGAGTCCTTTGCCTGTCCGATTATTCCTTCAAGGGTTATCGTGTTCGCTTCATTCAGTTCGGTAACGGACAGTTTTTTTGCCGTATAATAAACAATCTCACAGTCCTCAAAGAAGCCCGTGAGATTTCCCATTGTGATTTTTACCACGTTACACTTGAAAGTCAGTTTATTTCCGCAGGAAATGTCTTCGCTTTTAATGTGCTGAGGTTTTCCTATGAAAAGAAATCTGTCAAACTGTTTCTTGTGCATCGCTTCCTCCCATTAAAAGCAGTAAAGCCTTTTCGAGCCTCTGTTTCTTCGCTTCATACCAGTCATACTGCTTCTGTATGTGCTCTGAAATCTTCTTCTGCTCTGAAACGACCTCTTCGTTTTTGTCGATTTCAAGCACTTCTGCAAGTTTTTTTACCGCTTCAAGTGCCTTTCCCGTACTTTTCTGATAGTCTGCAAACCCTTCTTCAAGGTCTTTGATGAACTCCCTTACGAGTTTTGCAATGAAATCAGCGTCTTCATTTTTTAGGTTTACCATTCCCCTCTCCGGCCATTATTCTTGCGTAATATACCTTGATATTGTTGCATAAAACGTCGATGTTCTTGATTGCGTCTATCTTTACAGCCTTCGTAAGCTGCACGAAAATGAAAGCAAGTTTCTTTGCTATCTGCTGAAGGATTAAGGCAGTGTCTCCGACTACTCCGGTAGTACATAAATCTTCTTCACCTTCAACAAAATCCATTGAAATTACGGTTTTACCCTGCCTTGCGTACTTTTCAAACTCATTTCTCTTCAAAGAAAGCCTCCATTTTTACTCCGAGTATCTCAGACAACCTTACAAACTGCTTGTATGTCGGTGGTCTTATTCCACGGATTACCCTTGAGAAAGCAGTCTCCCCTATCCCAAGTTCTTTTGATATGCTGCGGTGTGTCCTTCCCGACGCATCCACAAACTTCTTAAGATTTTTTGCATAAACAGCGAAATTCATACCGTCTCCCCGTATAAATTGGCTGTTTTATACTCTTATTTTTACCTGTCTTACAGGATTATTTTCAAAAAACCTGATACTACCACAGAATCGCAATTACCGTGATTAATATCAGGACAAAACCGGTTGTAACAAGAAGAAGTGTTTCTGTTGCTCTGCCGGACTTTCTGTATGTCGTCCGACTTCCCTCCCTTTTAACTTCCACCATTACCTCCAATTCGGATTAAGTCTGTATATCTCAAATACAACTAAATTATGCTCCACAGCATATTCGTAGTCACGCTGAGTTGTCTGACTTTCCTCCCAATTTTGTAAAAAGATTATCCCCCCACATTCAGACAGCACTTCCTTTCTGTATGATTCGAGTTCTTCTTCATTCGGAAGCCTTCCGTTGATGCGTTTGAACTTGAAACGAAGATTAAGGGAGTTGATTGGTGTGTGTCCCTGCTCCCTTAAAATCTCGCATTTGTCATACAGTGCGTTGCCTTTTGTAAAATGCTGCCTGTCGCCTGATATATATACGTTCATAAAATCTCCAAAGTAGCGGCAGGGTGGGATTCAATAACAGCAAGGGGATAGATACTCCAGTAAAGTGTGGACAACCTGCAGTTTCTTTATAACGCTGTTACGGGTTTCTCTGCCGCAGCAGAAGTTTCCTCCTGCCGACTATTAATATAATTCCATTAGTCTTATTTGTCAAGTATATTTTCTTAATAATTAAGATTTTTTCTTTTTGGCAAGATTACTACGAATTGAGAGTGACATAAACTTTTTACTATGAATGTAATCGCACCACCAGAGGAAAACTCTGTAAGAACGCTTACGAAACCTGACAAAAGGTTTCTTTCAAAATCACTCGTTTCCGAACTCAGGCAGATTGAAACGACGAGGGACGGAAGGCGTGTTACAAAAGGTCAGCTTCTTGCAGAACGTCTCATAGACATCGCAATCAACTCAAACAGCAATGCTGATTCCATTATGGCTTCAAAACTCATCTTCGACCGTATCGAAGGAAGGGCTGCAGTTCTCGAGCATAAGGAAGTTCAGGAAATGCCGAAGGTTGTTTTTGCCTGTCGTGAGGACCAGTTATCTACCATTGCAGAAAAGGTAAACGAAGACGGTTCTGATTCCGTGCTCGTCAAGACTGACAGCGGAGAGGAATACATAGTATGAGTGAGACAACAGTTTATCGGCTCAGTGAACCGCAGGTTAAGATTTTCAATTCTCCGAAACGCTTCGTGGTCGTAAATGCCGGCCGTCGTTTCGGAAAGTCTTGGCTTGCAGGTGCAAAAATTTTCGATAAATGTCAGAACTACAAAAACAAAAACGTAATCTATATTGCTCCTACCCTTAATATGGCCCGTAACATTATGTGGGACACTTGGATAAAAGAGCATATTCCCGAAGCATATGTCGCAAAAAAAAATGAGCAGTTGATGACAATGGAGTTTTATACCGGCTCCAAATTCTACTGCCTTTCTGCAGAACATCCTGACCGACTTCGTGGTCTTGCAGCCGACTTACTTATCGTAGACGAATGTGCAATCATTGACGATTCGTTTTACGAAGTTGTCCGCCCTTTGCTTTCAGACCGTTTCCACGACGGAGAGGCTTTATATATCTCTACTCCGAAAGGCTACAACTGGTTTCATAAACTTTATGTCAAGGCAAAGGAAAATCCCAAGTCTTGGGACTGCTTCCAGTACACGACCATTGAAGGTGGTAACGTAACTCAGGAAGAAATTGAAGAAGCAAAGGCAGAACTTTCTCCGAAGATGTTCGCACAGGAATATCTTGCTTCATTCGAATCCCTTTCTGCCCGTATCTACGAAAACTATGACAGGACACTGAACCTCTGTGACAGGGAAGAATACTGGGGCAATGAAGGTGACATCCACGTTGGAATGGACTTCAACGTAAATCCTATGACTGCAGTAATTTCTGTTTTTGAAAGAGGCAACATCTACATCTTTGATGAAATCGTAGAACCGAACTCCAATACTCAGGAAATGTCAAATATGATTAAAAAGCGTTATCCTGACGTTTCCGTTTTCGTATATCCCGACCCTACCGGAAACAAGAGGCAGACGAACGCAGTCACCGGTCAGACCGACTTTGACATCTTGAGGAAGAACGGATTTTACGTCTGCACTCCACGTCACCCTTATGCTACGAAGGACAAATTCAATACAGTTAATTCCGCATTATGTAATGCAAAGGGTGAAAGAAAAGTTCACATCATAAAGGACAAATGCCTCCACCTCAAGGAAGCGTGGGAAGGCTACACATACAATTCAAACGGCGACCCTGACAAATCTTCCGGCTTGGACCATATCTCGGACGCTGCGGCATACCTTATATGTTATAAACTGCCGTACCGTGCTGACAGATATGTGAGACGACCGGAGGTATGGGGAACCTAGGAGGAATTATGGCAGGAGTAGAAACAATACACAAACTCTACAACAAGAGGAAAAGACAGTGGCAGCTCATTCGTGACTGTATCGAAGGAGAAGACGCTATTAAGGAAAAGGGAGAACTCTATCTTCCGAAAACCAAAGGTATGTCCGACCACAGATACAGGGCGTTCAAATTAAGGGCTGAATGGGTGAACTTTACAAGAAGAACCCTCACGGGACTTCACGGACTTGTTTTCAGAAAGAAACCTGTCATCAATTATCCGAAGGAACTCGAAGACGTAATCAACAACTGTGACAGAAAAGGCAACAACCTCTACAAGTTTTCTTCCAACGTATTCAAGGATTCACTTCCCGTTACATTCGGGGGACTTCTCGTTGATATGCCACGTGTGAATGGTAACATATCAAGAAAGGAAGCAGAAGAAAGGAAAATCAACCCGTACTTCAAATATTATTCTGCAGAAAACGTAATCAACTGGAAGACTGAGGTAAAGGACGGCGTTGAAAGAATCTGCCTTATCGTTCTTACCGAAACTTACGAAAGCACTTCCGATGACGAGTTTGCTCACAACGAAAAGGTTCAGTACCGTGTGCTTTCCCTCAAAAACGATGTTTACTCTCAGCGTGTCTTCAGACCGGCAGAAGGCAGTGACGGCAAAGATACCGTTGAAACTATTCCTATCGAAATTGACGGAAAGACACTCGATTACATTCCGTTCTACTTTCTGTACGAACAGGAACCTGTAACTCCGTTTATGCTTGACCTTGCAAAGGCAAACATCTCTCACTACAGAAAATCAGCAGATTATGAAAACGGTGTTCACCTCACCACAATCCCGACAGGATATGTAACCGGTCACAAACAGGAAATCATTACTGATGATAAAACCGGAGAAGAGAAAGGTCGTGAAGTTGTAAAACTTGGTGAAGACGAATTCCTTTTCTTTGAAGAGCCGGACGCAAAGGTCGGAACGCTCTGCTATGCAGGTGAAGGACTTACCCACTCTGAAAAGGCTCTTGAAACATCAATGAGCAATATGGCTGTTCTCGGCACACGACTTATAGTTACCGAAAAGGGAACTTCTGAATCGGCAGATTCTGCAAAGATTCACAGGGCAGGAGAAAATGCTTCCCTTGCGGATATGGCGAACTGCGTATCAGACGCTTTCACTCAGGCATTACAGACTGCTGCAGAATGGATGGGCTTAGACGAAGAAGTGTCGGTTGAGTTCTGCACTGATTACGATACACTCGCATTTGACGCTAACGCACTTAACGCAGTTGCAAACCTTAAGGAAGCAGGAAGTCTTCCTCTTCCATATGTATTCGAAATCCTCAAGAACGGAGAATACACTTCTGCTGCAGCAACGTTCAAAGAGTACGCTACGCTTCTTGATATGGAAGCAAGAGGCTACTCACCTTCTGAAATTGCAGAACAGTACGAAGCAATCAGACAGGGAAAAGTCATTCAGCTTGAAGACAAGCGGCCTAAAGAGAATACACCTGCGGAAAACATCGTTGATGACAACGCAGATGATAATAAATAAAACCCCCTTGTTTTATTTCTGGCACCGTGTAAAAGCGGTGCTTTTTTTATTTTCTCAAATTACTACGAACTACCGTTCGGTCAATAATTGAGACTGTATAAAACTGTGCAGTCGCACCACGTCAGTCGGATGTGGAAATTTTATATAACAAGGAGTCCATAGTTATGGCAATCGCAAAAGAAGAAGTTTTAAACATTCTCGGTCTCGAAGCAACCGATGAAACATCTGCAAAAGCAGAAGCAATTATCAATGCTTTCACAAAAGATTTTGAGGATGAAAAAACTAAGATTCTTCTCAACAAAGAAGAAATCAAAAATGAAAAGAAGGAAGAGACCAAAAAGAGACAGGCTCTTGAAGAACAGAACAAACAGTTGAATGAAAAACTCGGGCAGATGCAGAAGCAGCTTGACGACAATTCACCTGACGCAGTGAAGAAAATCTACGAATCACAACTCGATGATGCTAAAAAGGTTTTCGACGCAAAGTATAAGGAACTTGAAGACAAATACAAGGTAAGCGAAGAATCAAACGCTACTCTCAGAAAGAGTCAGCATCGTTTGACTTGTATGGAACAGTTCAACAAGGCTATTGCAACTTATGGTAAAGATGTTGCTCCAGATTCTCTTGATGATTTCGCACTTTTTGTACTTGGCCCTGATTGCTGCAAATTTGCAGAACGCTCTCTTGGCGAAGGAAACACTGCGATTGTAACAGGCGAAGGACAGACAATCGACAGTGCGGTTAAAGCTGCACTTGAAACAAACTTTGGTAAGTCTTGTCGTGTGTTCAAATCTTCTGGCGGCGGTGCGGAAGGCGGTGCAAGAACAGGTTCGGGCGGCGACAAAACACTCACACGAAGCGAGTTTGACGCAAAGAGTCCTGCTGAAAAAAGCAGACTTATGTCGGAAGGCTATCGCATCGTGTAAATAACTTTACAGGAGATGTAAAATGGCTATATTAGACGATTTAATGCCTTCACTCTATGTTGGTGTTGGTAAAGTTGCTCGTGAAATGGTTGGTTTTATCCCTTCTTGTGCAAAAAATGCAGAGGCAACTCGTGCAGCAAAGGGAGAAAAGATTATTATTCCTACAGGAACTGCTGGTGCTCTTGAAGACATCTCAGAAGCAATGCAGACTCCTTCAACAAATCCGGGTGCTCTCGGAAAAACAGAAATGGAAATCACCAACGCAAAGGTTGTTCCATTCTACTGGACTGGAGAAGAACAGAAAGGTGTTGCAAACGGCGGACAGTACAACAAGGTAATCGCAGACCAGTTCTCTGATGCCTTGAGAAAACTCGTAAATGCTGTTGAAACAGACCTCGCAAAAGCAGCTATCGAAGGTGCTTCTCGTGCTTACGGTACTGCAGGTACAACTCCATTCGGCACAGCCGGAGATTTCTCTGACTTCGCTCAGATGGCTAAAATCCTCGATGACAACGGATGTCCTGTTACAGACCGTGCTCTCGTTTTGAGTTCAGCAGCTTTTGCTAACCTCCGTGGTAAGCAGAACCTCTTGCTCAAGGTAAACGAAGCAGGTACAGACGAATTCCTCCGCACTGGTTACACATCACCAGTTCAGGGCTTCTCAATCTGGAACTCTGCAGGACTCGGTACTCACACAAAAGGTACTGGTTCAAGCTATGTAACAAACCTCGCTTCAGCACTTGCTGAGGGAGCTAAAATTATCGGAATCGACACAGGTTCTGGTACAGTTCTCGCAGGTGACGTTGTTACATTCGCAGGTGACACAAACAAATATATGGTAAACGTCGGAACAGACGCTGCAGGAAACATCGAAATCGGAACTCCGGGTCTTCGCAAGTCACTCGCTGACGGCGTAGCAATGACAATCGGAGGAGATTACGTTCCTTCAGTTGCTTTCCACAAAGACGCTCTCCAGTTGATTGCTCGTGCTCCTGCTGTTCCTACAGTTGGTGACGATGCTATCGACAGCACAATCATCACAGACCCTGTTTCTGGACTTTCATTTGAAGTTCGTGTTTACGGTGGATATCGTAAAGTACGCTTCGAAGTTGGTCTTGCTTGGGGTGTTAAGTGTATTCAGCCAGAATTCTGCGGAATCCTTCTCGGCTAACACATCAGGAGTCGGGGTAACTCGGCTCCTACCCTTTGGAGGAAAATATGGGATTAATTCACGTAATCAGAGACATACCGGAATACAAAGGCGGAGCACTCGAAGCCGATATCCCGGAACAGGATTATCCTATTCTGAACGCAAGAGGCTGGCGTAAGGCAGAAGGAAAACCTTCTTCTAAACCGGTTGAACCTGCACCAGAAAAGGAATCTGAAAAGCCTTCTGAAAAACCCGTAGAAAAGACAGTCTTCAAAGGAGGCACGAAATGATTATCGAAAAGGTAGTTAATGGTGCTCTTCAGAAAAAGAAAGTCTTTGATAAGGATATCCTTTTCTACACAAGAGAAGGGTGGAAGGTAAGCAAAGACAAGGAACTTCCTGCTAAACCTAAAACTTTTGAAAAGAAAGTTGAAGACAGCAGCGAAGATTCTGACTTCGAACCATTCAAGAAAAAGAAATAAACAAAGGAGAAATGTATGAGTGACGCAGCAGTTGAAGAAATCGAAATCAATCTTATCGTCGAAGACGGTACCTGTACGCAGGGTGCTAACTCGTACATTTCTCTTGAAGATGCCGTTTCATATCAGACGGACAGAAACAGAACGGACTGGCTTGAACTTTCAGACAATGAAAAGAAAGCAAGTCTCATTAAGGCTACACAGTATGTAGACAATCTTTATAAGTGGAAAGGTATCAGAAAATATCATCAGGAACAGCCTCTGAACTTTCCTCGTGTCAATATTTTCATCGAAGGTTATCCTGTTAAGGAAATGCCTCGTCAGATTAAAGACGCTGTTTGTGAAGCCGCATATTACGGTTTTCAGGAAGATTTATTTACGGTTCGTGAAAGCGATATCGGAAACATCAAGAGAATCAAAGATGTTGTTGAAGATGCAGTAGAAGAAGAAATCGAATACTTCAATAAGTCTGAATCAAAAGTGGACTTCATTTCAAAATATGCTGCATTGGACTCTATCCTCAGAGGTTTGTACGAACCTCTGAATACAAGCCGTATCAACGGTAAGGCAGACTGGGATTACTAATGGCGTTCAATTATCCGAAAATGCGAAAGTTAGCAGACAAACTTCTCTCTAACCGAAAGTTCGGTGGTCCTTTTATCCTCAAGAAAAAGACAGGACAACGCTATGACCCGGAGACTAAAAAGCAGATTGCAGTTTACGAAGATTATAAAGGTAATTGTGTAAAGAAAGTTTACAAGGATGACGGTAACGGACATCTTAAGGATGTTCTTAAGGCCGGAGACTTGGAGTTTGTATGCACAATGCAGGATATAAACATCATTCCAGATAAAAACGACCAGATTGTTTTTGAAGGCGTTATCTATAATGTCATTACACCGGAGCTGGTAGACCCTACGGGAAAACTTCCCTTAGTGCATAAGTGCTATGCAAGGAGGGCGTAATGAAAGTAAACCCGGAGTTTATCAAAGCTGCAAAAAAATATATGAAATCAATGGGAATGAACACTTCAAACGAAAAAGAAGTGGAATCTATCGCTATGTGGCTTGCAACTACAGATGAGGGCGTTATTGATTCTCTTTTAGATGAAGAAGACGAAGAAGATAAGGCAAGAAAAAAATATGGTATCTCAACAATTTCCGTAGACAATGTTTCTGTAGACGCTTCTGGACAAATGAAAACCATTGCGAAAAAAAGTAAAGGCAGTTGTTCTCTTTCGATTAAGGCAACTGACGCTCCTGTTGTCACAGCAGGTGTTGTCGTTGAAGCAAAAGAAAAAGAAAACAAGCAGGAAACTATTGTTCTTGAAAAAAAACCGAAGACAAGTCCTGCTCTACAGAAAATGGCAAAAAGAGCAAAGCAGAACAGAACATCAGAGCAAAAAAGCACAAATACTACACTTAAAGAGACGGCTGTTAATTTTGATGACAGAGACGGAACAGCTAAGTGGAAGGAAATGTTTGAATATGCTCGCAAGCAAAGCGACAGGGCTAAGGTTCAAAAGAAAATAGAATCCTTAGCGGATGATGATTACTACAATCTTTCGAAAAATGTCCCAGAGGAAGATTGGGCTTACATCGATGATGCTGAATGGGAGAAAGATTGGGCTGAATACGAGAGAGAACAAAAGGCTCTTCAGAAGAGAATTACTAGGTATAGAAAAAGAGAGGCTACTCTTTTTGGTGGCGGCGATATAGATACAATCACAATGGCAAATGGTGAAACTAGAATTAAATCGTCAAATGCTTATTCTGCGAAAGACTTTAATGTCAATAAAATTAGAACAAAACGACAAATGAAGCAGTCTGCCTTTTTAAGATATTTGTGGAAAAGAACAATTAGCGGAGCTGCGAATAATAGAAATGTAGTCGATACAGCTCAGCAAGAACTTCAAAAAACGAGGCAGCAATTAGAAGGTTTATTAAAACAAAAAGAAGCACAGTTGAAATCTCAAATGAAACAAAAGGAGACAGAATTTGCTCGTGCTATGGGTGTAAAATTTCACGCAGTCACAGGAAATTTGCAGGTCAAAAAAATACGCAAACCGGTGTCTCGAAAAAATGTCTCTGCTGCATCTCGAATGGAAATCCGTGGTATAGAAAATCTGTTTAATCCACAGATGCAGACATATGCAATTATAGAACAGGTAACTCCGTCTGGAAAGAAAATTAAAATCCCAACTTACGACAAGATTGTAAGAGCAAAAAAAACAAGCGTCAAAATACCTAAAGGTATGTTTTTCGCTGGAGTTGTTGACGAATATTACCCTTCTGTAATTGCAGCCGTGTTTTTTCAGATGTTGGTTTCAAACACTCCTCTTGATGAAGATTATACATATGTTTACGAATATGAAACTCCAGTTCGTAAAAGAAGAAAAATGTATACCACCGAACCATATGAAGATGTTATCTCTGGGAAGACTACAAATGTACGGATTATAAAAGATATCGAAGAGTTGAAAGAAGAGTATGTAGACACAATGCAAACTCGTAAAGTGAAGAAAATAATACATCATAAAGCAGACAAAGAAGCTGTCAGGGATTCTTGGGTTTTACATTTTAAGGGTATGGACTTTTATTCTAGCGACCCGAATATAAAAGATTGCTTTGTGAAGAAGTCGGATTACGATTCTATAGACCGCCTCGCCAAGTATATCTATGAAAAAGTGAAAGATTCAAATAACGGAAATAACGCTTTTTCATATGAAAACACCAACCCTCGTTGGGAAATGTTGGAATATGGCTACTATAAAAACGAAGAATCAAAAATAAGAATCGGAACACCTTATGGGTATAAACACGGTGTAAAAGGACATTATTCAATACAGGCTCCGTATGGATATGTCAGATTGACAGAAGCGTGGTGGGAAAATATGAAAGCCTCTCACAGAAGATTTGACTTCTTGGCAAACTTTGTTAAGAAAAATTCCTTAGATGTTTCTCGTATACAAAAGAAAACTTTGGAAAAACTAAAACAGTTTGACAGTTCTATAAACACAAGCAACTTGGATTGGTCAAACTTCGTAATGGCAGGTGTATAAATGACAGACGCATATATAGAAAAACAGGTTACAGACTACTTCCTCAAGATGAACGGAATAACGGTAAACGAAGACGGAACACACCCGGAAGTATGTCTTGCTAACGAAGAGTTTGAAAGACCAGATGACGGCTACTGGTATGAAGTGTACTTCATTCCAAGTTCGCCTTTGCAGATAGAACTGGGAACAACGGCAAGAAGCCGTTGGGTTGGGTTGTTGCAGATAAATGTCTGCACTCCTAAAGCAGCAGGAACTACCCCTTCTCTGGACCGATATGAGTCCATAGCGGAACATTTCAGAACGGGTATGTATATAAACGGAGACATAAGGGTTGTCAAAACTTCCAGAACTTCCGCTACGGAAGACGGTGACTTTTATGTATTACCTGTAACTGTAGAGTTACAGGCTAATCTTGATAGATAGGAGCTGAGAAAATGGCTACACCTCAGTATACAATCAAAGTTGGTGCTGATTCTAGTGATTACTTTTCTCGTGAAGTTACTATCTCTGACAAAGTAAAAGGTTACGAAGTCGGAGACAATGACGCTTCTGTGCTCGGACTTATGAAAGATTCTGACCTTAACGTATCTGACGATTACCAGTACCCTGTACTTGTAAGACGCACAGGCGACAGCCTTAAAGGTACGACAGAATCAATCGAGTCAAACGAACTCAGAAAAGGAAAAACTAAGTCTGCTCCTCGCAAGGGTAACTCTTCTTCGGAAGGTTCTCTTGATTATGAACTTTCACCGGAGACCTACGACGATATTTTCGAAGCAGCTCTTCGTGGTGAATGGAAACAGTGGATATCTGACTCAAAGGTTAAAGGATTTACCGACGGTGACAACTGGGTTAAATCTAAAACAAACCTTGACGGTTGGACTTATACGGACGGAACTTTTGAATCTAAAATCAGAACAAACGGTGATATGATGGAAGACCTCCCGGCAGGTCAGCACGAAACAACCTTGCTTTCAAACATCACAGACCCAGATTTATCTGTTGTCAAAGTTTCTGATAAAAACAAGATTGAAGTTCACGAACTTACCTGTGGTGAACAGGACATCCGCTACAATGTTCTCAAACATTTCGGCGGAGTAAAAGATGATGACCTCTTCCAGTCGTTCGAACATCTTGCAGTTAATACTGTAAGTTTGTCTGTAACACCGGGACAGATTATCACAGGTTCTTTCGGTTTTATGGGTTCAAACAACCCAGAAATCGTACAGTGGGGTTCTGACTATACTGTTGCAAAACAGTATAACGCAACTATTGCCGGAGCAAACGGATATTACACCTATGATGGAAACACAAAAACTTACTCTGTTGCAAACCCACAGCCTTCTTCACAGGCGGATATCGATACGCTCAATTATTACACAAACACAGCAAATGGTTGTGTAAAGAAACTTGAAGGAAGAATTCTTGAACCGGGTTCACTTACAACTGTAAGAACAAATGCAGAAGTTATGACTTGGCTTGCTGCTCTCCCAGAGAAAGGAACATCAACACTGCAGTACACTGCTCGTGAAGGTTTCCTTTACATCAACGGAGAAAGAGTTCGCTATGGTTCAAACCTCACATTTGAACTTAACAACGGTCTTAACAAGATTTTCGCAATCTTCGAAAAAGACGCAATTTCAGTATCTGCACTTCAGTTAGACATTACTGGACAGCTTGAAGCATATCTCATCAAGGGATATTCAGAAAAGTTGTATCAGTTGGCTGTACAGGATAAAGATGTTGAAATCGTATTTTGTTTTCAGGACAGAGAAGAAGACCCAGAAGCACTTTATGTGGTTCAGATTTTCAAGACAAAGTTTACAGACACAGATGTTTCATCTGGTGCCGAAGAATTACAGGTAAGTTTTCCTTACCAGTCATTCGAAGAAAAGGCTGTTCGTATGCTTCGTCTCAGAAAACGAAGAGTCCGTGCTTTCGGTTTTGTTCCTGAAGTTACTGGCGAAGACAACGGAATCCTTACGGTTTCGTTTACAACGCCTCCAACTGTAGACGGTGTTGTAACAGCACCAACAAGTGACGAAATCACCTGTTCAATTACAGTTGACGGAACAGATGTAACTACAACTTATGACACAACTTCTTTCTCAACATACGGCACAGTTGCATTTACATTCGATAAGATTGAAGCACCTACTACTGGTTCGAAAGTAGTAAAAGTAGTTGTTACTTACAACGGCTACTCAAAAGCTGCAGAATACTCTGTAGACGCTGAATAACCAAACGGGGAGCGTTTGCTCCCCTACTTTACTTTTTATAAGGATTTAATATGGCAGAATCAATTAACATTGCAAAGTTCTTTACAAAGAAAAACGAAGAGGAAGGAGTTCCACACGAACTTTATATCGGTGGTGAAAAGACAGGTATTGTCGCTTACGTATACGGCGTAAACTCAAACGCTGTTACTCTTGCAAACGAAACATACCGCAAAGAAATGGCTGAAATCAACGGCATTAAAGACCCTCTTATGAAATCAAAAAAGACAGACGCTGCCTTTGCAAAGAGAGTTGCCGCTTTCGTTAAAAAGTTTGAAGGCGTAGACGGCCAGCCTCTCGTAATTGACGGTGCTCCGGTTACTGAAAACGATTACTCAAAAATCATCGACCAGTCACCTCTCATTGCCCGTGCAATTCTTGAATACGCAAGTGATACAGAAGGTTTTTTAGACAGTCAGAAGAACGACTAAAAGAAGCTGTTCAGCGTTACTTCTATCTAAATACCAAATACGAAAAAAAAGCACCGACTTACGAAGGAAAAAACTCAAAGAAAAAAACTTCTAAGCCGGTGTATACTACGCACAAGGAAGAAAGAGACAGCTTCATAAAAAAGTTCGGTGAAAAAGAATTTGAACGTGTTTGTTCAGAAGACGAAACTTGGGCGAAATTAAAAGACATAGAAATCCCTCAACAATACTCTTGGCTGTTTGAACAATTCTGCAGCATATGGTGGTCCTGTGAACGAGACTTCAACGGAAACGTGATTTTCCGTCCTCGTGACATATTGGACTACGAGGAATTTATTGGTATACAATTCACATATAAAGAACGAGGTCTTTTACTACAGATGAAATATTGGGCAGCTGAATCGGTTTACGAGGTAAAGGAACAGTAGGAGGTCGTTATGGCAAAGCAGAACTCACAGCAGGTTTTAATAGACTTACAGGCAGAAGCAAAGGCTAACGGAGTCAATGAAGTTGTTTCAATGACTGAAGCCGTCATTTCTTTAGGCGGTGCTTTTGGAGTTACTGCAGAACAGGCGGCTTTTTTTCAGGCACAGTTAGAAACAATTCAGAACAGTAAAGGTTCTGCTGCGTTCAGAGATATAGCAAGACAATTAAACGCAAGTGCGGTTAATTTTGAAAGAATCTTTAAGGCAACCTCCGGCAACAAAAGAATTGGCTCAAAAACAAAGGCTTTGTATCAGGCAAACACCGACCAACTTTTGGCCAGTGTTGGACAGGTTAAAAGAAGTCACGGGTTGCCAAACACAAAAGACGAAAGTGTTGCATTACAGAGATTTGAACAGAATATACAAAATCTTAATCCGTTAATCGAACAGGTAAATCAAGCATTTACTGACATTATTGCAGACCTGAAAAAGAATGGAGAAGCGTCTTTAGAGAATATGGTTGCACTCGGACAGGCAACGGAGTTTTTCAGACGATTTGCAAATCAGGATTCAATAAACAGAAGTCGTGATGCAAAAACTGCTGGACAGGAAAGAAGAAACAAACAGGAAGAAGAAATTCTTTCCAGAATATCAGCTCAAGGAAACGAAGACGCTTACTTAGACTTAAAAGCAAAAAAAAGAATTCACGACCTCGAACTTGCAGAAGCGAAATACGACACTTATATGCGTAAACATTTACGCAATCAATACTATGGAACAAACCTAGGCGAAGGTATAAGACACGGACTTTTGAATAACGAAGAAATGCTTCTTCGTTCTGGAGGAGTCAGAGGCTTTGCCGCCCGTTTAGGCGGAACACTTGTTAAAAATAGTAAATTTGGTGATATGTTCAACGGCGGAGTAGCAGGTGCCGGCGTTAATATGGGTGCTTTTTTAGGAGCTGGTGCAGTTACTGCAATATCCGCTCTTGGTAAAAGCATCTATGACCTTTCGAAAGCCTCTATTGACGCATACGAAAATATTGAAAAAGTTAAGACTCAGTTAGGTGTTGTTTATGGCACTCAGGGTGAAGCCGATAGTATGTTCGGCAAAATCTCTCAGTACGCTATCAAGTCTCCTTTCGGTGTAAAAGATGTAGCAGAACAGGCAACTATCTTAAAGCAGTCTGGTGTTGCAGAATATGAACTTATGCCTGTACTTAAAAGTTTGGGAGACTTAGCAGGTGGTAACACAGAAAAAATGAATCGCCTTGCCAACGCAGTTTCACAGATTGCTGCAAGTGGCAATGCAACTGCAAGACAGATGCGTATGTTTACAATGGCTGGTGTTCCGATTTATAAGGCCATTGCAGATGTAAAAGGAATCCAGAAAACAGATGTACGTTCGCAGATTCAAAAAGGCAACGTTACTTATGAAGATATTATAAAGGCACTTGAAAGACTTACTCAGGAAGGCGGTCCTTTCTATAAGGCTGTAGAAAAAGGTGCAAAAACTTTAGCTGCAAGAAAACAGAACCTTGCGGATATTAGGGAACTTGCTTTAGCAGAGGGGGCTGCAGCAAACAATTTCGGGTTCTCTCCTGCAGACTTTGCAAAAGGCTGGACTTCATTCAAAGAAGATTGGTGGAAATTCTGGTATGACAATAGAAGAAGTGCCAAGATAGAAAAGCAGGTCGAGGCTGCTAATCAAGTTGAATCTCAGATAGACGCATTAGATACATTGAAAAACGATATAACTTCAAGCGGACAAAGTGGCGAAAAATCTTTGCAAGAGTTGAATTATATCAGAGTTATGAAAATGGAAGTCGAAAACTTGTCTGGGTTAGACAAAGAACATAGAGAAGCTATCTATTCAGAAAGTTATAAACAGAAAGTTCTTGAAGCAGAAGAACTTGGAACAAACCTTAATCTTGCTTTATATGCTGCAAAACACCTTACGTTAGAAAACGCAGACGCAACAGAACAGTTGATAAAATCTCTGGGTTTTGGAGGGGCTATTGGTGTATTTAATCATCTGGCAGGAAACAGCGTATCTGGTGCAAGAACACTGAACACTGACCCAGAGTCTTTAATGTATGAAATCCAAAGACAATACAACAAGAAAAATAAAAAAATAGGAAACGTTCGTTCATCGACTGGGTTAGGTGGAGAAAACAGACGATACACAAAAGAAGAAAGAGGATATTTTGGTGTTAGTTCCCGGGAAACTCTTACAATGGCTTCCGGTATTCCTTTGGGTGGTGGAAAAAACGTTGGCGAAAAAGCTCTTGATTATGTAAAACAGATTTATGAGAACTCAAAAGAAGCTGAGTACGAAAGAATAGCTCTTGAGGAAGAAGCAAAGAAAACCGTCAAAGATACCTACAATGAAATTAAAGAGCAAGGGTTAAAAGAAAATAAATTTGGCTTTATCGATAAATCGGAAACGCTGTCTAAAAACCTGTCTTTAATGCAGCGGTATATGGGAAAGTTAGACGACAAGTTGGACTTCGACAATCCTTTGACAAAAGAAGATAGTATCAAAGAATTAAACGCAAACATTGATAGTCTTGGAGACATTCTTGTTCAAGGTATTTTGTATAACGATGTTAAAACAGGAAGAGGAGGTCAACGTTCTGAAACGGCAAAAGCATATTTAAGACAGATGAGAAACCCAACCTCTGACATTGAACGCAACGAAGCAATTACATATTTTGGTCAACTTGCTGCAAATTTGCCGGAAGAACTTAAAACGTTTGCAGAAGCTATTATAAGTAGACTCGGGATATTGGATATTGATGAAAAATATCTTGACTTTAATAAAAAAGGGAAAGCAGATAAATATGCCTTCGACAAAGCATATTCTCCTCTTATAAGAGAACTTATTGAAAAAGATTTAGGAGTTTCTCTGTATCGAACAATGGGTTCTGATATGGCGATAAATAGAAAAGACAGAGATGTTAACGGCGGTATTGAAAGTTTTGTACAGGTATTAAGGTATGCCCAAAACAACAGAGAGAGAGAATTAGCTGCAGCAGTTTCTAACGCTTTATTATCACAGACAGGAAGAAACAAAGTTTCTTGGTTTGACATATCTTCCAGAATAGCTCAAGATACGGAGAATTACAAACGAAGAGGTCCTAGTGGCGGTGCAGCATATTCATATTATCGTACGACACCAGACGGTAGACGACAATTTATTGAAGGTGAAAATGTTGGAAGGTATAGAAAGGCTTTTGTAAATTTCCCTAGAACAAGAGAGCAGATAGAAGCTTATGGTCTTTCAGGATTCGGAACAGCAGGTACAGCCAAGGCTATTGCAGATACTTATAAGCAGCAGTTAGAAAAGATAAACACGTTTTTTACCGAAAGTTTTACATCTGCAGAATCAAAAGAAGCGAATACAAGACTGTTTGAACTTGAGCAAGAAATAAAAAACTTAGAAGGTTATAAACCGTCGTTAACAGAACAGACTGCATACGAAAATAGAATGACAGCCCTGAAAAAAGAATATGAAGAATTAAAGGCGACTTCTATAAAAGCACAGCTTGGGACGTTAGAGGACCCTAAATATAGAGAAAGCATCACCGCATTGGCACATTGGATAGAAGAAGCCTCGGACGGTACAATGGAATTTTCTGAAGTGATACTTGAGGCTAATCGTATTAAGCAGCAAGAAATTTCAGAGTTATATGCGGTTACTGATACTCTCGCTACATTCAAGTCTACAATAGAAGACCTTGATAATAAAATCAGAGATAGTCAAATCGAATCTTTGCTATATACTCTTCCTAAAGGAAGTTCTGCTTCAAGAGAAAACCAGAGACAGAGTATGAAATATGTGCTTGATTATGCTTTCAAAAACGAAAGTGACTTGCTGTATCAAGCATTTCCGGGAATGTCAAACAAAGAAATCGGCACTTCGCTAATTAACAGTGTTTTCTCTCCAACAGCAACACGAGGACTCTCTTTACAACAGTATAAGAGCAACGTAGAAAGTTATCAGAAAGATTTGGACGCATATAGACAAAAATATACAGAGTTTATGCAAAACGAAAATCTCCAGCGTACCAAAGAAATAACGAACACGCAGACATATAAAAATTATCTGGCAGAACTGAAGAAGAAACCGGGACATAAGAATGATTATCTCGTAGGTTTAAACTGGAAAGAAGGAGATTTCGACAACAGAGAAAGGCTTGACCAGTTTAGAAGGGAGTTGTTCACAGAACTTTACGGTGCCGCTCCAGAAGGACCAAATGAATACTCTGCTGCTGAAGCAATTATATCAGAATTGATAGACATAAAAGAGAAGTTTGATGAAGTCATAGCTAACCAAAAAGCAGCAGAATATGCCAAAGCATCAGACAAACTTGAAAGTGATGCTTATAAATTTAGACATATGACAGGCGGCTCTTTGTTTGCACCTGATACGTTCTTATTCGGTGGAAACACGGGACACCAGCAAAAACTTATAGGAGAACTTGGACTTGACGAAGAAACTTCTTACAGAGATTATGTTTCGACGTTATTTACGAACAGTTCAACCAGATACAACGGAAGCTCTCTTGAAAAAGGATATTCTCTCAAGGACAGTAGCATACTTGAAAAACTAAAAGCAGATAGAGAAAAAGCCGGATTAAACAACGATATTCTTGCCGATATTAAACCGGGAGAATTTATAACAGAGGCTCAGTTAGATAATTTAGTTAAGGCTAAAGAAGAATTGGACGGCATCAACGCTCTTGAAAGGAAAGTCGGTCAAACAACAAGAGAATTGGCAAAAACTATGAAATCGGCGTTTGATTCTACGATAGTGGACGGTATTTCTCAGTCAATGGTTACACTTGGCGAATGTATGAGAGAAGGAGTTGATGCTTCTGAAGAAATCGGAAAAGGATTGCAGAATATGTTCTCAAGCCTTTTAAAGAACATTGGTCCACAAATGACATCAGCCGGTCTTGCAATCGTTACTGCAGCCGCTCAGGAAAACGGCAGTGATAAGTGGGGTAAAATTGCCGGAGGTCTCGCACTTGCTGCTGCAGGTGGATTCCTTTCTTGGTCTGGCGGTCTTATGTCTGGCAAGGACGACAAAGACGACGACAAAGACGCACAGAGAGAAGCAAGACTTAAATCTCTTGCCGACATCTTAAGTGACCTTATTGCACAGGCAAGAACGGATGCTGAATACTACGAAAGAAACGCAAGACACAGACAGGCCCTTTCAGAAGATTACTCGCTTTCTTCAAGGTCTGTAAACGATATGATTATTACACCGGAAGGTACATTCTCTACTCACCCGGAAGATACGATAATCGCTATGAAACATCCAGAAGAACTTGGAAACAAGAACTCTTCTCCGAATGTTACGATTACGATTGTCAATCAGTCTGGTGATACTGTTAAAGTTGCAAGTACAGAAAAGAGAGAAGACGCTAACGGAGATATTGATATCAAGGCTACAATCGTGGCTGTTACGGCAGACGCTGTTGCAAGCGGAGAACTTGACGGTGCATTTGCTCAGATGCAAGCAAGACAGAGAGGAGTTTCTCGTACATATTAACATTATCTTCTGTATAGTGATATTTTTATTTACTCTACTTTATTTTTTGCTGATTTATACCTATAATATATTTAGAATATTTCTAAGGAGATATATTAAATGGCAAACTATGAAGAAACTGAGAGAGCAAAGGATTTTGAATACTTTAAAAGTATAAACAGAGATTTTTTTGCTGAACACGGACATAAGTTTCTCGCTATTAAAAACCAGTCTGTAAAAAATTTTGCCGATTCTATTCCAGAGCTTATCTCTAAAATGAACGAACAGTCTTTTGAAATTGGGACATATCTTATTCAAGAGTGTACAGGAGATGACAGTGCCTTTATGTCTACTGTAATGCGTCTTGTTATACAAGGTAAACACTGTGCCTAACGCTTCTTGTTTTACCCTTAAATCTACAGGAAGGCTTTATAGGTTGCCTAGTGATGCTCTTATCTTATCTAGTGCGAGAGAACCTAATACTTCCTACACTCCTAAAATGTGGTCTGCAATATGGGACACAGGGGCTACCAAGTCGTGCATAACACAACGAGTTGTTGATGACTTACATCTTATTTCTGTAGGTCAAACAGAAATGGGAACCGCAAGTGGAACCGCAACTGTTGATACCTATTACGTTGATATCGGATTACCAAACAGGATTATTATTCCGAACATTCTTGTTTCGTGTGCGAATTTAGGTCGAGACTTAGATGTCCTTATAGGAATGGATATTATTTCTTTAGGAGACTTTGCTATAACTAATGTAGGTGGTAAAACTACGTTCAGCTTTAGGTTTCCTTCCGTGTCTGAAATTGATTTTATCAAAGACAGTAAAAATTTAACCATATAATTAAGTTGTACTACGAATCGACCATAGTTATATACTCACACTATGGCAATTTCGTGGGCAGATAATGTTAATCAGAAGATAATAGACTCGACTCAGATTACTATCGGCGAAGGCGGTTACATAGAAGATAAATCGTCTAATGGAGTTGTTTCTGAAAGAAGATTATCTACACTCGCCTCTCCCGACACATTCAATGTCGTAATGGATTTTGATTTTGCAGAACTCGACGCAAACGGCTATTCAGAATTCGACCGCTTCATAAATTGGTATAAGTACGTACATAAAAGAGGAACCATTCCATTTAAGTTTCCTGCCATTACTCGCTTTGGAATTGACGGACCGAGAAATCCCGTAAACCCTTTCACGGGTGAAGAACAGTTATGCTGGTATAAAATCACAAGTGCAGCAAAACCTCAGAAGTCTGGTCTTTCAATGAGGTGTACTATGACTTGGGTAGAAGTTTATTCAGGACCCGGTATTACAGTCGTTCCTTCTACTCTTGCTATGGACAGAATGATTGTTCAGAACGGACATATTCAGATGTTCTTCAACCACAAACCTGCCGAGCCGATTTCAGAAGAAGCATTTACACTCGAATACAAACTCACTACAGACGCAGATTATACAGAAGCAACCATTACAAATATGGTAGTAGACGGAAACAGATATCTGTTTGACTTTGAAGATTTGCCAGACGGTACTTATTTCATTCGTCTTAATTGGAACGACACAAACCTTACGGAATATTTGGAGGTTAGTTAATGCCTCATAACATAGAAGCAGCAACTTTAGAAGAGTTGTTCAAGCAGGACACAGACGGTTGTATTCCTCTTTTAGTAGACATTACAGACGACAACATTATCTGGAACAGTCCAGACAGTCTTGATGAAAACGGACACCTTCGTCTTGTATACGGAAATATTCCTATGATTTACGAAGGTAAAAAATACCGTCCTGCAAACTTCAGTTTTGAACCGCCTTCAGAAGACGGTGTTAAAGTTGGTAGTGCATCCGTAACGATTTCTGCAATCGACCAGAGGGTTACGGAGATTATTGAAACGATAGAAAGTTCCCCTCACCTTACCGTAATCGCTGCTTATTCAAAAATGGGTGACGAAGAATTTGTGTTTTCAAAACTGTATCACTACGAGTTTACTATGGGTTCAGTTCAGTGGGACGGAATAACGGCAAAGTGGAGTCTCACTTACGATTCTGCTATGGAACAGAACTGCCCTGTAGATATGGCAACGGAAGCAAGGTGTCCTGCAGCATATGACCAGAACAGTTAATATAGATGATTTGCTTGCAGTAAGGTATGTGGAAAACGGAAGAAGCAGAGAAGAAGGCTTTGACTGTTACGGGCTTGCAATAGAAGTCTGCAGAAGATTCGGGTATGAGATACCGGATTTGAAAGAAGCAAAGGTTAAAGGTTACAACTTCTTCAAGTGTATGCAGAAAGGTGTGTCGCTTTCAAAGGTAAAGGAAGTTGATTACCCTTCAGAACCTGCAGATGTAGTGTTCTTGAAAAACAACGTCGGTGTACTGGACCATATTGGAGTTTGTTTGGGAAACGGACTTATGATTCACTGTAACAGATACGGTGTTCATATAGATAAAATACATAAATGGGATAAGCGTATCGGGAGGTGTTACAGATGGCTTTAATTAATTTCTTTGATACACCATTATCATCTCCAAAACAGAAAAACATAACTAAAGAAGAAAACCTCGCAAAACTTATTGACGATTACCTCGTTGATAAAGAAACATTGGAAGAGGTTGAAGTTTATAATGCGAAGACGGGAAAATCTTACAAGAAAAAGATAGTTCCTGACTCGTATAAGGTTTGTGCCGTAGTAAACGGTACTGAAACTGCACTTGATTATGTTCCAAAGTCAAGCGACGTAGTTGATATCATCATTTCACCACGTTCAAACGCAACAAGTTACGATTGGCTTCAGGCAATCGGTTCTGCTTTTATGATTATCATAGGAACAGCTTTAACGGCAACTGGAGTAAGTTCTGAGTTTGGTGTTCCTCTTATTATCGGCGGTGTTATGGGGCTTTGTGGTGCAGTAGTTTCAATGCTCACACGCCAAGACGAAAACGCAAATAAAAGAGATTCTGAAGACATAGATAAAGAAGCAGCCCTTGTAATCAAAGGTGCAGAAAACGAACTTATTACAGGGCAGAGGTTTCCTTTTGTCTTCGGTAAGATAGCAGTAAACCCTCGTATCTACGGTTCACCTTACCACGAAACCTTCGTTAAACCAGACGGTAAGTTTGATTCACAGTATATGAACTGTCTTTACTGTGTAGGTTATGGTCCTCTTAAATTAACGGACTTTAAGGTTGGTGAAACAGTTTTGATGTACAACCACCCTAGAGATGTAGAAGGTGAAAAAGAAAATAATACGATTATTCACGGCCATATCAGACCTTTTGAACTTGCAACAACTTTCGAACAGACGGTTGCAAACAGAAATGAATATTATACATATAACGCAGATAAAAACTCTTATGACAGAGCAGACCCTCAGCCAACAGAAACAACATTCCCTTCTAATAACTGGTATAAACTTACAGATGTAATTCCAAAGAAGTGGAAGAACAATGATGTTGCCATAGAAATCTTGCAGCGTGGTCTTAAAAACGAAACTGATATTGCAACAAACGAAAAGTGGGGAACCCTCTATAACAAAACCGTCATTGAAGACCAAGTAGACGCTAACATTCTTTTCATTCACGACAACGATATCTCGGTTGCAGCAGAAAAGAATTACAAAGGTGTTGCTATTCCTAAAGGATTCAGAACTAACACTGTAAGATTAAGTCAGTCGTGTCCTTCTCACCTTGAAGTTGAAGTAGATTTTTCTAACGGTCTTTACAGAAACAGAACTGAAAAGCACGGTGATTACTCTTCTATGAGATATTACGATATCCCTGTAAGACTTGCCGTTCAGTGGCGTGCTGTAAAGAAAAACAATCCAGTGTCAGACGCAGAAAACGGAACTAACGGCGGTTGGAAAACATTCGACTACCTTAAACTCGGTGATTCTGTCTCTACTTGGCAGAGACCTTATCCATATTCAATAAAAGACTCTATTTACGATATGTCTCTTAATGCAGGTGCTTCTACTGAAAATCTTGAAATGTTCAGGGCAGGACAGGCCGCATATGCAAGAGAACATCTTTATCAGGGATATTATGATGACGCTCTTGTTACGACAACAGCAGACGCACAGTATGCCAGACCGTACTCACCTACCGGAGTTCCTGCAAGAAACTATTATACAGAAACCGAAAAGGCTGCACTTGCTTCAAGTAACGCTGCCGGAATTGCTTCACAGAAAACAAACGAGTGGGTAGATGTAAACGACTTCATTAAAAACTCACAGGCTATTGAAGGTGGATATATTACAAGCGGTGGTTACAATGACCAGTGGGTTGGAACACAGGTATTCTGTATCAACGCAGACAAGAATTTCAGCACAAGTCACAAACCAAAAGACTTTAACGGTAATGAAAGACTGTATGTATTCACAAAAGATTTTACCGCAGCAGAAGTTCAGGAAATACTTGCAAGTGGTTCTGACTGGGTAGAAGTTCGTGTTATCCGTTTGACACCTTGTTATCTTGACCAGTCTGGAGTTCAGAGTGATAACTACGGAGACTTCTCATATCAGGACTTGTGTAAGTGGACTTATTTAAGGACAACCTGTTTTGATAAAGACGCTTACGTTTCAGCTGCATCTACAGACAGTTCTGCAGACCCGAAAGATTATCCTTTAAGACCGATAAGAGAATCTGACTTGGGCAAGTTCTGTTTTATGGCAATCCGCTTGAAGCAGGACGTTGCAGAAACCGGAGGTTCTTCATTAAAGAAAATCCGTCTTACTGCAGAAAGTTTTTCTCCAAAATATAATGAAGAAGAAAAGAAGTGGTACCCTGAGAATCTCGAAGCAAGTTGGGGATTCTATCAGAAGCAGAGGATTGAAGGTGAATGGAAGATTGTTGAACTTACAGAACAGGAATATCGTGATAAAGTTCTTGCAAGAGAACCGAACTTATTCAAGAAAAAGAAAGGCAACAACTATACTCAGTTAGTGGCTAACGACATCTTTGTGAACGCAGGGTTGTCTCCTAGTACATTTTTGAACGATTTCTGTGTTTGTTTTGAAGTAACAGATACGTACAAACCGTTTGTAATAAAAGTTTTACAGCAAATGTCTTTGATTCAAAGTACATATAAACCTTTTTCTGAGGGCATAAGTGACATCGATGAAAATTATGCAACCGCACTTAACATAACAGATTTAAGACGAAGAGTTTCTGCAGCTCAAATGTTGGAAAAGGGTTGGGTCATAGGAGAAGGCAATTATGCAACATATTTATCACATACCCTCACTTATAACAGCAGTGGAAACCCTGCTGATGACAATTACTCTTTTGCATTAGTAGTAACCCCAATCCTTGATGACGGGACGATTCTTACTTACGAAGAAATGGTTCAAAATGCAAACAAAATTGCAAAAGGACAGACACCAACTAACGATGTTCTCTTTGCTAGATTCAATGGCAACAGATGTGTTGAAAATGCAGAAATTTATGCAATGGCATTACATTATCTCGGAGACCTTTATTATGAACCTTCTAAATATACGGAAGAAGATGTTTTAGAAAGTTTCGAAGGACTTAAAAATTACACATATGAAGAATTTATAGAAACGTCATATTCTGGTTCTGTTTCTCCGATAACAAATTTTTATCTTTCTGCTGAAGTAGAAAAAAGATACATTGATACAAATACGGCTTGTTCTACTATGCTTGCATTTGTCGGACCACAGAACGGAGAAGAAGCAAAAGGTTATGACGACATCAATATGACCTCTGCTACAGAACTTTTCGAGTTCTGTAAAGACGTAACAGACGGCACTCCGTTGGACTTCAACTATGTAATTGATTCCAACTTCAATACTGCTTGTAATCTTACTGCACAGGCAAGAGTTAAGACAAAAGCAGATATGCTCGAAGAAGGTTGGGACATCGGAGATGAAGATACTACAGCCTATTTCCCTTGTATATACACATACGACGCAAGCGGAGAACCTTCAGATACGGAATACACCTTTGCTCTTGTTGTAACTCCGATTCTTAACGAAGGTGAAATCCTTTCAGAAGCAGATTTGATTATCTGTGCAAACAAGATTGCAAAAGGAGAAACTCCACTTCAGAATGTTCTGCTTGCAAGATTTGACGGACCAGACTGTGTTCAGACTTCTGACTTATATTGTGAAGCACTGCACGATTTGGGTGATTTGTATTTTGACCAATCTGCTTACGCACAGACAGATGTTCTTGAACAGTTTCTTGCCCTTAAAGATATTCCGTTCAACAGATTTATCGAAGATTCACCGGAAGAGTTCCTTGACGCTTTTGAAACATATTTTGAACTTCCTGCAGGTTCTTACTATTATACGACTAAAGCTCTCGAACAGATGATGCTCACACAGAGCACATACAAACCTTTTGCAGACAACGACGATTTAAGACACATCAAGTTCTCTTGTAACGGTGTAATCTCAGAAGAAAAGAAACTTGAAGAGATTGTAAAGACGTTCCTTACTACAGCACGTTCTATGCTCAGGCGTGATGATGAAAACAGATATGAGTTCTTCATCGGAAAGAAAGTAGATTATCCTGTAGATGTTCTTAATGCAAAGAACGTCATTTCAAAATCAAATACAAGAAGTTTTGCAGAAGTTCCTTCAGGATTGCAGACAAACTTCCCTGACGAAGAAGACGACTACACACAGAATCCTCTCTATATTATGGACAAAGGTGAAGACTGGAGAAATCCTTCTAAACCTATGGAACAGTTCTCCATTCAGTTTGTAACGAACAGATATCAGATACGCAGTTTAGGTCTTTACAACCTTGCAGGTCGCTTGTTCCAGAGAGAGACATACAACAGAACTGTAGGTAGAAGAGGCTTGGCTTATACTCTCGGTGACGTACTTTTGCTGCAGGACGAGTCGATTCTCGTTGGTACAGACAACGGTGGTCACATTATGGAACTTATCAAATACAATAATGTGATTTACGGATTTGTATCTGATGAACCTTTTGAATATACAGGTGAACTTGTAAACGGACAGAGTAAGCAGGGTGTTACAGTTGTTCAGCCAGATAAATATGGTGCTGCCCGTTGTGTAACACTCAGAGTTGCAACACCGGAAGGTAACGCTTACATTACTCCTGAAAACTGGAAGGTCGGATTAACCAATATAATCGCACTTGCTCACCCTGTTATCTGTACAGAAGACGGAAACTACTCTGACGAACCTGTAACAGAAGACGGAGAGACCTGTGCATTGACACTCAAAGAAGGCGACTTACTTGCTTTCGGTGAAATGACAAATATCACAAGAAAAGCACAGATTGTACAGATTAAACCTTCGCAGGGTAAGTTCAACTTAACTCTCGTTCCATATAACGACGACTTCTATAATTACGGAAAAGAACTTCCAAGGTTCAACGCTACCCTTTCTGTTCCGCAGCGAGATGTTCAGGAAGTAGAATTTACTGAATACGCAACGAAGGCAGATATTGCTGAATCGAAGGCAGTTGCAGACGGAAACAAGAAAGACCCGAACATTGACTTAACTGCATATACAACGATTACAACCTGTAGGGCAACAAGAGACGGTATCGTACTTACTTGTGATACAAGGAATATTGCAGACGGAGAAAAACTTACTCCGATTTCTGTTACTTGGACTTTCGTAAGGGAAAACGTATGGACAAGAGACCCGTCTATTACAGACCCGAATATACAGTATATATTAGCTAGTCCTCAGCCGACAATGGAAAACTTCGATGAAGACGAATATTATGTTCTCATCGAAGGACGATATGTAAGAGCAGAAGAATTTGCGTTCGGTGCTACTTACTATGTCAAGAACGTAATGATTGAAGATGTGATTATCAATCAGATTACATCAAACGAAGAAACGCTTTCTTATCTTTTTGACAGAGGACTTTCAGTAGAACAGTTGGGTGGATATCCAGAGTATTACGACTTCTACCCTATTAAAGTTATGGCATCTGCAAAACTTACGGTATCTTCAAAAACTGCAGACAGCCTTTACTCACGAATCGACATAACAAACTACGGTACTTGGGTTCCTCGAACACCTGTTATCGAACAGACTGTACAGGACAGACATATCGTTCTCACCTTCTCACAGCCGGACGGAGCAAGAGTTCTTTACGGACAGGATAGTATGATTTATCGTGTTCAGATAAAGAAGGTCGCAGACAACTTCTCGGAAGATTATGCAAAACCAGACTTACAGTCAAATCCTTATGCAGAGTTTAATCAGCAGCAGGAACTTATTTTCAGTAATGAATCCAACTACAAATATTTCTATCTTGCAAATCCTCAGCCTACGACTACAGAGCAGATTCTCGCAGGAGAATATTACAAGAAAGGCTCTTATGATTACGAAAGGGTTTCGGTATACGAAAGTGGCGTAGATTATTATTTACTCGACCACGGTTATATTCAGTCGGGAAGAACTTTTGCACAGACATTACCTTTGAAGGGACAGGGTACAAAAGAAATGGAGAACACGGACTATATGTACGAAGTCCGTGCAGAAGCTGTGAACGGAATGGTAACGGAACCAAGTCATTCTATGGTTACTGCTATGTTCACCAACTTCAGAGATATCGTTTATGCAAAAGCAGAACAGAAGGAATTATACGTTCCTAACCTTTCTGCAATTTCTGCCGAACTTGGTGAAATCTCCGGCGGTTCAATGGCCGGTAACAAGAATAACTACTGGACATTAACAACAAAAGATAACCCTCAGCCAGACCTTATCGGAGAAGATAACGGAAACAGAGATTTCCAAGGTGCTATCCGATTCGGTTCTGATTCACAGTATATCAGAGGTAGACCGATAGTTTCGTTTATCAACGGAAGATATGAAATCGTAGACTTCGAACTTGAATTCAAAATCGGTTCGTTTGACATCTCTTCTGAAAGAACCGTTATGGACTCAGAAATCATTATCTACAATGAAGAGATAAGTGAGTTCGACAGATGCCGTATCTCTGTATTTGGAACTTATTATGAAAACAGAACCAACGCAGGTGTGAACGATAAAGACAGTGATGTACCGGGTGGTTGGAAAGCAGTTGCTTATCAGGAATCAGGCGGTTTGATGAGTAAATCAGTTTACTCAGAAGACTCTCTTCTTCTTACAAACGCAACTATCGATGAAAGACGTACTATGGGTTACGATGTCGGAAAACCTTATCTGTATCTGAACAATGTAACCGTAACTAAAGTATGGCACTTCGATACGAACTCTTACGACCAGAACGGTGGATATACCCTTGAATATACGGAACAATATCTCTTGGCCAGTCCTCAGCCAACAATGGAGAACTTCGATGAAGGCGAATATTATGTTCTCAACGAAGGACAATATGTAAGGGCAGAAGAATATCTTGACGGTGCTACTTATTATGTCAAGGACGTTCCTTGCATCAATGCCTACGACAGAAACGGCAACTTAGTTTATGTTCTTGAGTATACTTCAAACAGAACAAGACCTCGTATCATTGGTCGTGACAGTGTTCCTCTTGAACTTGAAGGAACAAGGTGGACTCCAGACAGAAACAATGCCGTTATGGATTTCAAACCTGCAATTCTTGCCGTTGCACCATTCAGTAACCTTGCACGTTCTCTCTTCGGTGTATATAAACTTACATTCGATTTGGACAACGACGCTGCACTCGGAGCAAAAGTAAGTACGACAGGTAAGTTTACGGTAGACTTCTGGATTAAGTTCTATTATGCAGAAGGTCAGACGCTTTTTGATATCGGTACTGCAAATGACCGTATTCAGTTTGTATGTACAAAAGGTGAAGTAAATTACAACGCACCACAGACTTATGTATTGCCAACTTCTCAACCGGAGTCTCAGCAGGATATCGATGAAGGTGAATTCTACGAAAGACACGGAACGGATTTTACAAGAGCGTATACATATAACTCTGGAACAACTTATTACATCTATGCTCCAGAACCACCTTACAACTACGATATAAAGTATTCAGAAGGATTCGTACTTGCAGACCCTCAGCCGACTTCTCAGTCTGACTTCGGTAAGGGTATTCCGTACTTCGTAGTAAGCGGAAACGATTACGTATTGTCTAATACTTATGTTTCTGGCGTAGATTATTACGTTCAGATTGTGCCATATAACCACGCAACAAGCGGAACTGACGATGATATGTACATCAGACATCAGGGTGTTTCTAACTTTGAAGTAGTTACAATGCGTACATTGAAGAGACCAGATGAGATAGAGAATAATCAGCGTCTTATCGGTGAAGGAAAGTGGACTCACTTTGCAGTTGTATTAGATGAGCATAAGATTTGTTGTTACATCAATGACAGAAAGGTTGAGTTTGCAAGATATTCTAACTCTAACCTTGGTGCAACTGCAATCATCAATGACAACACTGAACAGATAATTGACGGTACTGCAGTTCAGTCAGAAGACCATACGGTAATTCTTGATGAACTTATGATAGATGCTCAGGTAGCAGAAGAGTTTGCTTCTTTCGTAGTAGCAGACCCACAGCCAGCTTCTCAAGCAACAATCGATGCCGGAGTTTACTACTATCTCGATAACGGTGTATATGTAGAAGCAAGGACATATGTAGCAGGTACTACATATTATGTTGTTGACACATATTCCGGTTTCAACTTCGTCAAGTCGACTGCAAATAAGATACCTTGGGGTAATCTGAACAGTGAAAACGATTACCTTGTACTTGTTGCAAAAGAAGATGCTAACGGAAAGCCTTTGTTAAAGACTAATATATTTAATTCAGACGAGTTTAGAGCCGCAGTTCAGGCGATTATAGACTCACAGGAGTAAAAGATGCCTTCAATAGATTTAACCCTTTCGGGAATATTAATACCAGATTTGAGAGCACAGGGTTATACCCCTCAGTTCGGAACAATGGTACAGAACGACGGCGTAAATATGGGCGGTCTTTCTACAATGCAGGTCAACAACAATATCCTTATGGCTTTCTCGAAAATGAGGGCCATTCCGATTGCTTCTACCATTGCAACAACGCAGGTTGAATATGACGCAAAACTTTACTTCTCTTCTGAGTTGAACGATACGGAAGAACTGACTCTCGGTTATGCGACATATCAGGGTTGCAGCATTTCAATTTCCAACGTTTCAAACTACGAACAGACAGTCAAACTGAATACGGTTCAGTTACCGGAGTCAGATTCGAGTCGTGTTCCAAGAACGATTACCCTTGAACCGAAGTCTCTGGTACAGGCTATCTTTGACGGATTGAACTGGCAGGTAGTTACTACAAAGATTTCAACGGTAGCACCAAGTAACCCGACAACGGGCGACATTTGGGTAGAAACAGAAGCACCTCAGAATCCATAGGAGACAATATGGCTTGGTCATACAATGAAGAAACAGGAATTTACTCAGTATCTTTTTCAGAACTCCCAGATTTGTTAAACACTTTGGAGCAGAATACTCGTGATACTCCGTATAAGCTTGATGTAACAGGGGTGACAGCAGACGACCTTGGTTCCAGTGGCACTACAGGAACTTTCGGATATTATATTCGTAATACATCTCTTTTTATAGACTTGTCTCCAACCACGTTGCCAGCTCTCTCTTTTATGACCGAGAGCTTTTCATACTGTGCCACTCTCGTAAAAGCACCAGATGTTGCCGGAGCCTATATGAGGTATACATTCTTTAGGTCTGGTATTGAAGTTACTCCAACAATAACCTGTACCAGTGAAATCTTTCAGTCTTTGGAAGGATGTTTTGCAGAATGTACTCACCTTAAACACGCAATAGCCCCAGCTTCACTGTCCTCTTATGGCGATAGTTTTTTCCACACTTTTCACGGCTGTACAGCATTGGAAGATATAACGTTTACAAAGACACCTGATACAAGTTCTGGCAGTGACGGGGTCCTTGCAGATTGTACTTCGTTAAGATTAATCTCTGTATCAAACAGTTCTATGCAGACAAGTATGAAGAACTTTTTAACCAGCCAACAGACAAATAATTCGTTTCCGTCTGCTATAAATGTAAACAGCGTTGTTTTACTTACCACCTATGACGTAGTTACAGATACCTATACAGTTCCGTTTAGCGAGTTAGCGACTTTATTAAACAACTTTCCTCAGAACACTGTAGATACTCCATATAAGTTAAATGTCACTGGTTTAGTTGCATCAAACATAAATAGTTCTGGAACAAGCGGAACTTTTGGAAACATAATAAAAGAGAATCTTACAAAGTATGTAGATTTATCAAACACTGTATTACCTTCCGTTACGGATGTAAGTTATGCTTTTAGTGCGTGTACAAACATTATTCTTGCCCCACAAGTCACTAGCGGTACAAGAGGTTTGCAAAACTGGTTTTCAAACTGTACAAACCTGAAAGTAACCCCAGAACTCCCTAACACTATTTTATCAATGAGAAATGCGTTTGAGTATTGCTCAAACTTGGAAACTATTACGAATATTCCGACTTCAGTAACCTATATGGAAAGTTGTTTTAGAAGTTGCGAAAAAATTCATTACAGTCCTTCGATACCGGCATCTGTAAGAAATATGAGTAACTGTTTTGCTTATGCTGATTTATATGAAACTCCCGTTATGGCAAGCGGTGTTACAGACCTGACAAGTTGTTTTAGTCACAATGAAAATCTTACAAAGGCAAATACCATTCCAACATCTGTTACGAATATGTCAAGCTGTTTTAATCAGTGTACATCTTTGGCTATAGTTGAAAACATTCCTAGACAAACTACAAGAATAGATTATTGTTTCTTCGGTTGTTCTGCTCTTGAAAGAATCAACTTGTGGGATTATAACTCTATAAGCACTGGTGACACTTATTCAAAAGGTTGTTTTACAGACTGCGATTCACTTGCTCATATTTACGTCAACGGATATAACTCTGGCTCAAGAAACAACTTGGTAACATTCTTAAATAACAGAAAGACAAACGGGTACTTCCCAAGTGATATAACTCCTGCTGATATTGTTTTCTACGGCTACACGGAAGGTTATTCAATCGCTTTCAGTAACCTTAACAACTACCTTATGTATCTTGAACCGAATACAGTAGACAATCCGTATAAACTTAATGTAACAGGACTGTCAGTTGCAAACGTAAACACATCTTCAACAAGCGGTTCGTTAGGTTATGTAATCGCACACAATACGAAGTACCTTGATTTAAGTCTGACTTCTTTGCACGCAAATCAGACAACGATGAAAGAGAGATTTATGGGCTGTGATTATCTCGTAGTTCCTCCAAATATTCCTAACAACGTAACTGATATGGAAAGTTGTTTTCAGCAATGTCACTATCTAACAACAATGCCGACGCTTTCAACAAAAACAACAAATATGAAAAACTGTTTTGACTTTTGCGATTACCTTCTTGAGTTTACGGACATTCCAGAAGGTGTTACGGATATGACAGATTGTTTCAACAATAGTTCCATTTCAGAACCGCCGATTATCCCAAGCACTGTTACGACTTTAAAAGGGTGTTTTGAAAATTGTCACAGTCTAGCAGAACCACCAGTTATTCCTTACGGGGTAACTGATTTACAGGACTGTTTCAGAGCAAGTGGACTCTTTGAAGTACCAGTTATACCGAGTTCTGTTACAAATATGAACGGAACTTTCGAAGGAACTGGTATAACTGTAGCACCTGTCATTCCAGACAGCGTAACTGATTTAGACTCTTGTTTCAAAGACTGTACCTCATTAGTTGATGTACCGTCACTTCCGAGTTTGGCTAGTCAGTTAGATGATTTAAGTTCTGCTTTTGACGGCTGTTCTTCATTAAAGCGAGTAAACTTCAACGGAACATTTGACTTGACTCTTGCAGATTTTGACTCTGCATTTAACGACTGCGATATGCTCGAATCAGTGTTCGTTAAGTCGAGAGAAAATCAAGTCGCACTTATCACATATCTTGAATCACAGCAGAATGACGGTAAGTTTCCAAGCGGTCTTAATGTATCGGAAATAGTCAAGTTCGGTGAAAAGATAATGAAAGTTCAGACAGAAGAAGGAACGGAGATAGTTGACCTTTACAGATTCAAAGGACAGTTGCTTACAGAGAAAAACGGCAAACTTGTTTATGCAGACGAAGATTTCAAACCGTTCAGTGTACAGATAGATAACGAAGAGTTTTTTGCACAGACGATACCAGAGTCTCTTTTAGCTACTTGCCGTAACAAAGGAAGCGGTACAGTGCTAAAGAAAATGGTAGGTACAGAAATAGTTGAAGGTGTTACTACTCCAGTTTATCAGTGGTTTACCAAATCAGCAGGAACGATTGAAGAACCATTCAAGAAAAACAACACAACTATTTTATCAGATATCTCAACCGAAACTTTAGATATCACTTTCCCAAAGAACTTATTCCCCAAAGGTGGGCGGATGCTTGTCTGCGGTGCAGCCGGTGCTAACGTCATAGATACTGCAACCCAGAATCACGTAAACTATGGAGGGAAAGGAGAGATAATGGCCGTTGAAATCCCTGCTAACCCGAAAGAAGATTTGCACATATTGGGTGTAACGTTCCCTAAAACATCAACTGACGGAGAAACAAAAAGCACAAGCCAAGGTTATTGTTCTGGAGGAACTGATTCTTATGGTCATTGTAAAGGATGGAGTTATCGCACCGTTTCCGGTGTGGCTGGCGGTATTGGAGGAAATAACTGTGTAGTTACCTATGAAAAAAAAGGAGTTTCCTATACCGTAACTGCTTATGGCGGCGGCGGCGGTGGTGGCGGAAAGGCTTACGGGGACGATACCACTGATTATGGAAATGGAGGTCTCAGCGGAGACGGTAACGCTAATGTTGGAAGCAACGGTGGCAACCCTTATGATATCGAAAATTGCAATGTAAATGAATTAACAACTGCATTTTTAAGAGTAGAGGCATACATTTAATGACATATTTATTTATTGACAACCAAAACAGAGTAGTAGGTACGTCTTCGGTGATGTTAAATAACTGTGTAAAATCAAACATCAAACCGTTTTCTGTAGGTAAAGCAAGGTGGAACGGGGAAAAAGTTGTTTACGATTACCCTTCTGTTGAACACAAAAAAACAGAAAGAAACGAGCTATGGGATAATCTTATTTTTTCTTTTGGAAACACCTTTTGTGCTAAAGTTACTTTTCTTAATGGGAAAGAATTTAGAGACCATAACGGACAGATTTCTGTTCTTATACCATGTTATGGAAAATCAGATTATGTAACAACGGCAGTAAGAAGTTGTCTTAAACAAACTCAGAAGCCTACTCAAATATTAGTTTTGCTTATGGACGAAAAATCTCAAGCACTGAAAGATGAATTAGAAGGTCTTTCTGATATTGTTAAATGCTTTTGTGAATCACGGATGAACGTATGTAAAGCCCGGACATACCTTGCAGAAAAGTGTAAAACAGATTGGCTTATTTTTCTTGACGCCGATGATTTTCTTTTAAGAGATTTTATCAAAGTTTTAGATTCTAAAAAAGAAACCTTCTGTATGGGTAATGACGCTTACACAACAGAAAAAAACTTTACTATAAGGCAGTGCGAAGAAAACAATTTATCTTTTAATAAAAAGGAAAATATTCTCCAAAAAAATATGACTGCATTAATGCACAGAGATGTATTTTTTGACATAGGATTAAATGAGAAGTATGCGTCCGGTGCAGAAGACCTTGATTTTCTTATGAGGTTAGCGTCTAGTAGAAAATGGTCTTTCAGTTTTGACTCCTCTCCCCTTTGGGTTTATCGCCTTAACACAAGTAACTCTTTATCAAAAGCAGAGGCTTTTTACAAAAGTTATTATGAGGTATTAAAAGATAACAAAGAAATCATTATGAGGGAATTAGAGGACGTAGAGTACGACTCCCCAGAAGTCAACGAACTGTTATATTTTCTTGATAACCCAAGTGAAGAAAACTTTAGGAAACTTGCCGTTTTCAGAGCTTTTCATTTTGCAAAAAGAGGCCACGAAAAGTTTTATTCTGAGTTTGTATTTTTTGAAGATTATGTCAGAAATGAATTCAATTATCTTATGTCAGAAAGTATGAAAAGAGATACTGAACACTGTTTCAATGCCAATGATTACATTGCAATAAACTGCGACAAAAAATTATCGTATTATTTATCAGACCCAAACCTTAGGGGAACATCTTTTGATGCAGTAATTTTTAATTGTTCCTCAAGCGATGTCGAAAATCTTATTGTACAACCATTGTCATATATAGTAAGAAAAGATATTCAAAAAGATATTGAAGAAAAAGGACTTTCTAAAATTGATACGATATTCTTCTTGCTTAAAAACTATTCTTGCTTTATAAAAAACAATATAGAAGAATGTGAGAAAATGTTATTAACGTCTTCCAATGATTTTATTCTCGCTCTTGATAATGTTAAGTTCGACAAAACCATAGAGGAATCTGCTCTGTTTTTAAGAGACACGCTTACCTATGGTCTTTTTTATACAAAACCGGTAAAAAAAAGAAGAGCAATTACATTTGTTCTTCACAAAAAATGCAATATGAAATGCCCTTATTGTCCTCAGTCTGACAAAAGCGACCCGTTATCTGACGATGAAATATTTGCAAATTTTGATAAAGCGTTATCTAAGTTTGAAAAGGAATTAGGACAGAATTTTACCGTACAGGTAATGGGTGGAGAGACTACCCTTTGGAGTGACTACTTACAGCATAAAATATTACATAGGTGTGAAGGCTACAAACGTTTACACATATTTACAAATGGTACAAATAAAGAATGTCCATTATACAAAGATGAAAGAGTGGTAAAACATTTACATCTTCTTAACTGGAAAAAACAAATTTACGATACTGCATTACCAAATGAATTGTATGACGTTATTATTGAAGATAACGATTATGAAGGAATAGAGATGCTTAAAACTTATAACGGCAACAATATTTTACATATATTACCTCAGAAGGTAAATGGTTGTTCGGACCTTAATATGTCTTATGAGTTTTTAAAAAAATTGGGAGAAATAAATAACCCAAAAGTGCTAAACTCTCATATCAAAAACTTCATACAAGAAGTAGATGAAAATGGATATGAACATTCTCGAAACATCTGCAGAAACGGGAAAAGGCCTGTAGCAGAGGTAGATTGTACGAAAATGAAAGTACGCCCTTGTTCTAATTCACGGTTTGAATATGACTTCGATGATTATGATTTTACAAAACTTACACCACAGGAAGAGTGTGATAGATGTATGTTTACGTACTAATCAGTTGTAATAGCAAAGAAAGTAATCTATAATTATTCTATCACCTGTTCTGGTGATAGAAATCTCATCAAAAAAAATCCAATCACATCTTTACGGAGGACAACTATGTCCAAAGACTCAATCAAGGTCAACGCCTATTTCAAGACAGCCGTTAAGAAAGAAGTTGACTATCTCACAGACAATCTTATTTTATCCGAAAAGCAGAAGAAAATCTTTACGATGTACTATCTTGAAAATCAGTGCATAGACTTTATTGCAGACAGTGTAAACTCAAGCAGGTCGAGTGTATGTTCTGATTTGAAGATAATAAGGGATAGAATAATTAAGTTAATTTAATTACATAACATCTGGATTTACTTTTGCTTTCTGTATTCTTTCGTCTTTCTTAGATTTATTTCCATAAACGAAAACTCCGACTAGGGCAACCAATGCAGAAACTATAGCAGTAATTCCAGAAGTTTTTTTATCGAGCAATAACAAAACAAACCCAAAGGAAACAACTACCAATGCTAAAATAAAAGCCAATATCTGTCCTCTTGCAGAGTTTTTAATCCCAGATTCTATAACCTTTTTTTCTATTTCTATCCTGTGTGCGGTCTGTTTTTCAAGATTGTTTACAAGCCTTTCTGTGAATCCCGTGTAAATTTTTTCATAGTGTTCAAGTTCGCTCGCAGGTGGATATGGAGCAGAATAATATGCAGACATAACTTTTGTTGATTGAGTAATGTTTTGCTGTGTGGAAGTTCTAGTTTGAATATGTTGGTTATGCTTGGACATAAGTTGCTACCTCTGATTTGTATGCGTTCATAAAGTCGCCTTTGATTGCGTTCATATCTGCTCGCATAGCCCTTTGGTCAGCAATAACACCAGTAGAAGAATCGTTGTACTGTGTAGAGACTCCAAACAAATCTATAATGCTCATTACACCGTCAATAAATGTTGGTTTTGCAAAAAGGAAATCAGACATAGGTTTTGCCTCCGTAAAAGGCAGTTCTCCATTATTTCAGTTATTACTTTTCTGTGATTATTTAGAAAAGCACCTTAACACATTATACCATAGTTTCGGCAAAATGTGTTAAAAAATATACTATTTTTTTTAAGTTCCGTCTACTATTCAAAAATCTCCAATATTTATATGTATAATTTCTGCATTTTTACCCTATAAAATCAGCATAAAAACAAGACCATATCTCAAGCATATTACTGTATCTTGATACACAAGGAGCGAATATGTATCAGTACGGTAATCCAGTAAATGACTTCTACTTGAACAATGCCAGACTTCCTCAATATCCACAGTTCCCACCACAGAACATTCCGCAGATAAAATGCTTTGTGGTAACGAGTATCAACGAAGCAAAGTCTGCTATGATAGACCCTTCGTGCAACAATCTTTTCGTAGACACAAGCAACGGCAAAATCTATCTCAAGAAAATCGGCAACAACGGTCAGCCACAGTTTATAGTCTATTCGATAGACGAAAAAGTATCGGCAGACCCGATGACAGAAATAAACAACAGATTAACGAAGATTGAAAATTATATCGGGAGGATAACAGATGAATCCGTTTCAAGTAATGAACGCTATGAGCAATCCGCAGGGGTTTCTGAATCAGCAGTTGCAGTCAAGAATGAACCAAATGGCACAGCAGAACCCACACGCTTACCAGAAGATGCAGGAAATGACATCTGGTAAGTCGGAACAGCAGATGAAAGAAACTGCTATGAACCTTGCAAGACAACAGGGTATCGACTTAAAACAGTTTGCAAGCACGTTTGGAATCAAGTTGTGATAAAGCGGAACAAGGCGACAACCTTTCTGTCAAATCTAACAAAATCGATAGTTAGTTCCGCAGATTATCAGTGTAGTGACAAAATTTCGTCGAAAGATTGTCATTAGCATAAACAAATTGATAAACACTTAATATAAAAGGAGCACGCTTATGACAGTAAGTGACAACGGAGCACCTATGATTATGGGTGACGGCTTTGGTGGTGGTGGCTTTATCTGGGCTTTCCTTATCTTTGCACTCTTAATGGGTAACGGCGGGTTTGGTTTCGGCGGTGGTAATGGAAACGCTAATGCTTTACAGGCAGACGTAAACAGAGGCTTTGACAGTCAGAACTTGCAGAACCAGACCAGAGATATTCTCTCTGCGGTAACAAACGGTACTGCACAGTCAGTAGCATCAACGAATCAGGTTTACCACGACATCGTAAACAATCTCGGCGACAAGTATTCAGAACTTGCCCGTGATATTGCAGGTGTAAATGCAAGCGTTCAGCAGTCTATCGCAAATCAGAACGAATGTTGCTGCTCGCAGAAAATGTTAATTGCCGAAACCGGAGCAGGTATTAACGCAGGCATTGCACAGAATCGTTTTGATGCAGCAATGAACACCGCTGCAATCAACGCTACAACTACTGCACAGACACAGAAAATCTTAGACGCTATTCAGCAGAACAAGATTGACGCTTTGCAGAGCCGTGTGAATCAGCTCGAAACACAGAATATGCTTAGTGGTGTCGTAAGATATCCGACAAGCACAACTTACTCGGCAGGAGCAAGTCCGTTCTGTGGCAATAACTTCGGCTATCCAATCTACGCTTAAGTTGTAAAGGAAAACTTGACAACTCCCTTCTAGGTGACTAATTCCATTCGTATGAATGTTGACATAACGGGGAGGTAACTCCCCTATTTTCGAGGTTACTATGGCTTGTAATCAGATAACAAGATACAGAGCATCATCAATTTCAGTTGCAGCAGGAATTACTACAATTACTCTTCCGGCATCGCCCACGATAAACGCCGGAGACGTATTTGAAATTCTTCTTGCAACTCCAATCCCGGACGGAACGGACGGTACACAGATTACAATTTCAAATGGAACTGTAACGGGAAGTCTTATGAACGGTAACGGAAACTACTTCCGCCCTACTCCATTAACAAGCAGAACGGTTTTCTTGGTTCAGTACTTAGGAGACCCGGCTCACTATCAGATTCTCAGAATCTATGGTAAATGCGGACGGTAGATATGAAGAAAGCGTTTGAAGAATTAAAGAAGGATTTCAAGGAAGCAGTTTCGGAAATAGATTTCCAAAAGTACGACCCTTATTCAAGAACTTTTATGAAGCCTTTGTTTATAGGTCAGCTTATGGTCGCTATGAAATGCTTTATGGACGATGACCCCGTAGGAGAAGAACTTGACGGTGCAGAAGAATACATCGAAAAGTATCTTGCTTCGGGAGATTCTACATATAAAGAAATGGCTTCTGATGAATTGAGACACGCTGGTATTCTGATGAAGAAAACTGGAGACGAACACCCTGCCCACGAAGCCAAAAGGCAGGAACTTCTTAAGATGATTTCTTCCAGAGTTGAAGAGAGGTAGTCTATGTATACAAAGAAAGAACTTGCAGAAGGTATTGGAAAGTTCATCAACAATGACCTTATCCCTTCTGTAGACAACGAAAGGTTGAGATTCGTTTTGTGCATATGTAAAAAGGCAATGTACGAAAATCCAGATATGCTAGATGCCTTTTTCGAAAGCCCTTTAATAGCAAGCGTTACAAAAAACGGAGAAGACGAGGATATGTATGACATTTCCGTTCTTGCTAAATCTATGAAGAGTGTATTATCAGAATACGAGTCTTACCCTATCGTCATTCCCAAAATACCTGTTTTTGCCCCAGATAGAAATGTGGTAAGGATAACGTCTGCTGACATAGACAAGATAATTGCCTATATGTCGCCGGAGGAAACTGTATCTTAATTTTCGGGGTGGAGCGTTTGCTCTGCCCTTGATTTACTCCGAACTCTAATGGCTTTTACAATTAAATATCAATAATACGGAGGAGCCTTATGAGTGGCGGAATATTTGTTGGAGTATTAGGAGCAGCGGTTTCATTAATTTCGATAATCGGAGTAATTGTAAAAGTGTGTATGGATTATGCACAGGTTAAAGGCTCGGTAAGCCGTATTGAAGAAAAGGTAAATGACGAGTTCTCTAAAATCAAAGAGGACATTCAGAAAGAAACAAAGGATATCCGAGAAGATTTTTCTAAGGATATCAAGACTTTAGAAAGTTCATACAAACAAGATGTTTCAAGTATTCAGAACGATATAAAAAATCTTGAACAAACCCACCTTAAAGAAATAGACAGAATCAAAGACGAAATGGCAAAAGACAGAGCATATACCCACGAGTCGTTCGTCAAAATTACAAAAGACCAGCAGGAAATGTCAGATACACTCAAGGAAGTATCGCTTATCCTAAAGAGTTTTGAAACAAACATAGGACAGCGACTTACTTCTTTAGAGCACAAAATAGATTCAATCACAACAGTAAAGGTGGTAGACAATGCTTAACATTGTAGTAGAAAGAATGAAGAAGTCATACGACTTCAAGGTAAATCCAAACAAAGAAGGTTCGTTTGAAAACAACTGGCAGAACAACTCTCTTGACTGGTTCTGCGTTTACAACGATAAGTGCGAACTTGCCCGTTTCCATTGTCAGTCAGTGGCAAACTATTGCTTCGGTGATATGAAGTCAAATGGTGCTACAGAACACGGAGACACAATCGCAGAAGGCTACTTCAAAATCAAATGCTTTGTTGAACCAAGAAGTTTTCACGGAGAAATCCACGGCATCATCGAAACAAAAGACATCGACGGTCAGTGGATTAATCACGACTCAATGCAGATTGGTGATGACGGCTTCCAGACAGGTCGCTGGCTCATTCACGATAAATGGTCAAACTCATTAAACAGAGATACAAACACCGCTTGGTCGGCAGGTTGTATCATACTTTCATCGGGAGACCTCGCAGCATTTAACAGAATACTTCACGCATACAACGTTAAATCAGGCGACATTATTTCCGGTGAAATTGTGGAGGAAGGGTAGAAAATGGTTAAGTTTGTTAAATCGCTTCTTTTCGTTCTTGCGAGCATTGTTATGTCGCTCTGCTTGATTTATCTGCCAAACATCTCGGGACCAGTAAGCATTACCTTCATCGGTGTTCTTTCGTGCTATCTCGGTATTGATGTTGCAGATACTATCATCAAAAGTTCTGCTATGGAACAGGGTAAGTTTAAGGATATCCACAAACACAAATATGTCATTTCGCTTATCTGTCTTGTCGTTATGCTCTTTATATGTATGTATGTCAAAGACAAAAACGACATCACTACTGCAATGACTTCGATTGTATCGTCGGTTCTGATTGTAATAGGAATACTGCTTGCCGGACTTGAAGGAAATAAAATTGCTGCAAACATTGACGGAGGTAAAGAGTGACAACCACTTTAATCTTAATAGGTGTCATTGTTCTTCTCGCAGTTGCTCTTTACATCTTCATTAAGTTGAACGCTAAGAAGGGTAAAGAGTTAAAACAGCTTAAAGAAGCAGTTGAGAATCAGAAAAGAATCATCAAGAAATTTCAAGAGGCTGATAATGAAGCAAAGAAACAGAAAGACAAACTTGGTAAAGGCTCTACTGCTGATAGGGTTAATGCAAGTATTGATGTCCTGCGTGACATCGAAAACGATAGTTGAGATACCGGAGATTGACTTCCCTTCCTTCCCTATCAGTACAGAAGACCCGAACATAAAGTTTTCTGCAGTTGACAACTTTATAAGGATAGATTGGATAGCAGAAGGTCAGTACGCTCTTATACCTATTGATAAATGGGAGGAACTTGTAAAGTATTCAGTCGATGTTAATGCTGCTAAGAAAAAATACAAGGCTTTACAGAAAAATGCGATACCAAAATAAAGAAAAAACCTTACTGCAGAAAGAGAAAGCAAAATTCCGAGATTCTGCAGTATGGAAGAATTTCCGCAATCTTCTCAAAAAAGAAAGAAAGGTTGACTTCGTTACAGGCAAACCTTTACGAGCAGGATTCCAACTTCATCACTGTGACCTTAATCCAGAACACTATAAAAATCTTAATCCAGATAACTTTGTAACATTATCAAGATTCTCGCACTCGTGGGTACACAAAATTTACAGATATAACTGGGAAGAAGTTTTAGCACGACTTGCTATGGTTTTCCGTAAAATGGACGAACTTAATCCACCACCACCAGACCCTCAGCAGAAGCTGTTTGACTAAATCTTAAAATCATAGTACGCTATTTTTGTTGCCACATATTTGTTGCCACCTTCAGAGAAAACGTATATGTTATAAGGCTTCGGGACGTTGAGGTCGGGGGTTCGAATCTCCCTTACCCGATTTTTTAATACCTGCACTAAAACATAAATCCTTATAACACAAACACTTAACATTTTCAAATCTGATGTGGACTTATGTGAGTAACAGTATTTGTTGCCA
>JAEEGL012882976.1_pt1 | contig 46854 bp, 33 predicted proteins | sample 9134231 | NCBI WGS metagenome assembly JAEEGL01 (sample SAMN16246548, study PRJNA631951) | gut metagenome | biome: gut microbiome; feature: rumen; material: fiber-attached | host: Bos | place: Iran: Karaj | collected 2018-10
ACTGTGAAAAGCTTAAAGATGTAGTCCTTCCGGATACTGTTTCCAAAATCGGCAATGACGCTTTCTATAACTGTACATCACTTGCGAAATTCACATTCCATGAGGGAATAACTTTCATTGGTGATTATGCTTTCACTAAAACAGCTATTACAGAAATTACTCTTCCATCAACACTGGAATCTGCTGAAAATGCGTTCAGTGCGACAAATATTACCAAAGCGACATTTGCTGACGGCGCTGAAAGAGTTCCGAGCCGTACATTCCAGAATTGCGGAAAGCTTACAGATGTGATCCTTCCGGATACTGTTTCCAAAATCGGCAATGATGCTTTCTATAACTGTACATCACTTGCTGAATTCACATTCCATGAGGGAATAACTTTCATTGGTGATTATGCTTTCTCTAAAACAGCTATTTCAGAAGTTACTCTTCCATCAACGCTGACATCTTCCGAAAATGTATTTAATGGCAGTAATGTTACCAAGGCGGTTCTTGCCGATGGCATAAAGAGGATTCCGAATCGTATATTCTCGAATTGTATTACTCTCAAAGATGTGACTTTCCCTGAGTCAATAACAAATATAGGCAACGATGCTTTTGAAAACTGCACACATCTCAGAAGCATAAAGCTCCCTTCAGCTCTTGAAGAGATCGGATCATATGCTTTCTACAAGTCGGGACTGAGATCACTGGAGATACCCGACAGCGTTACCAAGGCAGACGTAGGTGCATTTGGAAAGAGCAAGGATCTCAAAACAGCTGTTGTAGGTTCAGGTCTGACAAGACTGAGTGACAACCTTTTCGCAGACTGTGTTTCACTTGAAAAGGTAACGCTTACTGCAAAAAAGACAGAGGCAAATAGCAAGGCATTCTTCAATTGCCGCAGTCTCTCAGAGCTTGACTATTCAAAAACCGAGCTCACATATGATACAGCAACGTTTGAAAAGTGTTATTCGCTCAAGGATATGGATCTCATCTTCCTTAAGCGCCCGAATTCAGCTATGACTCTCACAACAGAAAAGGCTGCTGTAAACGGTACAGTTGATTTTACAGTCGATTTTGATGTTATTGCAGGTCACTACCTTGACAGCACCGATTTCGCTGTTGCACTTACGATCCCCGAAGGAGTGACTGTGCTCACCGACAGCTTCAGTACAGATGCAGGCGAGGTAAGTATGAACGCTATATCAGAACTTAAGATACCTTTTGAAAAGTCAAAGGGCAAGCTTACGTTCTCTGCAAGAGCTACAGAGCCCGGTACATATGATATCGACGCAGAACTCATCTTCAAGGACGCAGACAAGAATGCAGGCACAAGAAGAGAGCCTGTCCACTCCGTAAGATTTACGGCAGATATCCTCAGCCTCAGTGCTCCCGGCGCAGTAAACAGCCTTAAGACAAAGGTAAGCGGTACAGGTCCCAAGGGACAGAAGGTGGATGTTTACCTCGGCGACAAGGTGATCGGCAGTCCTGTTGCAGATGAGAAGACAGGCAAATTCGAGCTGGCTGTAGAGCTTCCCGAGAGCAAGGACGGCGACAAGTTCGTGATCAAGGCTAAGTACGGCGATGTTGAAACATCAGAGCATACCATTGTATACTCAAAGGAGGAGCCTGCAATAAACGGCATCAAGCTCGGTATAAACGGAAATGATGCTGAAAGCGACATTACTGAGGTATTTACAAAGTGCAAATCTCCCGTTATGTACATCAATACAGGAAGAGAGTATGCATTTGCTATTGATATATCCAACAGTGAGAACGTTGACAGAGTATTCATCACAAGCACAAAGAAGGACGAAATCGCCAAGCTTGAAGCTAAATACGACGACGAGACCAAGTTATGGTGCGTAAAGGGATTCTTTGACGGAAACAAGAACTATGTTCCGGGTACACTCAATATCGTTGTGATATCAAAGTCAAAGGCAAATGCATTAAAGGCGGCAAAGCTCGACATCGACTATAAGGACGCATACTACTCACGTCAGGGCGATATCAGGTTTGTCACAGACCCGTCAGGCAGAGTATATGAGGGAACTCCTTCAAATGCTGTAAAGGGCGCTGAGATGACTATATACTACATGGACGAGGACGGCAAGGCAGTTGTGTGGGACGGTACAGATTACGATCAGAAGAATCCGCTCCTTACCGATGAGTTCGGAGCTTATGCATGGGACGTTCCCGAGGGCGACTGGAAGGTAGTATGCAAGGCAGACGGCTTTGATACATTGGAGAGCGACTGGAATGAGGTACCCCCTGCTCAGAAGGATATCAACTTCTCACTCGTAAGCGATGCGGCTCCGAAGGTAACGGATATCTCCTTCGACGGAAAGGACATAAGCCTCAGGTTCAGCAAGTATATGCTCTCCGAGACTGTTAACGAGAGCAGTGTTTCTCTTGACGCAGGCAGCGATATCAAGGTAACACCCGCTTATCATGCAAATGATGAAAAGATCACGGATACATTTACAATAAGCGGTGATTTCACAGATGTTTACGATGTAAAGGTAAGCGTTTCTGATGAATGCCACAGCTACGCGGACGCAGCAGCAGTTGCTTGTGAGAAGACTGTACATATTAAGGATGGTCCCAAGACAGTAACGACTACAACAACTACAACAGTCAAAACTACTACTACGACAACAACAAAGGCAACCACTACAACCAAGGCTGCTGCAACAACCACAACTGCAAAGCCTGCAACTACCACGACAAAGGCTGCTTCAACTACTACAACTGTAAAGACAACAGCTGCAACAACTACTACAGCTCCTGTGACTACAACTCAGCCGGTGACCATGAAGTCTCTTGGCGACATTGACGGAAACGGAATACTTGACGCAGTTGACGCTTCAAAGATACTCGGCAGATATGCCAAGTACTCAACAGGTGCGGCTAAGCCCACTAAGGACGATATGGACGTCTCCGATGTAAACAGGGACGGCTTTATCGATGCAGTTGACGCTTCAAAGGTGCTTTCATACTATGCATACTTATCCACAACAAAGGAAGAACCAGTATCACTTGAGAGCTTTCTGAACAAGTAACGGCAATAAAAAACAGGCGGCTTAGCCGCCTGTTTTTTATAGAAAGATGTACCGTTATGATACGGGGGTAAGAGGAGACCAGTTCAGCCCGTCATCGGGCATATTATTGCCGCTTTCAAGGCTTGCTTTTGTCTCGTCAGCTTCGGTTGGTGCAGCGGGAGAGCTGTCTTCGGCAGAGACGGTATTGTCTGAGAAGTCTATTTCTCCTCCCGAATGTACTGCATTATCGGAAGCAGTATCCGTACTGCCGTTTGAAGCTGCCTCCTGCACCGGGACTGAAGTTTTTTCGGTCCCGCTTTTTTCGTCAGCATTGTCTGTGACCGCTGCAGCTGTATCATTTGCCTGAGAACTGTCGGAGCTCTTGCAGCTGCAAAGCAGCAGACATGAGAACAGTGCGGCAGTTATTATCCTGAACTTCATATTATTCCTTTCATGTTTGTAAAAGCGGCAGAGAAACTCTGCCGCTTTAATGTTTATTTCTCAGAAATCGATAGTGTCTCCGCCCTTGCCGTAATCAGGTGCACTGCCGCCGTCTGTCAGTGAAGCGGTGATGACGTCTTCGTTTTCAAAGACTGTTATCTCGATCTCGGGGATAGTATATCTGGTTTTCATCATAAATTCCTCCATTATTCAAAGCTCAGAATTCAAGCTCGCAGGTAAGAGAGTCTTCCTTGTCCGCAGGAATGCCTGTGATAGTAACTACCAGCATTACGCTGTCCTTATCAGCAGCTGTGTACTGAACGCCGTTTGATGTAACGCCTGTATAGTAGGCTGTTGCGGGGATCTTCTTCTCAGTGCCGTTGTATTTTGCTGCAAATGTTACCTTGTCTGCATTATCGATCTTTGACTTAGGTACAACAAATACGTATCTTACATAGTGTACGCCGTTCTTGTCTGCGGTCTGCTTGTATGTGCTGTCCGCAAGAGCGTTTTCGGCAGTTTTCTGTGCCTCGGCAAGGATATTGTAAAGGTTCCAGCATGTGCCGTCGGAGAATACGACATACTCCATGGGGCACTTGTATTTGGAAGCGCCGTTCTGGTATGTACCGTTGAAGCTGATGCTTCCGCTGCCGTCCTTAAGGAATATTGTGAAGCCTCTGTCGCGCTTTACATATACATCCTCGGGAGTGAGATCGGCAAAGCAGATGATATCGTTTCCACCGTTTGATGAAGCATTGTAGGATTCGTTGATAACGTCTTTTCCGTCGCACTTGTAGTAGATATAAACATCGTCGCCGAAGCCGCCGGAAAGGGTATCGTCACCCTTTCCACCGATAACGATGCTTGAAACTCCGTTGGTGGTTATGGTATCGTTGCCGTCGTCACCGAAAATGGCGTCCTTGCCAACGTTGATATTGCCGAATATTTTTGTTCCGTTTGTATTTGAGTTGATAGTGTCGTTTCCGCTGCCTGCGTAGATGATATTGTCTCCGCCGCTTGTAGTGATGACATCGTCTCCGCCCTCTGCAACGATAACGTCGTTGCCTGTAAATGAGGTGATAGTATCATTGCCCTCGTATGCGAATATGTAAGAGGTCTCGGGATAGCCAACAAGCTCGTTATCGTTGTCGTCTCCCTCTATGATATTTGTAATATCACATACATCCTCATAGGTAAGTGTGAGCTCATCGCTGATAACGATGTTTTCTATCCTGTAATTACCGCTTGGATCAAAGTAATTCTCGATATATATAGTATTTCCGTTGTCTGTGTCGATAATGAAGAGATTATTACCGTCGCGGTGGAAATATATCTTTGAGCCTGACAGATCATAGTTAAACATCAGGGTATCGTTTCCGCTGTTGTGTTCGCAGTAATCGCATATACAGATTATTCCGAGGTTCTTGTCAATGATATACTTATCGTCGCCTGATGTGCCGTTGAACTGCTGAGGATTCTGTGTCGTTTCCTCTGTGATGTATATAACATCATCGACAACACCCCAGTAACCCCATCCGGCCATCATCTGATCTATCTGATTCAGTGCTTCTTTCTCGGTGTTGGCGATAAAGAATATATTGTCAAGCATTTTCATAACTTGATAGCCTGCAAATAGTGTTCCTGTCGTCATAGGATCAGCTCCGACGATATTGCCGAGTACCAATAAAATACCGTCACGCGCAAGAACAGGGGCTGCATCTATAAAATACAGCTGATAATTACTTGGGTTTGCAGTAAGATCTTCATAATCCTCCTCAGTCATGACTCTTGAAGCCATTTCATCGAGGTTTTCGGGAACATTGTCGCGCGAGATAACAGAATAGTTTGGATCGACATATTTATAAAACATAATTTTATAAATGTATTTTGTTATGTCAATCTCTAATTGTTTAAAATCAGGATACGGAGCACAAAAACTTATACCGTCTTTTACTAATGATCGTGCCCATCGCTGTGACTGATCGTCATCAGGTGAACCGAACAGATCAACTGCGCCATTAACGGCTTTTGTAGCGGTCGGGATTGCATAATCGTAGTCCATAAACGCTTCATATTGGGAATAGACCGAATTGTCGTCATCTTCTGCAGAAGAGCACAAAGGCATAGCCGAGCTGCACAGCAGCGCTGCTGCAAGAAGAGAAGAGATTAGTTTTTTCATTGCTTTTTTACCTCCTTAAAATAATGGTTTGTTGTTTGGACTAAATTGACAGTGTAATTTTACCACTTTGCCGAAAAAATGTCAAGTAAAAAAACAAAATTAGCAATTTTTGCTGTGTATTTCTCAAAAAAAACCGATTTTATGATATCGGCTGCACTTGCGAGCTGTTGCAAAAGAATGTGATACGGCGCATTGGCGGTTGTCTCAAATTCATAGATTCTTAATATATTTTGGCGCAAAAAATGCTATAATAATATATTATATTTTATATTTTTTTCTCATGAGGTACAGATATGAGTGCGAATACGAGATTTGACAGGATAGCTGTGCTCATTCCCTGCTATAACGAGGAAAAGACCATTGCAAGGGCCATTACCGATTTCAGGAGAGTTTTGCCGGAGGCGGCTGTTTACGTTTACAATAACAATTCAAAGGAACGTACTTACGGGGCAGCCGCCGAAAACGGCGCTATAGTCCGAAACGAGTACAATCAGGGCAAGGGCAATGTGGTAAGGCGAATGTTTCGCGGGATAAACGCTGAATGCTACATAATGGTGGACGGCGACGATACATATCCAGCTGAGTATGCCCGTGAAATGGCAGATATTGTTCTTAACCGCCATACGGATATGGTCATAGGTGACAGGCTTTCTTCTGCCTATTTCCGGGAGAACAAGAGCCCGTTCCATAATTTCGGCAATTCCGCGGTGCGTTTCCTTATAAACAACATCTTTCATGCGAATATTATGGATATAATGACGGGATACCGCGCATTTGGTTATAATTTCGTCAAGACCTTTCCTGTATTGTCAAAGGGCTTTGAGATTGAGACAGAAATGAGCATACACGCAACAGACAAGAATATGTCGGTAGAAAATGTGGTCATCGATTACCGTGACCGTCCCGAGGGGAGCAACTCAAAGCTGAATACATACTCTGACGGGATTAAGGTGATAGGTACTATATCACGGCTTTGCCGCACCTACAAGCCCATGCTGTTCTTCGGTATAATCTCTTTGATACTCTTTCTGACAGCGATAATATTCTTTATACCTGTACTTCGGGAATACTTTGAAACAGGTCTTGTTGAGCGTTTCCCAACTCTTATAGTCTGCGGCTTTACAGTCATTGCGGCGATACAGTCATTCTTCTCCGGCATGCTGCTGAGCTGTATAGTAAGAAAGAACCGTCAGAATTTTGAGATTGAGCTCCACGGGACTCAGAATGAGCTTGAAAAGCTAAGGAAAGGGGAATATACAGAAGATGAAAAATGATATCGATAAGATGCCGGGCAGTATATCCGACCTCAAATGGTTCCCATATGTGCTTTCGGCAATAGGTGCCATTGCTTTTTCGCAGTACTTCGGCTCGGATACCGCCAGCTTTTTCACGCTGATATTTTTTATACTCATGCTCCCGATGTTCAGGTACAGGTACTCTGCCGGTATGAAGGCAAGCAAGGAATCGTTTATATGCAGCTTTTTCTTTTCTCTTTTTACCGTTTCTGCATCGCAGATCAGCGATCTTAAGGATAAGAACCTTTTGGCCGGTCTTGACAGTTTCTCAGCATATTTTACTGCCTTTATCATGTTTTTCATATTCTATGAGGCTCTGATATATATACTGTTTCGCAAGGTATCCGACGCTGATCTTTCAGAGGAAAAGACAGAGCCGTCAATTAAGCGCAAGTTTGCGGTATTTTTCGGCTCTATGGCAGTAATGCTCATAATGTGGCTGCCCATATCGCTTTTCCTTTATCCTGCGGTCATAACGGAGGATTCCATATGGCAGCTCCGGCAGGCAATGGGTATTGATGAACTGACAAATCATCATCCTGTGCTTCACACAATGATAATAAAGCTTTGCTTCAGTATCGGACAGTGGCTTTTTGACGGTGATGATACAAGGTCAGTCCGCGTTTATGCGATTATACAGCAACTCTTCCTTTCGGGCTGCTTTGCGTATCTTATCGAGACACTCTACAAGTTTAAAGCAAAGAAAAAGGTCATCATATGCTCACTGCTTTTCTATGTGATACCGGTTTATCATGCAGCCTATAGCGTTACCATGTGGAAGGACGTGTGGTTCGGCGGAATGGTCGCTGTACTTACATCGCTGATATGGAGGCTTCTCTGCAAGGAGAAAAAGTTCATGATCTCAGTGCCGGAGGCGGTGATACTGTTTGTTTTCTCAGTATCTATGTGTCTTATGCGAAGCAACGGACTGTACGCATTTGTGCTGCTGTTCATTGCAGCGTTTTTTGTTTTTCTCCGCAGAAGCAAGCTGACCGTTGGAATCATGGCAGCAGCCCTTGCGGCGTCACTTGTTATAAAAGGACCACTCTACAGCTATATGGGAGTTAAACCGGGTGATCTGATCGAGTCCCTTTCCATACCTGCTCAGCAGATAGCTTGTGTGGCCCGGAATACAAGCAATCTTTCTCCCGAGCAGAAAGCACTTCTCGACAAGGTGATCGATACCGAAATGATAAATGAGAAGTATTACAGTTCAATTTCGGATAATATCAAAAATCTTGTAAGAGAGAAGGATAATCAGGATTATCTTGCCGGGCATAAGTCGGATTATCTGAAGCTTTGGATAGATCTTGGTCTGGAATATCCTGATAAATATGTTGCAGCCTTTATTGACCAGACATACGGCTACTGGTTCCCTGATGTCCAGTACTGGGTCACTTCGGAAAAAAAGCTGTCTGATGGTTTTGAAATTGAAAGTGAACCTAAAACCGGCGTGTTTACGGATTTTATCACGTTCTATATGAATTCATATATAGAAACTCCGTTCCTCGGGCTCATTTGGAGTATAGGAATGGGAGTATGGGTATTCATATTCATGCTTTTGACGGCTCTGAAAAGGCATAAACGCTCCGTATTTTTGGTATATCTGCCCGTATTGGGAATATGGCTTACGCTGCTCATAGCTACGCCTGTTGCAAGCGAATTCAGATATATATACAGTCTCTTTACCTGTATGCCTTTGTTCTGTACGATTCCCTTCCTTAAGAACGGAATATACGTAGAAAAGGAACAAAAAGAAGAAAGCTCTGCCGAAAAAAACGAAACATTGGAAGATACTCAGACAGAAAAGGCAGAAGCAGAGGCTTGAAATGTATTTTTTACATGCAAACGGAAACCATTCTGCAAAAACAAAAAAGGACAGAGAGAAATATCTCTCTGTCCTTATTCTTATTTATGCCTTTTCGCGGTACTTAATAGTTGAGTTGAAGTACTTGTAGAACGATGAAACTGCGTTTTTGGCGGTATTGTCTGAGTTACTGTCGTCAAGGACAGCATAGACATATGAAAGCGCAGATAAGCTGCATGTTGCGGTGCCGTTTTCAGTAGCTGCAGTAATAACGTATGTATCGCCCAGCTGATGAGCTGAAATATTGGGGATAGTCACCTTATAGCGTCCGTCGGACTGCTTTACTGCCGTATATGAGGTAACGGTGCTGCCCTTCTTTGTTGTTACACTGACATTGCCGCTGTAACCGGACTTTGGCTTGATGAAAACATTGAGAGTAGTTTCGGCGTTCAGTGAAAGAGCATATGTTATCTTGTCGATATCAGATTTACCGAGTTCAAGAATGCGCTTATACTGCTCGGTCTTGTTCTTTACGGAGTCGAAATTGTAGGATTCTGCGTAATACCTGTTCATTTCGGCATGATCCCTGCCTATTTCCCAGTTGTTGTTTGCAGCAAGGAACGGCTGAACATAGTGACCGTAATCCGCTATTGAATGAATGAGAGAAAGTGTGGTCTTATCGTAGCTGCTCTCGTTTTCTTCTATCTTGTTTATGTAGTCGAGAACTGAATATGTCTCCTCAACAGTTCTGCCGTTGCCGTAGTGGAATACGGCCTTGATCGTATCTGCCATTTCTACTGAGGTAACATAGCAGGTGAAGCCGTAGTACTTATCCGTTGTGTTCTTGAAATCGGCGTCAAAGCTGTCACTGGTGGTCTTGCCGTTAACAGTGAACTCCATATAGCTTGCAGCCTTTTCAGCGTCAGTCAGGGGAGAAAGGTCAAGGTAGAAGTTTACGCCCATCTGTCCGCTCAGAACAAGATTATTGGTCTTGAACTGCGGAACGGTTATCTTCTCCTCTTTCTGTATAACAGTGCAGAAGTTCTTGTAGGTAGTACCCTTGCTTGAGTTCTTTCCGATAACGGAAATGACGTTTTTGGTCTCCGGCAGAGCTGTCAGACGATCGTTGGTTATCTTTATGCTTGCTTTTTTGTTAGATACCGCAAAGGAACCGTAGTAAATGCCGTTAACATATGTTTCCAGCGAAACAGTGTTGCTGTCGTTGACAGTGAAATTAACGGTTACATCACTGCCTGCTTCTATAACTCCGTTGGCAGGAGCCTTTGTATTGGTATCCTTGGCAGCATTCGAGGAGAGTGTGAAGGGGAGCTTGTCATCGGATTTTGTATATGGGAAATTGCTCTTGGAGGAATACAGGCTCTTCACGAGAGTAGCGTCCGATATGAACTTTGTATCCATCCATGTGATTCTTTCGGTAAGGAACTGCTTGAATACCTTTGCGTCGCCTTCAAAGCCCCTTGCCTTTGAAGGCCATGTTGCATGCCTGTCCCAGCGTGTACCGTCAGCCTGTCCTGACTTGAGCAGGTAGGCTGTATTGCTGTCGAGAATGCCGCCGTCTCTGATAAGCTCTTCAAGGTAGGGCCTTATCTGCCAGTACTTCTCGGTAGCCTTTGCAATAAAGAGGGGATCGTCTATGAAGTCCTTGAAGAACGCCTGAGCATTTGGATTCTGTGAGATCTTCCACCATGTTGAGCCATAGTCTACTTCGATCGAGCCGCAGCCGTAGTCGAAATCCCATACAGGGCCGAACTTTATCAGGGAGCCCATATCCTTGTAGGCGTATCTGCTCTTGTAGATAGAGTCGTCGTTGCCCATTATTTCAAGGGTGAGCCAGAATGATACCATTGAATCGATATCGGCAAATTCGGTATAGTGTTTTCTGCCTTCCGAAGTATTGACGTAGCCGTCCTCGGAGCGATATGCTTTCTCAAAGTTCTTCCAGTAATTCGTAACGTAATTCATCATTGTCTGATTTGTGTTGAGATACTCGGGAGAGTTGAGCATTACCTTCAGGCCTGTATCGGTCTTGAATTTGGATACCTCGTCGTATTCGTCCGAGAGCTCGAACAGATATCCGCCGCTGATATCGCTGTATTCCTTGTCTGTTTTATAAGTTACGCCGTTGAACTTTACCTGTCCCGAGGTCACCCATGAAAGGTCCGATTTCATCTGCTCCTCAAGGGCGTCCTGATCGAGAGTATTTCCGTTCTTTTTCTCGGCCTTGACGATAGCCTTTGCAACGTCCTTGGCTTCTTCCTCCCAGTCAAAGATATCGACTCTTGTTTCGTCTATCCTTATCTGCTCACAGAGGAGATAGTTTCCTGCATACTTACCGTTGAGCACTACATCTGTCCAAGTACAGTCCATGGATTCGAGACCCATTTCCTTTGAAAGATCGTAAGCGGTCTTGTTCCTGAGCAGGCATTCGTCAAGGTAGTTTGCGATGAGGACCCAGTTCTTGTTTGCACCGAGTCCCAAGAGGTCTGCTTTCTTGTCAAGCTTGAGTCTGAAGGACTTTTTAGGCCATGTCCATGAAGCGTTGCCCCTGCCCTTTATACTGATCTTGTCGTCGTATACGGGAGCGGCGGCTTCATCGCTGCTCTGAACGCTCATGGCGCCTGATTTGTACACATCTCTTGAATTGATACTGCTTCCGTCGTCGGTATTGATGTACAGAACAGGGAGGTTGCTGAAATAAGCCTTATCCTCAGCGACCTCCTTGCTGCCGCTGAACGCCTTGACTGTTATCCACTTTTCAAAATAGTCTTCTGTCAGAACCAGTGCGTCGGTCTCGATCTCGCTGCCGTCAACGTAGTACCTGAGAGTGTAACCTGCGGGATTGCTGACCTCAAGGGTATTGCCCGCCTTCAAAAATGTCTTGTTGATGCCGAAGCTCTCTTCATTTTCCTCGGCATATGCAGTGAGGGATGTCTGATTGATGAAGCTGCTGTCGTGATATGCTGACAGTATACTGAATCCTGATACCACAGCAACGGAAAAAGCGACAGCTTTTTTCACGATTTTTTTCTTCAAAGAATATTCCTCCTTTAAATAACACCTTATATCAATGCAACCGAATAAGTAAAAAATTCGGATCATTAATATTTTTACTTATTAATAATTCTATCATAACACCCATAATCCTATCATATATATTTCAGATTGTCAAGATTTGCGGAATTGTTATTGACTAAAAGTCATTAAAATTGTTGCATTGCCCAAAATACCAGACAGCAAATCCCTGACGGGAGATGAAAATGACGAATCAAAGGACGTATTTACGCAATAAATTAAACTTTTTGTGCTTGGGAAACACATAAGAATAAATAAAAAAGGCATAAAGAATAATCTTCTTTATGCCTTATATGTTTTGCTGTTTATTCCTGCGTCAGCGTTACATTGTGATGTATGTCATGAGCCAGAGCAGATCGAAGATGTTTACAAAGCCGTTGGCGTCAAGATCAGCGTACTTCTTTTCTTCGGAATTTAGAGATCTGATACCCATTACGTGAGCGGCAAGGAATACTGCGTCTGTAGTATTGATAACACCGTCACCGTTGATGTCGCCTGTAAGTCTTATGTCTGTGATCTCTTCAACAGGGAGGGGTTCTTCAACGGGCTCCTCCTCAACTGTCATTCTGTCGCTGATAAGCTCTGCAAGGTCGTTGAAGAGTATGTCTGCGATCTCCTTGTGGCCGTTCTTGTTGGGGTGCGGATCAAAGTCGTCCTCGGGTGAGATATCGTATACGTCGATAAAGATAGCACCTGTCTCCTCTGCAACTGTTCTGAGCTGCTCGTTGAGACGCTTCATCTGGGGATCAACGTTCTTGCCTGCGATCTGCATAGCCATGGGAGCTGCGATCTCTGCTGCGATAGCGCTTTCAGCAGCAGCTTCGTTGGCTGTACGGTACTTGGCCATTACAGCCATGAGCTCGCCGAGCTCAGAGATGTCGTCATAGTTCTTAACGAGGTCGATAACTGACTGGAGCTCCTCGATGTCGTTATACTTGAGCATAACTGCAAGGAGGTCCTCAGCTGCGGGATTGCCTTCAGAAGCCTGTACAAGCTCTGAGAGCTCCATGAGCTCGTTTATGTCGTTGTATTTCTCGACCATTGCAAGTATCTCTTCTATCTCGGCCGAGTCATTGTATCTATTGATTACTTCCTTAAGTTCTGTTATCTTGTTTACCTTATCGTTAAGGCTGTCTATATAGTTCTTTGTCTGCTTTCCGCTTACAGTGAGCTCGTCCTCGCCCTCAGCGGCAGTATTTGCAGCTGCGGCATAGATCTTGCCGAGTATGGCGAATACGTCTTCCTCAACAGCATCGGCATCGTCAGCTGTGCGGTAGGGGTTGTACATACCTACGAGAGCGATGTCGGCGTCGCCGTTGAGCTCCTTTACAGCCTCAACAACGCCCTTTACGTGGCTTGCTGACTCATCTACGAGCTTGTCTGCGCTCTGGCTAACGTTGTACATGAAGCTTGCAGCCTCGAGGAAATCATCTGAGTTGATGCTGTCCTTTTCCTGCTGGAGTATCATAAGTCCGCCGCCGATAGCCTGCTCGGTATCCATGCCGAAAAGTGTGAGCATGAGAGATGTTCCTGCAGCCTTGAGGATAGCGTTGTCGCTGAATACCATTTTCGGAACGATGCTCATGATGATATCGTTTCCGCCGAGCTGAATGCTTACGAGGTCAGCCTCAGAGAGGTACTTCGTATAGTAGTCATGATAGGGGATAAGTACATCGCTTGCGCCCTCGCCGAGATAACCGTCAAGGATAGTCGAAGCAAAATCACCCTTGTTTCCGGGAGTCTTTATGGTCTCCTCGATATCGGCAGCGCGGTAAGCTGTTGAAGCGAGGTTAGTACCCTTGACGCTGAAGCCCTTTTCATCGCCTATGCTTCTGATGAGCTCGGTAAATACTGCGGGATATGCATCCTTAACAGGATTTTCAAGGAGCTGCTCTGTGATAACGAGAGCAGGGTCCTGTGTGATGTCTCCGCCTGCAAGACCGAAGCCTGCTGCGATACTGTCGCCGAGAGCAACGTAGTTATAGTTCCTGTCTGCCTTATTGTCTGCTGCAGAAGCTGTTGTGCCTGCAAGGCTGCCCAGCATTGCTGCCGAAACAACTACTGATAAAATTTTAGAAAGATTCATATTACTTATCCTCCTCAGATTTCTTTTCATGTATCGGTATAATGAAGTTTTTACCTGTCTTTATCCTTACTGTGCTGCCGTTTTCGGAATAATCCACCAGCATGAGACTGCCGTCCTCGCAGGGGGCAAGATAGCCGTTATAATCGTGTGCAAGGAGTATATAGTCTCTCTTTGCTGTGATCTCGCCTATTTCGAATTCCTTGTAGAACTTTACTGCGTCGAGGTGATACTTGCTGCAGATATACTTTACCAGCTCAGCGCTGGGCTCTGCCTCGTCGGGATCGAGTATAACCTGACCTACGACGTCATAGCCGCCCTTTTCGTTTCTGAAAGCACTGATCTCCCACTCGTTGATAGGATCGTTCTCATCGAGAGTGCTCTCTATCATGAAGAGATAAACACGCTTGCCGTTCTCGTCAACATATGAGTCTGAGGCTCTGCCCATGATGGTATATGAGCCGTCTGCGTGTCTCATGGCGATATCGCCTGTTACTCCCCACTTTATGCCGTTCTCGTCAAAGTACCAGCGCTCTGCAGTAGCCTCGGGATTGTTGAGGTAGCGGTCTGCTGCTGCGGGGCTTGTCGCATGGAGATTTGCAAGCACCTCGTTCTCCTCAACAAGGTTTCCGTTGTCGTCCACAAGTTTAACGTGTACGAATGGCTCAAGGGGCTTGCCTGTCTCGTTGGTCTTGGTCTCCTCGTCCATGAAGTAGGTTACCAGAGTAACGCCGCCCTCCTCGCTGGCGCCGCCGCCAAGTGAGAATCTTACCGTGCAGCCATTGTCACGGAGCCACTTGTCTATCTTACGTACCGAGTTAATGTTTACAGCCTCTCCGCCCGAAGCGGGACGTCTGAAATTCTCAAGCGCAGTAGGGGAGATAACGCCCTGTCTTACGCTTGCAAGGTAGAAGCTTGCGGTTGCAACTGCGCAGTTGCAGCCTGTCTCGGAAAGATCCTTTGCAAATGTATACTTATTATATATAGGTCTCGGAACCAGTGTACCGCCTCTTGCAAGGGGCATGATAGCGCATACTCTCTCGCCTGTCATGTGGGTCATGGGAATGCACTGGAAGTTGCGCTCGCCCACATAGTTCTGAGTGTCAAGTCCTGCATGCATCTCAACGTATGCATTGAGTGAGTACTCCTTGTATACGACGCACTTGGGCTTGCTTGTAGTACCGCTGGTATAGAAATAGCTGATATCACGGTCAAGGTCTGTAGGGCCGAGATCGAGCGGTATATCGCTCTGCTCACCTGCGATCCTCAGGTCCTCGAGACGTATGAACTCGACGCCCTTGATCTTATCGAGATTTTCGAGGCACTCCACGATCTGCTCGATATTGAATACCTCCTGCATTTTCTCGGGCATTTCCGATGTGTCGAGGAACATTCCCTTTTTCTCCGGAGGAAGGAAATCGTCAAGGCTCATGAGTATGACCTTCTTGATACTGCTGTCCTTGAGATGCTCTGTAAAATACGGCAGAAATGCATCAAGCGTGATAATGATCTCCGAACCCTTGTCCTGAGTGTAGAGCGGGAAGTCGTCCTTCAGGAACAGGAAGTTTACGTTGTTGCTGATCGCCTTGAGAAGATTGCATGCAAAGAGAAGCATAAGATTCTCGATGCTTACAGGGAGACAGAGCGTAACAACGTCGCCCTCCTTTACTCCCGCAAGCTTGAGACCTCTTGCATAAGCCTCACGCAGAGCAGGCAGCTCGCCGTATGTGATCTTTGTACCAAAGTAATCGATCGCTTCACCATCAAGATTATCCTGATTGAATGTCATGATGTTATCAAAGATATTCATGTTGTAGATCTTGACCCCATTGATTACGCGATCCACCTTTGCCCATTCGGGAAATTTTCTCTCGATGGTGCAGGTATTGATTTGTGTAAGTGTTTTCATAACGCTGATCCTTTCATGGTAGTTTTCATAGCAGAAATTACTGTTACGATATTACGGATATTATGCCGCTGCTTATGTATGGCAACAATTTTACCCCATTAATGTCCCCGATAATCTCTATGTCATGTCACGCCGGGCGAAGCCGTCAGCTCCGTTCCGCAGTTTCAATAATAACACAGAAACTATTAAGAAATCATTAAATCTTGCCGCCGCAGCAAATTTTTTTAATATTCGGCCCGGATCATCTAAAAGAACCCCAATCATCATGCGATATCACTGCTTATTGCTTATTGTCCGCGGATACCGCTCAGTTTTCCCCGTTCACCTCCCTATACTGTACAATAATAAGTTTGTTTGATAATTGTTTAACACCTTATCCCAAAAAATAAATTTTTGTTGAAAAGCATTGCAACGCAGCAGCTGTGAAAGCTTTTTGCGGATAAAATACAACTATTATTGCTATGGTGATCATAATTCTGATAGAACCAATAAATAAGCAAATTAAAAATACCCTGCAATTATTATAACACACTTGAAAATAAAAATCAACTAAAAAATGTCAGTTTGACCTAAATTTAACATTACATTTTTGTCACGTTGACCATTGGTCAGTTAATTGATCTTCTCGGAACGAACTTAAACAATAAAAGGACTGCCATATGCACAGCATGATAGCAGTCCTGTGAATATTTATTTTTTGACGGACGAAGCCTTTTCCATTATCTCCTCGCTGACGAGCTTGTCGTTTTCCCATGTCTGGAGTTTCCGACCGCCGTCGGGGAGAGTGAGCACGCCCTTGCCGCAGCGCATGTCGTTCCGCCATTCGCCTCTGAAAATACTGCCGTTCTTAAAGTAGAATATGCCGTGACCGTGCTTGAGGCTGTTGTAATAGTCACCATCGTATCTGTCTCCGTTTTTGTAATAGAATACACCGTGACCGTTTTTGAGATTGTCCTTCCATTCGCCGTCATATTTGTTGCCGTTCCGGGAACAGAACACGCCGTAGCCGTTTCGCGTATCGTTCTCGAAGCTTCCCTCGTAGGTGTCACCGTTAGCCCAGGTGAATACGCCCTGACCGTGCTTGACGCCTTCCCTGAAGCCGCCCTCGTATCTGTTTCCGTTAGTGTAGGTAAGCACGCCCTTGCCGTGCATCTTTCCTGTGAAGCCTACTTCGCCCTCATAGCTGCCCGTATCGAACTTAAGCTTTCTTTTGGCGTCGGGAGAAGGCTTTGGAGTACCGCTTATGAGCTCCTCCTTTATCATTTTGCCCTCGACGTAGTTACGCTTGTAGACGCAGTTGTCGCGGTCTTTCAGGACAGCCTCGCCCTCGAGGAGCCCGTCTACCCATTCGCCCTCGATGATACTGCCGTTCTCGCAGGTGTATACGCCCTTGCCGTGGTATCTTCCTCTGTTCCAGGTGCCCTTGAAGCGGGGCCTGCCGTTTTCGTAGTATTCTACGCCCTCGCCGTTTTTCCAGCCGTCTTCCCAGCTGCCGTCATATATTATCTTGCCTGTCTGGCTGTACTGCTTTCCTTTACCGTGAAATCTGTCATTCCTGAAGTCGCCTGCATACACAAGAGATTTGCTTGCTTCGTCGCCCTCGCTCTGCATGATATCATAGTATCCCTTGGCGTATTTTTTGCCGAAGCCGCATAGCATACCGTTCTGCCATTCGCCGTCATACTCGATCTCCAGCTCATTGACAAATATACCGTGACCGCTGGGTTTCCTTGAAGAATCAACGTGTCCCGAATAAAAGCCTGTACCGAGGACCTCGCTTACGTAATGAATATTGTTTGCGATGCCTTTGCTGACTTTAAAAATATCCATCATTCCCATAATATCTTCTCCTTATCATAGCTTTTGGGTTTAATTGGAGAATTAGATAAAATAAATAAGTTAAAGGCTTTATATAATTAAAGCATAATTCATCTGTTTTATTGTACCATATTATTTCAACAAAGTCAATATCGGCTTTGTTCAGTTTTTTAGGTTTTCTGTTTGAGCAGGCGGCTTCCCGGAAACGGAACGGCTGAAAAAATGCTGAAAAAAAGCCGGGTATATTTTCAGCAGAGTATTGAAATATTCATCTCCTCATGCTATAATTTAATTATAGATAGAATCGGGGAAAAGGGCATTTATGATCGGCTTTGAAAATTAATGTGAACGTGACTGCCGATCGCAAAATAAACGGAAAATTCTGCTTTAGCACGAGGTAAAACTGACAGCTGCAATAATAAAAAACATTGACATTACAGAGTAAAAAATTATTTTTGAAATTTTTTTGAGATTTTCTAAGATATCAGGAAAAAATTTACGTCTAATATAGTGAAAGGCAAAATTTTCGGAAAGGAGCCTGTCAATGGATAATGGTTCAAGTAGCTACAGCCGTTATCTTGCCGGTGATGATGCCGCTATGGGCGAGCTTGTCCGCGAATATATGGACGGGCTCACCATATTCTTGAACAGCTTCACCAACAACCTTTCGGAAGCCGAAGAGCTTATGGAAGAGACTTTCTTCAGACTCGCCTATAAAAAACCGCGATACAGCGGAAAAAGTTCGTTCAAGACATGGCTGTATGCCATTGCGAGGAATCTTGCGATAGACAGCCTTAGAAAACGGAAAGGGATCCGGACCGTTTCTGTTGACGAGTGCGCGGACATGCAGGGCGATACAGACGTGGAGGAAGCATACCTTAAGGAAGAGCGTAAAGCGATAATACATAAGGCGATCTCCAATCTCAGGGACGAATACCGTCAGGTAGTCCACCTGATATATCTCGAAGGCTTTACAAATGCTGAAACGGCGGTGATAATGAAAAAGAGCGACAGACAGATTACAAACCTTTTATATCAAGCCAAGAAGGCTCTCAAAATCGAACTGGAAAAGGAGGGAATAACGTATGCGGAACTATGATGAGGTAACTCAGGCTATACTCAGACGGCGCGATGAGCAGATAGCCAAGGACAAGCGCAGAGCAATGATAGTTAAATACTGTGCTGCTGCCGCTGCTCTTGTGTGCTGCACAGCTGTAGTGCTCGGAACGGGTATGTTCAGGAGCGACAGGAACAGCATCATGCTGCCTGATATCGATAATGTAACGCCTGCGGAAACAACCCTCGGTTCGGGTAATGAGAGCACAACAAATGCTTATGACTCAGAAGACACGTCAAAGATCACAACGGCGTTGTCGGACGCTTCTGCGGAAACGACCCGTAAACGGGCAACTGCCATTACGACAAGCACGGTCAGGACCGATGCTATCTGCACTGTCACTAATGGAAACAGAATATCCGTAACAGCAAGCAAAAACAACGCCGTAACGTCTTCAAAGACTGCGGCACAGCCTATAAGCAACGCTCAGCAGGACGTTCCTGCCCATGAGGTGAGGATAGATATGCAGAGGATACCTGAATTTCTGTCGTCTCTCACCGCCTCAATGTCAAACGTTATTTCAAATGTAAGTACAGAATATCATGTCAATAATGACAGATATCCGAATCAGAAGAACGGTATCGAGAATATCCTCAGACAGGGTATGACAACAGACCTTGACGCTGACGGAAAATTCGACCTTTCAGACTGCCGTATGCATTATATGTACTGCCTCGGCGCTGAAGGCAGGGATACCTCTTCAGATATAAGCAGCATTGCGAAGAATGCCGACTATAACGCAGACGGCGAGATAAGCTTTGAGGATACGAATATACTCATATGCTACTACTTCATCAACAACAGAGTATCATATGACGACGTTCACCCCAAGACCTATGATCCTGCGTTCAGCGGCAGCATTAATCTCCCTGTGGGCTATGACGACGATACAACGTCATTCGCACGCATGGTAAACAATATTGCACATAAGCTCCTGATAGACCACTATATCATCGAGGATATGGCGGATAAGGGTATTATCGATCTCGATGTGAATGAAGACGGCACCGTGGATATCGCAGACCTTGCATATCTCAAGATCAACGGAGACAATTACCTCGATAACTATATGGTCCCTGTTGACGGCGGCTATATGGCTGTTCCCCGTCCCAACACCATCGTTCTTCCCGATAATATAAAGAAGAACTGTGATGCTGTGTACTATGCGAGACCCTTCGTTTATTACGAGGAGCCCTATGAGGTCTCAAGCTTCGTTTCAGGCCTGGAGAGCTATTTTGCAATGCATATGACGCTTATGCCGGAGTACTTTGAAAATGATTTCTACGAAAGCATGATCGAACATGCAGGGGAGTATTCTATCGGCGACAGCCTTTACAGAAGCGCTGTTGAGATAGGTATAATCATCGATGATGACAGTTTCTTCCATTTTGACAACGAAGTCTTTGAAAAGGGCTTCAGGATCTATTATGAGAACGTAATGTCAGGAAAACAGGCAGCCCCGGATCTTAATATGGACGGAGTTGCAGACCATAAGGATTACGACCTTGCAAACGATTATATCTTTGAGGTCGCAGCGCACAGTGACAACAACACATTGAAAATGCCCGCTGATGTGTGGAATAACATCAACAGCAGGTGCGATTTCAATCAGAACGGTATCAGCGGAGATATTTACGATATCTTCTTCGCTCAGGTATATGTTCTGCTCAAGGAAGATGTAACGCCCCGTGATTCTTCGGATTGCTCAAGCTCGTACGATTACGGCTGCGATCCTTATATGCTTGAATACAGCGGCGATGTAAACTGCGACGGAATCATAGATATGGCTGACGCTGTAATGATAATGCAGTATCTGTCAAATCCGAGCAAGTTCCAGCTTTCGGACCGCGGAAGATTCAACGGCGATATAGACATGACCGGCAACGGTATCACCATTACAGACGTTATGGCTATACAGAACCGTCTGCTGAATCTCAACCAGCATTATACCGAATGATATATCAACGGTATACATTAAGATCATTCCATAATAATATGTTTGATACCCCCTCTGTAAAGTAACCCGAACAAAAGCGGCAGCATAAAAGCCAGTGCATAATTTTCATATGCGGCCGCTTGTATGGGGTTACATAAAAGAAAACTTCGCCATAGCTTTTTTATGAAGGCTATGGCGTTTTTATTGACAAAGCAGCGGTTATATGCTAAAATTTATCAGGCTTTTTATCAGCTGCATACGTTGGCAGCTGCTTATCTTACCATACTCGGGCAGTCCGAGCCAGCCTGCGTGAGTGCGGCGAGGGGCAATAAAGCTGACGTCTTCCGGCTTACGAAAAAAAACAAAACTTTTTTTCTGATTTTTGTGACAGTTCTGCATTCCGGCTTGAATGTTATTTATGAAAGCACGATTTCCGGGAAATTCTTTCAGAATATCAGGAGGATAACCATGACAGCAAAAGAATACTGTACTCTATACAAGAGGTCGCGTGACAAAGCCTATGACGCACTGTTTGAAAGCTACTGCGACTATGTATATGCTATAGTTTACAATAAGCTCAGAAGCATTGCTTCAAGAGAGGATATGGAGGAGTGCGTAAGCGATATATTCGCGGACGTATTCTTCGGCTACGACACCGATAGCAGCTTTGATGGCGATCTGAAAGGCTATGTAGGCACAGTTGCAAAGCGCCGTGCCATCAATGCCTTTCACAGCCTTACCGCAAGAAGCGGTCACTACTCGGACAGCGCAGAGGAGGAGCTTGTAAATATAGGCTCTGAGACTGATATCGAAGCCGATTCCGATAATGCGGAGACCCGCAGTATCCTTATGAGCATGATAAAGGAGCTTGGCGAACCCGATTCCACTATTATCCTCCAGAAATACTATTACGATCGTTCTTCTTCGGAGATAGCGGAACAGCTTTCCATGAAAGCCTCTGCTGTGAGGATGAGAGCAGCAAGAGCTCTCAATAAGCTGAAAATCACACTGGCAGCAGCCGGTATCACACTGTAAGGAGGATGCGGAATATGAAAGAGAATCGTGAGTTTGATATGCTTGAAAACGCAGACGACAAGACACTGGAGCTTCTTTCAGAGGTCCCTGTGCTCACAAAAGAAGAAAAAGAGAGGATGCTGGCTATGAGTAAGAAAAAGCTGGATAAAAAGAACAGAGAAAGAAATATAAATATAAGCAAGGACGAATACGAGGTAAGCGGAGTTGAACGCTATCGCAGACCAAAATGGCATGCACTGGCTTCTGTTGCAGCCTGCCTGCTGTTAGTCGGAGGTATCGGCGGAACCATATTCACATTGAACAGGAACAAGCCTCGAAACGACAACGAGCCGCTCAACAATGTGACTTCAACAATAGCTTCCACAACATCTGCTCCTGAGGCAGATCAAACCGATGCCGCGAATAAGCTGCTCAGCGAATACAAGATCATTGAGCGCTGGGCATATGGTATCCCCGAGGGGATAGAGCTTGACGAAAACGACATTCAGACTGCTGTGGATTATGACGATTCAACAGTAACTTACTACAGGGTAACTTCATGGAATAGTAAAGATGAGCTGATAGACTCTCTCAGGAATACCCTTTCGGGCGAGCTTCTTTCCCACTATCAGACTTCACTGACCGCATACCTCGGACAGGAGCCCGAATTCAAGGAGATAGACGGAAAGCTTTACTTCAGGAAGGATGAAAAGATGATATCCAATACTGAAGGAAAAACGGTCAATGATTTCCTTGCCGATACCAAGATCGAGGTCAAAAATGTTGTCAGCGGCAACAGCTTTGATATGGTATTTACCAATATACTTCCCGATAAAAGAGTCAAGCCTCACACGACCGTTCTCCATGCTGTTTTCACAGATCGCGGTTGGAAGCTCAATGGCCTTGAAATTCACGAAGACGGACAGGAGAATAACGACAATACCGAGACGAACACGGCTCCTACAGATAACGGCACAGAGCAGATAAAAGCTCTTACAGGCAGATGGGGCTACGGAAGAGCCACGATAGAAATATCCGCCAAAGGAGAAGACGAATATCAGGCTATAATAAAATGGGGCGGTTCGGGAAATAGTTATTCATCATGGTTATATCCCCTCAGACCCGATAAAGGAAAGCTGGTATGCAATGGCGGCGGCACCAAAACCAACAGTGAAGTTAAAGAAGGGGACACCTATCCCACAGATACTGTTGAATACACAGACGGATCGGCTGAGTTCATGCTTGAGGGAGATAAGCTGGTATGGAACGATCTTAAGGAGCATTCCGCAGACAGGCTCTTATTCGAAAAGGAAATCGATTTTTATGACGGCTATCCCGAAACAGAGCCCACAACATCGGATATCTATGAGCAGAACGATGAAGCCCTTTATATCGCAAAGTCATCTGCAAATATGCTTAACGATATAATAGCTATATCCGATCTTAATGTCGAGGTTGACAAAAACGACAGCAACGGAGAGTTTTACAGAGTGACAGACTCAAGATTTTCCACACTTGAAGAGCTGAAGCAGTATATATCCGAACGTATCTGCGGTTCATACAGAGATCATTTCATAAACAGTTATTTAGGCAGACAGAACCCCTTGGGAGTACCTTTCTACCTTGAAAGTGACGGAAAGCTCTACGCTCACGTTATCCAAGAGATAGAGGCAAGTCAGGCTGACAACAGAATTGATTTTACAGGCGATTTTGATATCATGGATACAACAGATACTTCGATGAATGTTCGTGCAAAGGTCAATGACGCTTACTCGGGCAATGAGTATATGCTTATTTTCCTTGAAAAAGAGGACGGAAACTGGAAGATATCTTCCTATAAATACAAATAAATTAAAAAAGGGCGTAAAGAAAGCTGTTCTTTACGCCCTTTGCTTATGCTTTTCAGTTTGCTTTGAGAAGCTCTCTTCTCATGGATACTATATCGAATACGTCGATAATTCCGTCCTCGCAGAGATCGGCATGCTTCCAGCTTGAAAGCTCGTAATCCCTGTCGCCTGCAACCCATTTCTGAAGCAGTACAAGGTCAACCACGTTGAATTTTCCGTCAGCGTTGACGTCGCCGCGTACATCAGTCTCGTATACTGCTTCAACAGTAGCGTTTTCTTCGAGGCGTATCTTTATCTCCGCGGACTTCTCATCGCCCTCGGTTATTTTTGCGCCCTTTACTATCCAGTGTGAGAAGGTCCTGCCCTCCTCGGGAGCAGCCGATACGTAAATATCATAGTCTGCATGGTAGTTTCCGCTCCAGCCGTCGGTATTGCCGAGGTCGAGGGTGTTCAGCCTTATGCTGCCGTTGTCGGCGTGGTTGTTAACAGTGAGCTTGTAAGGGGCGGAGGAAAGCTTGGCAGCTGATCTTGTGCTGCTTTCCGCATATGAATAGCGCTTAGCATAGAAGTTGAGAACTGTTGACATTGAGCTCTCGAACCTGTTCTCTCCGCTGCCGCCTGAAAGGCTGTTGGAATTGAAGCGGGCAAATGTATCCAGCACCTGCTGCTTGAAGTTATTCCTGTAGCTGTTGATAGTTTCCTGTGTCTTTTCGGTGGTGAAGTTGAAGTTTGCAAGGTCCATCATAGTTCTTGCAAAATCCAGTCTGAATTTCTCATTGCCCATGAGAGCGGTGAACATTCTGCCCAGCTCGCAGTTGCTGCTGCTGATACGTCTGTAGCAGTCGGCGGAGAAGCTCTTGTCATTGCTGCCGTAGAGACCCTGTCCTGACTCTGTATCATAGAGCATCATGCGCCATTTGCCGTCAGCGTAGGGATTGCTTTTGTCAACAGCGTTTGAGCGCCATGCGGAGTAGTTCTTCTGCGGCCAGTCTGCATTAGCCCAGTAAATTTCGGCTGCGAAGTAGTCCATGAAGCCCTGTACGTCCACCTTGCTGCAAAATTCGTCATATGATACGCTTCCGTCTGCAACGCCCTTGCACAGTTCGCTCCAGTCCCTGAGGTCCTCATCGGTGCCCTCCTCAAGCTCGCCGTCCTCTATCATGGCGATATCGCTTTTCTTTATGCCGTAGTGCTCGTTTATGTAGCTCTTGTCCAGTTTCTCCATCATCTGATAGATGCCCCAGAACTCGCCGTCGATAAAGAGTATGCACTCAGTAGTAGCCTGATGACCGAAGGCTCTGTCGGCGATAAGGCTCTGATTTATGCTGTCGCGGAAGAAAGCATAGGTATTGTCGTTTCCGCCGTTACGGAGCAGGACTCCGCCGTATTTCTTTATAGCCTTGCCGTTCTTTGCCTTTACGGCCTTGCCCGAGAAGAAGTCGTAATCGAACCCGGCAGTGCCGTACTCCTCCCGTGCAAATATATTAAAGCTTTTCTGCGGGAGACTTCTTGAATAGTTTCCCTTGATACGGATACCGACGTTCTGTTCAAGGACCTTTTCGCCGTTGTCGAAGAGGGTGAAGCTTGCCTCGCGTTCCCAGTCCCTGCCCCTCATGGAGTAGTTAGCGGGTATCTCCCACGGGTTGCCTGCTTTCTGGCGGGGAACTCTGCCGTCGTTGGGTTCTCTGCCCTGCTCCGGACCGTTTCCCTCCTTTGGACGTTCCTCTTCTTTGGGACGTTCTTCTTCCTTGGAATGTTCTTCCTCCTTGGGGTGTTCCTCCTGTTTGCCGCCGTATGCCTGACCGAGGCAGTATATGCCTTTTTCGTAATCGAAAAGATTATCCGGATCGGTAACAAGGGATACTACCTTCATCTTCGGGTAATATCCTGAATTAGTCTTGCCTATGAAGTAAGTCTTGGTAACGGGCTCGCTGATGCGGCCTTCGCTGTCAACTGATACTGCGCGGATTATAGCAGCCTTGTCAACAGTGCTTCTCGGAGCCTCTGCTCTGCCGGGAACTATATCGGTGCGTGCGCTGAGACGGTTCTCGGTATCGGACATATCCTCTACTGTTATGGGAGCCGTGTACTTTTCGGACTCGGCAGTAGGGTCGCTTCCGTCGGTTGTGTAGTATATGGTGCAGCCCTCATCGGCTGTGATAGTAAGTGCGAAGCTGTTGTCGTAGAAGCCGCTTTCCTGTGAGAATGCCGGCTGATGTACGGCATTGCTGCCCTCGGGAGCGCTGTTAGCCTGAGAGGGCGTGCATTTGAGGGTGTATAGCTCACCGCTGCCGTCGGGATACTGACCGTAGGAGGTATCCTCGGCAAGGTAGCTGTATGTGAGGCTATCTGCGGTATTGCCCTGCGGGTCTGTGAGGAGAATGGTCTCGCCAGATGTGGAAAGACCGAAAGGAGCGACAGAGCTGTCATTTGCAGCAGCGTCACTGTCGCAGAAGACTACGAGCCTTTCGCCTGCCTTGATACGTGTGCCATCGGGGAAAGTATAGAGATAGGGCTTTTTCTCGCTGTCGGAGAGCCCCCAGCCTGAAAGGTCGGCTTCAGACGAGCCGCCGTTGTAAAGCTCTATCCAGTCAAAGAAGTTGTTTTCGCCTGTCTGATAGGCTGTGTTTTTGGCACAGACCTCGTTAATTGTTACGCCGTTCCCGGTTTCTGCCTGTACGGGGAGAAAGGCGGTGGACTGCATGACCAGTCCGAGACATAAAAGTCCCGCAGCAGTTCTGCGTATGAAGTGCTTTTTCATGTTTTCCTCCTATGTTTTTCATTTCCTGTTTTCAGCAGGTCATTTTTACGTTTCCCATTCTTTAAATATTTTGCCTGTTATTATCTGTTTTTTATGTAAATGTGACATCTTTAGCACAATAATTATATCATATATCAGGCAGGGGATTCAACCGAAAAAAGGTAGATTTGGGTGAAAAAATGAAGAATCTCATGGAAAAGCAACGGTTTTGATGATAGCCCGAATAGAATTATCATGTAAATACGGCTGATTCAGAGTGAGAGGGATAACCGCGTAAAAAATTACCACAGTAAAGTGTACGCAGGGAGTATGCGCATAAACGGTGTAATACCATTGCTTTGACAAAAAAAGTGTCCGCTTTCGCGGACAGAACTTAGAGATGTCGCCGTAAGGCGATGCGGATATTATTGTTATTTCAGCGGTCTCAGCCGCGATTTCAGTCTTTGCGTCTTCGGTCGGGGTACTTTTCGTAGAATTGCTGCTTGTTTTTGTACATACTCTTGTCAGCTTCACTCATAGCCTTGCGGATATTGCAGCCTGTGTCGTCGAAGCAGTAGCCCAGCGAAAAGCTTACATTTCCGTCAGTATCGGCGTAGCTGCTCAGCTTTTTCACACGCATTTCCAGCTCCTCCTTGGAAATGCCTATGACTATGGCCATGAATTCATCGCCGCCTGCGCGGTATATCTCGCCGTCGCAAAAGACTTCCTTGAACACGTTTGCGGCTTTCTTCAGGAGATTGTCTCCTGCAACATGGCCGTCGCTGTCGTTGACCTGCTTCAGACCGTTGAGGTCGGCATAGACCACAGAAAGGCTGTCAGGTGTGCTGTCACTGTTCTTCACGAGTTCGTCGATACGCTTGTTGAGTGCGTTTCGGTTGTACACGTCCGTGAGCATATCAACTGTACTCATGGTCTCAAGCTGCTCAAGGAGCTGATTGTTCGCTATCTCCGAAGCCACAAAAAATGAGGTGGTCTCAAGGGTAGCGCGTATTCTTACAGTGTTCTCGGTGTCAAAGTTTATAGCCCATATGTAGCCGAGAGTCTCGCCGTTGTAGTAAAGGGGATAGAGCACTATGCTCTGTATGCCCGATGACTGCATGGACTCGCACCACACCGGGTTCCGTTCACGGAGCACCTCCATGTCGTTCTCATTCTGTATTATAAGGCAGGTGCTGCCTGCGATAGTATCCTTCCAGGTTGCGACTATATCAAAGAAATTGGTATAGTTCTGACTGAGGTAATCTCCCACCGGCATAAGGCCCAGTCCGGGAGCGGCAGAATCGCAGAGTACGGAGCATTTTTTTTCAGCAAAATCAGTAAGGAGTATGCAGCACACCTGAGCTCCGCACATTTCACGTATATCTTTGATTACTTCGTCCATGGTATGCTTAAACTTGTCGGTGCCTCTGAGTTTTATACAGGTCTCGAGAACAGAAACCGATACGGTTGAGTCAACATTGGACATGCGCTTTGTATCTGCTTCGGGAGTAAGCTCCTGAGTGTAGGTGCAATAATAGATACCGGGCTTGTCCGAAACTATGGGCATCATATACATATCAACCCAGAAGCTGTATCTTTCGGGATGCATATAGGTATGGAAAGTTTTTTTCAGTACAGCAGCCGCATAGCATGCGTTCTCAAAGTTAAGGTCCTTCGGGATATATCTCTCATAAGGTGAATCCGGTACGAATTTATTGTCCAGCATTTCAGCAAATGCGATATTATCGGGATTTTCGATGGAATTTACATAAGCCTTATTGCCGGCGACGATACGGATATTTCCGTAGCTCCCGTCGGGGAATACCTCAACGGACATGATACAGGTCATAGGCTCAAAGCTGTCAGCAAGTGCTTGGAGATCCATAACTTCACCCTCCGATCCAAAAAGTAGTATATATGTAATTATATCATATTTTTATACGATTGTCCAGTAAAATATATATTGCTTTGGTAAAAAATAACAGTAGGTTTATTGCTATCGGTCACGTGTTTGCGGCTTATCTGCGTTGCTTATTATACTATGGACTGGGATATTGGCATAAAATGCATATTAAGGAGTAAAAGAAAGCAGCTGTGTTGACTTTCGGGCATATATCTGCTACAATATGAACGATGTTTATTATTTTCTGAAAAGAGGTTTTTACAATGAGAAGAGCAGCTGCATTTCTGAGTGGGGTATCGCTTCTTTCATGTTTATCATCATGCGCAATGACGGAGATACCTTCGCGGGAGGTATCCTACAGTATTGACGCACCGCCGAAAATGCTGTTCCTCGGAGACTCCATCGCGGCAGGCTACGGACTTGAGGGCTATACTGCCGGAGATCTGTACAGCTGCCCGTCCTATGCGAATCTGCTGAAGGTGAAGTACGATTCTGAGCTCGGTGACAAATGCGGACACGAAATGGTCAACAGAGCCGTATCGGGAGACACCTCCGCAGACCTGATAGAGCTCATACGCAGCGGCGAGCTCGACAACGATCTTAAGGACAGCGACGCAGTGGTCATATCTGTCGGCGGCAACGATCTGCTTGATATAATGCTGAGTTTCCTCAGCAGTCTCGGAATTACCGAAAAGGGCACATTTGATTCGGGAAGTTTTGACCTTTTCAGCGCGGCGTCCGGTTTCCTGAGCATGAACGATGACGTTGACAAGGCTCTGGAGCAGTTCGGCACCAATATCAGGATCATTTCCGATGAGCTGAGCAAGCGTACCGACGGAAAGGTCTTCGTGCAGACCCTTTACGATCCTCTCGAGCATTTCAGCAATTTCAAAAAGGTAACTGATTTTTCAGAAAAGAAGATAGGCAGACTGAATGAGATAATTTCGGACAATGCGGCTGAACGATATACTGTCATCGACGTAGCAGCCGATTTCAAAGGCAAAGCCGACGAGCTTACGAATATAGCCGGCTTTGACATACACCCCAATGCCGAGGGACATAAGGTCATAGCAGATGATGTGGACGCGGCATTCCGCACAGCAGGCTTCAGCTATATGACTACCGAATACGGAGAGAAACGGCTGACAAAACAGGGCAGAACAGCTATAGGCGGGGGAATAGCAGGACTTTTAGCCGCGATAACAGCAATAACAGCAGTTCTTTTACACATGAAGAAAAAGGAAAACTGACCGGGCATTTTACGCTGCTTGCTGATTACTGAAAAAACGTAAGAAAGCTTTGCTTTCTTACGTTTTTTGAATTTATCGTGGCATCTCCTGATCGGGAACGATTATAGCGCCGTTAAGACTGAGATTTCTCAGGAAAATGAGTCGTGCCTTATCAACGCACTCGGGCTTTACCATGTAATAGAGATAATGTTCCATAAGATTGAACATGTCGAAGGTCCTGCCCTCTATTTTGAACTGGCTGAAGCCCATAGGAATGTACTTGTTCCATATATCGTCTGGAGTTATATGTGTGCTCAGGGACTTTATATCGAAAAGACTCCTGTGCTCGCACTTACATTCAAATACAGCCTTTGCCTCGGGGTGCTCCTTGGCGAATCTGTCCGAATCGAAGGGAGCGTTGGGATATTTTCTTACGTGGTTTGCGTAGGCTATCTGTTCCAGACCTATGGTCTGATAGTGGAGAGAACGGTTTGCACAGGCAGGGTTGCAGCATGCATTTACCAGTATCTCGCACTTTTCCTTGTTGGGGATCTTTTCAAGTACGTCGAACCTGTTGTTGAGGTCGTAGTCAATAACTACTATGTGGTAGTCCTTACAGACCTCCTCATAAAGCTTTTCGGGCTCTGTAATTCTCTTGCATGTTGAGCTTGTGAGCTTGTAGCCCGGATAGTTTTTCCTTATGTAGTCTTCAAGTATGGGGGACATAACGATACATTCGTTCATGCCATTGTCTGCGATATGCATTACCATGTTGCAGAACTCGTCGCTTAGATGCTTCTTTTCGATCATGGGGTTTGTGAAGGTAAAGCGTAGGGGAATACCCTTGCTGTTAAAGTGTCTGGTAACGCCTCTTACAAAGTCCTTCTGGCACATGCCGTGCATAACCCGGCCGCCGTTCCACAGTGACGGCGGGAAGATGCCGTAGATTGAAGCTATCTCCACACCCTCGCGGAAAAGCTCGGGGCTGTTTTCAAGCATTGAAAGAAAAACGGAGTTGAATTTGAAAAGCCTTGCAAAATCAGGCAGATGAAATCTTGCTTTCACTGGAGTTCCTCCTTAGTTTGCGCCATAATAACGGCAGAAATGTTAAGTACCTTTATTATAACATATAGCGCTCCAAATAGCAAGTTTCGCAGAGAAAAAACTCTTTTTTCTTATATTTTATGCGGAAACATGACAAGTCAGGGGGGAAATAAAAAAATGCGCCGCAAAAATGTGCTCTGCGGCGCTTCCTTTTATCATATTCAATCTTGATATCCGCACTTTTACCGAGATGTGCAGATATCAGGCGGGTAAAAGGGGGTAAAAGAGGATAAGGGGATTGGGATTGGATTATTGTTGAGATCTGCCCTTCGGGGAAAAACCTATTAAGGCAAGGGCAGATCTTGCAAGTGAATTGATTATTCGCTGATCTCAGCGTCTGAAGCAGCCTCAGTTGTTTCCTCAGCTACTGCCTCAGTTGTTGCTTCAGCCTCAGCAGCCTTGAGAGCCTCTCTCTCCTTGGGGCCGAGGTGCTCATGAGCAGGTCCCTTAGGAGCCTCAGGAGCTACAGGAGGTGCGGGAGGTGTAGGAAGCTCGCCTTCCTCAGGTGCTACAGGAGGTGCGGGAGGTGTAGGAAGTTCGCCTTCCTCGGGAGCTACAGGCGGCTCAGGCTTGTTCGGATTTACAAAGTGAACGTCAGCGTGAACATCCTTAGCGTTGAGGATCTTCTCCTTTGTCTCGTCGTCGATAAAGTCAACCTTACTGAGGTCTACCTTATCACGGAACTGCATGAAGAGATCTGTGAGTTCGAGATGTACAGGGCCAAGGGGCTTTTCGGGCTTCTCGCTGTCCTCTGCATCTTCTTCCTCAGCAACTTCCTCAGCTGCCTCTTCGTCAACCTCGGGCTTCTCAGCGTCCTCGGGAGCTACAGGCGGCTCAGGCTTCTCGTTAGCGTGGAAGTGAACGTCAACCTTCTCGATCTGATCCCAGTTCTCAAGGATAGTATCTGTAAGGATATCGATGCTGTTAGCGTCGATGAAAGTACGGATCTGATCGATGAAATCTGTTACGTCGAGGATAACGGGCGGCTCCGGAGGAACCGGCTTCTCAGCGTCGTCAGCAGGAACGATGAGCTCGGGTGCTTCAACGACTACTTCTTCCTCAGAAGTCTCTTCTTCAGCAACTTCCTCAACAGCTACAGCTGTGAGTGCAACGTCTGTGTTCTCTGCTTCCTCAGCAGCAAATGCGTTGAGGCTCATAGCTGAAGCCATTACAGACATAGCAGCTATAGCAGCAAGAATGTTCTTTTTGCTTTTCATTGGTAATTACTCCTTTTTGTTTTGGATTTATCTCCTCTTGGGGAGATATATAAGCTTTATTTGCTTTATGTTAACAGTTTACGGAGTCCGTTTATAAAAAGCGGGGTAATTATGTATTTTTTTGGAAAAAATTTCAGAAATTATTTTAATACGTCTTCAAAGCCTTATTTTTCGGCATAAAAAGCAGGAAGGCACCGCCTGTGCAATGCCTTCCTGCCTTTTATGTAATTCATGTTTTCTCAGGGAATAGGGAATGGGGGAACGGAGGGTGTGTTTTCGGGAGCGCCTGCATGCTCTGCATGGGGCGTTTCCCTGAGTACCTCCTTGCTCTGGTCGGCTGTCAGTGCTTGGGCAGTCGAAGCTGTCAGAGAAGAAAGTGGGTGCCGGGGACTCTCCGGAGCCATGATCTTTGTTTCGTCCGTCGAAAGCGCCTCGGGCTTAGGGAGGGTATCCTGCGGATCCTCTTTAAGGGGTTCTTCTGTGCGGAATGAAGATCCTTCGGCCTCGGGCAGTGCTTCCCGAGTTTCTTCTATATTATAATCCGCTGTCAGCGCACTTGGCGCAGGAGCGGGAAGAAGCGGTTTTATTTTGTCAACTGCTTCACGGGTTATCTCGATGATACCGTTGTTTTCTTTGAGCACATAACGGTTATTATTGTTATCTGCCGGAGCCTGAGGTGCATCATGCTGCTGTTCCTCTGGCATGGGAGAGCCAAGCTTATCATCGGGCTTGACGCTGCTCTTGTTCTTGTCGGCAGGTTTGATGACGTCGGAGGCCGGAGCCATCGGTGTTTCGGGAGCGTCCGGAGCTTTAGGAGCCTCGGGAGCATTCGGTGCTGCAGGAGCAGCAGGAGTGCCTGCGTTTACAGGTGCTGTAGCTTCGGGAGCCTGTACATCTGCCTGCGGCTGTACAGGAGCCTCTGGTGTCTGCTCTGTATGTTCGTGAAGCTTCGGAGCTTCGGGAGACTTGCCTTCATTCGGCTTTACTTCAGCGGGTTTGGGAGGCTCGGGTTCTTTCGGCTTAGGAGTACCGTATTCGTATACGTTTATCTTGATATCGTTGATTCCGTTTTCGAAATCTTCTTTGATAGAGTTGTATTCATCGGCGTCCGTCTTTATAAAGAGGTCGACGCCGTCTTCCTCAAAGTCGTACCCGCTGGATTTCTCAATATCAAGTATCTCGTGAGCTGCGGTTACCTTGTCCTTGCCCTTGCCGTCATAGTCTTTGAGCAGCCTGTCGGCATTGATATCGCCTCCGCTGATGTGGAGGACCCTGCCCTTTTTGTTGAGATCCATTCTTATGTTGGTTTTGGCAGCTATTAAGACGGTGGAGTGAGTTTTGAAATTACGTGAATAATAGAATGAACCTGCTGAGACCGCAAGAGCGATACACGCGGCAGCTGCTGCGAATCTTGTAACGTAGAAGCTGATCTTTCTCTCGCTCTCTGCCTCATAGTTCATAAGAACAGGCGAGAGGACAGTCTGACCCACTTCGTAGTGAAGATTTGCGGCGCTGACATAACGGGATTCTTCGTCCATTAGCACAGCATATCCTTCGTGACATTCCATAACGATATATTTCATTTGTTTTCACCACCTTTTAATACTTGCATGATATGGCCGCGCATTATCTCGTAGCCGTTGGTACATATAAGAAGAACAGCAACAAGATAGCGGCGGTGTCTTTCAAGAGACTTCCTCTCAACATTTGCGCCCTCCGCAAGCTTGGCGAGGGGGACGCGCTTTGTTCTCAGAAAGTCATCGAGGATCTCAGGATTATTTCTTGCATAAGCAACAGCTTTCTGACATATCTCCAGTGTACGGCGCTGCCGCGGAGAATTCTCCGCAACATCGTTCATGGTCACACCAAAATCCTTCATTTGTGCTGAAAGCTCTTCGATCTCCTGCTTTGTTGCGTCTCGTAGTTCGTTTTCTGCGTAATCATCGTGTTCATCTCGGATCGTTTCTTTCAGGTCTGTTTTATCATCATCGTTAACGTCCAAAGATATTTGACCTTTATTTCTCTTTTCTTTACGGTAGTTATCTATCAGGCGATTCTTTATCTGTAATGCGGCGAACTTCAGAAATGAGCCGCGTAGTCTCGAATAATTCTTGATAGCTTCATAGAAGGCGAACATAGCAATGCTAAGCTCGTCATCGCTCTGATCGGGCGGACGGTTAAGAAACTTGGAAGTTTCAGACTTTATAAAGGGCATGTAAGCAGATATGAGCTCATCTGCTGCGTGGCTGTCTTTTTTCGCCCTGTAGACCTGGGATATGATTTGATGTACATCAGAAGTCATATTTGCCACCCCCAATATTGTTTATAGTTTACGCAGTGATGTACCTGAAAACGGGGTAATTTAAAAATTTATTTCAGAACTGAGAAAATAATATCATATGCTTTTTCCAAAGCATGGAAGTCCTTATGTTATGATTAGTTTTCTCATATTTGCCTTTTTTATTGATCGCTTGTCGGTGCATAGCTTCGGCAAATGACTATAACTGATCACTTTTTATCCGGAAGCAGCCATAAAGATGCGGTCGCTTCTTTATGGCTGCTTGGAGTTTATGGTTTATTTCTGTACGTTTTCCTCGTCCTGATGACGTATCTGGGCACGCTTGATCTTACCGCCGAGAGTTTTGGGAAGCTCTTTTACGTATTCGATGACACGGGGGTACTTATAAGGCGCAGTTTCACGCTTAACGTGATCCTGAAGCTCCTTTGTGAGCTCGGGAGAGGGGGTATAGCCCTCTGCGAGAACAACGGTAGCCTTTACCACCTGACCTCTGATGGGGTCGGGAGCGCCTGTGATAGCCGATTCAACAACGGCAGGGTGGGTGAGAAGAGCGCTTTCAACTTCAAACGGTCCGATACGATAGCCGGAGCACTTGATAACATCATCGTTTCTGCCGACGAACCAGTAGTATCCCTTTGAATCGCGCCATGCAACGTCGCCTGTATCATAGTTCTTTCCTCCGAGAACAGCATCTGTGAGCTCGGGGTTCTTGTAGTAGCCGCAGAACAGACCTGTCGGACGTTCCTTGTCTATGCCGCATACCATTATACTGCCCTCTTCACCGTCATCGCACTCACTTCCGTCGGGGCGGAGAAGGTGGATATTGTAGAGGGGCGATGGCTTTCCTGTGGAGCCCGGCTTCGGGTCTATCCACGGGAAGTTTGCGATGAGCACAGTACCCTCTGTCTGACCGAAGCCCTCGCGCATCTTCTTGCCTGTGAGCTCGTAGATACGGTTGAAGACCTCAGGATTGAGGGGCTCGCCTGCGTTGCAGAAGTTCTGTATGGAGGATAGATCGTACTTTGTCATATCCTCCTGAAGCATGAATCTGTACATTGTAGGCGGAGCGCAGAAGGTGGTAAGCTTGTAATGGCTTATTACCTCAAGGATATCCTTGGCGTTGAATCTGCCTGTGAAGTCGTATGCAAACTGTATTGCGCCGCATATCCACTGTCCGTATATCTTGCCCCAGCCGAACTTAGCCCAGCCCGAGTCGGAAATGGACATATGGAGCTTGTTTTCCTGTACCTGATGCCAGTACTTTGCGGTAACGATATGACCGAGTGGGTGTGCGAAGTTGTGACATACCATCTTCGGCATACCTGTAGAGCCGGATGTGAAGTATATGAGCATGGTATCGGTTGCTTTTGTAGCCTGATCGCCTGTGGGGCGCTCGAAGGTATCGGGGAACCTGGCTATCTCGTCCTCGAAGTAGTCCCAGCCCTCGCGGGGCTCGGCAACAGCTATTTTCTTGCGCAGAGTCTCTATCTCGGGAGCTGCTCCGTCGATCTGACCTCTTATGTATTCGTCGTCGCAGGCGATGATAGCCGAAATACCGGCCATATTGCCGCGGTAAGCGATATCATGTGTAGTGAAAAGCAGGTTTCCGGGTATAAGTATAACGCCAAGCTTATGAAGAGCTGTGGCAATTACCCAGTATTCCCAGCGGCGGCGCAGTATAAGAAGCACCACATCGCCCTTTTTAAGTCCGAGACTGCGGAAATAGTGACAGGTCTGGTTTGAAAGCTTTGATATATCAGTAAATGTGAAAGTCTTTTCCTGTTTGTCATGGCTGAGCCATACAAGAGCCTTTTTTTCGGGCTCCTGTTTTGCCCATTCGTCAACTATATCCCAGCCGAAGTTGAAGTTTTCGGGAACATTAACGCGGTAGTTTTTCTTGAAATCCTCATATGAATCAAATTCGATACGCGGAAGATATCGGTCTAAAAGCATGATAATAAGAACTCCTTTTTATTAGCCGGAAGCGGCTTGTTATTCAGCGATCATTGTCAGGAATCTTGCCTTGCTGTCACCAACGCAGCGCTGACCGTGAAGATATGTGGGATTGAAATATATAGAGTCTCCCTCGTTGAGTATGATCTCCTGATCCTCGAATACCACTGCAATAGTGCCCTTGAGGACGAGATTGAACTCCTGACCCGAATGGCTTACGAGCTTAGCGGGCTCGTCTGACGGTTCAAGTGTAACTAAAAGAGGCTGCATGACCTTATCCGCATAGCGGAAGGCAAGGTCCTTGAAGCGGTAACCCGGGAAACGGCTTATGCTTCTGCCCTTTCCTCTGCGGACGACCTGAAATGTATCAATACGGCTGGGTTCTCCTGTGACCAGCTCGTTAAAATCGACTCCGAATTTATTTGCGATCTCATAGATGACGCTTATTGGAAAATCCCCGTTCTGTTCATAGCCTGCATACTGCTCGGCGGAAAGGCCAAGCTCCTGAGCAAGCTTTTCCTGTGTGTAGTCGCACACCTCGCGCAGCTCTCTTATACGTGCAGCGATCTCGTTAATGGTTTCCATAGCGCAACCTCCTTTTTGATAATAAATGTATACATCAATAATAATATCACATTTACGTCTGCTTTGTCAAGACGGGCGCTGATTTATAAGCGCCCGTACAGTAAATATCATATTATCAGCACATTTTCAGCAGATAGTAGAGCACAGCCTTTTCAGCATGGCGCCTGTTCTCGGCTTCGTCGAGTATAGTCTCCATGTGCTTGTCGAGAACGCTCTGAGATATCTCAAAGCCTGCGTGTATTGGCATATCGTGGAATACAAGAGCTTTCGAGCCCTCAAGGAACTCATCGTTTATCTGATAGGGCATCATTTTTGCGAGAGTTTCCTCCTTCTGCTTCTGATAAGCGGGATTGTTGAAGAATTCCATATCCACCCAGGTATCGGTGTAGATGACCTGCATCTTCTTAGCGCAGGACTTAGCCTCATCCATGGACATAGCAGGATCCAGCTCCTTGTAGAAGCCTGTAGCCTTTGCCTCATTATAGAAATCGTCTCCGCATACGGTATTGTTCACAAGGGGTGTAAGTCCGTAAAGAGTGCCCTTTTTCATCTTTGCGAAGAACTCGACCAGCGAGTTGAAGACATTGTTCTTTGCGCCTACGTACATGAGGTTTATGTCAAGGCTGCCGAACTTTTCTATTACAGTCAGAGCGTCGGCAAGTATCTGACAGGGGTGGTATGAGCTGTCGCAGCCGTTGATGAAAGGCACGATAGTATTCGCGCCGAACAGCTCCACGGTCTCGTTTCTGATAAGGCGGGCCATGATGATATCAACGTTCCTGCCCACGTACTTTATCTCGGAAACAGGCTCGCCGATAACAAAATTAGAGTCCTTCCACAGCTGATTGTAGTAGGTTCCGCCAAGCTCTGTTATGCCTGTTGTAAACGAAAGGAGGGTTCTTGTAGATGTCTTTTCAAAAAGCGTGTACAGCTTTTTGCCCTTAAGACTGTCAGTGTACTTTTCGGGGAACTTCTTCATGTCGAGAGCTATCTCCAGTATCTTTGCGAGTTCCTCTGCCGAGAAATTCTTGAAATTGAGCATATTCTTCATATTTGTTTCCTCCTGTTGTATCTGATTTACGGTAAATATACCGTAAGAAAAAGATATTATACCACAAACTTTTGGATTAGTCAAGAGCAGAACAGAAAATTGCAGCATAAAAAAACACTTTCACATAAAAGTGAAAGTGTTTTGCTTACTTCTGCTATTTCCCGCGTTTCAAAACTGCGGAAACGATACAGAATACAAAGAATACGGTTATATCAGCCGAAACTATGGTAGAGCCCACGGGAGTTCCCGCAAGTATGGAGATTATTATGCCGAAAAATGCGCACAGCAGTGATATCACTACCGAACACAGGATAACACTCCTGAAGCTTTTGAACACTCTCATAGCCGACAGGGCGGGGAAGATGATAAGCGCCGATATGAGCAGGGAGCCTACGAAGTTCATTGCGATAACGATGATGACTGCTATGACTACTGCAATGAGGAGATTGTACATATCCGAGCGTATGCCCGTAGCCTTGGCGAAGTTCTCGTCAAATGTAACTGCGAATATCTTGTTGTAGAACACAAGGAACACCGCCACCACGATGACCGACATTGCAACGCATATCCACACATCGGCAGTAGTAAGAGTGAGTATGGCCGTCGAGCCGAAAAGAGTGCTGCATACGTCTGCGGTAACGTTGCTTGAGGTCCTGCCGCTGCCGTTCTGAGCGGCTATGTTCATAAGCATGTAGCCTACGGCGAGGGCGCCTACCGATATCATGGCGACTGCCGCGTCGCCCTTTATCTTAGTATTGTTTCCCGTCCTCAGCAGGAGTACCGCCGAAATTATGGTCACAGGCATGATAATGAACATATTATTGGTTATTCCCGTTACTGTGGCAACTGCCATTGCACCGAAAGCAACGTGGGAAAGTCCGTCGCCTATGAATGAAAAACGCTTCATGACGAGGGTAACTCCAAGCAGAGAGGAGCACAGTGCGATGAGAAGACCTACTATAAGAGCGTATCTTACCGCAGGAAGCTGAAAGTACATGTGGAGCTTTTCAAATATTTCACTCACTGTCCTCACCTCCCATTACAGAGAGAAATGCCTGTCCTATCTTACTGGTGAGATAGTCGTCTTTTGTGCCGAAGAACAGCTGCTTCCTTCCAATGTGCAGTATATGCGAGGCATACCTTACGGCTGCGTTCATATCGTGGGATACCATTATAACGGTGATACCGTCCTTTTTGTTGAGACTGTCGATAAGCTCGTACATTTCGTTTGTAGCTTTTGGGTCGAGACCTGTTACAGGCTCGTCGAGGAGTATCATTTTCCTTGCCGCACAGAGAGCACGCGCAAGGAGCACTCTCTGCTGCTGACCGCCCGAAAGCTCACGGTAGCAGCGCTTAGTGAGGGGCTCTATCTCAAGCCGCCTCATCATATCGTGAGCAAGCTTTTTTTCTTCCTTATTATAAAAAGGTCTGAGCCCGCAGCGGTTCATGCAGCCCGAGAGGACTATCTCGCGCACCGAAGCGGGAAAGTCGCGCTGCACCAGCGTCTGTTGAGGAAGATAGCCTATTTCGTTCTTGCCGACCTCTCCGCAGAGCTCCACCTTGCCGCCGAGAGGCGGTTTGAGCCCGAGAAGAGCCTTTATAAGCGTACTTTTTCCAGAGCCGTTCTCGCCGACTATGCAGAGATAGTCGCCGCTGCTGACTGTGAAATCAAGATCCTTTGTGATAACGTCGCCCTCGTACCCGAGAGAAACGTTCTCACATCTTAGCAATGTACCCATTCAGTTAAGCACCCTCCTGAGAGTTTCGAGATTGTTCTTCATTATAGATATATAGTCAGCGCCGCTGTCGATGTCCTTCTGAGTGACGGACTGTATTGAGTTGAGCTTTTCGATAGAGGCGTTTTTGCTCCTGGAATTGCTGATTATTGACCGTGCAACGGAGTCGTCGGAATTTTCTATGATAAAGACCGTATCCAACTTAAGCTCGTCCAGCTTGTCTGCAAGGGTAGCGACTGTTTCAAAGCTTGCGGCTGTCTCGGCCGAGCAGCCTGCAAAAGCCGCATAGTAGTCTATGCCGTAGTCGTCAACAAGATATCGGAAGGGGAACCTGTCCCCGAAAAGGACCGTCTTTACAGAGGCATTGTTCGCCATTTCAGTGTATTCGCTGTCGAGCTCCGCGAGCTTTTCCGTATAGTCTGCCAGGTTGGCACGGTAGGCGGAAGCGTTTGACGGATCGGCTTCACATATGGTATTGCATATGTTTTCACATAGTCTCCCCGCATTCCTTAACGAGAGCCATATATGCTCGTCATATTCGACCTCGCCGCTTTCCTCTTCCTCCTCGGGTTCCATGCCTTCCCGGACTTCTTCCTCTTTGAGGTCCTGACCGAGAGCGTCGAAGAGCTTCAGCGTTTTTATATTCTTGTTTTGGGCATTTCCGAGCACTCCCTCAGTCCATGTCTCGGAATTGCCGCCTGTGTATATGAAAACGTCGCACTCGGAAATTGTGAGCATATCCTGCGCTCCGGGCTGATAGTTGTGTATATCAAGACCGCTGCCGAGCAGATATTTTACCTCGGCGCTGTCCGTGTCGCCGATTATATTTCTCGTCCAGTCATACTCGGGGAACGAGACGCAGACGATGCTGAGTTTCCCGCCATCGGACTTCCCGGCTCCCGAACAGCCTGTAAGAGAAGCAGCTGCCAGCATTGCAGCTGCTGCAAAAGAGATCGTTTTATTGAGTAAGGACATATCTGCCGCTTCCTGCCTTTTTTGAATTTGATAATCATTTTCAAATTATATTATACTTTATTTAAGGCTACATGTCAATAGTCCTGCGTTAATATTATATAACTGTAAGAAAATGATGCGGCGGTCGCAGCTACGGAGCTTCATGCACCGGCTTAAAATGAAAAAATGATGATATTTCAAGTGGTATACTTGACAATACACGCAAATTCATGTATAATAACGTTGTAAATTTGATATAGGGGGGCGGTATTATGCCAAAAAACACAAAAGACAAAGAACTTGATAAAATGTACAAGGATCTCCTTGAGACAAGGAACGGAGCACGTTCTTCGTCCAAGAGCGAGGGCAACCGACTGCTTACATTCTTTATAGGACTTCTGCTGCTGGGCGGCGGCCTGTTCATGATATTCCAGAATATCATGGTGGAGAGTTCGTGGGGGCTTGGCGGATATTTCTTCAGGATAGGCAGTATAGGACTTCCCAACGGACTGATAATGCTTCCGATAATTGCGGGAATTGCAATGCTTTTCCTCATGGACAGAAAGATATTCGGCTGGGTAGTGCTTTCCATAGGAATAGTCATCGTGCTTCTTAGCGTAATGCTCACCACTCATCTCAGATGGCGCAGCACCAACGCCTACGTGTTCATTGTAATGTTCGGCATGGTAGCCGCAGGCGGAGGAATGGTCCTCAGGGAACTTTTCAGAAAAGATTAATTGCAGAGGGCGTGATAATTATTATCACGCCCTGTTTTATAAAAAATCATGAAAACATCCGCTTTTGCGGATGTTTTTTCTTTCTTCATTATTCTGAAAAAAACAGGCGGAAGGATTGGATCCTTCTGCCTGTTCCTGTATATTATGTCCATGAGATATTGCAGATGGTGACTTCGTGCTCGCCGAGAGCAGCGGCACCGTCGATATTTCCAAGCTGGAACTTTATATCCGCAGCCATATCGGCTGTAAAGGTCACATCGAAGCTGTAATGCTTCTTTTCCGGAGTTATCTCCAATTTTTCGTTGAGATATCTCGTGTATGAGCTGTCCTCTGCCGTGACCACCATGCTTCTCGGCACAGCGGAACTCACGTCGAATGAAAGAGTGTGCTTTTCGCCCGCCCTGACTTCTCTTGCCCGCAGAAGCCCCATTACTGCATATTCAAGTTCTCCTGCGTTTTTGATATGTACTGCTGTGCAGCCTTCCTTGTTGACGACTGTCGCATCCGCGCCCTCTATATAATTGTCAAGGGAAAGCGAGGTCATCTCTGTGGGCTTGAAATCTGAGCCTGTCTTCTCATAAACTCTTACGTAGTCGATATCGAAGTGCTTTTCGCCGTCTGCAAAGGTAGCAGGCTCGGCGTAGATACCGTCGATACCGTCAAAGTGGCCGCCGACCGCGAGGTTGAGTATGATATAGAAATTCTGATCGAAAGGAGCCGGATAGCTGAAGCCCTCGGAGTACCATTCCGACTGAGTGCTGTACAGGCTGCCGTCAACGTACCAGCGTATCTCACCGCGGTCCCATTCGATGCTGTAGGTGTGCCAGTTCTGTGTGCCGTCGCCGTCTTTGAAGATATAGTCGTTGGTTAGGTAGGTGTTGTTCGGCCATTGTCCGCCGAAATGGATAGTACCGCATATCTTTCCGGGAGTGCTGCCCCAGCCCTCCATTATGTCTATTTCGCCTGATGAAGCCCAGCCGCCGTAAGCGCTGTCTTCGGGAAGCATCCATATGGCAGGCCACAGCGACTTGCCTGTGTCGCACCTTGCGCGTACTTCTATTTTACCGCCGCAGGCTGAGAACTTGCTGTGAGTATTTATACGGGCGGAGGTGTAGTCGTAGCTGCCCTGTTTCTCGTCGGCCCAGTTCTCCTTGCGGGCGGCAATGGTCAGTATGCCGTCCTTTACAGATGTATTCCTGTCTGTGTAGAACTCCTGCTCGTTGTTGCCCCAGCCGTTTGTGACATAGTTTCCGTTATCGTCCAGCTTCCAGTTGCCCAGATCATAGGACCATTTGCTTTCGTCGAGACTGTCCCCGTCGAATTCATCGCTCCATATAAGCCTGTATCCGTTTTCCGGAGCCGCTTCCGCCCCGTTTCCGAGGAGAAAGCCTCCCAGTGCGTGCAGCTCCTCTGCAGAGGCTCCGCTTTTCCTTGCCCTTATCATGTCGTATATATCTACTATGCCGTCGCTGTTGAAGTCCATAGCAACTCTGCTGTCCGCAAAGACAGAAACAGGCATAGCCGCCAGCAGCAGAGCTGCTGATGTGATTATCTTTAAAGCCCTCATGTTTACCTCCGTATCCGTAGTTATTTCCGAAGCTTACGACTTCATTTTAGCATTAAAGCCTTGGAAAGTCAAGCGGACGTCTTTTGTTTTTATGTGCAAAGTGACTGCTTTTGCTCGTTTTTGTTATGAATAATGACTGCATAACGGCGACTTTTTGCAATTACTCTTGAAATCGGAGATGCTGCATGATATAATTGACCGTGACGCGGGAAAGACTTTTACGAGAATTTTGCAGAAATACCCCGAAAAAAGGAAAGCTCCTGCGTAAACTATATGCGTTTGGAATAAACTATGATCCTATGGAGGTTTTTTATATGAAAAGAACATTATGCTCAATTGCTGCATGTACGCTCGTACTCGGCGCACTTGTTTCCTGCGGGGACAAAAAGGGCGGCAAGGGAAAAAAGGAAACTCCGAATATAGTCGGAAAGTGGGCTATGAGCGGCTTTGAGAACAAGGATGTTGAGAGTGCGGGAATCATATTCCACGAAAACGGAAAGGGCTCAATGTACGAAGATGCGTCCAACATGTTCCATTTTGAGGACGAGGGCTTCTACATAAGCGGCAGCGTGATATCCAATGATTACGTAATAGATGAAGGAGACAGCGTTACAGTTGATGTCAACGGCGAAAAGCTCCTTTCTATGAAAAAAGTTGACGTAAAGGACGGCCATTACGGTACCTATACTCTTGAGGGCGGCAGACTTTATGACAATTTTGTTGAAAGCATGAAGCAGGACGACGGAAAATTACTGGATATCACCCTTAACTTTGACGGACCTCACAGCGAGCTGATATTCGACGATATATTCACATATACCATCGACGACAAGAATCTGAACGTATCGGGCGCTACTTCTGTATTCAACAGTCAGGGCGCGGTACTGTCCGGAGAGTATACCATCAAGGACGATAAGCTCACAATAACCGACGCAAAGACGACAAACGTACTTACGAGGGTAAAATAACATCGGAAGATCGCAAAGAAGCCGTCACTTCTCTGCGATCTTTTCTTGACTGAATAAAAACCGGGACGTGATTTTTGCCGCGTCCCGGTTTCATTATCCATTGATATATGCCACAATGGGTTCGATATACTTTTTGTCGGTATTGTCGCAGGAAGAAGCGACATGTTCGATCATAGCCTTGTCGGCTTCAGACTTGTTCTTCTTGCTTTTCAGCATAGCCGCAAATGTCTTCATGAGCATTTTCGAGCCGAAGGACATCTTTTCGTAGCAAAGGCCGCCAACGCAGTAGAAAGCCCTGGCGTATTTTTTCTGCTCGTCTGTTAGAGCCTTGTCGAGTATGCCCTGAATGCCCGAATACTCGGCAGGACTTGCTCCGACACCGAATATAGCCAGTTTCTTGCCCTTCCACTTGTCAATTCTTGAAGTGAACCAGTCGGCTTTGGCGATCTTTTCCATAGAGAGCCAGCTGCCGAATATTATAGCGTCGTAGTCATTGAAGAAGCTGTCCTCCTTTTTGGAGGCTTCCTTCATTGTGACAGCCGTGCCGCCGAGAGCTTCTGCCAGCCATTCCGCGTACTTCTGAGTAAAACCCGTCTGCGAGAAGTATACTATCAGAGTTTTCATATCATATCACCTGTTCAGATAGCAGCGAAAGCCTGCTTGAGGTCGTCAAGGATATCCTCAATATTTTCGAGACCAACGGAAAGTCTGATAAGACCGCCGTTTATTCCTGCTGCAACGAGCTGCTCGTCAGTGAGCTGACGGTGAGTAGCGCTTGCAGGGTGGAGCACACATGTGCGGATATCGGCAACATGCACCTCGTTTGAAGCCAGCTTTAAAGAGTCCATGAACTTAACAGCTGTGTTTCTGCCGCCCTTGATGATGAAGGAGATAACGCCGCTCGTACCGCCGGGGAGGTACTTCTTTGCGAGCTCATTGTACTTGTTTCCTGCAAGACCAGGGTAGTTGACTGATTCTACCTTATCGTTGGCTTCAAGGAACTCTGCAACTGTCTTTGCATTAGCGCAGTGCTGCTTCATACGGATTGGCAGCGTTTCAAGACCGAGGTTGAGGTAGAATGCGGACTGGGCCGACGGATAGCAGCCGAAGTCTCTCATGAGCTGCATTCTTGCCTTGATTATGTAAGCAGCCTTGCCGTAAGCCTTTGTATAGATAGTTCCGTGATAGCTCTCGTCGGGCTCTGTGAACTCGGGGAATTTGCCGTTTGTCCAGTCGAAGTTGCCTGAATCTATGATAACGCCGCCGCCCTGTACAGCATGACCGTCCATGTACTTTGTAGTGGAGTGAACTATGATATCAGCACCGTACTCAAAGGGTCTGCAAAGTATGGGAGTGGGGAAGGTGTTGTCAATAATGAGCGGAACACCGTTCTTGTGAGCTATATTTGCGAACTTTTCGATATCAAAAACAGAAAGTGCGGGGTTAGCCAGAGTTTCTCCGAAAACAGCCTTTGTGTTGGGCTTGAAGGCAGCCTGTATCTCCTCCTCGGGGGCGTCTGCGTCAACGAATATGCACTCGATGCCCAGCTTTTTGAGGGTATAGGCGAAAAGGTTTATAGTACCGCCGTAGATAGTAGCGGCAGAGATGAAGCTGTCACCTGCTTTGAGTATATTGAGCAGCGAAAGAAGAGAAGCAGCCTGACCGCTGGAAGTACACATAGCGCCTACTCCGCCCTCGAGAGCGTTGATCTTTTCCTCGACTGCCATAACAGTGGGGTTCTCAAAGCGTGAATAGATAAGGCTCTTGGTAGGATCGTCGAATACTGCTGCAACGTCGTCTGTTGAATCGTAAACGTAGGTAGTGCTCTGTACGATGGGGACTACTCTCGGCTCTGTATTCTTGGGTGTGTAGCCTGCGTGCAGGCATTTGGTTTCGATCTTCATTGTTGGGGTACCTCCGTTAAATAAATATGTTACTGCGTTTTCCGACGGATAAGCTTCTGCACCCTTGGGACGCAGAATTCGAGGACAGCGCAATACTTATCGATGATAGTGATTATGTATGTCTCCTTGTAGCTTGGCTTTGACCTTGTGGCAGGCCACATGTGCTTTTCTATCATGTCCCGTTCAAGTCTGGTGATATACGTTATCTCAGCAGCATTGGCGCATGCCTCGAGAGAGTGCTTCATACTGTGAGAAGCCTGCCCCTTTGATCTTGTGGAGTTGTACTCCCTGCGGTCATAAAAGAACAGGTCGTGCATAAGTCCCGCTCTTGCGGCGGAACGGGCATTGAGGCTGAGCCTCCTGCACACTATGTAGCTGTAGTATGAAACGTTTATACAGTGCTGGAAACGGGTGGTGGAGACATGGTGAGTTATGGATTTGAGCTCCTGTATCTGCCTGCTGTCTATAATATCGCTTACGCAGTCGTAGTAGCTGTTATCCGTCAGCTCCTTTGCCGAGCAAATGGCTTTAAGCATAGAGCAAAGCCTCCTTCATATAATGATTCCCTCTCATTATACGGTTTTGCCGTTATGGTTATTATACAATATTTCAGAGCAAAAATCAATACAGATAACAAAAAATCTTATTGTTCCGGCAGGAGCCGGGAGCTGAGAGCTCAGAGGTGAGAGTTGAGGGGGAGTGTTGAAATAAATATAGACAGTATGCACAAACTTACGTTAAAAATTTGCGCATAGGGGATTAAAACGAAGAAATTTGCAAATTTACAGCAATAAAGTATTGCAAAATCGTAACAGTAGTGCTATAATCAATATTGAACTGCGGTATAAGCAGAATTTATAAAAGGAGGTTTTTTAACAATGGCGTTAAAAAATCAGTATCTTATCGATTTATTAGAAAGAGTTAAGAAAAGAAATCCCGGTGAGCCAGAGTTCATTCAGGCTGTAACTGAGGTTCTTGAGACACTTCAGCCTGTTGCTGAAAAGAGACAGGACCTTATCGACGCAGGCGTATTCGAGAGGATCGTAGAGCCTGAGAGACAGGTTATGTTCCGTGTACCGTGGGTTGACGACAACGGCAAGGTACAGGTAAACAGAGGTTACAGAATCCAGTTCAATTCTGCTATCGGACCTTACAAGGGCGGTATCAGACTTCACCCTTCAGTATATCTTGGAATCATCAAGTTCCTCGGCTTTGAGCAGGTATTCAAGAACAGCCTGACAACACTTCCCATGGGCGGTGCAAAGGGCGGCTCCGACTTCGACCCCAAGGGCAAGAGCGACGGAGAGATCATGCGTTTCTGCCAGAGCTTCATGACAGAGCTTTG
>JAEEGL015698516.1_pt1 | contig 46849 bp, 48 predicted proteins | sample 9134231 | NCBI WGS metagenome assembly JAEEGL01 (sample SAMN16246548, study PRJNA631951) | gut metagenome | biome: gut microbiome; feature: rumen; material: fiber-attached | host: Bos | place: Iran: Karaj | collected 2018-10
AAGAGTAATCAGAATTTATACTGTCAAAATTTTTAGATTTAAGTATAGAACCTATTGCACTAAAATTATCACTCATACAGACCCGCCAAAATTGGAGTATAGGGGACTCGAACCCCTGACCCCAACACTGCCAGTGTTGTGCGCTACCAGCTGCGCTAATACCCCGTAAAAATATTTTTATCATAAAATATCACCAAATACAATATTTTATGTTGATATAACTTAAATAATTATTTTTTCGGAATATTTATCGATATTACTGTTCCTTTGTTTACTTTTGATTTTATACTTATTTTACCATTATGTGCTTTAATAATTTCTTTAATTATATTTATGCCTAAACCGTTATAATTCTTATCACATTTATTACTCTCAAAATACTTTTTTTGTTTTTCTTCGCTCATTCCTAAACCGGTATCTTCTATGATAATTTTAATGGTTTGTTTTAATTCTTTAGTTGTAATAATAATTTTACCGTTATGCCTGTTATAATTTATTGAATTTGTAAGAAGATTTAATATTACCCGTTTAAAATATTGATAATCAGCATTAATAATAATTTCGGAAAGATTTGTTTCAATAGTAATCTTTTTTTCCTTTGCTAAGTATTCAAGCATATTTATACATTCATTTATTAAAACAGCTAAATCAAAATTTATTTTAAAAAGAATAATTTTATTTGTATTATCTCTGTATTTTGATAAAAAGCCTTCAACCATATTGAGCATAAATACATTTGAATTAAGTAATTCATTAAGAATATACATCTGTTTATCGGACAAATCACCAAAATGCTTATTAACCAATAAGCCAGTAACCACATTTTGTGCTCTTAATGGAGTTTTTAAGTCATGAATTAAATTCATTAAGAAAGTTTTATCGTTTTTTGTAGCCATTATACACACCACTTAAAATGATTTTAATAATTAAACATAAAAAAATAAATAAGCCGTTTGGGTAATATTTAAATATTCATTTAATTTTTAATTTTAACCACTTTATCCACTTTATTAAAATACATAAAAAAATTTTTTAGAAAAAAAGCAATTTTTTTGAATATATTGTTTTTATATAAATATAATATAAAAATTAATGAGAGCATGAGGAGAGAAATATGACAAACACACCAAACATTGAACTATTTAAGTTTACAAAAAATCAACAAGTAGGACAAATAGGTTTACAAAATCCTTCAAAACAAACAAATCCTTTACAAAAAACAGATGCAAAAAATGATGTATCAAATGCCTTAGCAACAGGTAATGTAACAGGTCAAAAAACAGGCGCAACCCAAACAACAGCCGCCTCTCAAAATGAAGATGCTGTTTTAAATGACGATCACGAATATTTGGATGGAATGGGTGTAAACTTTTCATCATCTTCTGAAAATTCTGAATTAAGCGATTCATCAAGTACTAATGAAGATATTGCCGCTTTTTCACAAGGCTCAGGATTAGACGGTATAGATAATGACTTTTTAGCTTCACAGATAGAAAATGCACAAAATTTAGCAATGGGTACACAAGCATATTCACAACAAAAATTAGAAGAAGATTTAAATAATGCCGCTGCTGCAGGTGCAGCTTCAGCTTCCAAAAAAAGCACAGATTCAGGTTCAGGCTCAGGAAGCTCAACAGCAGGAAGTTCCTCCGCCGCCAAAGAAGGCATTGGTTCTAAAATAGCAAACGGTATCGTTAATAGCGGCAGTAGTAGCCTCGGCAACAGCATAGGTGCCGGACTTGGAAATTTAGTAACCGGAGCGCTTGGTATGGGCGGCGGCAGCTCAGCAGGAGCAGGTGCTGCAAGTGCCGCAGCAGGAGCAGGCGCAGTTGCAACATCCGGATTAACAGGTTCAGGTTCAGCTCCGACAGCTTCAACAGTAAAAGTTGGCGGATTTATGGGCTTTGGCGGAACTGAAAAAGAAACTAACGCATTAGAAAAAGCTCAAGCAAAATTAGCAAAGGCAGAAGCTGACCATACAAAAGCAGAAGGAGAATTATCACCATTAAATGCTAATGTTGAAGCAGCTCAGAAAGAAGTTGACGAACTTAACAACAATAAAGAAAATACACAATTAGAACAGCAATATAGCCAAAAACAAAGTGAACTTGAAGGTCATAAAACTGAAAGGGCTAATGCGGAAAATGAAATGAATACGCACATTGATGCAAGAGAACAATTTAAAGCGGAAGCAAAAGAACATAACCAAATGTCTAAAGCTTGCGGAAAAGAAGCAGCTACTCATGAAAGTGCATCCAAAAAATTAGCAGGCAAAATTTCAAGCAAAAGTTCTGAAATAACAAGTTTAGAATCTAAACTTTACAGTACAACTGATGAATCAGAACAAGCAAGCTTAAGAAGTGAAATCAGTGCACTAAAAGCAGAAGTGGAATCTTTAAAAGCTCAAAAAGCTCAAGAAGATGCGAAGGCTCAAGAAATGAGAGCAAAAGAAAAAGCATACAAAGAACAAGCTGATATCGCAACTAAAAGAGCCGAAGACGAAAATAAAAAAGTACAAGATGCTCAGCAGTCAATAAAACAAGCTGATGAAGCAATTAAAAAAGATGAAGACGATATACAAAAAATAGAACAAAGTATGAGCGCTAAAGAAAGAGAAACCGCCGTAAAAATACAACAAGCTCAAGCAAAACTCGGTGAAGCTACAAGAGCTCGTGATGCAAAACAAACTGAAGTTGACAAATTAGCTGCTGATGTAACTACCTTCAGACAAGAAGTTCAAGTTTGCGAAACAAATCTAAAACAAGCTGAAGAAAAAGCAAAAGAAAAAGAAGAACAAGCAAAGAAAAACCAAAAAGCTGACAATGAAGATGAATAATTAAATTTCATTAAATAGTAAAAAGAGGCTGTCTTTTAGATAGTCTCTTTTTTGTATTTGATAAATCATATAGATAATTATTTCGGTTAGAAGTGTAATTGCATATAAGGTTTTAATTGTGTATAATATAGCTGTTCAGAAATTTCTTGGGGAAAAAATGAAAAAATCAGATGTTGAAGTAGTCATAGTAGGAGGCGGGCCGGCAGGCTGCGCAGCGGCTTATACTTTAGCAAAAGCAGGAAAAAAAGTTGCAGTTATAGAACGAGGAGATTTTTGCGGCGCAAAAAATATGTTTGGCGGCGCTATCTATACTCTTCCCACAAAAGAAATTTATCCTGATTTTGAAACACAAGCTCCCTTAGAAAGGAAACTTGTTCGTCATTCTTACACAATTATGGATGAAAAAACAAGTATAAATATTGATTACAAAAATGATATAAATTCTCAAGGATATACAGTTCTTCGTCCGAAATGGGACAGATGGTGCGCCCAAAAAGCTCAAGAAGCAGGAGCCTATATTGTTCCTCAAACATTAGTTGAAAACCTCATAATAGAAAATGATAAATTTGTCGGCATAAAAACAAAATCCGAAGAATTTAGAGCAGACATTATAATACTTTGTGACGGAGTAAATTCACTTCTTGCAAGAAAATATAATCTTATAAAAGAACTTGATAAAAGAAATGTCGCTTTATGCATAAAGAAAACAATCGGTTTACCCAAAGAAAAAATAGAAGACAGATTTAATCTTGAAGAAAACGAAGGTGCCGCATATACTCTTGTTGGCGGGTCAATGCTTGATATGACCGGCATGGGATTTTTGTATACTAATCAAAAAAGTATTTCCATTGGATTAGGTATAAGTCTTGATGATTTAACTAAACAAAACAAAAAGCCTTATGAAATTTTAGAAGAACTGGAATCTCATAGCGCAATAAGACCTTTAATAAAAGGCGGTGAACTTTTGGAATACAGCGCTCATCTTATACCAGAAGGCGGATATAATTATACTTCAAAATTGTACTATAACGGGCTTATGATAGCAGGTGATGCAGCAATGCTTGTTAATAATGTGCATTGGGAAGGAACAAATCTTGCTATGATTAGCGGAAAATATGCTGCTCAAACGGCAATAGAAGCATTAAATAAAAATGATATTTCAGAAAACAGTTTGGAACTTTATCAAAGAATGCTGGAAGGCAGTTTTGTATTGAAGGATATGAAAAGTTATAAAAATGTTATTTCTACCGTTGAAAAAAATTCAAAATCATTTTTAGGCTATTATCCGCGAAAAATAAACGAATTTTTTGAAGTTTTTACTGCTGTTGACAGTATTCCAAAAAGAGAAAAGTATAGACAATTTATTAAACAAGCAATTAAAGAACGAGGTTTGGTACAATTTACTGGTGATGCATTAAAGATTGCAAGATTAGCGGGAGATGCTTTATTATGAATATAGATGAATTATTAGCTAAAACCAAATATAATCCTGATAAAGTTTCTCACCTTATTCCAAATCAAGAAAAATGCAAAATTTGCAGAAATAGAGTTTGTGAAAATGTTTGTCCGGCAGCTGTTTACAAGTGGGATGAAGATGAAAATAAACTGTTAGTTAATTTTGAAAATTGTCTTGAATGCGGAGCTTGTAGAATAGCTTGTACATTAGGATGCATAGATTGGAATTATCCTAACGGTTCAAAGGGTGTTATTTTTAAAAACAGTTAAAAGGAGTTATATATGGCACAACAAATAAGAAGATGGTATGATCAAGATCCGCTATTATCAAAATCGATGAAGATTTTAAAAGAAAGCAGTGATGATTTCCAAATTAAAATGGCAATAAATCTTATAAAAGTTATTATTGAACACCATATAGATGATGACCAATTTAAATCAATTAATGATATTATGATGGCTGTCCGTAACGGAAGAATTGAAAAAGGTAATGCAAGATGGTATGATGCAGATAATACTCTTTCTACAGCTATTTCTATGTTAGAAAGCTGTCCGCCTGAAATGCAAACTAAAATAACAAAAGAAATTGCAGAAAAAATAATATCAGAATTTGATGTTATTGATAAAAAAGATTTAGAAAACGATGAAGAAGATTCGGAAGAATAAGCATTATGTTATTAGTTATTGATGTGGGTAATACAAGTATTTCTTGCGGTATTTTTTCAGATAATACACTTATTAAAAAATTTATTTTAACAAGTGACAAAAGCCGCAGTATTGATGAATATGGTGCCATAATTAAATCTATTTTAAATGAAAATAATATTGATTTAAATAAAATAAAAAACGGTATAATTGCAAGTGTAGTCGTACCTTTAACTGAAACTATAAAAAATGCTGTTGAAAAATATTTAAATATAGAATGTTTGAAACTTACTTATAAAATAAATACGGATATTATTTATAAAACTGATAATCCTAAAGAACTTGGTGCAGACAGAATTGCTAATGCCAGAGCAGTAAAAGAACTATACCCAAATCAAAATTGTGTTGTTGTTGACTTCGGTACAGCAACAAATTTTGATGTTATTTCAAAAAACGGAGAATTTCTTGGAGGAATTATTGCTCCCGGTATCGGAATAAGTGCGCAGGCTCTTAATAACTGTACTTCCTTATTACCAAAAGTAAGAATAGAAAATCCAAAACAAACAATAGGAAAAAACACAATAGATGCTATACTATCAGGATTGGTATACGGACAAGCAAGGATGATTGACGGTTTATTACAAGATATAGAAAATGAACTTGGTGAAAAAATAATCGCTGTTGCTACAGGAGGTTATAGTGAACTTTTATCAGGCTGTATAAAAAGAAAATTTGATTATATTGTACCCGATTTAACCCTTATTGGGTTAAAATACATATTTTATTCAAATAAAACAATTCTTGAGAAAAGTTCTATATTTTAGAAATTGATGAAAATTAATAATTGAATTAAATTTTCTGTTATCCGAATTAATATTTCTCAAAATACGTAGCACAAGCATTATCTGTTTCCCAAACTGACACTTTTGTAATTGTAGAAAAATTACTTTTTAATTCTTTATATATATATCTGGAAATATTTTCGCTACTCGGACTCATACCCTTAAAAGCAGGAAGTTCATTTAAATCCTTATGATCAAGTCCTTCCAAAACTTCTTTTAATACCTTTTTTAAAATCTTAAAATCTATAAGAATACCTGATTTATCAAGATTTTCGCCTACAGCAAATACTTCAACCTTCCAATTATGACCATGTTGATGCTCGCATTCTCCTTCATAATTTAGCAAATGATGCGCCGCAGAAAAGTGGTCTTCTATTTTTACTTCAAACATTTTTATCTCCTATTTATCTAAATAATAAATTTTCCAATTTTCGTCAACAATTCTTCCTGCACAGCTTTCTCCATTATAATTTCCGTTTTCCGGCTCACAGGTATTATGTGTTTTCCAATATTGATTATGATACTTTCCACCATAAGGATATAAATAATTACTTCTGGCATTCGTTAAAACAAATTTAAATACATCCACACCAAAAATATTAGTATTTTTATTTCCGTCAATATCTACCGTAATATATCCGCAAACTCTTTTTAATTTGTGATTCGGAGGAACAACCTCTTTATCTGAAACATCTTCAGATTCATTTATATTGCAGGAAATATCTGTAATTTCTATATTGTATATTCTGTCTTTTGCATCAACAAAACTATTGCCCCTCTCATTATAATTTATAATATTTTCACTATTTTTATTAATATCTAAATATACTTTACTGTTCCAACAATTTCCCCCTTCAGCAATACAAGATTTATTTATTTGATATTCAGAAGAAAGATTACTTGCAAAGTTTGTTAACAAATCTTTACAAATTAAATCACCTGCACATCCTTTATTTATTGAAGCATTTGTAATAGCCGAATTTAATTCATTATAAACATCCTTTAATATCACTACAGTAGCGCTTCTCTTATATGTAGTTATGATAGCCGGAAAGCATAAAGTTATAGCTATACTAATTATTAATACAGCCAATAACATCTCTGCGAGTGAAAAAGCATATTTTTTTCCAAAATTTTTCATAAATATCATTCATAAGGTGTATATAATTATTCAAATTATACACTAAAATATATTTGTAGCAAAATATCAAAAAAAGTATTATTATTATAAAATAATAATTATAAAATTAATAAGGAGAGAAAATTTATTATGATAATGCAAGAAATACTTGAACTGGTTATAAAACAAGGTGCAAGCGACTTACATTTATCTGTTGGATTACCGCCTATTATACGTGTTAACGGTGAATTATTAAAAACAGATTATCCTGATTTAACAGCAACAGAACTTAATCAGCTCCTATTTTCTGTACTAACAAACGAACAGAGAAGAGAAATAGAACAAAATCTTGAATTGGATTGTTCTTTGGGAATACATGGATTAGGACGTTTCAGGGTTAATATATATAAAGAAAGAGGAAGTTATGCAGCAGCATTGAGAACAATTCCTCAGGATGTTCCTACTATTGAACAGTTACATTTACCTTCGGTAGTCAGAGAAGTTGCACAAAAAAATAGAGGTTTAGTTTTGGTTGTTGGCCCGACCGGTTCCGGTAAATCAACTACTCTTGCATCAATGATTGATTATATTAATACAAATATATCAGCACATATTTTAACAATAGAAGATCCTATAGAATTTATTCATACATCTAAAAAGAGTATTATTCACCAAAGAGAATTGGGCGGGGATACACGTTCTTTTGCAAATGCTTTAAGAAGTGCTTTACGTGAGGATCCGGATGTTATTCTAATCGGTGAAATGCGTGACTTAGAAACAATACAACTTGCTTTAACCGCAGCAGAAACAGGACACCTCGTATTTGGTACATTACATACTTCAAGTGCAGCTCAAACAATTGACAGAATTATAGATGTTTTCCCTGAAGGACAGCAGCAGCAAATAAGAACTCAACTTTCTGTAAGTTTAACAGCCGTATTTGCTCAAACTCTTTTACCCAAATTATCTATGGACGGTAAAAAAGCCGGCAGAGTTCTTGCTCAAGAAATTATGGTTGTTACTCCTGCTATATCTAATTTAATCAGAGAAGGAAAAGGTATACAAATTTATTCTGCTATGCAAACCGGTGCACAATATGGTATGATTACTTTAGAAAGTGCACTTAAAAATTTATATAACCAAAGACTTATTTCTTATGATGATGCACTTGCAGTTTCATCAAGACCTGATGATTTGATAAAATTAATGGGGATTTAATAAAGTATGGGTTTTTCAGATTCACTTAACAATTTTTTAGACCAAATACAAAGTAAGGCAAAAACAATTGCCATAAATATTTCTGCAAAATCTGAAATTGAAATTTTGGAATTAGATAAAAATTTCATGATTACAAATTATTCAAGTATCCCCATATCATATAATGCTTTTACTAAAGAGATAGAAAATTTTGCTCAACTTGAAAATCAGTTGAGAGCAGTATTCGGAGAACTGGGTATTAGCCCCAAGAGCTCCAAAGCTTATGTTTCTATTCCTACGGTTGTAATTGACCACGCTGTATTATTTTCAAGTATTAAAGAAGGTGATGCTTCCAATATAAAAACAGCACTTACTGCAGAACTTGAAAAAAATTATATTTTTAAGAAATACGATGCGGCCTCAAGTTACTATGAAATTGAATCAGAAGCTGCTTCTGACCAATTCGTTGTTTGTTATACAGGTATAAGAGAAGATCAATTTGCACAAATAAAAAATATTTTGGAAGATGAATTAGGACTTACTCTTCTGGCTATTGATTCTTCTTTCTCTTCTTTAATAAACGGTGTTATTACAACAGGAAAAATTGATTTAAAATATATAGAAGAAAAAGCAAATTGGACTATTTTAAACATTACTTCTAACAGTTATATGTTATTTTACATGAGAGGACATGAACTCGTTAGTGTGTATGAAGAACCGCTTGCTGTAAAATCTTTTTCCGAAGAAGAAGTATATCAGGTTATAATATCTTCTTTTGAACTGGTTATGAATAACTACCCATCTGCAGCTTACGTTGTGGTGAGCCAATCAGATGATGTTTCTGCCGAATATTTATCAAGTTTAATAACCACAAATGCAAAAGTAACTTATATTGATGACAATAAAAACAGAAAACAATTAGTTGAAGTCGGTCTTAATGTTACACAATCAAAGAAAGTCAGAATTTCTCTTGAAGCAGTCGGTATTTCAAATTGGGCAAAAAATGAAGGATTTAAGTTCAATTTTGTTGATGTAGCTGTTGCAATTGATAATACGGTAGAAGCAATTTATTTTGGAGATAAAGAAATCACTCCAAAAGAGGTTTTAAAATATTCAATTGTTATATGTTTATTATTTGTAATAATTACCGGCGGAATTTATTTATTGTTTATTCCGTTAAATAACTCTAATGATAGGCGTAATGAACAATTAGATGAAGAAATACGAGAATTACAGCGCAGATTAGACAGAGATAACAACAGAGTGGATACAGGAATATCCGAAAAACAATTTTTACAGGATAAATATACAAGAAATAAAGAAATGATTAAAGCTTATGGAGCAATAGGCAGATCTATTCCTGAAATGTTATGGATAGAAGAATTTCAACTTGCGGAAAATTCAAAAGTTTTCTTAAAAGGTCGTTCTTACAGAATGGATGATATTCTTTCTTTTTATGACAATCTTTCTACAAATGCAACTTTCCCGAATTTAACAATAAACCAGTTGGAAATTTCACAAAATGAGTTGTCAAATCGTCTTGTTCCTGATGATGCAGATGATGAGACAAAGAATGAAATAACTTATTTCTTTACTATTGGAGACAGTGTAGCACCGATGGATCCAAAAACATCCATTATTCCGGTTGCAGCGCCGGAAGCTGAACAAGGACCTGCTGTTGATATCAACGGTAATCCTTTACCTCCGGGTCCGGCTTTACCTGCACCTCCTCCTCCGGGTACACCTAAAAAGGATGTAGAATAATGAATAATGACAGAGTTAATGAAATTTTAAATTTTCTTTTAGGACCTAAATGTCTTAAATATATATTGCTTACAGTTTTAGCTATAGCTTTATGCATAATGTGGTGGTGCTATCCGTCACCCATAAATATTGTAGATAAAATTACCACATGGAAAAACGGATTTGACACTATACAAAAAAATGAGCAGCAAATAAAAGATTTAAAAGATGAAATTCAAAGAAAAGAAAAAGAAAGAAGTATGAACAAAGTCGTTGTAAAAGATGTTGATGTAAAAATTTATCAACCGAAATATCAAGGACTCAGCATAGAAGCTTCTGCAATAGACTTTGTAACAAATTTAATTACTACTCTGGAAAAAACAGATAATGAAATTTTGGATTTATCATATAACAGCAATGTTGAGTCTGTTCCTTCTGAATCAGTACCTTCCGGTGTAAAAACAATAAGATTTTATCTGGAAATGAATTCTACATATACTTCATATTACCGTTTAATGAATGAATTATTTTCCCTCCCTTATTTGGTTTCAATAAAATCAATCAAAATGGAACCGTTTAAAGAAAACAAAAACAAATTACACGTTGATATGATAATATATTTTTATGTTAAATAATATAATCGGGGAATAAAATGAAGATAATAATTTTTGGAGCAAATGAAATAAGCTATAAAATAGCTGAAGCATTTTGTTTACAAAATGACATAGTTATAATGGATGAGTTGGAAGAATTACCTGACAATTTTGAAAAACTGGATATAGGTTTTGTAAAAGGAAACGCTACCAATGTTCAAAGCCTGAAACTGGCGGAAATTGATAACAGTGATTTATTTATTGCCTGTACAAAACTTGATGAAGCTAATATTGTTGCAGCTTGGACTGCAAAAAAAATATCCGATATTGAAACGGTAGCTTTTGTAAGTAAATTAGAATATTTCAAAAGCTTCAAAAACGATAATGATAATATGTATTTTGAAGAAATGGGAATTGACTATGTCCTTTGGTCACAAGAACTGTTAGTTCAAGAAATATATCGTATTATTACTGTTCCTGAAGCCATAGATGTTGAATATCTTGAAAACGGCAAGGTAAGATTATTTGAATACAGAATAAAAGCTGATTCTCCCATAAAGAATAAAGAGTTAAAAGATTGTTATTTCCCTGAAAATACTCTTGTTGTTGGTGTTATCAGTAATGAAGAACTTTTTATTCCGACAGGTGCAACAAAACTTAAAGAGAATGATAAAACAATTTTTATAGGTACGGATAAAGCATTAAATGTTCTTTCAAGAGATTATTTTTACCAAAAAGTTAAAAAGGTAAATAATGTTTCTGTTATTGGCGGCGGAGTAGTTGGTTTTTTGCTCTCTAAGAGACTTGAAGAAATCGGTATTTCAACAAAAATAGTTGAACCCGATGAATCCAGATGCGAATATTTATCCGAAAAATTAAATAAAACTATGGTATTAAAGAATTTTGGCAATAATATTGATTTTTTAAGAGAAGAAGAAATATTATCTTCTGATGTTATTGTTAACGTTACAAACAGTGATGAAACCAACTTGCTTTGTTCCCTTATTGATAAACAAATGGGAGTAACAAGAGTTATTACCAGAGTAAACGATGAAAATCTTGTAAATATTTTTGAAAAAGCAGGTATAGATGTTGCTCTTTGTGCTAACGATTTAATAATAAACGAATTAAAAAATAAGATTATTGAAAGACACTCAAATATACTTTTGACTGTTGAACAAGGTAAAGCTGAAATTGTTTCTTTTAATGTTTGTGAAAAATTCTTTGATAAACAGATAAAAGATGTAAAACTGCCTGTCCGAGCTGTTATTGCTATCATCAAAAGAGGTAAAAAAATTATAATTCCTAAAGGAGATACCTTATTACGAAAAGATGATAAAATAATTGTTTTTGTAAAAAGTGAAGATGTTAAAATATTGAAAGAATTTATAGAAAAATGAGAAAAGATTATATATTATCTGCATTAAATTTAGTATTAACAGCTTTTGGTTTTTTGATATTAATTCCAATAGTTGTAGCATTAATCTATAAAGATTATTTTTCAATTCTGCCATTTGTAACTGCTTCAGGAGTATCAATAGTTTTAGGATTTATCTGTAAATTATTCACTGCACAAAAAAGTAATTTTAATGATTTACAAAAAAAAGAAGGTTTATTTATAGTCGCACTTACTTGGATAATCATAGCATTCATTGCAGCTATACCATTCTTATTTTATGGATTATCTCCTTTAAATGCTTATTTTGAAGGAGTATCAGGAGTAACAACAACAGGAGCAACAATTTTAACTGATTTTTCAAAATATCCACAAACAATGTTTTTTTGGCGCTCTTTTAGTCAATGGCTCGGCGGTATGGGAGTAATAGTTTTATTTATTGCAATTTTACCTCAATTTGCCGTTGCCGGTCGTCAAATGTTCTTTGCAGAAGCACCGGGGCCTACCGAAGAAAAAATTGCACCAAGAATAAAAACAACTGCTACTTCCTTATGGGTAATTTATGTTTCATTAACTTTAATAGAAATAATTTGTCTAAAAATAGCAGGACTTCCTATCTTTGATTCAATTTGCAATTCTTTATCCACTATTGCAGGCGGTGGTTTTTCTCCACACCAATCCAGTATAATCGGTTACAACAACTCCGCCGTTATTTGGATAATAACATTTTTTATGTTTTTATCAGGCGTAAACTTCTCTCTTCAATATAGAGTTGTTGTACAGCGCCAAATTAAAGCTCTTTTACAGAATGCGGAATTTTTCTTCTACCTGTGGGTATTTTTAGGTATATCCTCAATTTTAACAATAGTATTAATTTTTCATAACCATTATGAATATTTCACTGCTTTGAGAGATGCATTATTTCAAACTATATCTGTTCTGACAACAGCAGGATTTGCTTCGGTTAATTTTGATAATTGGACAAATTCTGCAAAATTATTACTCTTTGCGCTTATGTTAATAGGTGGCAGCGCAGGCAGTGCAAGCGGTGGTATTAAATCCGTCAGAATTTTAATAGTTTTAAAATATCTTTGGAGAGAAATAACATTAATTTTGCATCCAAACGCCATTATTCCGTTAAAACTGGGCAAACTTACCGTTTCAAACGAAGTTTTGCGACAAATTATAGGATTTATATTATTTTATTTTATTATTCTGATAACCAGTTCTTTAATAGTTTCAGCTTTAGAAAATGATTTATTAATTGGAGTAGTAGGTTCTACGGCGACTCTTGGCAATGTTGGTCCAGGATTTGCACAAATAGGACCTATGGGCTCATTTGAAAGTTTGAGAATTCCGACAAAAATAATTTTTATATTTAATATGATAGTAGGCAGACTTGAATTAATTCCATTTCTTGCTATGCTACATTTAGGATTTTGGAAATTTAAAAAATAACAGGAGATAAATTATGGTTAAAGAAGTTACAGTTAACGAGCATGTATCATTTGGCGGCGGCAAATTAACAATTATTGCAGGGCCATGTGCTATTGAAGATAATATATCTATTACACTAAGAACTTGCGAAGAATTAAAAAAAGTAACTTCTGAACTGGATATACCTTTTATTTTTAAATCTTCTTTTGATAAAGCTAACAGAAGTTCAATAAATTCTTACAGAGGTGTTGGACTGGAAAAAGGATTGGAATTCTTAAGCAAAGTCAGACGTGAGTTTGAAGTACCTGTATTGACTGATATTCATATTCCTGACCAAGCGGAAATTGTTGCCTCGGTTGTTGATATCTTACAAATTCCCGCTTTTTTATGCAGACAAACGGATTTACTTGTTGCAGCAGCAAAAACCAAAAAAATTGTAAATATTAAAAAAGGGCAATTTCTTTCTCCCGAACAAATGAAAAATAGTGCAGATAAGGTATTGGCTAGCGGAAATAATAATATTACCTTTACCGAAAGAGGTGTTTCTTTTGGCTATCAAAATCTTGTTGTTGATATGCGTTCTATTCCAATTATGCAATCAATAGGCTTCCCTGTTGTTTTTGATGCAACCCACAGTGTCCAATTACCGGGCTCCGGCGGAACACAAACATTGGGTGAAAGGAAATATGTATTTACTTTGGCAAAAGCTGCCGTTGCCGCAGGATGTGATGCCCTGTTCTTTGAAGTTCATCCCAATCCTGATTTGGCACCATGTGACGGAGCTAATATGCTTTTCTTAAAGGATACAAAAGAAGTATTCAAAAAATGTAAAGAAATTTTTGAAATTGTGAGAAGTTAGTGTAATAGACTTTGTCCGTTTTTTTGAATTTCTTTTATGGCATTTTTTAAAAATTGTATATCTTTTTCTATCTCTTCTTTGCTTCTACTAAATCGGAAATTCCCATTTCTTGGTAGATTTGAATGTCGTTCTCTATCATTTAATTCTTTTTCAAGGCGGGTAATTTCTTGATAAAGAGCAGGAATGTCTTCTTCTGTGTAATAGCCAAAAGAACCCCTGATGTCAACAGAGGAAGTTTCTTTATTTGGCAAATAATTAACAGAGGGTTCTTTACCATTCGGATAGAGTATATGTGCCGAAAAATCATTTTTTCTAAAATTTTGCATAGATTTTATTTGTGTAAATATTCCTATATTTCTAATCATTATGATAATATTCCCTTTCTGATATTATTAACAGTCTAAACAAAATTTTGAGTATATTTATATAAAACAGGTAAAAATATTTTTTGATATCAACATACTAGTTTTTTAATTTTTATTAAATAGTTACAGTGGTGCAAGAATAAGACACTTTAGAGAATTATCGGGATTAACCCAATTAGAACTTTCTGAGTTGATATCCTGTGAACCCTCGACTCTTGCACATTATGAAACAGGTAAAAATTTGGTAAGTATGACCAAATTGAAAAAAATTGCTGATGTTCTTTGTGTTGAACCATACCAATTTTTTATTGGAAACACAGCAGATACTGATAAAAACATAACTAATTCTATAAATAAATTATTAACTACCGCAAACAAATTACAACTACAATTAATTTACAATATTATCAGTAATATTTTGGATATAACCTCAATTAAATAAGATTACGATAGAAAGTGCATCAAAATTTTTATATTATTTTTAAAATTTAGTAAAAAATTCCTCATATCTAGCAATTTTTATATAAAAAAATTTTTTATATATGTAAGGTAGTAATGTAGGTTTTCAAATTGGACATCTCATCAATTTTAGCTTTTAAGAGTTGTTTTTTAGGTCTGCGTACTAAAGGTACGCTCAATAACCTGAAAAACAAACAGATGTATACAGCTTTGGCTAATGGCGGCAGAGTTGCTGTTACTGCTTCACAAAGTGTCGTTCCTCTATTTGATGTTGCTAACAATATATCAAAAGAATTGCCAAATTCTTTTTGGAAAAAAATAGCCTCCAATCCGAAACTTAACAAAATTGTACAAACAATAGATTCACCTATATTAATTAAAAATGCCCCGAAAATCCCTAAAATAGCAAGATTTCTTTCAAAATTCGGACTTGCGGCAAATATTATATACGAATTTGCAAAACCCCTTGACGCTAAAGAAAGTAAAAAAACCGAAGCCATGATGGGTGCAATCGGGAATATATCCGGTATGTATTTATTTGAAAATCTTTATAAATACGGATTAAGCAAAATTCCTAAACAAACTATGCAAAATTTTTCCTCAAAAGTACTTACTCCAACAATTAAAAATATTCTGCCAAAAGCCATAAATCCTTTATCATTAATAATCGGTGCGGGATTTGTTTGTGCTTCTTTATTAGGTTGCAGCTTAGGAGAAAAATTTATGAAAAAATTATATAAAGGTTCAAATGCAGAAAAAACCGACTTAGAATATGAACAAGTATTTGAAAAACAATCTCAATCTCAATCTAAATCTCAACCTCAACCTCAAAATTTAAATAAAACATTCTTAGCTTAATTAAATATTTTATTTTGAATTATCCTCTATTATTTTACAAGAGGTTTCAGTTTTTGTATGGATTCCCAAAATGTTCTTTTTTCTTCAGGTAAATTATTTGTATTGTTTTTTGTGTTTTTATTAGCGGAATTTGTTTTCGTATTAAAAAATTTTGTATAAATATTTTTAGAGATTTTATCAATAAACATAAAAATATTTCCTTAAAAAATAAATTTATCATATTTTATATTTTCTATTTCAGAAATTTCTTTTTCAAAATTATTCAATGAAATTTCATCTCCTGCAAATTCAAGAATTATTATTCCCCAATTTGTACAACTGTTATTTTCACCGCTGTGTAAACCCAGTCGAGTTCTTATTTCACAGCCGAATTTTGACAAAATTTTTTGAAATTTCAAACTGTTTTCTAATCTTTCCTCTAACTTTATACCCAAAATTGTACTCATATTATCTCCTTTGCCAAAATATTATAAAAATTTTTGGAATAATATTAATTAGCCAAAAGAACAATATGAAATATTTAAAATTATGCAATACGGTTTTTTCTGTTATGTCTGTTTTCAATTTTGTCAGTAATAATACCAAATAGATTTCTGCAAGCTCTGCCGGCAATTATAGCCAAAATACCTAAACCAAAATCATATAAAAATTGCATTCCTGTTAAAAACCAAAACCAACTTAAAATAAGGAATAAGTTTTCACCAAGAAAAAACATCAAAAGTGACATATAAATTACGCCAACACTATGCACACAACTACAACCGATAAAAGATGCTTTGATATATCTGAACTTCGCATCACGATGCTTCAACATCATTGCTGTAAAAAACACCGCCGGAAAAAATCCAAGAAGATACCCCATACTTGGGCGCAGAAAATAATCACCTCCTCCGCCTGACGAAAATATCGGAATACCAAATATACCGGCAAATACATATAAAAAGACAACCAAAAGACCGCTCGTCGGACCAAGAAGCGCAGTTATAAACAAAACCGTAGGCAATTGCGGAATATAAGAAAATGTACTAAAAAAAGAACTGCTTTCTCCTTTGTAATTATCATAAATACTGAATAAGTTTATTGCAAACAAATCTATTTTTACAAAAGTAGATATAACAATCAAAACAATACATACTAAAATAAGACTGACTGTTCCTAAATTGAAATCAGGAAAATCATGTTTGAATTTAAAATTTTTGATATATCTTTTTATTGAATTAAGCACAATAGTTCTTTTTGCCTCTCATATTCTTTTAAAAAATCAGGAGATTTCATATTGTTTATAGAAAAAATCAATGCATTATATATGTTGGCATAATATTTTTTTCTCACTCCTGCTTGTTTAAACCCAAATTTTTTATATAAATTTATTGCCGGAATATTATTTTCTCTTACCTCAAGTATACAACTTAATATATTATTTTTACAAGCAATATCAAAAAGATAAATTAACATTCTTGTAGCAATTTTTTTATTTCTGAATTCTGATTTTACCTTAACAGATGTAATTTGCATTTCATCATCTACAATAATAGCACTGCAAAATCCTACAATTTGATTATCTAAAATACATACAAACGGATAATAATGCGGATTATCTAATTCCGCTAAAAAATCCGATTTTGTCCAACATTCTCCATTTGAATATGCCTCATTTTCAATAACGAGGAGTGTATCAATATCATCAATCGACATTTTACGTAATTCAAGCGCTTGCATAGAAAAATTATACAATAGGAAAAATTAAATTGCTAATATTTATTTTTATGGTATGTTTAAGGTATAGGAGTATTCTATATTGATTCATGTCGGTATCAATAATAAAATGCTTTATATGCGCCCATAGCCCAGCTGGATAGAGCGTTTGGCTACGAACCAAAAGGTCGGGGGTTCGAATCCCTCTGGGCGCGTTTTTATTATTGTATTAGTTCAATCACGTTGACAGGAATGGTTAGTTTGATATTTTTTTGTAAAGACCGCTTGTTGTTTGAGTTTTAGCGGTCGGAAGTTGTTTAATTATGGAATTATCAAACTAATCTTTCTTGCACTTTATCTGCATTTTAACTGCTCGTACTTTCACTTTATTTTCAATACTTTTCGTCAGTTTGATAGTTTACGGTTAGTTTGATATTTTACGGCGATGTGAAAATAAAAAAATCATTTTTCGTTATCGATAAAAAATGCATTTAATAAATCTGCGTTATCTCTTAAATTTTTAATAACAGGTGCGAGGTTATAGCATTCTTCTATTTCAGGTTGATTGCTAATAAAATAATCAACTATAACTGCTATATTATAAACATTCTCCGCCCACTTGCTAATCTGTTTAAATTCTTTCTCTGTAATATTGTATCCTGCTTCTTCCATAATCCCCTCCGTCTGTCATGAAACACAATACATGAAAGGAGTCGGAGAAGCGAAAAAACAGAAAAGTTTTTGCAAAAGGACACATATATATCAGTTTAATAGTTCATAATTTTATATTATAATATTCATCTAATAAACAAAAATAAATTTTATTTATCGCAATCAATGCCTTTGTAGCTCTACCTCTTAATTTAAAGAAAAAATGTTCATAATTAAAAGGAAAATTAATTGTATATGGATTTAATTTGTCTTGCTCTTGCCTATCTTTTGATTGTTCTTTAGATAATTTTATAAGAAATATATAATCGTTTTTAATTTTATCTGGAATAACTTTTAAATATTCTTCATCTAAGATACGAGGATAATTAACTAAGCATTCATAAGCTTTTGAAAATTTTATATTGTTTTTACCATTAATCATTGCAGAAATTGTTATTGCATCTCTGCAACATTTCATTATATCTATTATTAAATCTTTTTTACTTTTCATCTTGTAATATCTTCTTAGCTTCTTGTAGGTTTATATAACAATCATAACCATGTTTTTTCATTAAACCTAATAATTGAGCCCCATTCAATAAATTAATAGGTTTTCCTTTTGCAAATTCGTAGGCATCAGAACCATAATCAGAAGTTGTAACAAGGATGCCGCTATTTGCACCTTCATTCATTAGAGTACCATATAAATCTCTTACGGCAGAAACACCTACAACATTTGTATATCTTTTAGCTTGTATAACTATTTTCCCACCTCTTATTGGATCAGGATCAAATGCTACTGCATCAACACCACCGTCTCTGCTTGACTGTGTAATTTTTACATCGCCACCGCATTGTGAAAATTCTTTTTCAAAAACCTCTCGAATTAAATTCTCAAAATCTTTCCAATATATAGCAGCGAGATTTGTTCCAGTATTTATTGTTGAAAGAACCTCATATGCGTCAATAAATCTTTTATCATTTTTATCAATATTTCTAATTGGTGCAATAGGTGTAATAGAATTTAATTCAGCCGCACAAACCCCTTTTAACATCTTAAAACAATACTTTGGAATAACATTTGATAGGTCTATATCTTTAAAATCGGTTTTATTTGCCTGAACTGAACATATGCAAACCGTTTGTTGTTTGCCTGTAGATTTATCGTTGCAAGTTACCATTCCATTAAATACGGCACAATCCACGAAATTATATTCTGTATCAATATCAAAAATTTCTTTTATTGTTCTTATGCATATTTGATAGATTGTATTGTTATAAAGTTCACTCAATTCCTTGGGTTTATAGTTTATTGCCCTAAATTCTTTTTTGGTACTTACGTATGTAATTTTTTCTATATTATAAATATCTTCAGTATTCGGTACTTCATAATCAATGATAATTATTTTATTTTCAGAATTGTATGAGATATCAATATTTTTATATTTTAAAATAGGATATATTGATAAATCCAATGTGTTTTTGAAAAATTCAATAACTTCTTCATTGCATCGGTTTTGAAATTTATCTATTTTTTCCCTTATAGTTTTGTTATATTCTTCTTGCGCTTTTAGAAATTCCTTTTTTTCATTTTCTACTTGTTGTAGATAATCCTGATATAACTGGTAGTTTTTATCGTATTCAGCTTGTCGTGTAATATTTTCTTGCTTTTTGCTTTCTGTTTCTTGTTTTGCTTTATTGCAATCATCCAGCCATTTTATGTTTCTCTTTTCAAGTTCTTTGTTTAACCAATCATTTACAATAAATTTAAAAAATGTTTTTAAAAGCAATTTATCAAAAAAATTTATCGGTATATCTTCAAGTTTTGGGGGATTATTTTGAAGTTTTTGATAAATTGATTCATAGTTATTAATATCGTGTAAATTTAATTTAGGTTTTTTGACTGTCGGCAACTTTGAAGAAAACGGTGTATTGTCAAACTCATCATTAAAATCGAATGGTTTTATTGGATTTTCAATAGAGTAATTTAATATATTATCAAAATCCCATTTTATATTGCCAACAATATTATTTTCTCTTTCAATATGATATTCACAAAATGCTTTATTCCATTTTGTATATACTCGCCCAATAGCTTTAATGACCTTGTTTTTTACAATATCTGTATTTTTACCAGAAATATATTCCTTATAATTTATAGGGTGGCATTCGATTGTTATATCTGTATGTGCAGTATAATCATCTGTTTCTTTTTCAATATCTAATAGATTCTCAATAGGTTCAAATTCATACTGCCCAAGACCTTTCTCAAATCTTGCCTTTTCATCATATTCTAATAAATCAGATAAATTATGTTCAATTGATGATATTATTTGAATAATTTCATTATAACTATAGTCGGTATTTTCAATTAAATGTCTTATAGCTTCAACTCGCTGACCATAAGAAATATAACCAATGGTTTTTGTTAAATCAAATTCGTCGATTGAATATATTAAATCTTCAACTTTAACAGGATTAATAATATAAGGTTTTTTTAATGACTCAAAACAATATTTTATTCTGGGATACAACTTATTTACATTTATATTATCGAATATGCTTTCCATCGCCCGAACTTTTGCGTCTAAAATCCTTTGTTTTTGCTCAAGTTTTGCTTGTCGCTCTGCTATTTTTGCATTTCTTCTTGCTTCTCGCTCAGCAATTCTAGCATTGCGTTCAGCATCCTTCATGACGGCACCCGCAATGGCAAAAGGTGCTGCGATTAATCCTAATGCTAAATCTATATCACTATTTCTTCTTCGCCCCATGGAACACCTATAATTTACACTATTTAATGATAGCATAAATACGAAAATCTTAACATTTCTTCGTAAACTTTTCTCATTTTTGTAACGGAAAATTAACGATTTTCGGCTCTTAAAATTTATCAAAATTAGGCTAAATTTTAGTAAGTGTTTGACAAACTGCGTTTTGGAACTTTTCTCACGAGAAAAAAATATTTTTCCAAAAAGGACTTGAAATGTGATTAAAACAGAGTTAATGTGTTAATGTAAAAAATATTTTTTGAAAAACAAAGTTTTTCGATTAATCATAACCCACATTAGCGGGTTCGTTTTCCTACACCCGCCATATAAAAGAGTCATACTAACTGTTCATATATATCAACCTGCATGCGAATGTACAGTATGATTAAACTTTACGAGGCTGTTCGTTAATATAAAAATCAACATGTCCGTATTTGACACATGCCTGTAATATAATCAAAATATGGATAACAAATTACAAGATTTATTAAATAGAGATGATTGTTTCTTGATACACTATGCAAGTAACGGATTTTACAATGGTTCAAGTCCTGCACCAAAGATTTCATGCATTGTAATTTTCAACAAAAAGAATAATCAATGTTTTAGATTTACCTTAAAAGACCACCTGCAAGGACATTCAAAAGAAGAAGCTGAAAGATTATTACTTGAAAACTTTAAATTGTTATTTGATAAATATCCCAATGTTAGTTTTATTCATTGGAATATGACTGCTAATGGTTTTGGATTTAAAGCAATTCAACAACGTGCCAAAGAATTAAGGATAGAACTTCCTACAATACCAGATGAAAACTTATTTGATTTAGCTTCCTATGTTGCCTATATTTCTGAAAAGAAGTTAAGCATTAAACAAGTTTTATGGTTCAATTCGTTATTATACGGAGATGACTTTTTAGACGGCAAAATGGAAGCCGAATACTTTGACAAAGGAAAGTACGAAGAAATCGGCAATTCTATTGAATTAAAGGTCAATGGATTTGTTGAAATTATAGATTTAATAAAGGATAACAAACTAAAAACAGAGCCACCATACAAAAATAATGACGGTTTAACAAAGGAAGAAAGATATAGAGAAGCTGTTAAACGTTCACAAATGCGTGAGCAAATTATTAAAGATATAATGGAACATAACAAAAAAATTCAAGCACAAAATGAAAGAATTTTAGAAAAATTTGAAAATATCGAACCCAAGTATGTTGAAGAAGAACAATTTTTCTTCTTTGATTTTGCGCATCCGTTTGCATCACTATTTGCAAGCTGGTTTGCTAATAGAAAGTAACCTGTATTGATGTTTTATAATAATATTTTTGTAAGATAAAAATAATTGTAAGAATTTATGAATAGTGGAAAATAGTGTTCAAGTAGAAACAGCATTTGTACAGATTTCCCACACACTCCATATATATGATAGTTTTAGAATTTTAATTATTAAAATTTAGTTTTTGGCTTCGTGATGCCTAAACCCAAAATCTTTACTAACTATTCTTCCTATTGAAGTAATTTTTGCCGAGATACAATTTCTACACTTTTGTGGTTCTTCATCAAGACAGATTTTGTTAGGATAAATCTTATAATCTTTTTTATATTTTTCACTCGTAATATTCGGCATAACAACATTGGCACCTGATTGCAAAGCAATAATTCTCCCATTAGGGTTAAGAGTTTCCATCGCAGTAGTAGCAGGAATATTTATATCAGGCAATAATAATCTTGTTATTGCCATAACTTTTAAACTCATAACAAAATTGTCTGTCCAATCTTGCGCATTTGCCAGCGGAGTATCAGGATTTTTTATAAACGGGCCTATTCCTATCATATCAAAATTCATCTTCTTAAAAAACAAAATATCATTTGCCAACGAGTCAACAGTTTGATGTGGAAGTCCGACAAGACATCCGCTTCCTACTTCATAATTTAATTTTCTTAAATCTTTTAAACAACGTATTCTATTTTCAAAACTCATATTAGGATGAAGTTTTTTATATAAATTTTCATCAGTTGTTTCAATTCTTATTAAGTATCGGTCTGCACCGGCTTCTTTAAACTGTTTATACTCCTCAAATTCTCTTTCTCCTATACTTAAAGTAATTGCAACATCGAATTTTTTTATTTCTTTTATTATTCTTACAATTCGCTCGGCATTAAAAAAACTATCTTCACCTGATTGTAAAACAATGGTTTTGTAACCCAATTTAGCACCATTTTTGGCACATTCAATTATTTCTTTTTCGTTCAGTCTATATCGTTGAAGATTTTTATTTTGATTTTGCAATCCGCAGTATTGACAATTACACTTGCATATATTTGAAAATTCTATTAATCCCCTTAAATGAACTTCTTCTCCGACAAAATTTTTTCTTTGTTCATTTGCTGTTTTAAATAAATTATCATCAGCAAAATTCAACAAATAAACAATTTCATCCTTTTCAAGAGAATGTTTTTCTGTTGCTTTATTTAATATCTCATTGGTCTTTTTATTCATAACAAGACTATAATATAATAAATAGCAAATAATGTAAAAATAGAAAATTTAAGAAGATATCAATAATAACAATAATTAATTCTAATCATTCTTATATTTTATTCTTGTCTTCATTCCCCATAGACAGAAATGTATAAATTTTCTGTCTTTATGAATTACGGGTAAAAATCTCCTTAAATGCTGGTCATAAAAATTATCCCATGGAGTATCTTTGAGAGCTTTAAAATATTCTTTATTAAAAGAAGTTTTTAAACCTGTGAGATAAGGTTTATATGCAGTAATAAAATGAATAAGTTTTGGAGGAACTTTTTCTTTATAATTTTTAGCTTTGCCCTGCCAATTCCAAGTATCATCAACAACAACAGTTTGATTTTTTAATACAATATTCAAACTGTCTTGATCATCATAACCTTGCTCAGATACTTCAAATAGTTTCTTTTCAATACCATCTTCTCTGAATTTTCGGAGATTAACAAGTATAACACCTGAGTTAAAATATATTTCATCCGGTTTAAACCCAAGAATTTTTTGATTTGTTTCACAAGAAGTATCTTTTATAACAGCTGCAAGCTTTCCTGTTAAATCAGTATTAAAAAATTCCGCAAGAGAAGCTGTTGCAATAACATCACAATCTATGTATAAAATTTTATCAACATCTTTAAATAAAGAAGGCATACAAAATCTGAAATAAGCTGACAGTGCAAGATAGCCTTTTTTCTGTGGTAACTGAAGTGTTTTAAAAAGTTCTTCATTCACAGTAGCAAAAGTAATTTCACATTCTTTTATCTTTTTTAATTCTAAAATCTTATTTTTACTTTCTTGTTTTATATCATTATCTAAAATATAAAAATGTAAATCATCATTTTTATCTGCTGATTTTAAAATAGATGCTATTGATACGCCTGCAAGCTTTGAATAATTTTCATCACAAGCTAAACAAACATTAATGGTATTTTTATTCATCTCTATCCCTCTAATAATTAATATTCTTATAGTATTTTAAATTTTTTATCCTGTCAAATAAATTCAAATATAATAACTATTTTATTCGTTTCAATTCAACATTAACATTACCGGAATTAATATTTCCTTTTAATTTTACTCTGAAATATTGTTCATTTTCCGCTGTTGAATTAATTGATGGAATTTTATCCAGTTTTGGCTGATAATATGCTTTTGTATTTTCTATTCTTAATATTAATTTTAATAATAAATTTAAAGGAATATGAATAATTTTAACCCCTTTAGGTATACTTTTATTATATTTTCCATAGATATTTATATCTGTAAAAGATTTTTTTATATCATGGTTACCTTCTATAAATAAAGCAAGATATTGCTGTTTAGAGGTAAGATTAATATTTTTTATTTTTGATTTATTAAAATCAAAAGAACCTTTTATATTTGCTTGAAAAGAATTTCTTCTTGTTAAATCAACATTAATAATATCCTCTAATTTAACTTTTTTTGAATGAAGCAGCATAAATTCGGTATTGCCTATTTTAGGTAAAAAACCGTTATCTATTTCAAAATCAGTATGAGCATTAATATCCCGAAAATTATTTATAGTTTCTATATGCAAATTGGCATTTGCTATACCTACAACTTGATTAGGCAAATCAAATAATGTTGTAGTAATAGTATTTGCATCAATATTTTTTGCAATAAAATCTACACACAAACAGTTTTTATTAAAATTAAACAATCCTCCGGCTTTAAGCATTCCTTTCGCATAGTCTAACTCTGCCATAGAAAAATTAAGAATATTGTTTTTAAGATTACCAAACAAATTTATATTATTTAAAACCAATTTATCTATTGTTAAAGTATTCACCTTTATACTCATTTTTTCTACAGTCATATTGATATCACGGACTTTTTTGGAAATATTAATATTGGGTTTTTTGTGTTTATGACCGGTATTTCTGATTACAATATATTTATCCAAAAACAAATCCATATTTTTAACGATTATTTTATTATCAAAACTATTTACCGCAGTTAAACCGGAAGAAAAATCTTGTCCTTTATATTTACCCTTTGCTTGAGCATTCAATTCTTTTTCATTTGCATTAATAACAGCTTTTTTTACGTAGAATTTATTAAATATTGTATCTATAACCTCAAAATTTCCGACCAGTGATTTTTTATTAAAGTCATATTTCAATTCTCCTTTAAATTCTCCACCATAAACATATCTGTTAAAAGACCCTGCAGCAGAAACCGGGGCATAACCGTTGGTTTTGTATGTAACAAATTGAGGTTTGTATGTTCCGTTTATTCTTGTATATAAACCGTCACCTAATATTATATTTTTTTCTTTACCATTCTCTATCAGCGAATAATCATATTTTTTCAGATATATATTATTCCCGTCTTTATGCGTCTTAGCAAAAAATCTTCTGTTTTTATCTTCCAAACCTAAATAAATATCTTTGTAGTATATATCCGTTCCTTTTTTTAAATCTAAATTATAAGTAACATCAATTTTTTTATCTTTAAAATAGTAAGAAACATTGGCATCAGCGTTATTTTTCATTTTAGCCTCAGGAACATATTTGCTTATTAATCTGTTTGTAAAGATAGAAGTTACTTCACCAAAAACTTCTCTGTGAGGAGATAATATATTGATTATTTTCAATTTGTGAGTAACATTTTCAGTTCCAAATTTTCCGTAAGCAACGGAATTCATTTCTTGATTTTTAACAAAAAATTCTGTTTTTTTAAAATTTATTGGAACATTAAAAAGAACGGTATTTGCGCTTAAATTCTCGGCAACAATTTTTCCGAATACTTTATCTTTTTTAAATTTCAAATTTAAAGAAATTTCTCCGTTATAATTTGTAAAATTTTCTATAAATTTTTTCGTAGGGTCACTTAATTTTTGTAAATATAAAATCAGTTCCATTGTTTTATTAACAGGAATTTTTTGGCCGGTTATAGAAAAATCAACTCCTTTTTTATCTAATAATTTTCCGTTAACAACAACAAATCCGTTATCTGAAAAAAACTTTAAATTCTTAACACTTAAAAAATTTTTATCTTTAATAATATTACCATTTCCGGATAATTTTAGTATTTTTGGAGAAACAGAAGAAGTTAATATTGATTCAAAATTTATACTTTCATCAAAAACATCAAAATTTTTGATATTAATTTCATATTTTACATTTTCATCCGAAAGAGCAGTTAATTCTTTTATTGATATTTCCGGAATTTTTGAAAAATCAAAATCAAATTTTTTTTGTGATTTGTTTGTTTTTTTTAATTTTTTTATGTTACTTACATTAATAAAAATTTTTTCTGCAATAACTCTTTTTAAAGAAAAATTTTTAATATCTGCATTTAAATATATATTTTGCAATTTTATTATATCTTTATTATTTTTTGTTATATAAACATCTTTAGCATACCAATCAATAACAAGTCGTGGAGAAATATTAATATGCGAATTTGTAATAATAATATTCGTATTTGTTTTTTCATAAAACAATTTTTCAATACTTTGTACAAAAGAAGGATTATTTAACAGCTTAGGTAATCCAAATATGCAAAAAACATAACAAGTAAAAAGTATAATAAATATGAAAACGAATAATTTTATAAGAAAATTTTTAAACATTAATAATCTCTAAAATACCTTTTTTATTATATATGAAAAATAGTATTAATACATATATACAACTGATTAAAACTATTTAGATTTTAAATATATTAATGTCAAATTTATGCTCTTGAAAATACTTCCATATCAAGATATTTTTTATCTTCTTTCAAAAAATGAGCTGCTGAAGCTATCATCGCTGCATTATCCGTACAAAATTTCATTGTGGGAGCATAAACTTTAAATCCTTCATTTTGCAATTCAAATGCTTGCTTTCTTATTTCACTGTTTGCAGCTACTCCTCCTGCCAGAGCAATTGTTTTATATCCCTTTTGTAATGCAAATTTTTTTACTTTTTCAATTAAATATTCGGCAACAGTATGCTGAAAACTGGCAGCAATATCTTCAATGGATATTTCTTTTTCTTCTTTTAAGCTATTAACAAGTTTAAGCATGTGAGTTTTTATTCCGCTAAAACTAAAATCAAATTCTGATACTTTAGGCTTCGGAATATAAAAAGCTTTTTTGTCTCCGTTTTGAGCAAGCTTATCTAAATTCGGCCCTCCCGGATATGGAATATTAAACAATCTGGCTACCTTGTCATAACATTCTCCAACGGCATCATCAATAGTTTCTCCTATTATAGTTTGCTCACTATAAGACTTTATATCAATAATTTGAGTATGACCTCCGCTCACCAGTAAACACACAAACGGAGGTTCCAAATCCGTTTCCAAATAATTTGCACAAACATGTCCTTTTAAATGATTTACACCAATATAAGGTTTATTATACATAATCGAAAGAGTTTTTGCTGCATTTGCCCCTATTAATAAACACCCGACAAGTCCTGGCCCTAATGTTGAAGCAAAGGCTGTAATATCATTTTTATCAACATCTGCACAATTAAAGCATTCTTCAATAACGGCATTTATTGTTAAAAGATGTTCTCTGGCAGCAACTTCAGGGATTACTCCGCCATACTCTCTGTGTATCGGAATTTGTGTAGAAATTATACTGGATATAACTTTTCTGCCATCTTCAACAATTGCACATGCACTTTCATCGCAACTGGTCTCTATAGCAAAAATCAAATCTTTTTTCATAAATCATAACCTCTTAAAAGAGTTTATCACAAAACTGTTTATGAGTTAAATTAAAATATCTTTTTATTAAAACTATTCTTATTTATCTGATAACGGCTTTTCTCTTTATTTTTTTATGTTTTTTTGATTAAATAGTATCAAGATATTAATTTTAAACTAAGAGGAAAAAATGAGCGAAGAAGTAAAACCGGAATTTTTAGAATTAGCAACTCAACTGGCACGCAATACAGAAGTTCTCCCCGGCGGAGTTGAAGCACTAGCAAAAAAACTTCAAAAAGCAGAAGAAAATAATAAACCGTTAAGAATAAAACTCGGTTTAGACCCAACCAGACCAGATTTACATCTTGGCCATAGCGTTGTTATGAGAAAATTAAAACAATTCCAAGATTTAGGACATAAGGTTGTTCTTCTGGTAGGCGGTGCTACAGCTATGATTGGCGACCCTTCCGGAAAATCAGAAACCCGCCCCAGTTTATCTAAAGAACAAGTTGAAGAAAATGCAAAAACTTATTTTGACCAAATGGGAAAAATCGTTGATATTTCAAAAGCAGAGGTTGTTAATAATGCGGATTGGCTTCACAAAATAAATTTATCTGACCTTCTAAAACTCGCATCAAATGTTACAGTCGCTCAAATGCTTGTTAGAGACGATTTCCAAAAAAGATATCAGGATGGACGTCCTATCAGTATTCACGAATTTTTCTATCCTCTTATGCAAGCTTATGACTCTGTTGCGATAGATGCAGATATAGAGTTAGGCGGCACTGACCAAAGATTTAATGTGCTTTTGGGCAGAGAAATTCAAACTGCTTATGGCAAAGAAGATCCGCAATTGGTTATGCTATTACCTCTTTTAGAGGGAACTGACGGTGTTTTAAAAATGTCAAAAACTTATCCTGAACATTGCATAAGCTTAACCGAAGAACCAAATAATATGTACGGAAAACTTATGTCTATTCCCGATAATTTAATTATCAGATATTATGAACTTTTGACAGATTTATCTTCCTTTAAAATAGCTGAAATTGCGAATGAATTAAAAAAACCGGATACAAACCCAAGAAATATAAAAATGGATTTAGCACATTATATTACCTCTTTATATTACGGCAAAGAAACAGCAAATAAAGCGCAGGAAGAGTTTATTAATGTTGTTCAAAATAAAGGAGTTCCTACAGATATTCCCGAAAAACAATATCAGGAAGGAGCTTCTATCGTTGATATTGCCTTAGAACTCGGTTTTGTAGCAAGTAAAGGTGAAGCAAAACGTCTTATTCAAGGCGGCGGTATAAAAATTAACAAAGAAAAAGTTAATGACTTGCAAGCAAAACTTGAATTTAACGGAGAAAATTCTGTCGTTTTACAAGTAGGCAAAAGAAATTTTGTAAAAATAATAAAATAGGTAAATTATGGCAGGCAGAAATTTAGCTGAATATATTAGTAATATCAGAGAGAAAAGAGGATTTTCTCAGATGGGACTTGCTAAAGCAGCTAATATTGATTTGAGAACCATAGAAGAAATTGAATCAGGGCAAATGCTTTTTTTATCTACTGTAATCAGACAAAAAATTGCAAGAGTTCTCAAAATTGAACCAAAGATATTAAAACATTTGGAAAAAGAAATTAATGCCCAAAAAATTTCAACTGAATATATTGAAGAATTAAAAATAAGGATTTTAAACGGCGAAACTGAATTAAAATGTCCTGTTTGCAAAAGTCCGCTAACAGTAAGAATAGCAAAGATGTACGATTTGGAAGATAATCTCGTCTTGCATCCAAAAGCAACCTGTACAAAATGCCCGTTTCAGATTAAATAAATTTAATCCCTGTTAATAACGGCATTTTTTCAACAAATTATTATAATTATTTCTTATCTAAATCATATAACTTATCAAAGCTGATATTTAAAATTTTCATTAAAGAAATAACTGTAAAGACAGAAGGATTTGCTTCTCCTCTTTCTATTTTTCCGATATGTTTACCTGCACATATTCCTGCTTTAGCAGCTAATCCGGCTTGAGATAAGCCTGCTCTGTTCCTTTAGGCTCTTAAATTTTACCAAATTTTTTTTAAATACTTCATTCTTATTCATAACTTATTTTGAAAATCATTAATTTCTTTATAATCAAAAAATTCTTTCATTGTTATTCCAAGACCTGTACAAATTTTTAGAATGGTCAAAGGCATTGGAGATTTCTTTCCTCTTTCAATTTCACTAAGTCCGCCTTTGGATATCCCACTTTGATAAGCAAGCTTTTCAAGTGTTAAATTACTGTTTTTTCGTAATATAGCAATCCTTTTACAAAGTATGGTATTAAATTCTTTACAACTCATTTAACATTACTTCATACATGTAAACTTACATATTGATAATAACGTTAATGATAGATTTAGACGGAGTTTTAAATAATTACTCAAAATATGAAGAAAATTATATTCCTGATATAAAAGAAGGTGCAAAAGAGTTTTACATCATTTATATTATCTGAACCTGATTAAATTGTTTTAATTTGTTTATTAAGTCATTCGTCCGCTTTTCTTTTGGCGCCAAAAGAAAAGCGGACAGAAAAGAAAAGGCGCCGTCAGATATAAATTAGTTAAATTTGCTAAAATTCACTGGTTAAAAAAAATAATATGATAATTTAATGCGTGCGTAACTCGGAAAAATATTATTTTTATAAAATAATATTTTTTCTCAAACATACGCCGCCAAATAAATTTGACCGTTCATTAAGCAAATTAAACTAATTTATATAAGACGGGAAAATATTTGAGCATTATTACCAAAGTAACCAGCGGTGGAATATTAGGTGCGGGGCATGTTCGAGGACTAAATTTTTTATATTTTCTTATTGTTTATTTAATTAGAAAATTTAAAAATTTATGTCCGAGTTTGCCCCGCTTTACCAAACAAATAATGTTTCTTTGCAGCGGACAAATTAGTAGCACGCCGGGTTTTTCTTTCTTTGGTAGGGGGTTTCTTTCTTTTTGTTGCGAGGTAAAAAGAAAGAAACCTCCGAAAAAATGACTTAATTATCAAATTAAAGAAATAATAAAGTCGACACCTCACCGATGTTTCTAATATGTAAACATATTGAAACATCTGCCTCTCCTGTCAGGAGAGGCATTATATAAACTTTGACTTATTCCGATAATATAAATTATGCAAAAGTTTTATTTATAAAAAATTTTGTCTATACATATTCAAAATCAAAATTTTATTGGACAGTAACGACTCTAAAATACAGGTTTTACTTTATAAAGTTGCGTAAAATTCATCTCATTAACATTTTGACCAGAGTATCAGAAATCGGATAACCTGATTCTTTTTCAAAATGAATAAACATCGGAGCAGGATTAGCTTCAAGAAAGACATATTCACCTTTATCAGACAATCTTATATCTATTCCTGAATAATTTAAATCAAATAACTCCATTATCTTAAAACATTTTTCAATAACTTCTTGAGGCAATTCAACAGGAACAACTTTTGCTTGTTTATCAGTTCTGAAATCTAATATATCTGTTTCTATTTTTGCGGCAAAAACTTCTTTTCCTATAACATAAACTCTTAAATCTACACCTTCTACCATTTCTTGAAATTGTACGGGAGAATTTATCAACTTATTTACCAGTTCACTATTTAAACTCTCTTTTGATAATTTTTTTGTATAAGCCCCACCCATAACAGGTTTAAAAATAACATTATCATTATTTTTTTCTAAGAATTCCAATAAATCTTCTTTGTTATTTGTAATTAAAGTATTTGGAACTCTGATATTATTTTTTACCATTTGATTTAATTGAAAAACTTTTTTCTTATGCAATTCAATAGCTTTTAATGAATTGCACCATAACCAATCCGATGAAGCAAATAAACTGTCAAATGCACATTGAATATCTCTTTCTATGAAATATTTTAACATATAGTCATTATTCGCAAGATTTTGTTGATATCCGTAGTGATTTCGCCAAAAAACACTTTTGATATCAGAAAATTTGATTTTATTTCCGTCAATAAGAAAATATCCGTTTAAAAAATCTTTTTCTGATGCATTCCAACTTATCATCAAATTATTAGGGATTTTTTTGGTATCAAAATAGACAGGCTCTTCGCCTTTTGCTAAAAGCTTATCGTATATATACTTTGCGTGAACTTCGTCAGGTGCACCAATAACTAAAATCATAAATTTATTCTATCATATTTATTGTTTTAGCGCAAAATCTTATTATATTTACTTTTTCATTCTGTTTCTGGCAAAGTCATCTGCTGCATGTATAACAGAAGGTGAACCTTTTTCCGCCTTTGCTTGCCTTTTTTCTCTTCTTCTTTGTGCATTTGCAATTATGATAAAAGAGAGACAAATCAATACAGCTAATCCTATGAGTAAAATAATTATTCCTTTTACAAGCCAATGGGCTAATTTATTTTTAATACCTACTTGATTTACAGGTTGTTCATTATCAAAAACAGGTTTATCAAGTACATCTTCGGAAGGAGTATCACTTTTATCTTCATCAGATATAACAAACTCATCTAAATTTACGGCTTTTTGTCCTTCTACACTGTAAGTAGCATTTATATAACCAAAATTAAAAGTTAAAAATAAAAGAACAATTAAACTAAAAATTATTTTACGCATTATTGATTACTCCTTTGCTTTTTTAGGGCGCCCCGCTCTTTTTCCTGTTGATTTTTTTGGTTGAGAAGCTTTTCTGCCTCTTGTTTTTTTAGGAGAAGTTTTTTCTTTCTTTGCAACTTCAGTTTCATTAATTAAAGATAACTGTTCTGATTGCTCTTCATCTAATTTATTATTTTCAGCAGAAATATTCTCTTCTACTTTAGAATTAGCAGATTTTTCATTAGTTGTCAAGATTTCTCCTGAATTAGAAATTTCTGCTACCGGTTCATTGTAAGCATTCTCTATTTCATTTAACATCATAAATGTATCTCTGACAAGCCACTGTGGAAAACGAGTATTTAAAGTAGCAAGAGGAATGCGAGCCGATTTAATTATATATGCTAAAGGCATCGGCGCACCATATTGACTTATAAAAGTCTTTATAACATCAATATTCAGCAAAAATTTTCGTTCTCTTTGTTGTTGATTTGGACGTTGATGCGTATTTGCAGCAGCATTATTAGCAGGAGAAGTTTGAATTTTTCTTTCCGGTTGTTTTGGCTCAACTGTAGAAGTTTGTTCTTGCTCCTTTGGTTTTTCTTCTTTAGCTTTTTTGGGCTGAGCATTAAAGTTTTGAGGTTTTATTGAAGGAAGTTTAATTTTAGAAGCTTTAGCCTTATATTCACTTTCTCCTGGAGCTACTGTAAAATTAAACGGTTAAATTACATAACCTGTACCGCCGCAATTAGGACATTTTTTAGAAAATATTTCTTGCAAACTTTGCCCTTGTCTGTGACGAGTAAGTTCAACCAATCCTAAGTCGGATATTTGACCGATTTGAGGATTTGCTTTATCTTTTTCAAGTACTGCTTCAAAATGTTCTAATATGGTTAATTTATCTGCACGATTATCCATATCAATAAAGTCAATAATAATCATACCGCCAATATTACGAAGTTTCATTTGGCGGGCAATTTCATCAATAGCTTCAAGATTGGTTTTTCTGATTGTTTCAGCTTGATTTGCACCGGTTGTAAATTTCCCGCTGTTTACATCAATAACAGTAAGTGCTTCTGTCAGTTGAATAAATAAATATCCGCCGCTGGGCATATTTACTTTTGTTTGCAATGCATTCTTTATTTCTTTATCAATTCCTTTATTTACAAGAAGATTGTCAGAACCTTTGTGAACACTGACTTTTATATCATGATTCATATTCCAGCTTTGTAAAAGCTGATTTGTTCTATGAGCAGCAAAAGAAGTATCAACAATGATTTCATCGGTATCTTCACTGCACGCTTCTCTGATAACCCTATATAATAAATCCTGGTCACGAGAAACTAATGTAGGCGGAACATGTGTATCTGCCGCATTAACTATATCGTTCCATTTCTCTAAAAGAGTTTCAATATCATCTTGAATTTCACTCTCTGATTGTCCTTCCGCTTCTGTTCTGATAATAATACCAACACCTGCCGGTTTTAAAAGACTTACAATAGATTTCAATCTCGCTCTTTCTTTTGAAGATTCAATTTTTTTACTTACATTTATACCTGTTTCATCAGGCATAAGAACCAAAAATCTCCCCGGTAAAGATAAGGACATTGTAACTCTGGGGCCTTTATGACCTGTAGGCTCTTTAACTACCTGAACCAACACTTTTTGTCCAGGTTTCAATTTTTCTTCAAGTCTGCCTTTTCCGGTTACATCTGAAGCATGTAAAAATCCCATTTTATCACTACCGACATTAACAAAAGCTGCTTCAATACTGGGAAGAATGTTTTCTACTTTTGCTAAATAAACATCATTTAAAAGAATATCTCCTTTTGTTACAAAAAACTCGGACACTTTGTCATTTTCTATCACAGCGGCAATATTATCACGCTCTGATATTACTATAGATTTTGTCATACTATAAAACCCTTTATATAAAACTTTCTAAACTTATAATAAGATGTTCTTATTTTCATCTAACAATTCTGTTCTGATAATATCCCAATCGATATTATCAGATATCAAATTCAAAAAATTGTCAGCTCTCAAGGCAATAGTATCAAGATGGTCATTGTTACCTTGAGCGGCCCTCAATACAAAACTCAATTTTAAACAATCCTGAATTTCACATAATTCTATTGTACTGATTGATTTACGAATATTTATTTGTTTTGTTAAGCCTTTTTTGTTTGTTTTTTCAATAATAACTTCGTTACTTGAAAGAACATGATTTATTTTACTAAAGATTTCATTTTTTTTCAAGTCATTAAATTTTTTTGTGGTCGCAAAATACTGTCCCCAGTGAATTTGCATTTCTATTGAAGCTTCTTTTTTGGTAATTTTTTTTACTTTTTTTAATTCACAACCGTCATGTAAAAAAGGAAAAATTTTATTATAAAAATCTTCTTCCGAAATATCATCATATAATTCAACATCAATTAATTCACCTTCACCTTCAATAAACAGAGGCAAAGCTGCGCCTATAGCTATTTTAGGTTGGGGATTAAAACCTAAAGAATACGCTATATTTAATTTGGATTTTTTAATTGTTTTATCAATCAATTTCAAAAAATCAAGATGAGAAATATATTTCAATGCACCTTTTTTGGTTACTTTTAATCTGTATTTAAATACAGGTCTGTCATAATTAATTTTTACAAAATCCAAATTGTTTTTATCAAATTCTAAGATTTTTGTATTAATTTTCTTTTTTACATTTGAAAAGCTGCATGCCCCGCAGTTAACACATTTTTCATCACATGCCAAATGAAGTTCATTCTTTGCGGAAGCAAGATATTCCTGTTTTAAAAATTCTTTTGTTACTCCTATATCAATAAAATCCCAAGCTAATTTTTCATTTATATCAACCGTTCTTGTTGAATATTCTTCTAAATTAGTATTTGTTTGTTCTGCTGATTTAATCCAAATTTCTTCATTAAAATTTTCTGCCCATGCATCTAAATATGACCCATTTTCATAAACCTTTTCAATAAAATTACATAATTTTGCATCTCCCCTTGCAAAAACCGCTTCAATTTGTGAGAGGAAAGAATTATGAAAATTTAATCTTATCCCTTTAATAGGTTTTACTTTTTCTAAAAGATAATTTGTTTTGTTTTCGAGTTCCTTTTTGGTATTTTGTCCATACCATTGGAACGGGGTAAAAGCCTTTGGAACAAATATAGAAACGGTGGCAACAATATTAAGCAATTTTGATATATTATGTTCTTTTCTGTATAAATTTGCCCTGTATTTTATTCTTTTTAAAAGTTCAACCATTTCATCCAAATCTTCATAAGTTTCTGTCGGCAAACCTATCATAAAATACAGTTTTACTCCTGTCCAACCGGCTTTGTACACAGTTAAAATACTATTAAAAATTTGTTCTTCATTAAGATTTTTGTTAATAACATCTCTAAGCCTTTGACTTCCTGCTTCAATAGCAATAGTAATTGTACCCTTTCTCACACTCTGAGCTACATTTGCTAAATCAATGTTAAATTTATCGGCTCTTTGACTTGGCAAAGAAACAGAAATACCTCTTTTGGTAAATTCGGAATTTAAGCATCCGATAAGCGGTACAATTCCGTTATAATCATTTGACGACAAAGAAAGCAGAGAATATTCTTCATATCCTGTATCATCAAGAGATTGCTTTACTTGTTTTAAAACACTGTCAGCATCTTTTTCCCGTACCGGCAAGTTTGTAAAACATGCCTGACAAAATCGACACATTCTTCCACAGCCTCGCCTTATTTCAACAACAACTCTGTCATGTACAGATGGAGATAGAGGAACAGGAAATTTTTTGGGAGAATTTTCATCAGTTAATTCCACATTCTGTTTTTTTACAATTTTTGGATGTTTTTCAAATAATAACGGCACATATACACCGTCCATTTTTGACAATTCTTCAAGAATTTCTTTTCTTGATTTTTTTAATGCCTTTAACTCTTTAATTATTTCAAAAATTTTTAACGTGCTTTCTTCCCCGTCACCAACTGAAAAAACATCAAAAAAGTCTTTCATTGGTTCGGGATTGTATGTACAAACTCCACCACCTAATATTATCGGTTCATTTTCTTTTCTATCTTTTGCTTTTATTGAAATTCCTCCAAGCTCAAACATTTTTAAAATGGTAGGATAACTTAATTCATATAAAAGAGAAACAGCCAAAACATCATAATCTTTTAACGGTAAAAACAAATCTACCCCATATAAAGGAATATTATTTTTAATTAATAAATCTACTAAATCATTTGCCGGCGCATAGGTTCTGTCACAAACCATGTCCTCTTTTCTGTTTAAAATATCATATAAAATCCTATGTCCAAGATTTGAAATAGCAACTTCATACATATCAGGAAACATAAGACAGGCTTTAAATGATATTTTGGATAAATCTTTTTTTACGGCCCCATCTTCGGAACCGATATAACGATAAGGCTTATTTACTCTTTTTAAAAGAGTAAATATTTCATTTTTTAAATTTTTCATTTATTATTTTTCCGCTTGCAATGTTTTTTGAATATTTTTTTGAGTTCTTTCTACGGTTCTTATCTGTTTTTTTGTATTATTAACAAGCTTCTTTAACTCTGCTCTTTCAGCTTTTACTCTTTTATATTCCGCATCAACAGTAGCAAAATTGCTTTGTACCATTTGTAATTTATTATTCAAATCCTGTTCTGCTGATTCAAGATTACTCAATGAAGTTTGTAAACTTTGATTAACAGCACTACTACCGCTATTAGCAGGTTTGGCAACCGTAGAAGTAGCCGGAGGAGGAGTAATAATATCATCACCAAAAATATTATCAGCAAAACATTTGTCAGATAAAATTATCATACTCAATAAAGCAAATAAAATAATAAAATTCTTTTTCATAGTTATCCTCCCATAATATCATTATACCTATTCCGTAGCATAATTATATATTTTTTCAAAAATTTTACAATCACCTAAATATAGGATTTTTATAACTTAGTTTAACTTACTTCTCAACTCTTTTAACTTATCTCTTAACTGGGCTGCACATTCAAAATCTAAAGCCCTCGCAGCTTTATTCATATCTTTTTCAAGTTTATCGATAAGTTTTGGTAAATCATTTTTAGTTAAATGGTTTTCAGCCATTTGTTCAGCCAAAATATCTTCAACATTTTTCAATCCGGAAAGCATACTTAAAAGCGCACTTTGAGAATCTTTTACTATGGTTTTTGGTATAATAGAATGTTTAACATTGTATTCGTGCTGCATAGTTCTTCTTCTTTTGGTTTCATCTATTGCCGATTTCATACTGTCCGTTATTCTGTCAGCATACATAATAACTTTTCCGCAAGAATTTCTCGCCGCACGACCTATTGTTTGAATTAAACTGGTTTGCGAACGCAAAAAACCTTCTTTATCCGCATCCATAATTACAACAAGACTTACTTCAGGTAAATCAAGTCCTTCTCTCAAAAGATTTACTCCAATAAGTACATCAAATTCACCCATACGTAAATCCCTTAAAATTTCTACTCTTTCAATAGAAGCTATATCACTATGCAAATATTTTACTCTTACTCCAAGTGTTGCCATATAATCGGTTAAATCTTCAGCCATCTTTTTGGTTAAAGTTGTTATAAGCACCCGTTCTTTACGATTTACTCTATCCAAAATTTCTTGATGAAGGTTATCAACTTGATTTTTTATGGGGCGAACTTCTACTTCAGGATCTAAAAGTCCCGTCGGTCTTATAATTTGTTCAACAATTTGTGCGCTGGTTTCTTGCTCAAAATCACCCGGAGTCGCTGAAATATATATTTTTTGTCCCACTCTTTCCCAAAATTCTTCAATTTTAAGGGGTCTGTTATCTCTTGCACAAGGAAGTCTAAAACCATACTCAATAAGTGTATCTTTTCTTGAACGATCACCATTGAACATCGCTTTTAATTGCGGAATAGTGGCATGCGATTCATCAATGATAGTCAAAAATCCCTTCGGGAAATATTCCAGAAGTGTAGCCGGTGCACTGTCTGGTTCTCTGCGTTCTATTATTCTTGAATAGTTTTCAATACCGGTACAATAACCCATTTCTTTAATCATCTCTATATCATGCATTGTACGTTGTTCAAGTCTTTGGGCTTCAAGAATTTTGTTTTGACTCTCAAAAAATCTTACCTGTTCTTTTAATTGTTTTTGTATTTCGCTTACAACATAATCAGTATCATCTTCATCTTGTAAATAATGAACCGCGGGAAAAATAACAGTTTCATCAAAAAAATTAAGAACTTCTCCTGTTACACCATCTATTTGTAAAATCTTTTCTATTTCATCGCCGAAGAAATAAATTCTTGTAATAACATTTTCATAAGCAGGCATGATTTCAACAATATCGCCTCTGGCTCTAAATGTACCGGGTTTAAGTTCAACATCGTTTCTTTCGTACCTTATTTTTACAAGATTTCTTAAAAGCTCATCTCGATTAATTTCTTGAGCCAGTTCAATTTTCATTGCTCCCCTAAAATAGTTTTCAGGTAAACCCAAACCATATATACAGCTTACACTGGCAACAACAATAACATCATTTCTTGAATAAAGACTACGGGTAGCACTGTGTCTTAGTCTGTCTATTTCTTCATTTATTTGCGCTGATTTTTCTATATAAACATCACTTCTGGGAATATAAGCTTCAGGCTGATAATAGTCATAATAACTTATAAAATATTCTACGGCATTATCTGGAAAAAGCTCTTTAAACTCACTGTATAACTGTGCCGCAAGTGTTTTATTATGAGCAATAACAAGAGTCGGTTTGTTAAACTCAGCAATAACATTTGCTACGGTAAAAGTTTTGCCTGAACCTGTTACACCAAGAAGCGTCTGCGCATCCATATTCTCATTTAATCCTTTTAATAAAGAATTAATCGCTTTTGGCTGGTCACCTGACGGAGCATAATTTGATTTTAAAATAAATTTCCTCTCCACTAATATTCAATTCCTTTTCTTGCACTTACCCCAATATCCCAATAATGTTTTATTGGTTTTATTTCCGAAACCAGATGTGCAAGTTCAACAATTTCAGGATTAGCATGCCTGCCTGTTAATACAACTTCCAATTCTTTAGGTTTATTTAAAAGAAAGTCTTTCATTTCTTCTACACTTATTAAATCCAAATCAATTGCTATATTAGCTTCATCCATAATAATAAGTTGATATTGACCTTCTTGTGCCATTTTTTTAGCAAATTCAAATCCTTCTCTGACAGCTCTTCTATCCTCTTCATTTTTATTTTTCTCATAAACTATTCTGTCAAGTCCGGCTTGAATAATGGTAAGATGTTTGGAAAGTTTTGGAGAAAGTTCTCTAAATGCAAACAATTCTCCATAATCACTACCACCTTTTGTAAAAAATATTATAAGAACATGCCAGCCTCTGCCTAAAGCTCTCATAGCAAGACCGAGTGAAGCTGTAGTTTTACCCTTACCGTCACCTGTGTAAACTTGAATATAACCAATTTTATCAAAATTGGGATTTATCAATTCGTTTCCGTTTTTCATTCTAATAGTATGGAAGATAATAATAAAAATTTCAATAGTAATAATTAAAAAATTAAGTTTTGATTTTTCCAATATAATTTACTCAAAAAAAAACCGACATTCGTCGGCTAAGTTTACCACATATTAGAGAGAGGAATTAGAGAGAGAATTTGTTTACATGCTATATATGCCACATTTAACATGATTTTAAACATTTTCATTTTAAAAACTTTACAAAACTTAACGATTATGTTAGGATGTATAATATAACTTAATAATAGGGTTTTTAGCCACATAGCGGCATCGTCTAGGGGTTAGGATAGCAGATTCTCATTCTGTTGACACGGGTTCGAATCCCGTTGCCGCCGATATTAAAACAGAGGCTTTGTTTAAGCCTCTGTTTTAGTATACACTCCTTGTAAAATATAAATATAATAAAATTGAAAATTCACAATAACACAAGGATAGTTTACATTATCTTTTGATAATGCAAAATAAGAATTTAGTTTTTTCTATAATCCAGCTATTGTACTATTGCAGAAGAACGTAAAACTTTTTCTAAAATAAGATTTTTTTTAGTTTTATAAGTATCTAATTCAGAAATACTGCTTTGCAAATCTTTCTCTGCTCCGCCAAATACAATAGGATTTGTTAAAAATTTTAAAAGACATTTTTCGTTTAAATTCATCATAATTTTCTAACTAATTACGTCTAACTACATTTATAAGTTTCGCAGATTTTTTATTTTTAAACATCCTCCAATAGTTGAATATTTTTTGCTTAAAAATCATTCAATGGTATGATTTCAAATTTAAATATCCATACAAAAAGCAAAATAAATGAAGCGCAATTTTCTTATAAAAAATTTTTTATTAAATTATAGTGATTTATGGCACATGGGGTTTTATAAAAGAAAAGGTTTAAATATGCGTAATGTTGATGGAGTAAATTTTGATATTAACAAATCTTCTTTAGAAAATTATGAAACAAATAATCAAAATAAAAAGAGAATTTTGACAAGTATACTTAACGACAGTACTCTTTCAGAAGAAATGAAACAAAAATTTAATGTTTTAAAAGATGCTCCTTTATTTGAGCATGGAATACCAAACAGTGATTATGAAGCGTTGTCAAAAATGGCAAGACTTGATATTTTTAAAGAACCCAGAAAATTAGATGATACAAAATTAAAATTATTAAAATATTTTGATACAAATAATGACGGAAATATTTCACAAAAAGAATTAGATTTCTTAAATATTTTTTATGACGGATTTAATCCTAACTTGTTAAAAGTTTTTGTTCCTCAATGCGATAAAAACGAAAACGGTATATTAGATGATGACGAATTAGAAGATGCTTTATTAAAAGAATACGCAGATGAAAAAGCTATTATATATACAAAAAGCAAAAGCAAAATAACTACTATTTTAGAAAAAATTCATGATAAACCGGAATTATTAGAAAAAGCTTTGTTAACTCAAGATAAATTTGGAAATACTATTTTATTTAATGCTTCTCCTGAAAACACAGAACTCATTTTAAAATCAATTAGCGGAAATAAAGAATTATTAGAGAAAATATTTTCTATTAAAAACAACTGGAATGAAACTGTTTTATATAGAGCAAGCAATGAAAATTTACAAATATTTTTAGATACAATAACTGATAATGAATTGTTAGAAAAAGTTCTTTCTGAAAAAAATTCATACGATATGACAGTTTTACATGAAGCAAATTCAGAACAAACAGAAATAATATTAAACAAAATAAAAGATGATGATTTTTTAAGAAAAGTTCTTTTAGCACCGGACTTTACCAACAATACACCTTTACATAATGCAAATATAGAAAAAATAAAAGTAATATTAGATAGAATAAAAGACAGCAAACTGTTAGAAGAAGTTCTTACATCAAAAGGATGTTGTAAACAAACTCCTCTTTTCACATGTGATGAAAATTCTTTGAAATTAATCTTTGACAGAATTGGAAAGAATACAAATCTTCTGAAAAAAGTTTTATTTGAAAGAGACTTTTTAGGACGTACCCTTTTATATAATGTTGATGAAAACAAATTACACATTATATTTAAAGCAATAGAAAACGATAAAACTTTAATAGAAGAAGTTTTACATGAAATAGGAAAATATAAATAATTGATTTAACAAAATATTTTATTTGTAAGTAGATTTAATTCTTTTTTTATCTGCTTTATATTGAGTAAGCAAGGCTTGTTTTTTGTCATTAACTTGTTGTATTTGAGTTTCCAGTTGTCTTAATTTCTTTTCTTTAACCGCTGAATTCATGGAAGTATTTTCAAGAGTATTTGTATATTGAATATTTAAATTGTCGAGTTGTTTATTTAAAGCTTCTTTCTTAGCATTATAAATTTGACGAGTTGCAGCAAGTTTACTTTTTCCGGCTTCAGATAAAGCAAATGCACCATTTGCAAATAACAAAATTGATAAAAGAGTTAAAACAAATATTTTCTTTTTCATAATATTCTCCCTTCATGGATTTAATATACCATATAACTTCAAAATCAATAAAAAATTTACAAATTGTATATTAATAAAAAACGTGCTATTTTCAGCACGTTCTCATAAATCCATAAAAATTCGTATACAAGTAATTATTCTTGAGCTTTTTTTACAATTTCATCTGCAACTTCTTCATCAACAAAAAATGAAAAACGGTCAAATTTCACTGTTGTTAAATTTCTTTTTTCCCAATTTGTACCATTTCCTTGAATATAAATATTGCCTCTAAAATCTACGTCTATAATATCATTGTTTTCTGTTGCACTTATTATTTTTGCTTTTATTTGGTTTTTTTTACTTCTTTGGAAAAAAGAAGGATAATTGTTATTTATTGTACTTTCCAATCTTTGTCCAATAGAAGCATTAAAATTTATTGAATTGTTAACAGAACTAATTTGCATAAAAAATCCTTTCTAATAGAATTTATACTCTTCTAAAGTCGGTTATACGTTTTGCAATATAAAGATAAAGATCATTTAATTGGCTATAACTAACGTAATTTTGTCTTTTTTCATTTTTACATGTATTCTCGAGTTTTTCTGTAACAGGGAAGGTAAGTGTAATATAACCATCTTTATTAATATCAAATTTACAATTCATGGATTCATCTTTTTGCATAAGTGACCATATATATTTCATTTGGTTAGAACTACCTCCTCCTTTGGCATATTCTGTTATACCTCTTTCTACGGCTCTTTTAGCTTTTGGAGTAAAATTCACACCACTGAAATTTGTTAAACTGTTAATTGAATTGATTTGCATTGTTTTTTCCTTTCTTAAATAGTTTGTTATATATATTTTTTAAAGCATTATAGCTTATACATTTTCCTATATTATAATCAAAATAAGTATTTTCAAGTTCTTTATCACCAAGAATGACTACGCCGTTTTCATTTATATCTAACATGTCTGAAGGTCCATTTTCTTCAATTTCTTCAACTAATTTGTTATAACGGATTTGTTCGGCTTTCTTAGCTTTTGATAGTTTGATAACATTATAAAGAAAGTTTTCATTTTGAGTAGCAGTTCTAAAGTTATCACTGAGTTTGTATCCGAAATTTGTTGATTTATTAATTGAATTAATATGCATAAACACTCCAAATTTTTGACATGTAATCATATAAAAATCAAACAAAAATAAATTTGATATTAAAATTTAAATTATTTTCATATTTTCAAGATTACCGGTAATTTCTTTTAATATAAATAAATTAATATGAAATTCTCCAAATTTATTTTTTTGAATATTGCTGACTTTTTTCTTTTTGTTATCAGAAATAAACAGTACATCTCCATTTTCATTAATATCTAATAAATCATTCGGATGCAAATCTCTGATAGTTTTAAGCTCATCGATTAAAAACATCTGAGATATAGAATCTAATTTCTCCATATTATTTAAGTCATTATCAATTATATTTTGAAGTTTTTTACTAAAATCTACACCAAAATTTTGATTATATCCGATAGAACCAATAATCATTACATGCTCCATGCTAAATTTTATAATAAAAGACCTTATTGTTATTATTCTATATAAAAACAAATAAAAATAAAATTCTATTTTAAATTAAAAAGGTATTTTATTCAGGAAAAGTATTTGTCATAACAAAAGCATTTAAGCCTAAAAATACTATAATCCTAATAAACCTCTTAATTCGATAACTAAATCACTTCTCATTATTTCTTTTTGAGCAGTACTCATTGTATCAAAATCAGAATGTCTCTTTCTTAACAATACATCAAGAGCATCATCACTAATAGTAGTTTGAACATATAGCATTCTCAAATAGTTTCTTTTTAATAATCCTGTTTGAACTTCTCCTCCTGACGTAACGGCATCACATTCTTTTTGCGCTTCTGTAAAATTTTTATTTTTTAATGCCTCTATAAATTTTGGACATCCTCCTGTACCTCTGTTAAACATATAATCTATAGCTGCACAGATTTGATATGGAGTAAGTTCTCTTCTGGTTTGTTCGGGTATTTTGTTTTTTAAGGCATTAACAAATTTATTTTTGTCGTTTCTTAACAACAAAGACATTTGTTCTTCACTTAACTTTAAATCATCTCCTACAGTCAAAGAAGTGTTAGAATCACCAAGATTATTGGCAGCATTTGTTATATCTTGTTGAAGAGCATTTTTCAAAGCTTCAATATTTTCTTTTTTAGTAAGAGCTTCGGTGTATGCTTTTTTTCTACTGGCAACATTTTTCTTTTTTTCTTCTTTTGTTAATTTATCATTTACCGGATAATCATTATATATTCTTCTTAAAAAAGCCGGAGTATTAATAATAACATGCCCATATCCAACCGTAACCAATCCGTCGGTACCCATATACGGCTCAGCCTCTTTCCCTTCAAATTCTTTTATATTATCCATAAATTTTTGAACACCTTTATCTAAATTTGTTTCTAATGTTTGAGTGTATAATTCATTTTCACCTAAATCAAAAAAGTATTTTCCCTCAGGCAAAGTCCTTTTGATAAACTCATTGAACTCTTCAACAGAACATAATTTTTTTTGGTTTCCTAAAGAATCATTAATCATAATATTGTTATTTTGTTTTTGAACCGTAACGTTTTGGGGTAATTTAAGTAAAGTATTTAAATCTACTTGTAAAGGAATATTTTTATCTCTTTCATGTTCTTGAGTATTTGTATATGGAACAGGAATACCCATTGTATGTTTGCTTATTTTCCCTACATTAATATTCCCCAAATTAAACTCTGTTAAATTTGTTGTATCAAAATATCCATTTTCAAAACATTCAAAATTTATAGTATATATACCGTTTTCTCTTGCTTTGGTAACAAGCTCATGCAAATTTTTAAATAATAATCTCATATTATTATTAGCATCTTTTTCCCAAATTTTTCCATGAAGAAGAATAACATTAACAGTATCTTCTCTTAATTTTACGATTTTGCTTATGTTTTCTTTTTTTTGTTGTTCTATTTCGGGATTTTTATCAAGAGTAGTTTTCTGTTCAACGGATTTAAAAAAAGTTTTTGTATTTTTTACTATATTATCAAGCGTTTGAGACTCTTCTGCCAAACCCTCATTCTCGGATACATTACTATTTAATGTATTTTCATTAGGGTTATTGTTAATCTCACTGACTTCACTAATTTCATTTGTACCAAAACAACTTATTTCATTACCTTCTTCCTCAATAATATCACTACCGAAAACAGAAGAAGTCATTTCGTTTTCATCTGTACTTTTAAAATCAACTCTGTTATATTCATTCTGTTCATTATTATTAACTGCCTTTTTATGTAAAAACCAGTTTTCATTGATATCAACCATAATATATACTCCTTCTTACAATACATTACATATTATATATATCGGCAGATTTTTGAAAAACTTTAGAAATTTTAGCATGATTGTTACAATTATTTACAATTTTTCGGGGAGGCGCAAACTTTTTTTGGAGAACATTTTTTAGGTTCACCCCAAAATCATAAAAAATTAAAACAATAAGTTTTATTAAGAAAAAAATTTAACAAAATATGAATAAAAATCATTTTTTGTTAATATTTATTTAGAGTAGAAATTTTGAGATATATATGTATCAAGAAACAAAAACACACGAAATTACAGTTGACGTTGTTATCTTCACAATAAAAAACGGAGAGCTTCAAGTTCTTTTGGTACAAAGAGGAAAAGAACCATATAAAAACAAATGGGCAATTCCCGGTGGTTTCGTAAGATTATCGGAAAATCTTGACGAAGCAGCAAAAAGACTTCTTTATGAAAAATCAAATCTTAAAGATGTTTATCTTGAACAAATATATACATTTGGCGACCCGTTGAGATATCCAAACTCAAGGGTTATCACTGTTGCATATTTTGCACTTATTCGTTCGGAAACATTAATTCTTAAGTTTGATAAAAATGCAGATGTATTAAAAGATGTAAAATGGCATAGTATTTATAAATTGCCGGAACTTGCTTTTGACCATGAAAAGATTGTTAAATATGCATATAAAAAATTGAGAGATGATTTAGAGTATTCGGCAATAGCATTCCAATTA